>Ga0206860_10120_pt1 | contig 19062 bp, 20 predicted proteins | sample Alteio_BWOrgCont_44_FD_152624 | JGI IMG/M metagenome (GOLD analysis project Ga0206860, IMG submission 152624) | Enriched cells from forest soil in Barre Woods Harvard Forest LTER site, Petersham, Massachusetts, United States -... | ecosystem: Environmental > Terrestrial > Soil > Temperate forest >...
TGGCGCTTGTGCCGCCGCCGGCGCCACTACAACCGTAAGAAGTCCGGTCGAAACAAGTAACCCGAAAAGTGCCCTTCTGATTTTCATTCGCTCACCTCGTAACGGATCACCCAGAATACGTGCAGAAGAGAAGAATCTGCAATGTTCTGGAAGGTCACACGCGGTCAGTGACACCCCACCCCATATCACTGACCTTAAGTTGACTGGCGAGGGATGTCACTGTTCATTCCCTTCCCAGTAGGCGATCATTCTCCCCATGGTGAACATCATGGTCCAAAGCACCAACGAGAGAATCGCGGCGACCTTCGCTTTGGTTGGGATGACCGGGGATCGATCCAGTTCTTCGGTCTGGTTGTAAACGATGGGGCGGAAGATCAGGGCATGCACGCCAATCAAGCCCAAAGTGATCATCTTGGTCCAGAAGTAGGGATTGGGAGCATATTTTCCCGCTTCGCAGGCGGCAAGAAGCAATCCCATGGAAATCATTATGGTTCCCCCGACCCGCTTCCATGGACGTAAGCTGGTCACGACCTCGGTGATGGTCAGGCTTTTATATGTGAACCCCAGAAGACGCAGGTCTGTCGCGAGGATCATGCCGCCGAACAGGGCGATGCAGGTCAAATGAATTGACAGGACGATCGGGTACGCCAGCACCGATTCGCTGAAGTCGGAGAGAAAGCCGATACTCTCAAGGGATTGAGCGATACTCATGCCGGAAAGCCTCTATTCCAGAAAACCTGTGAAAATCCCGCCAGACACGATAGACACCCACAGCAGCAGGGATACGATCGCCACTAACTTGCTTAAGCCAGGTGGCGGATTCTCCATGGTCGCCACTTTTCTGTGGACTGTGAAATTGTAGATAAGCGCCGCGAGGAGCACATACATCTTATAGGGAAAGGCCTGGTTCGACAGGTAAATGCCGACCTGCGACAGGAACAGCATCCCACCTGAGAACAGGACGAATACCAGAGCGATCACCGTCCACGGCTCGGTGTACCTCAAAATCCGCGCAGCAGTCTCATGCCGCAGCCCGAGGTTCAGCATCCGAAAGTCAACCAGTGCGATCGATCCAACACCAACGGCAAACCCACCTATATGGATACACTCCGCCAGAGGAAACGCCCATTCGGGTGAAATGCCCGGACTGCGGCGTGAAGGTGGAGAAGGTACCGCTGCTGCCAGGCAAGGCGCCGTTCAGCAAGCGGTTCGAGGATGCAGTAGGCCTGGCGTGTGAAAGCGCATCGGCGCGACAAGTGGCTCGGCGGTTCGGTCTGGCGCAGAGCACCGTGCGGGCGGTCGATCTGCGCTACCTGGAGCGATGGGCGGCAACGAGGCGCGAGCCGGCGCTCCGGCAAATGGGTGTGGATGAAATTTACCGGGGGAAGAACGACAAGTTTCTTACAGTAGTGAGCAATCTGGAGACCGGCGAGCCCTTGTGGTTTGGCAAGGAACGGAAGAAGGAGACGCTGGATGAGTTCTTCCGAACGCAGTTGAGAAGCGGACAGCGCAGACGCATCGAAGCGTGCTGCGTGGACATGTGGGAACCATTCCGGCTGAGTATCGAGGAGTGGGTTCCGGGATGCCGTATCGTCTATGACAAATTCCATATCAACCAGCACGCCAACGACGCGGTGGAAGAGGTCAGGCGTGCAGAGTTCTTCCGCAAAGGGCCGAAGATGCGCGATGTGGTCAAAGGAAAGAGGTGGTTATTGCTGAGCCGCTGGAAGAATCTGGCGCTGAAGCAGCGCGGCGTTCTGAACCGGTTGTTCCAGTTGAACCGACGCGTCTTCAAGGCCTACCTGCTCAAAGAGAGCCTGGAACAACTGTGGAACTACCGATACGAGGGAGCGATGGTCAACTATTTGCGGAAGTGGATGGATCAACTGCGCTGGCAACGCCTGCCATCGTTTCAGAAGCTCGCCGATATGTTGCTCAAGCACCTCGACGGGATTCTGAATTATTGCCGGATCAAAGTACGCTTCGGAGTCGTCGAGGCGATCAACGGCAACATCCGCATGTTGATCAACCGCGGACGCGGCTACAAAAACATCCGCTACCTTCTTTTGAAAGCCAAACGCATGGCCGTCACCAACACCGAATACGTCGCTTTTCAGAAAATCACGAAGGCCGCGTAGAATGATGCCTTCTACAGATTCTCGCTCAGAGCCGATAGTTCTAATACGTAAGCCTTTCATTCGTTGCCTCCTCAATGAGTGCTCTTACTTCAGGTTGTACGCTGTCCAGCGTCCCATGAAGATGACGACCGCCCAGAACGTCAGGCCAAACCAGCCTGCCATCCTTGCGCGAAAGGGAACGACCGGCGATCGATTCCAGTCCTCCACGCTCTTGAAGATTGTGGAATGAAAAAGCAGAGCATTCACGCCCAGCAGGAGAATCCATACCAGTTTGATGCGGAAGGAGTAGCTGGGGTATAGCCTCGCGGCTTCGGACCAGAACAGGAACGCACCGGTAATGAACGCAGTCACAAAGCCGGCAATGGTCATCGGTTGGGTTTGCTCGATGACATCCGTCACGGGTTCTTTGCGTAGCACGGCGCCTATCAGCCGCAGATCCACGACCGTAATGGTGCCCACCGATAGCCCCAGACTCAGGACATGCAGAGCCTCGATCGCGGGCCAGACGTATGTCGATTCGCGAAGATGCATTCCGACGGACGAATTCTGAATCCACTGACAGATGGTGAGAACCGACATTTTTCAGGAGATCTTACCCGCTCCGGCATGTCGAGCGTTAAGACGGTGGACAACTCCATAACCTACCAGATCTACGACGCTGTGCCGGCTTGCTGAGGTTATGTGACGGTCAGTGACAGGTGTTTAACCGCTCAATCCATCGTATTGGCGATGCAACAACGTATAAGAACAATAATGGGCCACATGGCTGGGAGGCGAAAGAAGTTTCTTGGCTGCGCGCCGATCGCGTTCTGGGCGTGCATTCTTTCCGGCCAGACTCCGCCAACGCTGGCGATTGTCCATGCCACAGTCATCGATGGCACCGGCAGCCCCGCACTCAAGGATCGAGCCGTCCTGATTCAGGGCGATCGAATTGTGGCGGTGAGCCCGGCGAGCGGCTTTCAACTTCCAAAATCGATTCAGGTTGTGGATGCTTCAGGGAAGTATCTGATCCCGGGTCTCTGGGACATGCACGTGCATATGAGGGGATCGAAAAATGGATCCGGCCCTGACTTCGCAGACGAAAACGCGGCCTTGCTGCCCTTGTACCTGGCGAACGGGATTACGGGAGTTCGTGAAATGGGCGGGGATCTGTTAGCTGATGTGCTCAAATGGCGCTCGCAGATTCTTAATGGGGAGCGGCTCGGTCCGCGCATTGTCACCTGCGGCCGCAAACTGGATGGCCCCCGTCCGGAGTGGCCCGGATCGATCGCGATCTCAACCCCTGAGGAGGCACGTTCAGCTGTCCGGCGCGTCAAGGCGATCGGCGCGGACTTTGTGAAGGTTTACAACGAAGTCCCCAATATTCCGCGTGAGGCTTACCTCGCGCTGCTCGATGAGGCCAAAAAGCAGCACATGAGTGTAACCGGCCATGTTCCGCTGACGCTGACGGTGGCGGAGGTATCGTATATGGGCCAGGATATCGAACATTACAACGAATACCTCGTCGGCTGCACGCACAATGAAAGGGCGCTCAAGTCAGATCTTTTGGCCGATCGGATGGGTGGAGGGGAATATGAGTCGGCGGTGGTTCACGGGTACAACCCGAACGTGGCGCGGGCGCTGTTTTCGAAATTTGCCGCCAATCATACATGGGTAACTCCGACACTCGTCATCGCCCACCAACTGGCAACTGCGAACAAGCGTTCGGGCCCGGGCCCCAGACTTCAGTACCTTGGGGCTCGCTGGCTTGCCACCTGGACAGATCGGGAAGAAGTGGCGGACGAACTGGACAAACTGCGCTACCGCCAGGCTCTCGACTCCGTTCGGCTGATGTACCGAATTGGCGTATTTCTTCTTGCCGGCTCCGATACCGGCGCATCCAACGGCGGCACGTTTCCCGGCTTCAGTCTGCAGGACGAACTGGCATATTTAGTGCAGGCCGGTCTGACTCCCATGGAAGCGCTACAGTGCGCAACCCTGAATGCGGCCTCCTGGCTCGGTCAACAAGATAACCTCGGCACCATAGAGGTGGGCAAGCTGGCGGATCTCGTACTGCTGGACGCCAACCCACTTCGCGACATTCATAACATCGGAAGGATTCGGGCCGTTGTCTTCAACGGCCAACTTCTGGATCGAAGCCGGCTCAATCGGATGCTTGCCGCCGTCAGGGACCGGTCGGAATAGGCCCTGCTTCGCCTACGGCTTTCTGAACACCGCCGGATCGATCGGCACATTGACTTTCACGTCGCTCAGTTTGTAGGCGTCTTTGCCGTCGAGCCAGGAGAAGGTGTAGGAGAAGGGGAACTTGATTCCGCCCACATCGCGATAGTCATCGTAGTCGACCTGCGTTGGAATGCGGCCGACGGGGGATTGGCTGTAGCGCACCATACGGACCAGCAGGTTGGTTTTCCTGTCGAAGTACAGAGTCACGAGAACGCCGTGAGGTCCGCTGCCCTGCACGATCTCGACATCGCGATCGCCGATATCCGCGGTCGCGGTGCGCAGCCCAGTGAGGGCGGTCTTGATCTGCGCAGGGAAGGACAGAAGAGCGTCCACGCGGACACCGTCCAGTTCGCTTCCGCTCAACTGATATTCGGGAACGGCGTTACGCGGTGTCTTGTTCCAGCCGATTTCGCCGTCATAGACCCGGTGGGTATCTCCTCGCTCCGGGTGGTCCTTAAAAACGATGAGCGTGGTGCGCTGATCGGGGGCTTTGGCGAAGATCTGGAAACTGCCGCCGCCGCCGAGGCCTTCGTAGCCGACGCTGGTGCCGGTCGCAATAAAGCTTTTCAGGGTAGCGAGCTTCTGCGCACCTCCTACTGCCGCAATGTACTTGTCGAGAACCTCGGCACCCTTCGGCTCGCCGGGCTGTGGCGCCACGAAATCGTCATGCTCGTCGTTAGGCGTGCCGTAGAGTTTGTCGAGAGTGACGGTGGTCGACGGCCTCTCCTTGCCGTGATGGCAAGTCCAGCAGGTGACATTTTGCACGCCGCTAAAGTTTGTTTTGTTGATGGCGCTCACCATATCGATCATTTTGCGGGCGGTAAGTTTTTGCGGCGTGTCGACCACGAAGTTGACTTTGTCGGTACCGGCGCCTGGATGACAATCGGCGCAGTCAAGACCGAGGTCGGCGGAAATGACGCCCATGGCGCCCATAAAGTCAGCGACCGTCAGGCCCTTAAGGGAGGTGGTGGTGACGTTCTTGAACGCCGCCCCGGCAGTTTGTTGTTTTGCCGCCACGGCGGCCTCCTGCGCCGACGCATGATCGATCGACAGGACGCCGCTCAACAACGCGGCCGCCGCAAAGAACGCCATCCTGGCCGCTGATTTCAGCTTTATTCTCAATGTTGTATCCTCTCGTCGCTATGACCGTCTGCCTGAATTCCGCCGGAGAACTGGCGAAGCTGGTTGTTTCCGTCCGAACTGAGACCTTGAAATATACGGCTCCCGGCGATGGCCCCGAGCGTTCTCCGCATCACCCGCCAGCCCATGATGACCGAGGTAACCGACAGCGACAAGCCGCCCAACATCAGTGTGAGAACGACAATGTCCCAGGCGGGCCTGTGATTGTACAACCACGGAAAGTCCATCGAATGCAAACCGTGGTATAGCCATCGGGTTACGAACGACGAGTTGTCCGAGTATTGTCCCACGATGCGGCCGGTTCTCTGATCGATATAGAACTGCGAATGCTGCGGATCGTTGAGGCGCACAAAGACCACCGGCAGAGGCCGCTCGTGATGCCGGTCCAGATAGTACGCGTCGTACTGGGTCATGAGCCGACTCTCCGTCAACGGGACCGGAAGCGCGGCGACAATCACCATATCCAGGATGCGGGCTCTGTCGAATTCCGCCATCGGATCGCCGTCAACCGGCACGATCCTTGTTTGACCGGCGCCCAGCGATGCCATGTAAACCGGTTGCCCGTCGAAGGAAGTGAAATCCAGTTGTTTCACCGGCAACCCGCCGAGATCCATCAGCGCTACTTTGGGAGCCTTGTAATCGTACGCTGAAATATCGAACGGGCCGGGTCTGAGCGCGGCCTGAACTCTGGTGGCAGGATTATCAGCTTCGCGACGCCCGCCCCTGCCTCCGGTGGCGCCTGGACGACGTTGGTCGGCAAGGAAGGGCGGGTCCATGGAGAGCATGCCGCTGAAGGCCCACGTACAGGTAAGAATCCCAAAGAATAAGCCGAGCGTCATATGCAGCCGCTTTTGGCCCGAGTATGGAATACTCGACGGGATCTTCTTGAAGCGGTACTTTTGCGAAGGCGAGTACATCGAGATCCCGACGATCAACCCGAGGAGCTCCATGATGGTACCGATCCCGGAAGACCAGATGATGATGTTGCTCCAGAGCTTCTGCTGCGTTCGCAAGGGCGTGAAATAAAGCCAATGTGGAATGGCGCCCAACCAGGCGCCGAGGCGCGACCCCGTTGTGGTGTACTGAACTACCTCGCCGGACGCGCCGGACACGTACACCTGCCGACCGTCGGGAAACGAGTACTTCCATAACGGCCGAAGAGCGCGAAGCCCGGCCTGAACCGTCCACTGGTCCACCTGCGTAACTTCTTCGACGCGCGCTGCCCCGGCCGCTTGCCGGGTCCATGCTGCCGCGATTCGGAGCAGCATTTCCTTCGAATAACCCTGCTGAACGCTGCCGTCATCGGCGTAGACTATGGCCGGGGCGTTGCCACCACCCCGGCCTCCGCGGCCCGCTCGCCGGCCGCCGCGTCCTCCGCCATCGGGCGGGAAACGATAAACGGGCCTTTCGTCGAACATTTCCAGCCGCGCTCCGGCCGGAGGATGGTTCAAACCGAGCTTTGCCCAAGCCTCCCGGGGAGAGATATGAATCTTCGAAACATCGATAGGTTTGGATCGGTCCAGACGATCTGCCGGGCTTACGCTGGGAAAGTCCCAATACATCATGAAAATGCCCGAGACAAACCACCAGGAGAACAGAAGGCAAAACACGACTCCCATCCAGCGATGGCAGAAGATCGCGAACCTCCGGACCGAGATTAATATCCGTCGCATGGCTCCCCGGATTCTTCCCCCCGTACGCCTGCCCGATTCGTCAAGCCAAACTACCACGAATGCGGCTTGATACCACGCAGATCAAGGTCAATTGAGCGTCAATGACTTGTATGTGACACAGGCCGAAAGGGGAAATAGCTGTTCTTGGACCTTCGGGTTTCGCGGGCTTGTAGCCTTTAAACGTGTGGTGTTCCATGTAGTACTGGCCGGCAGCCGTGTACTTTCCCGATGACCATGCGCCCTCGTGACACACGATACACTGCACACGTTCCTTCTTGGTGTATTCCGGCTGAGCGGAGGAATTGCCTGAAGTGAATACAATGCCGGGCAGAATCATCAGGCCTGAGAGCAGCCATCCTGGGATCTTCCTGACGACCGAGTTGAATCGGGCGGCATTTCCTCGCCGGGACTGGCCCCGCCGCTTCAAGTGGGCCAGCCTTCGCAACGCTTCAATTTCCAAAGCCTGGTCTGCAATGCGCTTCTCGAGCTGTTCGCAATACGCTGAGCGGAGATCGTCTATCCGCAACGCTTCGGTGAGCGGATCCGCATCCCGCGGCCAACCTTCATCTGCGGGAACGGTTTTTATGCGCATGGCGGTGAGAAATTCGTTGTCGGTCATTGTGAAATCCCCCGACGCTCAGAACGCGTTTCCGAGAAAAGGCAGCATGCGGCCCCAGAACATCACGCCTACCCACATGGTCATGGAGACGACCGCTACTGCTTTAGCGGACACGGGAACATCGTCGTTAGGACCAAGCGCTTCGCACCGCCGCTGCAGTCCGCTGACGAGAAAAATGAGAGCATTCAAACCTGCAGCCGCGATGAATACCATCTTCCACTGGAACGCGACGTTATGCGAAAACATATAGGGCGCGCCTGCGAAGAGGATGAATCCGGTGATGATGTTGATGGCAAAACCCACCATCGCGAGCGGGATCAGCCGCGTGAGCTGGGCAATCGGAAGTCCCTTTAGAAAGCCCATTAGTCGAAGGTCGAGTAAGCCGATAATGCCGAACAGGAGGGCGAGACCGAAAAAGTGAACCGTCTGCGACCCCGGAATCAGCCACTCAAAGTGGGAGATCCATGCCGAAAGGCCGATTGCCTTAAGCCAGTTGGAAAATACATCGAGATAATAGAGCATAAAGCGTAAGACTCCTGCGTGAGTCAGAATTTATTGTTCAGATTGGGCGCGCCGGACACCGGCCCCAAATATGCCATCAGACGGCCCGCCGTGATTGCCCCCGCCCAACACGTCAGAAGGATCAGAGCCAGAGTTTTTTCCCGGCGAATTCCGCGGTTCATTCCGGGCGACGGGCCAAACACCGCCTTCCGAATCAAGAAGAGCATCCGGACGGCAATTCCAATGAAAGCCAGCTTTACATAGAAATCCCAATTGATCATCTTGGTTGTGGCATCGGCCATGAGAAGCATTAATCCCGAAGTGGCGTTGATCCAGAATCCGAGCCACATGATCGGGTACAGCCTTTCCATGGGCGCTACGGGTAATTGAGGGGCAACTCCCAGAATTCTCAGGCCGATTGCAACGCTGGGTCCGACCAGAAAGCCGAGGCCCACCGTATGAAGAAACAGAATCACCGGGTACGACCAGATCGATCCAGACTCCCGCACCCAGACGCTGAAGCCCAGCGATTCGACCCATTGAAAGAATTGCGTCATCGTTTACCACGCCATCCACGTGGCACAGTAACATGCAATTTTCAGGTCCGGTCCGGATCTGGGGTCACGTGACGGTTAGCAGGGAAGGTGACACAGTCACAAGCCAGCTATATACGTAGGTCACAATCCGTCAGTAACCGATATATCACCGCGTTGCTCGACGTCGACGGATCTCATCGGCGCACCCGGCGGCATGTCCCCGGTTTCCTGAGTGTGGTCGCGCCAGTCGTAATATCGATAGTCGATGCCCAGCTTGCTCAACTGGCCTGCCAGCCAGTTATGGCCGTTGAAGCAGATCTGCAGCCGGCACGGCAGCCACGTCGGCACTCGCACATGGCACAGGCCCAGATCCTCGTCCACGAAGTAGAAGTAGTAATGCAGACACTTGCCCTCATCCGGTATCAGGTACGTCTTTCCGGTCTGCTTGTTGTGCCACGGCTTGTAAGTCGAGCAGGGTTCCATGGCCGAGAAAATGCAGACCAGCCCCGCCTTCTCACCCCGGCTGGCCAGAATCTCTTTCACCCGGTCTTCCTTGCGGAAGTTCCGCTTGCGGACGAACTCGATCTCGATTCCCGCTTCGGCCGCCATCTTCTCCGCGTTCTCGCGAATCCGGTTGCGGAATGGCTCGGCGAACTTCGGATAGTCGAATATCCGAATCTTCCTCTCGTACAGAAACGACGTCATCCCTCCGGCAAAACAGATCCTCGGCAACGTCCCGAAAATCAACATCCGGTCCCAGCAGCCCAACACGCCCGCAATCTGTGCGGCGTGTCGCTCGGTTAAGAGTTCAATCCCCACTCCGAAATCATAACCAGACCTGTTTGGTTCCGGCTACGCCGGGTTAGGGGAAATGGTCGGTCCATCGGGCGATAGATCGCGGCATGGCAGGGAGCCCAAGCCTTGTTGCCCACGAAATCGGCCCCGAGGGCGCCGGACGCAGCCAACAAGACGAGGGAAACCGCCGCAACATTGCACGTGTATGATACCGTTGGCGTGGACCGAACGGCTCGGGTCGGGCTATTTCCTACCCACCGAGAACACCAGCAATACATTACCACGCATTCCGCCGAACTCGTTGTAGCCCGAGTTGACGAATACGAGGCTGCCTGCCACGACTGCCCCAGTCGCATCGATGGATCCGCCGCGCGCCGGTGTTCCGTTGACGGTCGGAAATTCGCGGGCCGTATCGAAGTCCCAGATCACGCCGCCGTCTATGCTGGACCAGGCGCGCATATGCCCGTCGAGGGCGCATGAAAACATCACTCCCGGGATGGCGGTAACGGCAGCGGACTGCGCGGGCGAGCAGATCGCTTGCGTGCGGGGGCACGTCGCCGGTTTGGAGCTCCAGGCGATTTTGCCGAATATCAGATCGATCGTATGAAGCCCGCCGCCTGGCTTCGGATCGAGCGCGGTGCGGTGTCCGCCGGGAGCCCCGGCGTCCGTTAACGCTGTGTACAACGACATCCGAGATCGCAACATAAATGCGCTGCTTGTCCGCGGCCGAACCCCATTGGCTGCCGCCCAGCAGTCCGCCCACGCCGACGCGGGTTTGCCACAGAATTTTGCCCTCTGCGTCAGGATCGAGCGCATGCACCATGCCGGACTTCTGTGCGATGACCAGCGCGCGCTTACCGCCGCCAAGCGGCGCCAGAATGGGAGGCTGTCCAAAATCGAAGTCGGGACCGTCGTTGTCGGGACAGTTTGCGCGCGCCCGGCTGTTGCAGCCACTGTTATAGGCGTCACCCTACGTGGGCTGCCGCGACCAGAGGAGCTTCCCCGTCTTCAGATCGAAGGCGAGCACGGCGTCGCTGGTCCCGGTGACTGGGTTCGAGTAATTGTCCCCCGTCGCGACATAGAGCGCCCCCTCTGTTCATCGATAGTGGGTGTGGACCAAATCGCCGCGCCGGACGGGCATTGCTGCTTGCCCGTCCCCGTAGGCTTCGCGGGTTCCGTGATCGTAAAGCTTTGGCTGATAGTGCGGCCGGTCGAGGCGTCAAGTGCGACAACACTGCCCCGGAACGAACAACATGCCGCGTTGAGGTCTGCGGCAAGCGACTCCTCGATGGAGGAGAAACCCTGGTAGATCACGCCTTTGTAGAACTGCGGCGTAGCCGTGGCAGTTGCAAGTAGATGTTCAACCGGCCGTATCTTCCATAACAGCTCGCCAGACGTCGCATTCACGGCGTACATCACTGCGCTGCGGTCTCCGAAGAAGATCGCGGGAATACCATTGGCCTCCCCGACGGTGACGCCCGACCGCATACCCGCCGTCGCCTTAAAGGCCCAATGGACGCATCCGCTCGGCGCGTCGATGGCGTACAAATCGCCCGCGAGCGTGCCGGCAAATACACGGTTGCCAGCTACCGCGGGCTGGCCGCGCGCCATCGTCACCACCCCCAGATTGAACGCCCACTTAAGCTTGAGCCTTGGCACATCGGCTGCGCCAAGCCCCGCTGCCATCGCGTCCTGATATCGCGAATTGGTGACGCTCGGGCTGCAGCCGCCCCACCCAATCGCGCCGGGATTGCCGTCGAAGATCCCATTGACGGGAAGCGTTCCCTGTGCAGGTCCTTTCAAAGGCTGGCTTTGCGGGCGGATCACCAGCAGGTGCGATGTAGACGAGAGGGCTATCACCTCCTGTGTCGACAAACCGCTAGCCTGTGATTTCATGGCACCTTCGTCAGAGCCGCGTAGATGGCTTCGCCAGTCATCTGTTTGATCACACCGATAGATGGCATTCGTCCCGCGGGCGAATCGTGAAACGAGGCGCAGCGTTCCCTGCACAACGCCGCTCCCATCTGGAACAAGTTTATTTTGCCGCCGTCGACGTACTCACAGCGCGAGTTGCAACTACTTCGGCGCGTGAATACATGGATCTCCGGACAGCGACCAACAAGGCCCGGAGCGAATCCGATACGGCGCGATCCGAACTCCAGCAACACCAGCGTGACCACTTGTCTTTGACAGCGTGGCGCGCGATTCAGCCGGGCTGATGAATGCGGCAAACTGGAGCAACCCGTACGGGTGGCTTTGGGCTTCGACAAGATCGACGCCCTCGGCCCGCCGGAGTATTCGAACAGCGCTTGCCCGGGCGCGGCACGCCGCCGACGAGTACGCCGTTTCGGCACCCCCCACTACGAGAAACTGGCCGTCGGCGGTAGTTGCCACGTAAACAACTTTCGAGCCGTCCGCCGTGAATGCCGCAAAACGGGGCGGTACTCCATTCGCCTGAAAGTGCCAATCCTCTGATAGTGGACGCCTTTCTTGCCGTCGGCGAAGATATAGGATTGCTGAGTCGGCGTCTTGGCCGTGCCGCATAATGCTTCCCGTCCGTGCTGAACACCACATCGCCCGGTTGCCCCGGGCCGACTTCGGTGCCTGACACGACCTTGACGGGCGCGCCCGAAAGGGCGCGGCGAAGGAACATTGGGCGACTCCCGTTTCGATTAGACGGTTACTGCGTGGTTGTTCCCGAAGCGGGTGGCTGGGTCGTCACTGCGACCAGCTTGCGAATCCAGCCATCGGTTTTGCACAGCAGGTATAGCTCGCCATCTCCCCCCAGAGCCAGCCGGACATCGGCCCGACCGCCGCCATATCGGGCACCATCGCTGTATGGATCGGGCATTCGCTTGCTCGGCGCGGGCTTGCCGCCTTTGGCGAGGAAGGCATCGGGCGCGGAAGCGTGGCGAATAGCCAGATTCGACGGTAATAGAAGGCGGCCTGGCCAAACAAAAAAGTTGAAAACAGTGCGGTACTCTGATGCCTGCGCGGGCGGAGCAAGGTGTATTTAACCTTCATGGGATAGTCGCAGCGGCAGACGTGAGAGGTCTGTCGTCGAGGTACGGGCCGCCGGGGACTGGATGCGCTGCCGCCAACACAACACAATCGCGCCCGTGTGTTTTTGCATGATAGAGAGCCTCGTCGGCGGCGCGTATCACCGATGCCATGGTGTTTGCATCTTTCGGATAAAGAGCCACTCCCATGGACACGGAAATCGGTCCCAGCTCTTGCCCGCGCAAGACGACTCCGACCTTCCTGCTTGCCTGAAGGAGGTTCGCCGCCCTATTGTGTGCATCCTCCAGCGACGCTCCCGGAAAGACGATCAGGAACTCTTCTCCCCCGTAGCGGCAGACAATGTCCTCTTCGCGCGTCTGAGCCAGCAGAAGCGCGCTGAATTCCTTTAATATGGCGTCGCCGCCCTCATGGCCGAAGGTATCGTTGAACGCGTGTCCGTGCGGCTACTACGGCAACGCCGCGCGAACGCTCCTTTACGCCCCATCAACTGAAATCACACGGCTCGGCTGCCGAGTGCTGGTGTCGTCCCTTTAGTCCGTGTCTATAGAAAGGACCCCGAAGGGACCCGACACCCGCTGGCGGTTCAGGTGACGCATCAAGGGAGCACTGACGACATCAGCCATATCCAACCGAAAATGTCTTAGAATGTAAGATCCTTTTTCGGAGGTGATTGCATGGAACGGCGGAAATTCCTGCGGGCGGGAATCGCAGCGGCAGCCGCGCTTGCCGCACGAAGCAAAAGCAGGGCGGCGGAGGTGCCGGAGGATCTGACTCGACGGCCACGACGACCTCCAGTTCTGGCGTTGCACCAATTGACGACAGCGACCCAAAGTTTTCCGAGCGTTACTCCACTGTTTGCCGGGATTCTTCTGCCGAGCGCCGCGAGCCCAACGATCATGAGTGATTCGTGGAGCGATTTCCAGGCCCAAGTTCAGACCCAGGCGAACGCAGGCTACCGGCTGAGTTGCTTCGTGACGATTCAGAACTTTAACCGCACCTTCTATTACGCCGCGTGCCAGCCCGGGACTGGCGCCTGGCAGTTGATGCAGGTGCAGGACGGCAATAGTTTTGCCAACGTGGTGGCGAACTATCAGAACCAGTACTACCTGGCGGACTTCAACATCGCGTTCGAAAACGAACAGCTCATGTATTACGCCTATTTGCTTGAGGGCACGAGGAACCAGAGCTTACAAGGTCCCTATAATTATTCGAATCTCCGGTCTGAGTGGAACACGCTCAGCACCGCGGCCTCGCCTTCACAGATGGTACGGGTGCAGGCTTACCCTACGAGCAATGGGGCGATGTATCTGGCGCTTTTCGAGGCCGGGCCAGGCAGTTATCCGTTTCACCAGTGGCCAGTTTTCCTCGGTACGACAACGAACCTGTCTACCAGCCAGAGCTTCGAATCCCAGGTACAGAGTCTCTCTTCGAATACGCTGACCGGAATCTGCTACGAACCCGTTGACGGCTATCTGGCTGGGTGCTGGGGCCAGTTGCAGAACGGCGCACAATACTTTCAGGATCTGACCTGGGCCGCGCTGAGCGCGCTGGTGCAGACTGGGCGCGTGCCGGTCACTTTGACCGTGTATCCCGATGCGCCGGACTGGGATGACTATTTCGAAGCGAACCTGGCTCCGCAAGTGATGGGCTACGCTTACGCTGTCGCAAAAAACGGACAAACGATTCTTACCGGCGGCGGGGGCCTGGCGCGCGGGCCTAACGAAGCCAGCAATCCGAATCAGCCATTCACACCGGATACGCGGATCAATCTGGCCAGTGTTTCAAAGGCCATCACAGGCGTGGGACTCGAGATATTCGTTGGACAGGTTCCGGAGCAATCGTTCCAGACGCCATTCCTGACAACGGCACTCACGAGCAGGTTGAGCCAGACACCCACATCGGCAGCGTCGCAGGTGACATTGGGTCAACTGGCTTCGATGACGACCGGTCTGTTCGAATATCCTCCGGATGGGACTGGAAGCGCAGAGGGGCCGCCCGACATTAACTTCTCAGTGGGAAGCCCGCCTCAGAAGTTCGGCCCGTATCCGACCATCTGGGCGGATATCAGCGATTATCTGGCACAGACGCCGAATAACCCACCAAGCTATGACTACAACAATACGAACTACGCGATTCTGCAGGTGTATATGGAGCTGGTTCTCAGCGCCAATCCATCCGATCCGCAGGACTACCTGAATTATTTGACAACGAATGTTCTGTTGCCGGCGGGGATCACGAGCGCGATTACCGCAGCTCCGGATTCGCAGGAGATGGCGACATTATCCTACTCGGGTGCGGCAGACACCGGGCCCGGGTACTATCGCGAGGCATTTACGATGGTGGGCGCAAGCGGATGGGTTGGATCGGTCCAGGGGCTGATCGCACTCATGAACGCACTGCGAGCGACGGTGTTGCTCTCCGCGGATACCATCGGTTCCATGTTTGTCGACGCGATAGGGGCCTGGGTTTCGCAAGCAAACCCGTTCGGCACCGCCTATTTCAAGGAGGGTTCGCTGACGACGACCGTCAATGGCGAAACCAAAGGACTGAACACGGCAGTGCTGCGTTTACCAGAGGGATACGACCTCGCGATCGTCGCAAACAGCGCTCCAGCACAGCACATATCGGACATCGCATTGAACGCGTTCATTGCACGCGGTCTCTCCACAACGAATCTTCCATCAGGACCGGTGGTGATGGCCACAGTCAGTTCCGCCAGCTATCTGCCGAACGTCGCACCCGGCGGATTTGTTTCGATCTTTGGGTCAGGGCTCATCGCGACGCCGGCGGAGGACTGGACGAACGCTATTACGGGGGGCAACCTGCCAACGGAACTGGGCGGCGTCACGGTCCGGATAAACGGCGCGTGGGCTTCAATCGCATACGTCAGCGCGACACAGATCAATTGCATATTGCCGAGCTCAGTTCCGGCCGGAACGATGAACGTGGAGATTGCGACGCCGCTGGGCGGGATGAGTCCGGAGGTGACGGTGGCCGCGGTTGCGCCGGCGTTTTTTACTTATCAGGCGAGCGGCACGGAGTACGCCGTGGCGGTATTCAACCAGACGAGCCTTGTCTACGTAAACGCGCCGGGGGCGATCCCGGGAGAAACATCGCGGCCAGCGATGGCCGGCGACTACCTGCAGATCTTCGGGACAGGGATGGGGCCCACCAGTCCCGGCGCTCCGGATGGGGTCGTCCTGACGATGGCGTATCCGGCGAACATTCAGAATTTCGCGGTGACGATCGGTGGCCTGTCAGCACCGGTGATCTTCGGCGGCCTCGTCTATGCGGGGGTTTATCAAGTCGATATTCAGGTCCCCGCGGGAGTGGCCGGCGGCGCTCAGCCTATTCTGCTCAGCGTGAACGGGGTGGCGAGCGCCACCGGGGTGATGATTACGATGCAGGCACAGGGCTAGGTCTTTGACCGCTTAAAGGATTTCCTTTTGTAGCCGAACTTGCGTCGAGCGGCTTTGCGGTTGAACTTCCAGTTGATTTTGGTGCGGGCATGGTTGATGCGGCGATTCCAGGCGCGGGTTTCCTGACGCAGGTCTCCAAATCAGGAATTCTCCTGGCACCAAGGCATTGCCGACGAGTTTTCCGCAAGGCGTCAGGCAAGCGCTGCATTTAAAAGTTCCAGCGCACTCTTGCCGGTAGTTCGAGTTGCAGTTCCAGTTTCACTTGTGCTGGGGGCGGAGGTTCGGGGACGCGGTTTTGGGCAGAAATCGAGCCACCGACGATGGGAGCGCGGAGACTAGTCGGCACGCGAACGAGCAAGGGCGGGAAAACCTGAGGACCGGAATCGGGCTCCCTCAGACAGGATGGTCGGCGGCGGGCGGCCGAATTGCGATAGTGCTTCAAGAGGACAAGGGCAACATCTGGATGATGTCGCGTTCGGCCACGCGCTGACGCGGCGTCAGGTTCCTTTCCACCGTCGCGTAGCGTCTACTCGCGCAAGCGCCTTCGGTTATCGGCCCGGGACCGCAGTGCCCCAGTCAAGTTGACAACCGAAAGCGCACAGCTCGCCAGAGATAGTCCCTGCGCCGGCGCTTTGAGGTATTTTCGGATCGTGCGCGAGCCCATTTTCAGATGGCGTTCGATCATTTGGATGGACCAGCGCTCGGACCAGTAAAGCCGATGCAGGTCGTTGATCTGTTCGCATGCAGCCTCTTCGGTTGCTGTGCCGGCGGAGCCGCACCGGCCGTTAACGGGGCATGTCCACGGCGATGGATCCGGACGAACCCGCCGCGGTCATCAATCCGGAGCGCATCGTTTTCATGCGCGATCTGGTGCGCGGCGCGAAGAAATTCGTCGAGGAGTATTACATCCCCGACGTGCTCGCCATCGCGCCGTTCTATAAAGACTGGTTTACGCGGGGCGAAGGGGTCGGCAATTTTCTCTGCAAAGGATCGCGGAACTGGCTTGCGGCCATCCGCGGCTCGCGCGTCTTGATCGGGGGGCTGGGGTTCGGGTTCACGTTGAAATCAGCCCTGTCCGCGCTTGCGTCTGACGCGACGGTGGTGATGGTCGAGCTACTGGCCGCGGTAGTTGCATGGAATCGAAACCCCTCCTTCAATCTTGCCGCGTGAGGATTAACAACATACGCGGGCAGAGCGGGCGCGCCCCCGCGGCCTTCTCATCCGCCACGTGCTCCGGGGCGAGCGGAAGATACAAGGGAGGCGGAAGAAAGGGAACTGCTGGACTCCGCCTGGACAATCTGAACGGCAAGCTGATGCAAGAAGGAATCTAAATTGGGCGGGACGAAACTGAAATCTCCAGTCTTCGAGAATTGTGAACCAAGAACCGGAGGAACGAGTTCGACCTGAATGAAAACGTCACTCGGAGCGGTCAATGCAAGGCTAACACCCGCTGATGAGCCTGCAGGAATCGAATATATCCGGGACCAATCTCCCACGTTGTGTCTGGGGAGTTCAGCACCAACGCGATTCCCGTAACACCGACGGTCCTGTTCGGTGGTCGGCCTAAGCCGTATTACTTCTTCTCGCCGGCGCCAGGCACGGTGCCATGAATCAGGAAGTCGTTCAACCGTTTGAGGCAGGCCACATATTCGTTCAAATTCTGCTCGGCGTCTTCATGGCGGACACGAGCAATCCGCACGGCTTCGAGCAGTTCGGATTCAATATCGATGTGAGATGAGTCGCCCATCCTGGAACTCCTGTCAGTCTCAGCAGAAGCCCTGTCGTGGGTGCCTTGTGTTGGGGATGTACAACCAATTATAGCGTTCGCCGCGACAAAAGCGAAGACCATTTCTCGCTGCCGTGCTCGTGTTTATGTCGGCGAACGCGCAGACGTTCGGTCCCATGCGCCAATGCCCGCATGAATCGACCAGAGCGTTTGTTTGAAGCACTCGGGTTACCCCATGATGCGCCAACTATAACTCATGTAATCGTGGGATGAGCAAAATTGATCAAATTAAACTCCCTTCGCGCGGCGAGCGACGACCTGATCTCTTCGAAGCACCAGCCGGGGGCGTGAAGCAGGTAGCGCTTGCCTTTGACCAAGCCCATCTATCTTTATGGGGTCCGCAGGAATTGGGTCGCTCCCGAATCACTCAAACTGCCAGTGAGCATGTTTGGCCAATCGCCGAAAAGTTGTCCACGGTTCCCGGAGCGTTTTGGGTCTCTGCAGGATGCTCGTTCCTTCTCCCAGGAGTTCTTCGCCTGGTATAACGACGAGCACCGCCATTCCGGACTGGGCCTTCTCTCTCCGGCTGTGGTTCATTATGGTCTGGCTCCGGAAACGATTGCACGACGTCGCGCTGTTCTCGACGCTGCCTACAACGCTCATCCCGAGCGCTTCGTCCGCAAGCCGCCCCAACCCCTGCCCGCACCGAAAGAGGTCTGGATCAACAAACCACAACCAACTCCAGAGAATAAAACTCAGTAAATTATGCTTCGAGGTGTCTCAAACACGTTGACACGCGCCGCCGATCGAGTTCGCCAGTCAATTCTCCGCGAAGTTCCAGGTAGCCGCGCGCTTGGCCCATAACATCGACCGCGGCACGGATCGCCTGCAACGCGGTTCGCCGGTCTTTGTCTTTCAGCGCCGACGCCAGTATCTCCTCGGCCTGCCCGTAAAGTCGCTCAGCGCGGCCCTCGCCGGCCCTGATGTCGCCCAGCAAGGTTCCTGTCCGCTTCGATTCGCGAGCCTGCGTCTGCCGGTTAAGGGTACCGGCGACGTGGACGCGGTGACACAGGAGCGCGGTTTTCGATGGTCCGTCTGGTCCGTAACGTTCCACGATGGTCCGTAACGGTGTTCCAGTTATCGGCTGAAACGGCTGTGGCGAAGCACGCTTCGCCATCGCAGCCAGAGGCCGAATGTCGGATGGGCGCACATCGGTCCACTGTTCGATCGCTGGTTGCCTCCACCGCGTATACTGCATCCCTATCCCGGCA
>Ga0206860_10121_pt1 | contig 18951 bp, 10 predicted proteins | sample Alteio_BWOrgCont_44_FD_152624 | JGI IMG/M metagenome (GOLD analysis project Ga0206860, IMG submission 152624) | Enriched cells from forest soil in Barre Woods Harvard Forest LTER site, Petersham, Massachusetts, United States -... | ecosystem: Environmental > Terrestrial > Soil > Temperate forest >...
GAATAAAAAGTGACAAAAAAGTCTTAGACAAAAAGAAAAAGCATTGTAGTCTATCTCCAAAAAAAACAATTACAGAAGGAGAGGAGCACAATGCTTGTCACTATTTTTTACTATGTAGATGAATTTTGCAAGTTTTTTAAAAAAGAGGCAGAAAAAAGCATGATTTCAGATGGTGCAATAGGGGAATTTGAATCAAGAATGAGTTTGTCTGAAATCATGACAATCATGATCTATTGGCACCTATCGGGCTATAAAAACTTTAAAGAATTTTACACAAAGGAAGTACAAGTCCATCTGCGCGGTGAATTTCCACGCGCAGTAAGTTACAGCAGATTTGTGGAACTTATGCCATACGCAACTCTTCCATTATTTATATTTGCAAAATGTATTGGGTCAGATTGCACAGGAACATCATTCATTGATAGTACAAAATTGGCCGTTTGTAACAATAAGAGAATTTATAGGCATAAAACATTTAAGGGGTTGGCTCAACGAAGCAAGACTTCCATGGGTTGGTTTTTTGGCTTTAAACTTCATATTGTTACCGATGAGTTCAGCAATATCATTGATTTTGCTCTCACTGGCGGCAATGTCGATGATCGTAATCGAAATCTTATTGACAAGCTTATTAAAAAAATTACTGGATTACTTGTTGGTGATAAAGGCTACATCGGCCTGTTCAGTTATTTGTATGACAAGGGAATCAAAATTATTCATGGTCTACGATCAAACATGAAAAACAAGCTAATTTCTCTTAGAGAAAAGGCTCTTTTGCGACGTCGACCCAGTATTGTTGAGACCACTATTGGTGTTCTAAAAGATCATCTATCTCTTGAACATACCCGTCATCGTAGTCCCACCAATTTTGCTTCACATGTTTTTTCTTGCATTATTTCTTATGCCTTTTTCAATGCCCGAAAAAACCTCAATTCTTCGCCATTATCTCTTGCTTCTTAGTTCGTCGAATTCGGGTTGATAAAACATACCACGTAAAAGCTTCACGCACCTCGGCATTTGGATGATCAAGAGTATAGGTCTTGGTCGCAGCATCATATTCACTAATAGTCAGGTATCCCGCCTGAAAAAGAATGGGAATCAAGGGTAATGTACCAATATCAAAAACATCCAAATTATCTTCAGAAAGCTTCATCTGACTAATGCTTTCTATCTCGTAATACTGGATTTGTAGAAGCTTAATAAGGAAGGTCGGTGTACCGCTTCTTAACCAAAAATTGGATAACTCTTGGCGTAAAAGTGCAAAAATAATTGAATAAGGACTATAGATTTTTATTTCATCTTTGGAAAAACGATAGCCGTTATACCATTCTTTGAGTGATGAAAAAATAGATGGCGTTGTAACGCCTTCTTTTCGGGCGAACTCACCTACATAGTCAGAAAAATAATGGTGAAGCTCTGGCTCTGTATAGCCAAGAAGCGCTGCCGCTTCTGGTCGCATGGTAATATCAGAAAGATTATTAAATCCTGAAAATAGAGATGTCTTTGAGAACTTAGTAACACCGGCAACAAAGATCGCATGAATTTGATCTTTCGTCGTACAACTTTTGATTGCGGTAAAAAAATCCTTCATAACTTCACGAATAGCTTCTGCTATTTCAGGCCGATTAAGATTACTGAGCAATGGGTAATCATACTCATCAATGAGAATAGCAACCCTATTTTTTAATGATAGTTCTTCTATAAGAAGCTTAATTTTACGACTTGCAAAAACCTCTTTTGTAATATCTATATTAAAACGTTTACCTATCAGCTCAAGTTCATTTGATAACGTCGCTTCTAAAGCCTCCACACTTCCAACAGAAAGACTTGAAAAATCCAACTGAATAACCGAATATTGTTGCCAATCATACTTGGTCTGAGTAGCAATCCACAAACCTTTAAAAAGCTCTCGATTGCCATTAAATAATTCAGCAAAAGTAGATATCAGCAGTGATTTGCATATACAGGCTGAATCTTATTACCATTCGCTCATGCATGTCATTGTTCAATTACTGGGCTTCACGCCAAATTCTCAGGTGCTGACGAGTAAAGGGATCATAGATATGGTCATCGATACTAAAAAAACGCTGTATGTTTTTGAATTAAAATTTAAAGATAGTGCCCAAAAAGCGATGGCTCAGATCGAAGAAAGAAAATATTACGAGAAATATAAATATCTCAAAAAGCCTATTGTATTGGTTGGCCTATCATTTAATCTTCAAGAAAAAGAACTGACTGTTGATTCAATCAAAGAGGAATTGAGAGAGCGGTGAAGCATCTCCTTGCAAAAGAGTTTTTAGAGCAATCAAAGTGAAAACAAAGGGATTTAAGTTTAACCCTGATGAAATTTATTATGATTTATTTAATGATTATATTTGCTAGGTTACTATTTTTTTGCACGTTACGGAGTAAAGGTAGTTTTGAGTAGATTTTTAAGTGACAATGTAGCTTTTCTAGGGGTTCTATTAGGTTTTTTATTTGCGCATCTGCTACCGTACTCTTGTTGGTAATGATTGCTTTTTCTAATGTTGTGAGCAGTGGTTCTAAGTCGTTTGTTTTTGTTTCGTTATTAAGTTTGCTGAGTTCTGTACGAATGACGTAAATGGTTTTATATTCATTGTTATATGGATAAAGTGTCCAGATCACATGATTAGTTGCTGCAGATACCCCTTTTATCAAATCTTTGATGTTGCCTTTGGTATTAATATTCATGCCATTACTATGTGACCAGATTAAACATGAAAACAATAATAAGGATTTTGGTTTAAGTATGAAAGTGCGATTGCTTTTTGAAAAATAGGTGTACATAGTATTTCCCTCAGCTACATAAAAGTTGCAATAAGACTTTATGTTATCAAAAAAACGAATGAAATCAAATAATTACAGTTACATGATACTATATTTTTTAGTATCATGTGGATCAGTAAACATTGCTTTGGTATAGCTAACATTGGATGCAGGGGTATATGTATAAAACATTAAAGAGCATTTTCATAGCCGGGTTACTGGTTTCTTTATCAACACAGTTACCTCTGGCAGCTATGCAGCAAGAGATTCAACAACAAAAAAAAGTGGAAAAAAAACAACAAAATAACTCTGGATCGATATTTACTCTAGAAAATCTTCTTAGAGCGGGAGCGATTACTGGCGTTGTAATTGGCGTAGCTGCTATCTGGTATTTTTCTTCTAATAATGGCAATGGAAGTGATACAAGCAACAACAAGAATAATGTACGTATTTCCAATATTACGACAAATGGCCGTATAGAGATTACAGATAATAAGGTTTTTATAAATGGCAAGGACTATTCTTCTCTGGTGCAGAATAATAAGAATTGTGACATATCCATTACCAATATTGGTGGTAATGAAACTGTCACTATCAATGGCAAAGATTATTCTCCTCTCCCTCAAAAATTTAGCTCAAAAGAAACCCTCAACGAAGAAGGTGCAGGCTTATCAAAAATTGTTGTTCAAAACACTCGCGGTAAAGTTATGGTTAAACGGGATACTACATTAAAGGATGTGGTTATCGATATTGAAAAGAAAGCTACCAAAGAAGAAGATCTGAAGTCTCTTATTGTTGCAACGAAAAAAGAGTTTAGCACTACAGAAAAAAAAGATGGTACTCTTTCTATTATCAGTACATGGAATACCAAGGTTATTCAGAATGCATGTATTAATTATCTGATTAGGGTTCCTGAAAACATTCAGGATAGTAAAGTAACTACCAATGGTGGCAAAATCATTGTTTCTGATCTGCCCGGTAATCATGATCTTACCGGTTCTTGTGGTGGCATTGAGGTGAATAATGGTGGCAATGTGAGCTGTAAAGAAATAAGCGGTGATATTTGTCTTAATAAGGTTAAGAAGGTTGATTTTAACGTATCATCTGGTAAGACCGTGATCAAAAATGCTGAAGATGTTACTGGTGCATCGTCTTCAGGCGATATGAAGTTTAATAATGTCAAAAATGTTACCTTCAAAACCTCTTCAGGCAAAACGGAAGTTGAAAAAGCTAAGAATATTAATGGAACATCATCTTCAGGTGATATGTGGTTTAAAAATGTTCAAAATGTTACCTTCAAAACCTCTTCAGGTAATACAAAATGTGAGGATGCTAGAAATATCAGTGGTGAGGCAACTTCAGGTGATGGAACATTTAGCAATGTGGGTACCATTGAGTTTGACAGGAGTTCTGGAAAAGCCACTATTAATAAGGCGGGCCCAACATTAGTTAGCTCAACAAGTGGCGATACTATTGCTGACAACATTAAAGGTGACTTTGAAGGTTCTTCAAGTTCAGGCGATTTTACCTTACAAGATGTAGTTGCTACTACGTGGAAAATAAAAACTACAAGCGCAGATATTTCTTTAAAAAATGTTACGGGAAATGGTTTGGCTACATCAACGTCAGGAGATATGTCTTTTGATAATTGCTCGGGTGCCAATAAAGCTAACACTACCTCTGGTGACATTACTATAAAGTCTTCTCCTAAAACCACCGGAACGACGCGAACTGGTGATATAAAAAGAAAAAAATAAGGCCCTTGCGTAATCCGTGCCACTTTACAAATAAACTCAAGAACAGTACGCTATTTTTTATTGTTTATTGGTAGTAAAAATTTTTTAAACTTCATAGATGGAGCAGGTATGACTCTCGTCCACTATTATATGATCTTTGGTGGCGTTTCTGTATTCGGACTCGCCATTGTTTTTTCCCTTATGCAGCGTATAAAAGCGCTTCCCGTAGGACACCCAAAAGCTGAGCGCATTGCAAGTGCTATACGCATGGGCGCGATGACCTTCTTGCGTGAAGAGTATAAAATTATTGCGCTTTTCGTCGTGCTTCTGATGCTTGCAATAGGCTATTTTTTAGGCATATTTGCGGCATTGTCATTTGCCGCAGGTTCTCTGCTTTCTATGACAACCGGTTTTATCGGTATGTGTGCCGCTACTGATGCCAATGTGCGCACTACTATAGCAGCTAAAGATCAAGGTGAACACGGCGCCTTTATGGTGGCATTCCTGGGTGGTGGCGTTATGGGATTTGCGGTAGCAAGTTTCGGTCTTTTGGGACTTGCAACGATATTTTTCCTATTCATTGATAAATCTGATTTTGTAGCAATATTAACGGCCTTCAGTTTAGGGGCAAGCTTAGTAGCCTTCTTTGCTCGTGTTGGTGGCGGTATTTATACCAAGTCGGCTGATGTGGGTGCCGACCTTGTCGGTAAGCTCGAAGCAGGTATTCCTGAAGATGACCCACGCAATCCGGCGGTTATTGCCGACAACGTTGGTGATTGTGTTGGCGATACCGCGGGGATGGGAGCAGATATTTACGAATCCTATGTTGGTGCGATGGTATCTTCGATCATTTTAGCGACAACCTCGTATGCTGGGGAACTTGCGTATCTATCGTTACCGTTGGTTCTTGCTGTGTGTGGCTTAGTAGGGTCAGTTATAGGACTGGCGTCTAATTTGGTACTCAGGGCAAAGCCAGCCGCAATGCTGCGCAATGCAACCTACATTTCTATCGTTGCATTCTTAATTCTGTCAGCCATCTATTTGGCGGTGATGGACATTGACATGCACTTGTTGGTATCGATTTTCTTGGGCTGCCTTTCGGGTATTGTGGTAGGTTTGATTACCGAATATTATACCGGCGGTTCACCTATCGAAAAACTTGCCAACATTTCTCGTTCCGGTGCAGCAACTAACTTAATTTATGGTCTTTCTATTGGTATGGAATCAACGACGCTTCCGGTAATTTTATTAGCGCTTGCGGTGCTTGGTTCTTATCAGTTTGGTGGCGCCGATTTCGGATTATCGCTTGCAGCGGTGTCTATGTTGGCAACAGTTGGCATTACTATGACCGTTGATGCCTATGGGCCTATTGCTGACAATGCGGGAGGCATTGCGGAAATGGCAGGCTTTGGCAAGCCGGTGCGTGATATTACCGATAAACTTGATGCGCTTGGTAATACGACGGCAGCCATGGGTAAAGGATTTGCTATTGGTTCTGCATTGCTGGCAGCACTTGCGTTATTTAGAGCTTATTCAGAGCAATCGCATATCGCAGCCCTTAATTTGCTTGATCCATTTATTATGGTTGGTATTTTTATTGGGGCTACCGTACCATTCTTTATCTCAGCCCTTACCATGCGTTCAGTAAGCGAAGCTGCACTCAAGATGGTTATGGAAGTCCGTCGTCAATTTAAAGAAATTGCGGGTTTGATGCAGGGTACTGCTGAGCCTGATTATAATCGTTGTATTGCCATTAGCACGCAAGCATCATTGCGTGAAATGATCTTGCCTGGAGTCATTATTGTTGTGTTGCCGGTGGTGATAAAATACACGCTGGGCAAAGATGCTCTTGGTGGTTTGTTAGTTGGTGCTACCGTAACAAGCGTATTGCTCGCACTTATGATGGCAAATGGTGGTGGTGCTTGGGACAATGCTAAAAAATATATTGAAGCAGGCCATGTTGGTGGTAAAGGATCCGAGGCTCATCGTGCAGCGGTGATTGGCGATACGGTAGGCGATCCATTCAAAGATACCTCAGGCCCCGCGCTTAATATTTTGATTAAGCTGATGTCGGCAGTTGCGCTGTTATTGGCCGTGATGTGAACTAGGTATCAAAAGTTTTTTTTGTAGAAGGCTTGGAATTTTCCAAGCCTTTTTTTTGGCGTTAATTCAGCATTTTTCGTACTAAATATGCTGGAGATAAAAATATTTTGTGGTATAATTCTGTGCGTTGATACTTACCAAAGCACTCCCTAAAAAAGCATCCTGTATGTTACTTCTCTTTTTATTTTTCCTTTCTTTCTGTGCTAGTGCTGTGTTTGGTATGAATCCAACTGGTAGGTTTGTAAAAAAAATAACTTCTAAAGTTGGCAAAGAATTTTCAACATTATCATCCGATCGCAAGCAGGATGAGGAAACCGGAGGAATTAAACCTTTTTCGTCTAATAATACTAAAAAGAATAATATATCGGTTACAAAATTCTCGAATAAAGAAAGTTTTTTTAAGCCCAAGACGCCTATAAGTGGGGACTTGAAGGAGGTTCTCCCCAAAATATTCGAGGGCAACGAATTAATTCCAAGTTCATCATCTTTTTTAGATATCGAGACATTATTCCATAACGAAACTAAAGTTATCTGTAGCGATTCTGAAAAATCAACTATTATTCAACAAGTCCCATTGTTGGTTGAGCCACAACTACTTCAACAAGAAATAAAAACACTTCAAGAAAAGATTGTTGGATTAGAAAAGAGAGAAAAAGCTCTTAAGCTCAACAGTGATAGATTGCAAAACAAGCTTGATAATGCAAAAGATGGTCGGTACCAAGTAGATCTGAACATAGCAAAAAAAGAATATGAGATTGAGCAGCTTAAGAAAAATCTTTTAGTAAGTACAGAGCAGAATCAAAAGCTTATTAACCAACAACAAAAGTTTATGCAGCAAGAAAACAATTCGCAGCAAGTTATTGAGGAGATAGCACTGCACAACCTAGGGCTACAGAATGGGATTGAGACAATAGAACAAGAAAAGGCAAAAATAGAACATGAGAAAAAGTTTCTTGTTGAAGAGTTAAACAAGATTGAACAAAAGTTTAAGCAAGTTCAGTTGGATGGCTCAAAACAAGCTACTGAATTTCAGGAACAGAAAAAGATATATGAAAATTTGCTTGAGACCATGCAAGCAAGGGTCAAACGAATTGAGCTAGAACGCAATAATGACAAAATACGATTTAGCGACGAACAAGAGAAGCTGAAAAAAGTGTTATGGGATGAATATCAGCAAGTTGTACATAAAATTCATGAAGAGCATAAAAACGACAAAGAAAAGCTTAAATCAGAACTTGATAAAGTAAAAATTGATTATGAAATCGCATCAAAAAATCAACTTAGCGAATTGACGAAACAATTCGCAGAAAAAGAGCGAGGGTTTAACGAAAAGCAAGAACAAGCTAGCCTTGAACAACAAGAATTATTACAAAAGATTAGACTTCTTGAACAGCAAAGAATAAGCGATGCAAAACAGATATTCGATGTGCAAGGTGAAAAAACTCAAGCACGGGAACAACTGACGATAGTTAATAAAAAACTAGAAACTGTGCAAGTTCAGATCGAGTACTACAAGCAAGATGCTAAAGGTTTACAAAATCAGATAAATACAAAAAACCAAGCGATTAAGCATTTAGAACAAAAACTCAAAGAAGTAGAACAAGAACTTGAAAAAACTTCAAAAGATAATGGATTGTTGTCAGACAATCTAGGGTCAGTGCTTACACAGTCAGAACAATCAGTTACCTTACTTAAACAAGATAAAGATGGTTTGTTACAGCGGTTGAACTTTCAACAAGAAGAGAATAAAGATTTAAAAAAACAGCTTGCATCATCTCATAAAAGTTTTGAGATAAAAAAAGATGAGGCTCTTGAGATAACTCGCCAGTTAAAAGAGGAGCGCGGCAAACTTAAAGATGCTTATCAAGCAGTGGACAAGTTAATGGGTGATATGGAGAATCTCCTCAACAAACTTTCTTGGTTACAAAAAGAGCACAATTTGCTTAGCAAGAAGTTTTCTGGTGCTGAATCTACGCTCGAGCAAAAAGAAAAAATGGTAGATGATTTGAAGCAGCAATGTGATGAGAGTCAGAAGAATCTTCAAGAGGCTTTGCATAGTGTTAGTGAATTGCAAAAACAAATATCTAGCTATAAAAAATTCAAAGAAGATGTTGTGCCAACGTTGATAAAACAAGAGACTAGCAAGCTAAAAAAAGAATATGAGCTAAAACTTTTCGAGCGAGATGAGCGTGTAGATACGCTTACACAGAATAATGATAAACACATTGTTGACATTGAGAATATACAAAAAGAAAAAGAGTCTTTACAAAAGCAGCTTGGCGAAGTTCCAGAAAAGATACGGTTTGCTGTGCAGCAAGCTACTAATCTTGCTGACGAAAAATATCAAAAAAGAGTTTTGAGCTTGCAGGAGCAACATGAGTTAGAATTGAAGGGCTTGCGAGAAGATTCGGAAAGAGATTTACGTGTACTTCAAGAAGAACACAAGCAAAAAATTGAAAAAATAAAAGAGATTTATAAAAAGGCGAAAGAAGAAATACTAAACATATCGAAACAGCAAATTGACAAGTTGAACAATGATACACAAGAGCAGCAGAAGGACTATAAAGTAAAGCTCAAAGAACTTGAGGAACAGCACAAAAAGATGCTACAGGATCATGACGTAAGTTCAAAAAAGAAAGAACAAAAGCTCATAAGCTTTTATGATCAAAGGGTTCTTGATCTTGAAAATTCTCATAAAAAAGATAAAGAGCTTTTAATCACAGCAATAACAACTGAATTTGAAAAGCAGCGTGTTCTTTTGACAAATAATATTCAGGAAAAAGATAAGCTGCTGCAAGAGTTTACTCAGAAGATCGATGAACAGAAACAAGAAATTAAAAAACTTCAGGAAGTGCATAATCAAGATGTTAATACTATAAAATCTCTTGAAGATGCATGTACAAAGAGTGTCACTCGTATTAATGAGCTTACAAGCAATATTCAGCAATTGGGGAGCGAGAATCATACACTGAAATTGGAAGCAAAAAAGCTTGAAGAAATGCGGTTACGGGACAAAGAAAAGTTTGATCTTGAACTCAACAGCGAAGCTGCCCGCTATAAAAATGAGCTGGTTAATCTTGGAAATCAGAGTTTGCTAGATAAAAAAGATGCGCAAAACCAGTTAACGCAGTTGACGCAACAATATAATGTTGAAACTATAAAACTCAAAGAAAAATGGCATGAAAAAGAGCAAGAATATAAGCAGCAAGTTGAGCAATTAACAGTACAACAAAAATCTAATGAGCAAGAGCTTAGTCAATTAAAAAATAAGTACGAGTGTGAGATAAAAACAGCTCAAGAAATCATACAAAATCAAAATATAAAATTGACACAGGCCCATAACAACATAAAGCAACAAACAGAACAGAATCTTTCGTTGCAAAAAGAGATTGAATCTCTTGAAAAGCGGCAGATTGATATGCAAAATGCCAACAAACAAGAAAAAGAAGAGCTTGAGTTAAAAATAACTAACGCAAAAAACGCTCTTGGTGAAGCTCAAAAAACATTTGCACAACAGCTACATGATTTTGAGCGAGAAAAGTCAAACTATGAAGCAAGTATCAAGATTTTAAGCGAAACGCTTACGCAAGCTCGCACAGAGCTGGCCGAAAAAGGTCAAGCTATTTTAGAAAAAAACAAGCTGCTGCAAGAGTTTACTCAGAAGATCGATGAGCAAAAACAAGAAATTGAAAGGTTTCAGAAAGTTCATAATCAAGATGTTAATACCATAAAATCGCTTGAAGAAACTTGTACGCAAAAAGTTGCATCTATCAAAAGCCTTGAGTTTGCGGTGAAAGAACTTCAGAACAAGAACAATAATCTTGAACTAGAAGCAAAAAAACTTGAAGAAAGGTGGTTGTGTGATAAAAAAGAGTTTGAAAATAAGCTAGTTGAGCGTGAAAATCAGAGTTTGCTAGATAAAGAAGAGGCGCAAAACAAGCTGACGCAGTTGACGCAACAATATAATGTTGAAACTAAAAAACTCGAAGAAAAATGGCGTAAAAAAGAGCAAGAATATAACGACCAGCTTGAACTATTAAAAGTAGAAAAAAAATCTAATGAGCAAAAACTTCTTACGCTTCAAGAAGAAATAAAAAGTTATCAAAAAGAGCTACAGGAAGAGAAGTATAAGTCAGAAATGAATGCTAACAATTATCAAGAAAGCTTGCAAGAGAAGTCAAAATTTATTAATGAGCAACTGCAAGAGATTGAGCTTCTTCAAAAAAACTATCATCAGACTCTTGGGGACGTCGAAGATCACAAGAAAGTTATAGCTCAGCAAAAAACTGAACTAAAACAAGAAAAACAGATTTTTGAAGAAAAGATATTGAATTTGCAGCGTAATCAAGAACAAGTAGTCAGCAATCTTGTGAACGAAAGAGATCAAAATTTGTATGATCTCAAGGATATTTATCAAAAAGAAGTAAATAAGGTTTTAAAGGATGCCAAAAATGAACTGAACGAGCAACGACGTGATCTAGAAGGCACTATTACCAAGCTACGTGAACGGGTGGGGGAACTCCTTAAGCAAGAGGAGCTTACCCATGATGAAATAGCATCGTTGAAACAACTGCTCGAAAAAAATAAAAAGACATTTGAGTGGTTAGGCGCATCGCGGCTTGAGTTGGTACTAAACAATGAAGGCCTGCGCCGTAACTTGCAATGGCAAGAAAAAGAAAACATAAAATTACAAAAGAGCTATGAACAGGAAATAGCGAAAACAACACAAGAGCTTGAGCGTATGGAAAATATTCTCAAGGAGCTTGAAAAGAAGCTCTCTAACCAAAAAGAGGATGGGATCCAAAAGACTGGTATGATTTTCAAGCTTGAGCAATCAAATAAAGAGCTCTTACGGCAACTGCAAGAAGCAACAGGTAATTACGAGCAGGCACAGCAAAAAATTTTAGATTATGAGCAAAAAATAATTGACATGGCCCAAGAGTTTAATAAGCAAGATGTACAAGCACATAGGGCTATAAGTAATTTGATAGAAAATTCTGAAATCTTGAAAGAAGAAATTCGAAAGCTGAAGCATCAAAAAAATGAGCAAAATAAGATAAACAAAAAAACTCAACTAAAAAATCTCACAACAGCTGCAAAAGAACTAAATAAGATTCAAGAAGGATTGAAGTTTCAACAAAATACGATTAATACTCAGCGCGATACAATTAATCAGTTGCAGAAAGAAAAACAATTACTTGAAGCGAATAGTCAAAAACAGCAAGAAAATAACAAAAATTTGCTCAGTACTACTACTCAACAAAACCAGAACATAGAGCGGCTTACGCAAGAGGTTACTGATATAGGTAATCAGATGCAGGAGCTTACTAAAAAATTGAGCGAAACTGAGCTACGACAAAGAATAGAGCGCGGTGATTTTTATGTTGAGAAAAATCAGGATTTGATAACGATAGAGAAACTAAAAAAAGAGCTAGAAAAAGCGCATGAGAACTATCAAAAGATTAATAGTGAATTACAGAATGTGTGCGATGATAAAAAACAAGGACAGGAAAAACTCAAAACGCTTGGTGACAGTATAAAAAATTTAGAACTACAACGTGAACAATTAACTAAAAAACTTGATGAACAAGACCAAGAATATCAAAAAATAAACGTTGAAAAAGAATTTACAGAGCACGAAGCGAAAAAATTGAAAGAAGATTCGAAAAAAACTTTTGAAACATTGAATAAGTTTGCCAGCTCATTTGAAGCTTCGATGCAAAACTTTGAAACAAAAGTAGATGAGAAACTTACTGCTATGAACTCACGTGTCGATATGAACCAATCAAAGCTTAATACGATCAAAGGAGAAACAGAAATAAAAAATAAGAAGCTACAAGAACAGAAAATGTTAATAGAAAAGGGTAATAAGACTATTGAAAAATATGACAAGCAAATCAACGATTTGACACAAAAAGTGAAAGAATTCGAGCAATCATGGCGAGAGAGTATACAGAAGAACAAAAAGCTGCTTGATGAGAAAAAGCGACAGCAAGAAAATGGTTCCATAGTTTTTAAGATTCCTGTTCCTATGACAGACAAAAAGAAAAAACAGAAAATTAATGTGGGTATTGCCAAAAAAGATAGTCAGATAACAAAACTTAAGCAAGAAATTACGGGTCTTAAACAAGAATTAAAAGTTATAAAAAACCAGAAAAAAGTTCTTGGTGATGAACAAAAAACAAAAATTGAGGAACTTGAACGAGTAATAACTAGTCTGCAAGGCAGAGTGCGTGAACAAACAAGCAGCAATATTGTTTTAGAAAAGCAGAAGCAGCAGGTGGTTAGTGAACTTACTGAAGAAGTAGTGAAAAATAGTAACTTGACTAACCTAGCTGAACAACAAAAACATGAGATAACGAAGCAAACAAATACTATTAAAAATTTGGAGAGTGATGTTGCTACATGGCAGGAAGAGACTGCAAAAAAAAATGATGCAATCTTAAAGCTAGGATTGAAACATGTTTTTGACACAAATAGCCAGAAAAATAGGTTTTATTTGCTTAGTTTAACGGCTAATGATCATATTAAGAGATTGATAAGAAAACTTGGCAAAAAAGAAAAGAGGATTAATCAGTTTGAGGAGCTCTTTGCTACACAAGACAAGATTATAAAAAATATGCTGAAACAACAAACAATAAAGCAACAAAAAGAAGAAGCACGAAATTTGATACAAAGCAATCTGTATGAGCTACAAAAAAAACACTCATTTATCAATTGTGATAAAGAAAATATTAAAGAATTTCTTACGCCTGAAAGTTTAAATCCTCTACGCAAGATTGTAGATAACTATAAAAAGACCAAAAAATCAGATCCATCAGATCCATTTGATAAATACTTCTTTCTTCCCCTACTTTCCCAGGTAGTTTCCCCTCAAAAATAAAAAATGTTGATTTGTAATTTTTAACAATGCTAGCATAGTCAACACAGATACATGCATGACGTAAAAAAGTGGGGTTATGATGAGGGGGGTACGAACATGGTAGCGTGCGCAAGGTTCGGTGTGCGCATTTCAGTGTTAATTATTGTTGCGCTATGTCTACCTAAATTAGGTGTCTTATATTTCCAATCCCGTGCTTATTTAACCAATATGCCTATCGATAGTTCTTTTAAACTTGGCATAGAAAATGTTACGGATGAGTTTTTGCGTAGCCTGACGCCAAAAGGGGATCTTTCTTATACGGTTGGCCTTGTTACAAACCAGACTGGCAAAGATCTGAAAGGCGTAAGAACCATAGATATTTTGCGAACACGAGGTCTTACGATTAAGAAGATTTTTGTACCAGAACATGGCCTTGATGGAACCATACAACATCATATTGATAGTGGCCCGATGGTCGACACCATTACGGGAATTCCTATTATTACGTTATATGCTTACAACCAGGGAACGACCAAGACACTCGATAAACAAGCGTTGCGTGATATTGATGTTCTTATGTTTGATATGCAGGAAGTAGGGATGCGCCATACTACCTATCTGACCACATTGTTCCAAACTCTAGAAACGGCGGCCACTCATAACAAAACTATGGTAGTTTTTGATCGGCCAAATATGCTGGGTTCATGCATGGAAGGGCCATTGGTAGAAGATGGTCTTAAGTCAGCGATATCATACGCTGCTATTCCGGTGCGCCATGGTATGACCATTGGTGAGCTGGCAGTCTATTTTAATGATCATGGTATGCGGCACAAAGCTCGTTTAGAAGTTGTTCCTATGCAAAATTACAATCGACATCAAGCGATTCCTAGTTCTCTCGATACGCGCCTTTCTGCCAATATACACAATAAGAATTCCTGCTTTGGTTATAGTATGCTGGGACTTCTAGCTGAAGTTCGTCCTTTCGATGTTGCACTTGGCACGGATAAGGCCTTTCAGTGTATCTCGTTACCTGATTCGGTAAAATTTTCTCAAAGAAGATGGTATGAATTGCATTCTTTACTTAAAGATCATGGCATCGATGCACAGTTTCATAGATTTTTTAGTCCCCGCAAAAAACAGTATTGCAGTGGGCTCTGGCTTCATATCGATGATATGAATAAAATTGCAGCATTTAAGAGTCTTTTGATGGTACTTAATTTTTTTAAAAAATCGGGTGTTGAATTAAAATTTTCTGCTGCGTTTGATAAAGCGGTTGGCACTCAAAAGGTGCGTGAGTTTTTAGAAGGGAAAATGAGTAAATATGAACTTGAGTTGGGCATCAATGGTTATTTATACGAGTTCTTTAATAAGGCTACGCTAGCCTTTAAATATTGGCCGTATCCATATGTAGTGCAATTATAAGTGAAATAATTGAATTTGTTGCTGAACTTTTGATATATTATAATCTGTAACTTAATTATAAGAAATATCGATGGAGATAGAGCTTATGAAGCATTTCAAATTAAGTTTCATTATTTTTAGTTTTGTTTTGTCGAGCGCATCACTTAGCTTTGGTATGCAAGAAGAAGAAAAGCAAGAAAAGAAAGAAGAACAGGAAAAACGGAACATAAAAAAGAATATTATCTTTCTCATTAATAATAAACACAAGTTAGAAATTCCATTTGGGTCTATGTACTCGATATCAGGACTAGTTCGCGACATGTTTGAGGAGTATGAGCCTGAAGAAATTACTCAGGAGGAACTAACTGAAGGTGTGATTTCTATTGAATTTGATGAAACATTAGATCCAACGTTATTTTCTTATTACTTTAAAGTGTTAATACTTCAGCTTAATGATGAAAAAGATGTTATCGACTCCATAAAACAGCTTTATTCTAACCCTTATCTTTATTGTGCATTAATACAGTTCGCTGATTTCTTACAGGTCGACCAGTTGCTAAAACCCCTTGTAACGGAGCTACCGGGAGTTTTCATCAAAGATCCTAAGTTATTGTTAAGCGAAGAAATGGAAAAGTGGCTATCTAAAATTCAAGGGCCCATAAAAGAGATTTTGGGTTCCCTCTATTATCCTTCAATGACGCTCGCTGGACATGCAAACAAGGTAACGTCAGTAATATGGAGTCCTGATGGGAAGCAGATTGCTTCTGGCTGCTCAGCGGATCGCACTACCAAGGTGTGGGACGTAAGAGATGGTAAGTTGCTCAAAACTTTTACTGGAGATAATTGGGTAAGTTCAGTAGCATGGAGTCCTGATGGAAAGCAGATTGCTTCTGGATCAGCGGGTGGGACAGCTAAGATCTGGGATGTAGCAACTGGTAAATTGCTTCAAACTCTTACTGGAGATAATTGGGTAAGTTCAGTAGCATGGAGTCCTGATGGAAAGCAGATTGCTTCTGGATCAGCGGGTGGGACAGCTAATATCTGGGATATAGCAACTGGTACCTTGCTCCAAACTCTTACTGGACATACAGGCGAAGTAACTTCAGTAGCATGGAGTCCTGATGGGAAGCAGATTGCTTCTGGATCATATGATGATACGGTTAAGATATGGGATGTAGTAACTGGTAAATTGCGCAAAACCCTTGCTGGACATATAAACGGGGTAAGTTCAGTAGCATGGAGTCCTGATGGGAAGCAGATTGCTTCTGGATCATATGATGATACGGTTAAGATATGGGATGTAGTAACTGGTAAATTGCTCAAAACTCTTACTGCAGATAAGTGGGTAAAATCAGTAGCATGGAATCCCAATGGGAAACAGATTGCTTCTGGATCAAAGGATAAGACGGTTACGATATGGGATATAGCAACTGGTAAATTGCTCCAAACTCTTACTGGACATACAGACGAAGTAACTTCAGTAGCATGGAATCCTAATGGGAGACAGATTGCTTCTGGATCAGATGATAAAACGGTTAAGATTTGGGAATCCGTTGCTAATAGTATCAGTGATTATGACGCCCTCTTATTGTTTGTCATTGCAATAGTATTTCACAAGGAAAACAAATCAGTTGAACTTGATGGCTGGTCTGCTGATGCCTTTGAAAAGCTTCCTGTAAATATCAAAAAAATCATTAAGGGTTGGAATATTTTTTCTATACAGCTTAAAAAAGTTATTGAACTTGAAGGATCATGCGAACTACCAAAACTGACGGAGCAAGAAGAAATAAAACAACCAGAACAAAAAAAACAAAAAGAAGGGATCGAAAAGAAGCTGGAACTAAAAGAAAGAAAAGAACAGTTCAAAAAACAACTACTAGAACGGGGCGAGGCTAAAAAACAACGACAAAAAGAAAAACTAGAAATGAGGCGACTGGAAGAAAAAAAACAAAAAGAAGGGATCGAGAAGAAGCTGGAACTAAAAGAAAGAAAAGAACAGTTCAAAAAACAACTACTAGAACGGGGCGAGGCTAAAAAACAACAACAAGAACTGGAAAAGATCGAACTAGAACGACTAAAGCTAAAAGAGCAGCTGGAAAAACAGAAAAAAGAGTTCAAAGCAAGGCAGTCAGAACGAGAGGCGGTTAGAGAGCAACGACAACAACAACAAGAACTGGAAAAGATCGAAAAACAACTAGAAAAGATCAAAAGAGAACGATTAGAATTAGAAGAAATAAAACAGAAAGAAGAGGCTGAGAAAAAGCAGGAAGGGCATACGCCAAAACCTTCAATGTTCAAACGGTTTCAATTGAAACCGAAAGCCAAGGTGCAACAACGAGAAGACGCGATACGGTCACTTACAACGCCAATAGAAGATCTTCGTAAAAAGTTTGAAAAATTAGAGATTCAACCTAAATAAATCTGTTAAGAATACTAACATCGATGGGTGTTGGGCGTAGACAACAATCTTTGCTAATCATACCACACCCAAGGCATTTAGCAGGATCGTACTCTTTGGTCATCTGAATTTCACTACCATACATGGCTTCGTAGCCAATTTTTTTAAGTACTTCAAATACTCGTCCAATATGAGCGCCTCCCGCAATGCAGATGGTCGTCTGTTTATTAAGCGTATGTACTATTGTGTGGAGCATTTTAACATCAAACAGGGTACTATCAAAGGTAAGGAGTCGTTTTACTAAGGAAAGCCGATCGGAGTCTTTTTCATAACGAGCAACATAATTGGCAACGCTAAGCTCTTTATGATCTCGTAATTTAAGTGCGGTGATTTCTTGATTAAGCTCTTTACAGGATCCATGATAATAGTCCATCACCACATCACTATCTCGGTATTGATCAATTTCGCGGCAAAGCGCATCAACTTCTTCCAGTAATGAACCTATGGTAATAGAGGTTGAAGATATCAAGGTTTCAAGAGGTCCTTGTAGGTTATTGATAATAGGTCCCAATGAGGTGACGCGGCAATAACGATATTCAACATTTTCCACATCATTAAGCCCACAGGACGTACATACTTGTGCTAGTCCGCCTAAAATACCCCCCTGCGCATTGACAAAAAAATTACCACAACAGCTACGCCCTTGACTTCCTGGTGAGCTGATATCTTCTACAATTATTTTTGGATTTTGTTGATTGATGCGACTAAATGATGTTTTCAAGGTATTTATTTGATCGTTATTTGCCTCATTTGTTTTATCGTGAAAGTCACTCAGGCCGATAAAATACTGGTAGCGGCGCTGGGATTCATCCCACCTCCGCAGTACTTGAATTTCATAGATGTAGCTTTGTAATAAGACGGGCATAGTTAATGACATAATAATAAATAAAAAATTGTGTAGATGCATAAACCCTCCATTTTTTGTGCTACTTGTATTTTGTAGCATCATACACATATTTTAATTCAATCTGAAACCCCTTCTCAAGATTGTTTATTATTAAAAAAGAAAAAGGCGAGTTTTTTCGCCTTTTGATAGAGCGGATTAATTTTCAATATTACCAATCAGTTGGATCTGGCAAATCACCATTGACAATGGAGTTAGTAACATTTTTGAGCAGCGTTGATATCAAAGCTGTTGGTTTTGGCTTTATTTTACCCTGGGCAGTTTCTCTAGGAGGTTCGATCTGGATCGGGAATTGCACATGCTTGAGAACTTCTTGTCCAGGTTTTATTGCATCCTGAATAGAACCTTTAGTGGGACCTTCAGTTCCCGCAGTCTGTTGCATTTCATGAGTAGATTTAACAAGTTCTTGTAAGTTTGATTCTGAGGTTGTTCTTTTTTCTTCAGCAATAGTAGTATTTTCGATAACTTCTTTTGGTTTTATCTCATCGGTTTGGTTAACGGCTTGATTAACTTCTTGAGCTGGGTTTTCTATGGGAGGTGTCACAGTCTTGTTCATGATCCTTTTTGTGTAAAACAAGAAAGCAACAGTCAAAGCACTAAGACCTAAAGTAATGATGATCGCCCCTACAACAGTAATAGGTTCATTTGATTTCTTAGCGTTACCCGCCTTAACTGGTGTTGGAATAATCGCCAACGCAACTGC
>Ga0206860_10122_pt1 | contig 18821 bp, 20 predicted proteins | sample Alteio_BWOrgCont_44_FD_152624 | JGI IMG/M metagenome (GOLD analysis project Ga0206860, IMG submission 152624) | Enriched cells from forest soil in Barre Woods Harvard Forest LTER site, Petersham, Massachusetts, United States -... | ecosystem: Environmental > Terrestrial > Soil > Temperate forest >...
CAGTCCGGGCCCGTTCTTTCCACCCGCAACACGACCGGTTCCCCGCGAAATAAAATTTCCATGCCGGGCCGCAGCAATTGCGGGGGGATTTTGCGCGTTTCCAGGATGCGCCACTGTTTCTCCAGCCAGCTCTTGCGGCTGGTCACAAAATCCCGGGCAAAACTCCTGTTCCCGGCCCGCGGCACCGTGACCACCACTGTTTGGTTGGAGCACAAACGCAAAACGTAATTCCGGGCCCGCGCATGACGCCGGTAAATAATCGGCATGGGATGGGCATGGACATCGATGACGTCCGGGTTGGCCGAAGGTTGCGCCGACACACCCATTCTGAAAAAGCTTCTAAATTTTCGAATCATCTTCACAACAACCGCCGCCATTTTAGTGCCAGCAGTCCCAAAGAATAAAGCCTCAAAAATAAATCTTTTGCCGCGCCTGGACTACGTGGATGCCGCGGTCACAGGAGCGCTTGTTATTCTTAAACCTGCCCGCAGCCCGGAAAAAATATCGCTGGAAATTAAATGCAGTCCCACCCAGAAAGTGAAATAGGGCAATCCGAAAATATAGTGGGCATATCGCCAGGCAGGATGCCAGGCGACACACACGCCGAGGGCGATCAGGCCCAGATTGACCGCGGCCACTGTCAGCAGATAACCGCCGAAATTTTTCCACCGCATTTTTCGCAGGGCAAACCCGTAGGCCCTGAAGTAATGGTAGAAACTGGCCACGGCGATATGAAAGACGTAAAGACCCTGCCGAAATTGCGGGGTCATGAATTTGGAATACGTTCCCCAGACGAGTCCTTCACCGAGGAAAAAAAAGCCCAGCAAAGCAAACGGCGCGTAAGCCGGTTCGGAAAGTTGCTGGAGGACGCGCCCGGCGAACGCCGCCACGATGCACAGGCCCGCTGCCGCAATGAGAATGCCGGTATTGAATGAAATGGAGATCGGGCCAAACAGCGCAAAGGTAAAGAAGGCGAAGCCGACGGCGGGAAACCAATACAACACCCACGCGTTGGGGCAAAGCTCAGGCTGGCAATTTTTTATGAAATGCAACTCGGCTTTGATGAAGTGCGGGATGAAATAGACCCAAATCACCGCATCGAAAAGGCGCAAGCTGACCCGCATTCTGAAGAACGCCAGAATCGCGCCGCCAATCAACAGGCTTGCGCCAAACAGGAGCGGCGCGCTCCCGCCGCTGCGCCGGAGTGTTTTCGCCTGCCCGGAATAAGCGAAGACGAAATGGGCCAAGCCCATCCAGGCGACGAGAAAATTCAAATTCAAGATTTCCGGACTGACCGGCCCGTTGAGCGGATAGTCTTGCGCGAACAACCAGAGGGGAAACGCGTAGCCGACACCCGCGAAGATAAAGGTCAACGCCAGCGACGGCGCGCCCGGAAAGCGGCCTGGGATGGGGCGCGCTTGTTCGGTTGCCGGGATTGGATCCGTGCTCATCGCCGGCGAATGACTACACGAAAAGCCGGGAATGCAAAATGAAAAAGGCCTATCGCCCCAAAGCATAAAACATTACCCCGATGTAATAAAAAAAGATTATACAAATCAGTCTCGGATGGTGTCTATTTGGCGTAAGAGGATAACGCAGTTGGCATGGCTATCGCAATCGCGTGAACGAAACAGAGCTAAACGGCGGATGGTGCCAGTCGCTTTATGAACAAAAAGCGGCTGGGTTGATCCTTTATGGGCGGGCTTTGGGATTGAGTCACAGCGAAGCGGAAGATGTTGTGCAGGAAACATTTGTGGCGCTTTTGAGATTGGAGCAACGGCCGGATGAACCGGAGTATTATTGCCTTCGCACCTTTCGCAATCGCGCCCTCAATTATCATCGCGGCCTGTGGCGGCGGCTGGCCCGGGAATTGGAATCGGTCCGCTGGTTCGAGCGCCGGACCGATTCATCCGAGGCGGAAGCCGAGGCCATGCGGTGCCTGGCCAATCTGCCGCCCGAACAGCGCGAGGTCATTGTTTTGAAGATTTGGCATGACATGACTTTTGAAGCCATTGGCCGTTTGTTTGAGATGTCGCCGAACACGGTGGCCGGACGTTACCGTTACGGCCTGAACAAGCTGCGGCTTTGTTTGAAAGGAAAAACGTATGCAAGAGATGAGCCCCTTGGAGAAACAATTGCAATCATGGACGCCGCGTCGCCCCTCGGCTAAAATTGCCCGGCGGCTTTTTGCCAGGGCCGCGCCTGCGCCCGCTTTCCTGCGCCGGACGGAAGTCTGGCACTGGCTGACGCCGGTCGCCGCCTGTGTCCTGACTTTGATGGTCGCGGTCAACAGCTCCAACCGCCATTTGCCGCAGTTGAGCGCCCGGGACAATGCTGCTTATTTCGCCACGGTCATGTTCAATGCCGCCACTTCCAATGTGCAACAGACCTTCGCGCTGAGCAAAATGGATGAGAACGTGGAATGGAACATCTGGTCGCATCCTTTCCCGGCGCAAACGGTCCGTTGGAGCGCGTTGCCTACGAACCGCTAAAGTTCGCTATAGTTTTTCCAATCGCACTTCGGCGGCAATGGCTGGCGGGGGCGGCTTGGGTTTGGTCAAGCATCCGCGCCAGAAGCCCAGGCCGTAACAAATATGACTGACAAAGATCAGGGACATGATCCACGGCAGCCAATGCCATTTCTTCAGCGGCAGCACGGCCACGGTTTGCAGGAGGAGCGCTACGCCGTAGGCGGCCAGGACCCAGCCAAAATACCGGGGCAGAAACGGCAGCAGGACCAGGAAAAGGCAAAAGAGCGGCGGAACAAAATTGGCGGCGGAACCGGGCGTGGGATGGAGTCGAAATTGTTCCGCGCGGCCGCGGCCGTAATTAAAGAGCATTTTGCAAAAAGCTCCGAAAGTGCCGCGTGGCCGCCGCTCCACCAGCAATTCCGGGTCGTAGAACAATTTGCCGCCGCGCTTTTGCAGTTCGTCCATCAACGCATTTTCTTCATTCGGGTAGAGCGATTCATCGAACCCGCCCAGTTCCAACATGGCGTCGCGGCGCGCCAGCAGGTTGCACAGGATCAACTCCTTCTCGCCCGTGGCGCGGGTGCGGCCGACGGGACGGTAACGGGCGCAACTCGAAGCGAAGGCCAGCCAACTGCCCATGGTCAGGGCAAAAGCTTGCTCGATGGCTGGGGCATCCGGCGGACACACATTTGGGCCGCCTACCATTTTGACGTCGGGGGACTTGAATAACTCGACTGCGCGGCGCAGGTTTCCGGGGGCAGGGCGGGAATCGTCATCGAGAAAATAAATGATTTCGCCGCGGGCGGCGCGGAGGGCGGCGTTGCGCTGCACGGAGGGATGTTTGCCGCGGGCCAGGATGATTTCCAGCTTGTCGGGCGGATAATCGAGCTGGCGTGCGGCGGCGACGGCACGCACTTCCGATTCATCGGGCCGGGCGGCAATAATAATGGTGACCGTTGGCAAACTGTTGTCCACGCCGAAAAACTAAAGTCTGGCCGTCCGCGTTCAAAGCTCAATGTTTCTTCTTTCGGCGCAGGCCGGGCGGGCTTATATTCGGAAACTGGGACTTATGCTTGAAAATACTACCATCGAATTAAAACGCGATTGCGAAGCCGTGCAGATTCCGCTGGGCGCTGTCGTGACGCTGCCGGCCGGCACGCCGGTTGACATATCGCAAACCTTGGGCGGCAGTTACACTGTCCAGACCGGCGGCCGCTTGTTTCGCATCGCGGCCCGAGATGCTGACGCGCTGGGGATCGAGGTGGCGCCGACCAGTCTGATGGAGGAAGTTTTAAAGAAGCCGTCCGGTCCGGCGGGGCCGGTGGATGAGAAATTGGTTTGGGACACGTTGAAGAGCTGCTTCGATCCGGAAATACCGGTGAACATCGTCGATCTCGGGTTGATCTACGACATGCAAATCGAACCGCTGCCCGGCGGCAACAGCAAGGTGCGGGTGAAAATGACATTGACAGCGCCGGGTTGCGGCATGGGCACGGTCATCGCCTCCGACGCGCAACAAAAACTGCTTTACCTGCCGGGCGTGGAATACGCAGCGGTGGAGATTGTTTGGGACCCGCCGTGGCATCAATCCATGATCACGGTGGACGGACGCAGGGTTCTCGGGCTGGAGTAAAGCTATTGGGGGAGCGATTTGAGGTGCTGTTTGGCGTCAACAGGAATGGCCACCCACGCTTGTTTGTCCGAAGTCCAAATATGTTCCGAGGGTTGAATGCCATCCAAATTATCGAACGAACCCAAAGCGATGGTAATGACATCGGGGTGGCTTCTCCGTTCGGCGAAAATTTGACTGCCGCAACGCGGACAAAATTTGCGGATAACGTCATCGCTCGAAGGAAATTCGGCGAGAGACCCGGTGATAGTCACCGATTTTTTTGGAAAAGCTGCCCGGACAAAAAAGGCGGAGCCGGTCAACCGCTGGCAATCCTGGCAATGGCATGCCCTCACATTGAGCGGCTCACCTGTCACCACATATTTTACGGCACCGCAAAAACATTGGCCGGTTCTGGTCATAACGAAGTTTGAGTCAAGCCAAGATGCCGGGCCTGACGTTTGGGGGCTTCGCTTTTGACGCGGGGCGGAAGAGCTTCTGCATTGGGAACGTAGGCGGCGAGGAAGGCCGGCTTCTCACGGCGACCGGCCCTTTGCCAGTCGCGCCAGAGAGTCTCGGCAACGGTGACGCACGCCAGGCCGCATTCTTCGGTAAGATACTCAAAAAGGAATTGGGCTAAGCGGTCCAGGGCGATGCTGTGTTGCCGCCCGATTCGGGCGTAAAGCCAGTCGCTCCATTGCATGAAGGCGGTGAAGGCCGATGAATTTGTCCGGCACAGCATCGCTGTCGTATGTAAAAAATTGCCGCTGTTTCCCACCAGGTCCCAATAGCGCGCGAAACGGCGCAGGCGTTGCATGACGGAAAAATCCAGCAGCTTGTTTTGCAAAATTTCATATGGCGGATGGGCGCTGTAAACCATTTGCCAGGATTCATCGTGCCGAGTAATGGGCGTGCCGCGCAGCCGTTTCAAAATTCCCACCTGGATTTCCTGTGGCCCCAGCGCCAGCAGGCGGTCGAAGCCCTGCGCAAAACTTTCCAGCGTTTCACCTGGCAGGCCGGCGATCAAATCGGCATGGATGTGGACGCCGGTTTGCTGGCGCAGGAACCGGATGTTATCCGCCAGCCGCGTGTAGTCCTGCCGCCGACTGATGTTTTTTGAAACAGTCTCGTCGAAAGTTTGCACGCCGACTTCAAACTGCAGCGCGCCGGGCGGAAATTGGGCAATGACTTCGCGCAACGGTTCGGGCAGCCGGTCCGGGATCATTTCGAAATGAAGAAACAAGCCGTGGCGATGGCGGTCGAGGAAGAATTGCAGGATGGCCTTGCTGGTGGCGATGTTCAGGTTGAAGGTGCGATCGACAAATTTGAATTGACTCACGCCGCGGTCGAGCAGTTTTTGCAGTTCGGCCAGCAGGGAGGGCAGGGGGAATTGGCGCACTGGCACGTCAAGCGAGGAGAGGCAAAATTCGCAGGTGAACGGACAGCCGCGGGACGCTTCGACATAAATGATGCGGTGGGCAACATCCTCGTCGTTGTAGAATTCGTAAGGGAGCGTGAGCTGGGCCAGCTCGGGTAATTGCGCCGGGATGATTTTTTTGTCGGGCGGCGTTCCGGCCAGGATTTGACGGCAGAGCGCGGCGAATTCCAGGTCGGCCTCGCCGGTGATGACGTAGTCGGCCAGCCGCGCGATTTCCTGCTGATCCGTTTCGAAACTGACTTCCGGGCCGCCCAGGACAACAATAATATCCGGGCGCACGCGTTTGAGCGCGGCCACGACTTCAGTGGCTTCGCTGACGTTCCAGATATAAACACCCAGGCCAACGATGCGGGGTTGCTGGGCCAGTATCATTTCGATCACGTCCACCGGGCGCTGTTGGATGTCAAACTCGATGAGGCGCGTTTCCCGGCGCAACGGGCCCAAATTGGCCAGCAAGTAACGCAAGCCGAACGAGGCGTGAATGTACTTGGCGTTTAAAGTGGTGAGGACAATTTGGGCCATGCGATGCTCTTTTGGGATATTCGAGGAATTTCACGGCTAACGCAAGGAAAACGTCCAAGTCCGGCTACTTGAGCTCCTCACTGTTATTAATTTAAAACGTTCTTATATTCACTGACTTTTCCAGTCGAATCGAGCTTAATGTCTAAGTACCAATACTCGTTCAATAAATAATCCCTGGACAAGAAATACTCCAGATGCGGAGCGCTGATGGATGTTCCTAACAAATCCGGGGGGCCAAGAAGGTTTACAACCATATTACTCTGCATTCCTTGAAGATTATATCTCTGATATAGGTTTTCGAGCATTCGCTCCCGATTTGATGGGCGCATATTGTGTGATAGATCTTTGAGAATTCTGTACAGATCTGATGCGTGCAAATGTGCTGGACCTTCGTAAGATTCGTCCTGATGTGCCGCGCGCATAACGTAGTTATCCCACGTACCTTGGGCCCACACCTTTTGATCAAACGGCAAATCACGAACTTCAAAAAGCCAATATATAAAAGCAACGGCTATAAGCAAAAGCGCCAAACCCAAAGCAATCTTCGCTATTAAACGAAGTTTAGCTTTTAACGTGGATGGGGCAATCTGTCCCATGCGCTGTGTCTTGACTCATTTGCTTTTGGCCAGAAGAGATGCGCCGCCGTAGCTCGCCTTTTTGCCTAATTCCTTTTCGATGGCGAGCAGACGGTTGTATTTGGCAATGCGCTCGGAACGGCAAAGCGAACCGGTCTTGATCTGGCCTGCGCCGGTGCCGACGGCGAGGTCCGCGATGAAGGCGTCCTCAGTTTCGCCGGAACGATGCGAGATGACCGCGCCGTAGCCGGCCTTCTGCGCCATCGCCACCGACTCCAAGGTTTCGGACACCGTGCCGATTTGATTGAGCTTGATGAGAATGGCATTGCCGAGGCCGTCGCGGATGCCTTCGGCGAAAATTTTTGGGTTGGTGACGAAAAGATCATCGCCCACGAGTTGAATTTTTTTGCCGAGCGTTTTGGTAATGGTCAGCCAGCCTTCGCGGTCTTCCTCGCCCATGCCGTCTTCAATGGAAACGATCGGGTATTTCTTCACCCATTCGTCGTAAAGCCCCACCATTTGCCCCGGTGACTTGCGCGATCCGTCGGATTTCTTCATGACATAGCAGCCGGTGTTATAAAATTCGCTGGCGGCCGGGTCGAGCGCGATGGAGATGTCCTGGCCGGGTTTGTAGCCGGCAGCCTGGATGGCTTCGACGATCACATCCACCGCTTCGTCGTTGCTTTTGAGATTGGGGGCAAAGCCGCCTTCGTCGCCGACAGCGGTGACAAGGCCGCGTTTTTGCAGGAGTTTTTTCAAGGTGTGAAAAGTCTCGGCGCCGTAGCGCAAGGCCTCGGCGAAAGAGGGCGCGCCGGTGGGGAAGAGCATGAATTCCTGGAAGTCCACGTTGTTGGTGGCGTGCGCGCCGCCGTTGATGACGTTCATCATCGGGGCGGGTAGGATAAAGGGCGCGGCGGCTTCGACACCGTGCAGCTTGCGGAGCCAGACGTAGAGCGGCTCGCCGGAATCCAGGGCGGCGGCGCGGCAGACGGCCATGGAGACGCCAAGGAGGGCGTTGGCGCCCAGGCTGGATTTGTATTCCGTGCCGTCGAGCTGGCGCATCAGGTCGTCAATCTCGCGCTGAGCCTGCGGGCTTTTGCCCTTGAGCTTTGGCGCAATAGTATTATTGACGTTAGCGACGGCCTTGAGGACGCCCTTGCCGCCGTAGCGTTTGGCGTCGCCGTCGCGCAATTCCACGGCTTCGCGAATGCCGGTGGACGCGCCCGAAGGCACGCTAGCCGTAGAGGTGATGCCATTGTCCAAGGCGACGCTGACCATGACGGTCGGGTTGCCACGCGAGTCGAGAATTTCCAGTGCAGTGATATTTTGTATTTTTGTCATAAAGATTTCGGAATTAAAAAGCTGCGGAGATCATTCAGCCGGAGCCACCCCGCGATACTCGAGGCACTTGACCTTCTCCAGCGTCAACATGCCGCCGCCCATCATCGGGTCCAGAACGGGCAGGAAGGCCTGGATTTTTTCCTCGCTGTCCACGATCTCGATGATCAGGGGCAGATCCATGGAGAGACGGAGGACTTTGGTGGTGTGGAGGCGGCTGGATTTGCCAAAGCCCATGGCCCCGCGCAGAACGGTTGCGCCGGCCAGGTGCATTTCGCGCGCCTTGAGCACGATGGCTTCATAGAGCGGCTGGTGATGCCAGCGGTCACTTTCGCCGATGAAGATTCGTAACAGGACTGCTTCATGTGGTATTACCATATCATCTTAGGGTTTTGGATTCAGGCTGGCTCCCAGCGCGTATCCAAGCCAGACGGCCAAAAGACAAAAAACAACGCTCAACACCACATTAGCGCCGGCATAAAGCCATTGACCGTCGCGAGCCAGCTGGAGGGTATGCAAACTGAATGAGGAAAATGTCGTGTAGCCGCCGCAGATGCCAATCATGAAGAACATCCGAAATGTTTGACCAACCAGCCAGCGGCCATTCGGATCAGTCAAGGCAGCAAAGAGGCCGATAATCAAGGAACCAGTGATATTGATGGTCAGGACGCCAACAAACGCCGTCGCGGGAAAACGATCAGACATGATTCTATCCAGCCAAAAACGAGCGACAGTTCCTATGGCCCCGCCCAAACCAACCCAGAGATAAGTCATCACGTTCATGACTTCTCGGTTGGAAGTTCGGCCGGCTCGGTGGCGTCCGCGGCATCGCTATATTTGGCATGGACTCCGTATTCGTTGAGTTTGTTGCGCAGGGTGCGAACGCTGATACCCAGCAGCTTGGCGGCATGGGTGCGGTTGCCGTCGGTTTTGTCCATGGCCGCAAAGATGTGATGTTTTTCCACTTCGGCGAGGGACAGAAGGTCCTGGGAGGCGGGCGTCGGCGCGGCTGCCGGAGAATGCGAAGGGGAAGCGGGCGCCGGTGAGCTTGGTGCACTGGCGGAAAGGGATGAAAAACCGAGGTGTTCGGGTTCGATCATTCCGCTGTCGCCACAGAGGATGAGGGCGCGTTCGATGACGTTTTGCAGTTCGCGGACGTTGCCGGGCCAATGGTGGGATTGGAGAACAGCCAGGCAACGATCAGAAATGCCGCAGACGCGGACGCCGTGTTTGCGGGCAAAGCGGGGCATGAATTGTTGCGCCAGGAAAGGAACGTCCTCCATGTGTTCGCGCAGCGGGGGAACGTGGATGGGGACAACATTGAGCCGGAAGTAAAGGTCCTGTCGGAATTCTTTGCGCTCGACGCTTTCTTCGAGGCGGCGATTGGTGGTGGCCAGCACGCGGACATCGACTTTGATGGTGCGATTGCCGCCGACGCGTTCGAGCTCGCGCTCCTGAAGGACGCGAAGGAGCTTGGCCTGGACCTGGGGGGAAATCTCACTGATTTCGTCAAGAAGAATGGTGCCGTTGTGGGCCAGTTCGAAACGGCCTTCGCGCTTGTTGAGCGCGCCGGTGAAGGCGCCTTTTTCGTGGCCGAAGAATTCGCTCTCGATGAGGTTTTCCGGGATGGCGGCGCAGTTGACCTTGATGAAAGGGGCGTTGGCGCGGGAGCTTTGGCGATAGAGGGCGCGGGAGACCAGTTCCTTGCCGGTGCCGCTTTCGCCGGCGATGAGGACGGTGGCCTGGGTGCGGGCAACTTTGCGGACCAGTTGGCGCAAATTTTCCATGGCCTGGCTTTGGCCCTGCAATTCGTGGCCGGTGTCGTCCTCCTCGGCGTTGCTAAAGTAGGCGTTGACCTTGAGGAGCTGGTTGAAATTCTCGGCCTTCTTTAGGGTGACTTGCAATTGGTCGGCCGAGAAGGGCTTGAGCATGTAATCGAACGCGCCGTTGCGCATGCACTCCACCGCGGATTCAACGGAGCCAAACCCGGTGACCATGACGACGAGGGGTTTCTGGGGTTGGGATTGCAGTTCACGGAGCAAATCGGTGCCTTCGCCATCAGGCAGGCGGACATCAAGGAAAATGAGATCAAAGGTGTCCCGGGCCATCAAGTTGCGGGCGCCGGCGATGGTTTCGGTGGCGGCAACATCGTAGCGTTGCTGGCGCAGTTGCTGCTCCAGGTTGCGGCGGACAATGGGGTCATCTTCAAGGACAATGATTTTTTCAATTGGCATGTTGTTCCAAAGTTTGCATTTACCGGTTCACATGATGTACGCGCCAAACATCTAGCGGTAAATCGAGGCGTGGATGCAAGTTCTTTTTAAGCTTATAAACCTGTCTCAACCGTTTGGCGGGACTTTTCCGGCCTGCTGGCGCAATTGGGCATTTTCCTGGAGGGTTTGGGCGAGGAGGCGGGAGTTCTTAGAGACAAGATCATAACGCTCGACGGCGCTTTTGACGGTGGCCAGAAGTTCTTCGCGCGACCAAGGCTTGACCACGAAACGGTAAATCTCGGCCTTGTTGATGGCATCGATCAACGTGCCGATATTCAGGACGGCGGTGATGAGGATGCGGGTGGCGTCGGGCTGGATTTGGCGGACCTGGGCCAAAAACTCCAGGCCGGAAACCATGGGCATTTGCTGGTCCGTGATGACGACGGAAAACTCCTGTTCCTTGAGCACGCTCAAGGCATGGACGGCATGGGGTGAAGAAACCGCGGTGTAACCTTCGCGCAACAAAGTATCGCGCAAGGCGACCAGGACGATTTCCTCATCATCCACAATCAGGATTGGGCGGACCTCAGCCACTTTGATCAAAAAACGATTTGAGCTTCAACAGCATATCGGCTTCAGACAAGTCGGAGTTCAGAAGCAGATCGATGTCGCTGAGCAATTGGGCGTCCAAATCATCCTGGTTGCAGCCGGCCGGCTTCAAGACCAGCTTGACGTTTTTATTCTGCTGCCGCACCTCGGCCGGCAGCGAGTTCAAAGCCGGATCATTCGGTTCGGCGAGGAGGAAAACGCCGTTGAAATGATAATCGGATGACTGGAGCAAATCGGCCAGGCTGTCGGACGCAGTTGCTGTGACGATGTGGTAATTATGGGAGCGGAGCAGCTCGGCGGTTTTATCGAGCACCTCTCCGGGCAGTCCAAGGAGCAGGAGGCTGTGGCGGGTTTGGCGTTGGTGTTGTGCCGCTTTTTCCTGGCGGCTCGATTCGGAGAAGTCGGCCTCTGGCAGCCAGATTTGGAAACTCGTGCCCGCGCCTTCCTTGGAAACAACGGAAATGGCGCCTTGCAGTTTTTCGATGGCGAGACGCGCGTTATAAAGGCCCAAGCCGGAACCTTTGGCTTTGGTGGTGAAGAACGGGTCAAAAATCGAGGCCAGATGCCGCTGTTTGATGCCGTTGCCGGTATCTTGAATGGTCAGGCAAATGCAGGGGAGGCGCGGCGTGACGCCTTTCATATTTTCCAGCGCGGGCAATTTCTCGTGGCGGGAGGTGCGCAAGGTCAGGCGTCCGCCACGCGGCATGGCATCGGCCGCGTTCAAGAGCAAATTGATGACGACCTGCCGGAATTCAACGACATCGAGATGGACCGGAAGCTGCGGTCCGGACAATTCAGCGGCCAGTTGAATGCGGCGGGGCAGAATCTTTTTGACGAGTTCCACGAGGTCGCCGGCGATGTCGTTAAGATTATGGTAATTACGCTCGCCGGTTTGGCCGAGGTGCAGGTTGATCATGCGTTGCACCAATTGGCTGGCTTGCAGCGAACTTTTCTTGATCAACGACAAACCTTCGTGAAAGGGATGCTGGCCGTCCACTTGGACCAGGAAGGATTCGCTCAGGGAATGAATGCCGGCGATGACATTGGTAAAATCATGGGCCATGCCGAGGGTGAGGACGGCCAGCGTTTCCTTCCACGCCGCGGTGGAAAGCCTCTTTTCGGCGATGGTCTGGCGGGTGACATCCAGCCAAACGACCTCGTACCCGAGCAAGACGCCATCCGGGTTGATAATGGGCTGACGATGTTCCTGGATATAGGCGACGCGCCCGGTGCGGGCATGACGGATGCGAAAAGTACTCGTGACAGGGGAATTGGATTGGACGGCGTGTTTGAATTGTTGCCGCAAGTCGGCGGCGTCCGATTCGTGGATCACTTCCCAGAACCGGTCGCGATGGGCGCACCAGGCGGCGGCGTCGAAACCGGTCAGTTCTTTGATGTTGGGACTGGCAAATTGCAAACTGAAATCCGGGCGCTGGCTGAAAACGACGCAGGGCCAATTCAAGCCCGCCATGCCGCCTTCCAGCCCGCTTCGCGGCAGGAAGCGTTCCGACGGTGCCGCGGGCGCGGGAAGGTCCTTGATTCGCTGTGGACTTGTCAATTTCGCTGGCACGGGATTATGCATTCACGCGCCTTGAGAATTATGGATAGCGGCCGACAACTCAATGGCAAAATGAGCGCGGTCAGAAGGTCAGGCGGCTTCGGGCGTCAGGGTGCAGGCGGAGCGAGCGTGGCGGAGATCGTAAAGGGCTTGTTCGAGCAGCAGCATTTTCTCGCGCACCTCGCGCTTGCGCACGGCGAGCAATTCGCTGTTGCGCGATTCCAGGGCGATCAGCCGGCTGATCTCGTGGCGAAAAGGGTTTAAGGCGGCTTCGGTGGGATTCTCGGCCTTCCACTGTTCGATGGCCTCATCCAGCGGCTGTTGCAGGGCGGTTTTGGCCTTTTGGATTTTGTTTAATTCCGACCAGCGGTCCATTTGGATGGCGTGGCATTCATGGCGGGTCATGTCGAGCCATTCTTTCAAAAGCAAGGTGATGCGCTGGCGGGCATTCATCTTAGGTGGGGAGTGAATCGCTTTCGGCCAAGAGCCGAATCGCCAGATGTTGCGCCAGAATTTGTTGCGTCTCCTGGGGCGGATAATCCGGGTCTGCGATCAGTTGCCTGGCTCGCGCCACCGCTTCAGGGCGTGAGTCGGGGAGTTCTTGCAGGGTTTGTTTAAGAGAATGCGGGTTGGGCGGCACTTTTTCTGAAAGCTTTTTTAAAGCACGGGTGGAACGTTTTGCCGAAGAGGCTCCGTTGCCGCGCGCCGCGCTGAAATTACTGTCCTTTTCCATACATCTGCAGTCCATCCAACAAACCGTAGTGAACCGTCAGTTGTATATCGGAGGCGGGGGGCGAATACTTTAGAGCCTGTTTGAAAAATACGAGGGGTCCTGCGGCGAGGGATTTTGGCCGCAGCCGAGGCGGCGAGGACCGAGCATCCCCGCAGTGGGCTGTAAGGTCCGAGCCAACGACGGCTGCGGACAAAAGACCCGCCGCCCGAAGGGTTTTCGCGCAAAAGGCCATCTGACTTCGTTGCGCCTTGGTCACAGCCCTCTTTGGGGATGCTCCCTCGTTGCGCTTCGTCATATGGCCTTTTGCGCGAAAACAGGACCCCTCGTAGTTTTCAAACAGGCTCTTAGCCCATCAATTGCAATATGATTGCGGCAGCCCGCCGGGTGGAACCCGGGCCGCCCAACGACTCAACGACCCCCCGCAGTTTTGCGCGAATGGCCGAACGTCGCGGCGCGTCAGCCAGCAAATCCAAGGCGGCTTTGGCCAGATTTTCCGCCGTGGCCTGGCCTTGAATAAATTCCGGGAAGAGAGGCTCATCCGCCAAAATATTGGGCATGGCTGCGTATTTCACGGTGACGAACCGGCGCAACAGATGGTAGGCAAAGGGCGACACAATATACATGGCCACGGTTGGCAGGCCGAAATATGCGCATTCCATGGTGACGGTGCCGGTCGAGGCAATGGCCAGGGTGGCGGTGGACAGGGCGTCCGCCAAATGACCGATTTGAATTTCCACTTTGGGCATGCCGTCCGCTGGAAAAGAGCGGATGTAATCCGCCATGGCTTCATTGTGCGCCACCGTTTTGAACCGGACAGGGCCTGCCGCTGAGATTTTACGGGCGGCGGCCAGCATGACCGGGAGATGCCGTTTTAATTCAGCCAGGCGGCTGCCGGGCAAGAGCACAACGACGGGAATTTCCTCCTCCGGCTGGTTCACCGCTACGACATGCCGATCAAACATGGGGTGGCCGACGAATTCCACGCGCAAGGGCGTTCCCCGCCGGGCATACCAAGCCTTTTCAAAAGGAAATAAACAGAGCAACAGATCAATGTCCCCGGCCATTTTCTCGGCCCGGCCCGGGCGCGAAGCCCAGACTTGGGGCGAGGTGTAGCGAACAATTTTCGGCTGCCAATTCGAACCACCGGCGCGAACAAATTCTTTGACGGCGTGGGCCAGCGGCTGGTTGAAGGTGTAGGCATCGACCAGGATAATCAATTCCGGCTGGCGTTCCATGGCCAGGTTAACCAGGTGGCGGCGTCGCCTCCAGAAGGAGCCGCTGTTTTTAATGACATCAGCGGGACCGATGGCCGAGTTTGTTGTCAAATCGAATGAAAGCTGGACGCCGGCTTGGGCCATTTTAGGGCCGCCGGCCCCGATGAATTGCGCCTGCGGAACGGCTTGGGCGAGGGCTTTGACCAAATCGGCGGCGTTGGCGTCCCCGCTGGGATCGCCCGCCACGACCATGATTGTTTTTGGGGTCATTTCAGTTCCGCCTTCACTTGCTTGAGGAACTCCGCAATTTTGTAGGGAATAAACGGGGCGGCCAGTCCGGTGAGAAAATCCGCCACGCCGCTGGCATAGAACAACGCCGCCGGCAAATCCGTCCGCGTCCAGGTCTTGTCTTCCGCATGGAAAAAAAACAGGGGGATGGGAAAGCCTTTGCGCACTTCCAGGCCGGTCCCATAATGCAGATAAAAAGTCAGCCAGACGGCCAGGGCCAGGCCGATGACACCCGCCGCGGCGATTTGCCGCCATTGCCTGAGTTCCAACCATCGGCGCGCCTGCCGCCGGCCTGTCGTGCAGGAGAGCCAGATGTTGAAGGCCAGGATTGGGATGATGATGAGTAGGCCGATCATGCCATGACGCAGGGAAATGTTTTAAAGCGTTTTGTTCGCCGTCTCAATCTGGCGGGTGATTTCAAAGGCCAGGTCCAAGGAGCGTTTGGCCACGGCGCCGCTGACTTTCGGGGTGAGCTGGGCCTGGACGCAACGGATGAAGTCCTGCAATTCCAACTTGAGCGGCTCCTCTTTTTCGATCGGCACCGGTTCGCGCACGACTTTCCTGCCGGCAAATTCGCTGACGATGGTGGTTTCCTTGCTCAGCAAAAGTTTCTTCAAAAAGGACGACTCCTGCTCCCCTTCGCGAGCGACCCGGTAAATGAATCCTTCCTGCTTCTGGTAATCGAGCGAAACATGGCTGGGGTCCGCCCCGCCGCTGAACACGCGGATTTTGCGCATCTTCTCCGGGCTGACGCGGCTGACGGTGAGATTGGCCACGCAGCCATTGGTAAAACGGAGCCGGGCATTGGCAATGTCTTCGGTTTTGCTCAACACCGGAATGCCGACCGCGTCCACGCTGGCAACCGGCGAGTGGACAAACCCCAGCACCACATCCAAATCGTGAATCATCAAATCCAGCACCACGCCGATTTCCGTGCTGCGCTTTGGATAGGGAGACAGGCGGTGGGTCTCGATGAAGCGCGGATCGGTCGCGACTTGTTCCAGGTATTTCAGCACCGGATTAAACCGTTCGACGTGGCCGACCTGAAGCACGGCGTTTTTTTCCCCGGCCAATTGTACCAATTCGGCGGCATGGGTGGCGTTGTCGGTCATCGGTTTCTCGACCAGCACATGCTTGCCGGCGGCAAGAATGGTTTTGGCCAGTTCGAAATGGGTGGGGGTGGGGGTGACAACGCTGAACGCTTCGGCGGCCAGGAGGGCGTCGTTGAACGAAGCGAAAGCCGGCACATTATATTTTTCGGCAATCATGGCGGCCTGTTGCGACGAAACATCGTGCACACCGGCAAAACGGATTTGACCCGCCGCCGTCATCTCGGCGTAAATGCGCGCATGTTCCTTGCCCAGGGAACCGACCCCGAGCACAACCACCTGGAGCATATCTGACATGCCATGAATTTACGGTTTATGATTTACGATTGACGAGCCTGAATTTTACCACTCCTCAACAAGTTTAACCACGGATGGACACGGATTAACACGGATGGGATTTGTTTCAGCATCTAATCCGTGTTCATCTGTGTCCATCCGTGGTTGATTTTCCTTTTCCTGCGTTTATTTTTGGTCGAAATGGAGTATATCCGTCGTTTCATCGAGAAGCGGAATGCGATATTAAAACACACAGCGGAATCTGATGAGTGGAAGAAATACCTCAAATCAACCTAACGAGTCGCAGCCGCTGCTCCAAGGCAGCGTGCGCGCCGTTCGCTGGTGGCCGGCGAAGTTGATCCTCACGGCTGCGGTTATTGCCTTCGCCAGTCTCTGGTTCATTGCCCATGGCTCGCAACAAGAGTTCAACATCCACGTCGCGCAAATCATCCTTGGCACGCTTGCTCTCCTGTTGCTCTGGGTCTTGCTTTTCTCAAGGATGCGTTGGCGGGTGCGTTGGGCTGTTCTTGGAATTGTGATCAGTATTTTCGGGCTGCTGGCCGCCTTGTTTAGAGTCCACGGTTTCAGCGGCAACCTCGTGCCTATCCTCGAACCACGCTGGGCGCATCGCGAGTTCCAAAGACCGGCAGCGCCGGTTGTGCCTGTCGCAGCTCTCAAGGCGCCGCCCGGGGCTTCGGACTTCCCACAATTCCTCGGTCCAAACCGGGACGGCAAATTGGCCGGACCGAAACTTGGCACAAACTGGATCAGGCAACCTCCTGCGCAACTTTGGCGGGTGCCGGTCGGTCCGGCGTGGTCGGGATTCGCCGTCGTCGGGGCAATGGCCATCACGCAAGAGCAGCGTGGCGAGGAGGAGTGTGTGATCGCGTACGATTTGGAAACGGGCAAGGTACTTTGGTCGCATACGGACAGAGAACGCTATTTCAACACGCTGGCCGGGGAAGGTCCAAGGGCGACACCAACCATCGCCGGGCCGCGCGTTCTGGTCCATGGCGCGACGGGTTTGTTGAACTGCCTGAACCTCGCTGATGGCCATGTGTTGTGGTCCAGGAAAAATGCGGGATCCACTCCCGTTTGGGGAGAAGCAACCTCGCCGCTTGTTCAGAACGAATTGGTGATAGTCAACGCGGGCGGTCCCAAAGAAACCGCACTCGTCGCCTATCGCGTGGCCGATGGTTCAACCGCTTGGTCCAGCGGCACTCAAATGGCCGGGTACAGCTCGCCGATGTCCACAACCTTCGCCGGGACCAAACAAATCCTGGTTTTCGCCGACGCTTTGATTGGCAGTGATGCGGCAACTGGCAAAACGCTTTGGCGGTTTCCGTGGCCAGGTGGCCATCCGCATGTCGCCAATCCTGTCATTGCGGGCGACAGCGATGTGGTGATCTCGAGCGGTTACGGCACAGGCAGCGCCCGGGTGAAGATCGAGCGCGACACGAACGGCCAATGGTCGGCGAAGCAGGTGTGGCGGACCAACCGGATGAAGGCCAAGTTCACTGATTTGATCCTGCATCGGGGTTACATATACGGCTTGGACGATGGCATCATGGAATGCATCGACGCCGGGACAGGCGCTCTTGCCTGGAAGGATGGCAGGTATGGCCACGGACAGACGTTGCTGGTCGGCGAATTGCTGCTCATCATGGCTGAGAGCGGCGAGGTGATCCTGGTGGATCCGCAACCAGACCAGTTGCGCGAATTAACCCGGTTCACGGCACAGAACGAAAAGACATGGAACCCGCCCGCCCTGGCCGGGGAATATCTCCTGGTGCGCAACGACAAGGAGGCGGTCTGCTTTCGGCTGCCTGTTTGCAATTAAGACGCACCTGCTCGACAAGGCAGGGGATTTAATTGCACTTGACAATAGAGAAAGCCCGAAATAAGGTCGAAACCATGAAAAAATTCGCACCGCCTTGTGCGACTAAACCAGACTGTTAGGAGAACCCGAAATGATGCGTCCTCTTTCAGTTGAACGTTGGAACACGCCGTGGATTTTGTTGGGAGGCGTTTGCGCGCTACTGGCGCTCGCTGCCGTGATTCTCCCCGACATTCTTGGGACATCCCGGCCAGGTGAGCTTTTGCAACATCTTGATGGCTCCCTCGATCACCGCCATTACACATTAGACCCCGTCAAGTCTGATTTGTATGTTCGCGCCAGCCACGCTTTGAAGGAGGGCGACACCCGGAGCGCCGAGACGATTTATAAGGAGGTCATTGCCAAACATCCCAAAGATTCTGACGGTTATGCGGCCCTTGGCGCCTGCCTGTTTTTTCAAGAAAGGTACGAGGAGGCAAGGGCCGAATATCTTCTTGCCATGGCATTGAATTCCAAATCGGAAAGCGCGTTCTATGGGCTTGGATGCATCGCTTACAAGCAGAGCCGCAATATCGAAGCCAAGGATTATCTGGAGAAGGCATTGGCGCTTAACCAGAACGACGGTTGCAGCCATCGAGTTTTGGGGCTGGTTTATGAACAATTAGGCGACGTGCCGGATGCCTTGGTGCATTACGAACGTGCCATGGCACTGGATCCAGTCGTTGCGGGGGACGGCGTGGTGAGGGCAAGACTTAAAGCGCTCAAACCATAGTTTTGCTGATCAACGGCCCCACACCATCGCGTTTTATTTCTTTTAAAGTTCCGCCGCATTCTCCAACCTGAGTCGGTAACGTGGATATTGGCGCTTATATTGTTGTCCTGGTGACTTCTTATTTTCTCGGGTCGGTGCCGGCCGGTTATCTGGCGGGCAGGGCCCGGGGGATTGATGTCCGTACCGTGGGCAGCGGCAACATCGGCGCGACCAATGCCTTTCGTGTGTTGGGAAAAACCGCCGGAACGCTCGTCCTCCT
>Ga0206860_10116_pt1 | contig 18648 bp, 17 predicted proteins | sample Alteio_BWOrgCont_44_FD_152624 | JGI IMG/M metagenome (GOLD analysis project Ga0206860, IMG submission 152624) | Enriched cells from forest soil in Barre Woods Harvard Forest LTER site, Petersham, Massachusetts, United States -... | ecosystem: Environmental > Terrestrial > Soil > Temperate forest >...
TAAACAGATATCTGCCCAACGCATAGGTCACGGCCGCGCGGTCAGTTTCCTTGTCCGACCCCATAAACACGCGCACACCCAAATACGCGTTCACGGCTGCCTCAACGGACTCGGTGGAATGAGGCGCAATCAGGTGGAACTGCCGCTCAATCTCTCTGCTATTGGACCTCCCGGTTCGCCAGCGGAGCCCGGGCATCGCCTTGAGCAACAAAAGCACCTGATCCGCCTCTTTTTGAATGGACGTGGGCTGCTGAAGGGAGACTTCAGCCACACGACAGCAAAGTAGTAGCATCGCGGCGACGACCATGCAGATATTGTAGGGTAGGCAGCAGACACAGTTTCGAGCCTAATAACTATTTAACTAGGAAACGACCTTCCGTGACTCTGGGTAGCCGACCAAACTGTCTTTCCGTACGCGCCATAATACGAGTCAGAGGCCTACGAATCGATGATCATTCCCACTGAACTCAAAGACATTCTGGTCGCAGACCCGGAAACGTTGAGCGGGGCTGTTAGATTCAAAGGCACGCGCGTTCCGGTTCAGGCCCTTATCGATACTCTTGATGTGGGGCAAGGCATAGAGGAGTTTTCGGAAACTTTAATAAGGCCGGTTGGTCTTCTTTACCCGCCTCCTTGTTGCTCGTAGCGGCGGTGATCTCGGTGATCAGCCGGCGGCGCAGGGGTTTTTTGGTTGGGTTAGTTGGTGCGCTGGCCGGTGTGGCGTCGACGGCGTACCAGTCCGCGATGATGGATGGGATGGAGACGGCTTATGCGAATTACGGGGTGATCGCGGTGGCGTGTCTTCTCGGGCGGACAGAGGAATTATAAATGTCCGGGATAGATCCTTCCAAACGGTGGAGTGGTTTCGGTTTAGTATTGGCGGGGTGTTTGGTGTGCTTACTTGGCATCGCATCTGTGGGGCAAGGATCAGCCGCTGGAGGAACAGGTATTTGGTTTTTGCTCTTTGGTGGATCGGCTTTACTTGTAGTTTGCGGCATCTTTGTTCTGAGCCAAGCCAAGACTAAGTAAGACTCAGCCCTGAGAACGAACCTCGCACGAAAAGTGCCAAGCCCTTCCAAGGCCGATATCCATTCCGACCGCGTTGCGGCGGTTGGCGACGTTGCCACCGACCCAGGGCCGCACCCTGGGCTTTCGCGCGCACAATTCTGGCCCGCTTCGGGGCCATTTCGAAACTCGAATGTCTCGAAGGTCTCGGTGCTTTGCTGCGGGTGCATGTTTTTCAGACCTTGACGGGTTTGTAGGAGGCGTAAGATCGAGGGGCAGGTGGTATTTGCATGGCCGAAGAAGATCAGGGGTCTATTGTTTCGCGATTGGAAGTTGTCGAGCGGACGACGCAACAACTGAGGTTGCGGCTCGACACTATTGAGCAGAGCATTGCTGGTAGTACGAAGCCTTCGGCCCTAGCTCCGGAACCACAGGCGCAGCCTCAACCACAAGCGAGTGTTTGGATTCCGAGTGGACCGCCGCCGGTTCGAAGAAGAGCGCCTGCTTGGATGGTTCCTAACCAGACTTCGCAGCCAAAGCCGAAGTCCGCGCCGGTGAAGGACGAGAAGAGACTAGACGATTTGGAATACAAGATCGGACTGACGGGGCTGCTGCGCGGGGGAGCGGTGGTTATCGTGATCGGGATCATCTATATGGTCGGGCTGGTCGCCTCTCGCGGGTTGATCACTCCGAGGGTGCAATTTGCGGGCGAACTCGGGCTCTGCCTTGCGTTCATGGTGTTTGGGTTCATCAAGCGGAATGAGCGGGAGGATTTCGGCCAACTGATGGTCGGAATCGGGTCGTGCGGGATGTATTTGTCCTTTGCCGGGGCTCACTTGAACAAGCACCTTTTCTCGGGTGAGGTGCTGGTCACACTTTTTGTGTCGCTGAGCTTCGCGAACCTTGGGTTTGCGACTTGGCGTTCCTCCAAGTCGTTTCTCGCGATCGGAATGATCGGCGGGTTGACGGCGGCGATGCTGCCAATGCATCAATACAAGCCGATTCTCGATATCGGGCTGCACTTTCTGATCCTGGTCCCCACCGCGCTGATCGTTCTCAAGAACCGATGGCGGGACATGGCGGTAGCGCTTTGGATCACTTCGACAGCAGCGCTAATTCCGGTACTGACTTACGACTCGGTTTGGATGGTTCGCATCGGCGGGCTGTACGGCGCGTCGCTGATCTGCGCGGCTATCTATGCATTCGTTTGGACGGAAACCGAGTTCGACCCTTGGTGCGGCATTTCTGCGCTTATAGTCGCCACCGCCGGGATTGGTGCCCTGGCCTTCGACGAAGTCCGGCACGGTTCGCTACACGTGCTTGTCCTTGCCGCCGCAGGGATAATCGCAGGGCTTGGATTCAATTCAAAACCGATCGCGAGGAACGCTTTTTGGTTAGGCAGCTTGGCAACCGCAGTCGCACTTTCCCCGATCGGCTACCACCGCTTCGAGGCGGGCATGGCGTTCGCTCTGATGTCGATCGGTCTCGCTCTGGCTTCCCTGAGATTCAATTCCAAGGCGCTGACGGCCCTTGGCGTCACTGAGCTCGCACTCGGCCTGTGCGCCTATATCGCACCCTGGACGAATTCGCCGATTCACTTCGGTCTTGGCGCTGAGACCTGGTTGCTCACGGCGTTTATGGTGGCAACGGTGGCGTCCGCCTATGCATCGGCCAAGACAGGGCGCGGATCTCAGGCGATGCTTCTGGCGGCATGCGTTCTGCTACTGCCACTGTTCACGCGGGCGGCATTTATTCTGCTGACTGCGCCGGCTGTCGGGTTCCTTCCAAGCCTGGCGGTCTTGATTCCGTTCATGATTTTTGCGGCGGGTCTGCTCGTGATCGGCAGACGACTGGACTGGACGCTCACCCTCGTTTTGGGATGCTGCACGCTGGTACTTGCCAACCTTCAGTATTGGCAACTGATTTCGGATGGCTTCCGCAGTCCCGGGTTCGATTCGCTGATCGTTCTCATCCTGATGGGCGGCACGGTATATGGGGCGCTCGGCATGAGGGAGGAAGCAGGAAGGGATTTCTTCGACACTTTGGTCGGCATCGCAGGCGTGCCGGTGGCGATATTCGTGGTGAGGTTGGCCTTCATTTGGCTCACGATTCCGCCAATCCACCTTGGGTATCCGGCGGCGTTGACAGTCGGCGCGCTGGTCGCGGCTTTATTCAGTGGGAGCTTAGCGATTCGAATGAATTGGCGGGGTCTCGTACCTCAAGGATGGGTCATGCTGCTGCTTGCATCGGTTGGCGCGCTTGGACTACAGGAGACTGGCCACTACGGTCTATGGTTCGAAATCTTGCTTCTTGCGGCATGTATTTCCGGAGTCTTGCTGATGGTGAAGGGCGCGCATCTATTCCCGAAACAGGGGATGGGGCTCGCCGGCTTTGGGGTCGCGACGATTTGGGTGCTGTTCTCGAAGCTGGCGTTCATCGTGTTCACCAGCAAGTGGCTGGGAATTAAGGAGACGCCGGCGCTTACCTTGGCTTGGACGGTCTTCGCGATCGCATTGATATTGGCTGGCTTTGCCTACCATGCCCGGTATCTACGGTTCTGGAGTTTCGGCGTCTTCGGGTCGACGATTGTCAAGATTTTTCTCTTCGACCTCGCCGCGCTAGATGCCGGGATTCGGGTTTTCATCCTGATGTTGCTGGGAATTGGGATGGTTGGGGCGGGATATTGGTATGTCCGGCGGGAGCCCGTGTTGGGCGCGAAGAGATGAAATCCGACCCACCACTTGTTCTCGCCATAGGCGGTACCGTCTTGATCTGCCTCGGATCGTTTTTCGTCATAGCGGCGCCTGGCGATGGGCAAACTGGCATGTTCGCTTTTCCGCTATGGTTCTTTGGCGGTTGGGCGGGATTGGCGGCGATCGGCTCGGTGGTTTCGAGGCGTAATTCATCTGGGATTTCGGCTTCTATTATTGGGCTCGCACTCGTTTCGATCGGGTCTGTCGTTTGGGGATTCGTCGCTGCGAACAGCACTCATTGAAATGGAGTAATCAGCACAATTCATCTGCGTAAAGACCAATGGCTGGTCATAGGTTAAGCGTTTCCGGAACCCTCACCCCCTTTCCACCAGGCCTGCGGCCTTCGCTGTGAGCCTTCGGCCTTTCAGGCCTAACCCGCTGCGTCCGCCTTTAGGTTTGGACGTCCGGTTGCCCCGGTTTGATGATTCTTGGGATTGTGGGCCCCATCGTGCGGGCCTTCTTGGCTCTTGTAATTGCGGCGGGGTCTAGGGCTTTTTCGAAGGATCTTAGGCCGGCTAGTTCGAAGCCGTGTTTGGCGGCGAGGAGGTTGATCTTGTCTACTTGCTCGACGGAGACGTCTTTGCCTACTGTGAAATTATAGAGGCTGGTGTCGCCTTCGAGGGCGAGGATCATCGTTTCGCTCATGCAGGCGTAGGCGGTATTGGGCGGAAAGCCGAGCGGAAAATTGAACTCCACGTTGCCGGGGACCTTGATGACGCCGCCTTCGATGACAAGTACATCGGGCCGTTCTTTTGCGACGCGGACAGATACGTCGCGGGGACGGGCAACGTCGCAGACTACGCAGCCCGGCTTCAAATGGTCGGGAAGGATGAGCTCCTTCGCAGCAGAACTGACGGTTACGATCACGTCGGCGGATCGCATGTCGTTTAGGTCGATGCTTGCGGTGGCGCCGGGAATTTCTTTGGCAACCTCTTCGGTCTTCTCGAGATCTCGTCCGATCAGAATCACCCGCCCGAACTGGCGGCCGAGGATCTTTGCGCAGGTCTTACCGATCGAACCGGTCGCGCCGATAACAGCGAGAGTCGCGTTGGCGGGATCGATGTCCAGGTAGGACGCCGCTTGGAGGGTGCCTGAGATAGCGGTCGCTACGGTATAGCTGTTCCCGGTGGTCACCCCGATTTTGGCTCGTCCGGCGACGGTCACGCCGCCATCGCCCACGACGCTTGAAAAGGCGCCGAGGCCGATCAGGTCGGCTCCCTGCTCCGCAGCCAAATCGACGCACTTGGAGATCTTGTCGTAGACAATGTCCACCGGCAAAGTGTTGATCTGACGAGGGACCAGCGGCAAGCCCATAAACCAGCCCTGGGTTTCAATGCCGGTAATCGACTTTACGCCGGTGATCTCGCTGGCGACTACCGGGCTTTTCTTCATCAAGAAAGCCTCGATGACCCGGTCGGGAAGGTACTTCACGATCGGGTAATAACGCTGCAGGTCCTTAGGAAACAGCGGATGAATAATGAATCCGAAGCGTTTCAATTGAATTCCTTGGACTCCCTGTGAATCGATCTTAACTGATGCTTTGCTGGATTGTGCAAGGTGATTTAACAAGCGAGGCACGCCTCGCCCCTACGGCGCGGTAAGTTCGATGACGTTTGGCTTCCAACCTAGTTCCTTGAGCTTGTCTCGGTAGTCCTGTTCCGTGATTTGTTCGGGGCGTTTTCCTAACAATGCGACCAATACACCTTCCATTACGTTGGTTGCATACGTTTCGCCACCAATCACAGGTGTCGTGGTGATGGCTCGCCTCGCCTTGCACTGCTTCAGCAACTCGAGGTCGGCCGTTCGCAACGTTTGGGTGATGATAGTAACTCCGGCAAGGTTATCCGGCATGAACTTTCGAATATAGTGCCAATCGCCGCAAATCACGGTGACGCCCTCAAAGAATTTAGGGAATTTCGGGGTCCGCTTCTCCTGTTTTTCGCCAGTCGGATAGAACCACTGGAAGGGGCACTTCGTCGCAATCGGCAAAATGAGGCTTCCCAGCCGCTTCACTTGGCTATACGTCGTGAGTTTGATCGGTACGCCGATGGTAAAAGGAAAGTCGCCGAATACGACATCGCCGCCCACCTTGTCGAGGGCCTGGGCCATCCCGAAGCGGTCCACTGCACAAACCAAGAGCACCTTTTCTTTTTTGAAGTCGATGATCCCCTCGGCTTGGAGCGAGTTGATCGTGTCTCGCTCCAAGGTGTGCTTGAGGCCGCCACCGTCGACGACAGGGGTTTTGATGGCGCCCTTGATAAGCCCCACGATCTCTCGGAAAGGGTATTTCCTGTCCTCGATCACAACGGCGATATCGGCGCCGCCGACACCGATCGCATCGACGGTGCCGTCGAGGTCGGTGAACATTTGGCCGAATTTCTTCATGTCGCCGTTGGTCCCAATCCTCTCCAAGAGGAACTGCTCGCCGAGAATCTCGACTTCGTCGCGCTTATCGCGCTTGCTCGTACCGAGGCTGATGGAGACGACGTGCTTCATATTCTCTTAATATAGTGCGATTGCCTCAATCTCAACATCTACGCCTCGCGGCAGCCCGGCGACGGCAACGGTAGACCGCGCAGGGGGATCAGACTCGAAGTAGGATCCGTAAACTTCGTTCACCCCGGAAAAGTGGTCCATGCTGCTCAAGAAGATCGTGGTTTTAACGATGTTGGCAAAGGTCAGACCGGCTTCCGCCAAGACGCCCTTGATATTGCTCATCACCTGGGTGGTCTGTTCCTTGACGTCGCCTTTGAGCAGTTCTCCAGCCGGCGTCAGGCTGATCTGACCGCTCAGAAAGAGCAATTTCCCTTCTGCTCGAATCGCCTGGCTATAAGGCCCAATCGCTCCAGGGGCGTGTGTCGTCGAAATCCTCTCTCGAACCATGCCGGGCAGGATACCTCTGCTTAGGAATCGAACTTGGCGTATGCTAAAATTCGAGTTCATTCGAAATCGTAATTCGCCTGTCAGAGTATATCAATCCAATCGAAATGACCAACGAAGACCAGACCTGGCGAGAATTCGAAGCAATGGCTCGACGTCCTTTGAGCGATCGCATCCGGTATGGGTTCATCAAGACATACAAGCCGGTCCTCGATGACGCACCGTATCGATCTTTTGAATCAATGGAGGAGTACAGACGTTGGTGCGAATCCAATCTCCCGGGGTGGTTAGGATTTGGGCGCATTTGAATATCGACAGGCTGAAGAACTTCGAAAAGCATTCGACCGAAACTCGGTACGGTACATGTTCATCGGCAAGGCAGGAGCAATCATTCTCGGATTTCCGGACACGACACAGGATGTAGATGTATTCCCATCAAAGGGCGCCGACAACGGCTCTCGCTTGGTTTTGGCCCTTCGAGAAATCGGCTTCTCGATTTCACCAGAGAGAGAAGCAGATATTGTTCGAGGCAAAGATTTTGTTGAGTTGAAGGATGGCCCATTCGACGTGGACCTGATTTTCGCCCCGGATGGAATCGAGACTTTCGAGGAGGCTTGGACAAGACATTTGGAGGTCGAAGGGTATGCCGTCTGCAGTATCGACGACATCATTGCCAGCAAACAAGCTGCGAATCGACAAAAGGACCGCGACTCTCTCGGCAGGTTAATGGAGTTTCGCGAATACCTCCGCCGAAAGAAAACCTAGTCCTCGGCCCACCAACTGTTCGCTTGAGGTGACCGAGATCTGCCGAGTCCGCGCGTAGAGATACCAGGTTCTGTCATACTCACCCCAATGCCTGGTAGGCCTTCCCTGTCAAATTTTGAGGCCGTTCTGTTCGACGTCGACGGGACGCTGGTTGACAGTCTGGAAATGATCGTCCTCGGGTTGGGGGATACTGTAGAAAAGTATCTTGGCCATCGCCCGGCACGGTCAGAAATCCGCAAGCTTATCGGTATGCCGCTCCGCCAACAGTTTGCGATCTTGATGGGCGCCGAACCGAGTTCGGATCAGCTCGCTAAAATGATCGTTTACACGTTTGAAAGGTATGACGAGTATCGTGTCCACGAAACGCTGTTCGATGCAGCGGTCGAGACTTTGCGTCTATGCCATAAGTGCGGAATGAAGACGGCGCTCGTTACGAGCAAGAACGCCGCCGAATTACAGTCTTTTCTCCCCGGATTTCCCGGCACACCGTACCTCAATACAACGGTTTGTGCCTCAGATGTTCATCACCCCAAACCGGATCCCGAAAGCGCCAGCCTCGCTTGCCGGCGACTAGGCGTCGACCCCTCAAGAGCGGTCTTCATCGGCGATTCGATTTACGACATGCGCTGCGCGCGCGGAGCAGGAGTTGCCTGTGTTGCCGCCGCTTACGGCGCAGCCTTTCGCGAGGCCCTTCTCGATGAGAATCCCGACTTGATCGTCGATACTCCCGAGGAACTTCTCGCGTGGGCCGAGTCCGCCTTTTTACAAACGCCATGCCCCGAAAGAAGTTAGTTACACCGCCTGTAGAAGAACCACCGACACATGAGACACCACCCAGTGAAGCGCTAAAGCCCAAAAAGCAGAAAAAAGTTCAGCTCAAAAAGGCCGATATCCAGCCGGCACCCGAGCCTGCGCCGGTAGCTGTCCACACCGAATTTGAAGGTGAAATCGAAACTGCCGAGGTTACTTTCCGCCCGAGGCAGAACCGAAAGACCACGAAGGTTCAGATTCCGGTCGTTGCCGTCGAGGAACCGCAGATAGAAATTGCAGCGTCCGAGGTAATGCCTTCTGCTGCCCCCACCGGTAAGAGGCAGCTGAGAAATAGAAGAGGAAAGGCGCCTCAAGAAGAGGTGCTGTCTGCGATTCCGATTCCCATCTTTACGATCGACGACGAATCCCTGCTGATCAACGGCGAGGAACTGCCGGTACCCCTCTGGAGACCCCGTCAAAAGCAGGCACGCGGAACGACCGGCCCGCCGGTCGACGTCGCAGTGTCGCCAGTGGATGCAATTTCACCGGAAGCCGAGGTCAAGGCCCCCGCAAGCCGCAGATCTCGCGATCGAAGGAGGCGAGAATCCCCCGCGCAGGCACAACCGCCAACTGCCGAATCGGCGCCGATTGCAGAGCCGGCGGCCGAACCGGAACGTGAAGTTCCCCGCGCCACGTTCAGATTGGAACGTCCCGCTCCTCCGCCTCCCAAGCCGGTCATCGAAATACCGGAAAACGCACCGCAAGTCGTTATGCGGGACGGGATTCCAACTCTGGTTCGGAATCACCGGGTATATCCGCCGATCATGTTTTTCGGCAGCCCCGCCGATGAGCGGCGCGCGACCGTCGTGCTCGACGAATTGCGGATGGCGGCCGACGCGGGCGTCCACCTTCACTCTTTCCTTATCGATTTCGAAGTGGATCCCGAGCAGGTCGATCACGCCGCCGCCTTCGCCGCCTATATGCTCGCCAAGACGGTCGAAGTTGATCCTCAGGCGCAGGTGATCTTTAGGCTTGTGTTCCAATCAACCCGCGGTTGGCAAGAGAAGTATGTCAATGCCCGCTACAAGTACGCCGACGGCAGCCTCGCCGAGCCAAGCGTTTGTGACGACGAGTTTTGGAGCGTTGCCGAAAGCTGCCTCGAGCGATTCACACGCCAGGTCCGGTTGCTGCCTCAGCATGAGAACATCCTTGGTCTGCACCTTGAACGCGGTGAGTGGTTCTTTGCCGAAGGACTTGGATTCGACAACTCCAAGGCAGCCCAGACTAAATTCAGGGATTGGGCACGCACCCGTTATAACAACGACGAGGTAACTCTCAGGGCCTCGTGGTTCGACGGTTCGGCGCGCTTCGACAACATCCTTATTCCGGAAGACGATCCCGATGCGAATGTCGACGAAAAATTCATTCGTTCCTCGCGGAAGCAGCGCAAGTACGTCGACTACCACCTCTTCTTAAGCGATGCCACCGTTCACCGTATCGGAGACCTGGCATATGCCGCGAAAGCGGCGAGCGAAGGGTATTTCCTGATCGGCGCCAGTTACGGTTACACCTTTGAGTGGTCCCATCCTTCAAGCGGTCACCTTTCTCTTGGAAAGCTGCTGCGCACACCGGAGATCGACTTCATCGCCGGCCCGCCAAGCTATCGAACGCGCGAGCCGGGCGGAAGTGCCCCGTTCCCGAGCCCAATCGACAGCTTCGCCCTCAACGGCAAGCTCTACATTAGCGAGGAGGATTTCAAGACTTCTTTGAGCACTGGGCACGAACCGGACGACTTTAATCCGACGCTCAAGACGCCCCAGGCTCTGGAAAGTGCCCATTGGCGAGGCGCCGGCGTCGCGCTAGCCCATGCCACCGGCGTCGAATGGATGGACCTTTGGGGCAACGGTTGGTTGAAGACCAACTCGGTTTGGGAGCGTGCGGCAAGAGTGCGAGAAGCACTCGTCGACCGGATGCAAACGGAACTGGGCGATCCTGAAGTCGCTATTTTTATCGACGAACGCGCCTTGGGCTATCTCGTCGATTCCCATGCGTTCAAGTTGCTCGTGCAAAACGTTAGAGAGTCGGTGCTTCGAGCAGGCGTCAGTGCGGCGTTCTACCTTCTGAGCGATCTCGCTCACCGCGAAAAATTCCCGGAAAGCAAGCTGTATCTGTTTTTGAACGCCTGGGATGTGAGACCGGAACTTCGGTCTGCTATAAAATCGCGGCTGCAGCGCGACAACAAGGTGTTGTTCTGGCTGTATTCGGCGGGTCTGTTCGACGCAGGCAGAGATTCGCTCGAGAGGGCGAGAGAAGTCACCGGGATCGCGCTCAAGCCACAGCCGTTCTACAGCAAATCGGGCACCACGATCTTGAACCGGCGTCATCCGTTGAGCGAAGCGTTCCCCGACAAGAGCTTGATCGGAAGCACGAAGCTGGAGCCAAGCTACTTCGCGATTCCGGAAGGGGCGACCGTCCTTGGCGAGTACACCCAAACCGGCTTGCCTAGTTTTGTGGTACGAGAATTCAAGGATGGCCCGGCGGACACCCACTGGACCAGCGTGTTCCTTGGCGAGCCGATTGTCAATGCAGCCTTGATTCGGGGGCTAGCCCAGATGGCGGGCGCCCACGTTTGGAATTTCCACGAAGATGTCGTTCACGTTCGAGCGCCTTTCTGCACGATTCACTGCTCCGGGGCCGGGCCGCGGACAGTGACGCTTCCCAATAAGTTCTCGGCATTCAACCTGCTCACCAACGATTGGGCCGCCGTCGACTCGACGAACCTTCGATTTACTGCGATTGACGGTTCGACCCACGTGTTCTTGGTGGGTCCGAAAGAGGATCTCGAACAGCTGCTCGATACCGATCCAAAGAAGGTCCTCACGATCGACAAGCTGCCGCCGCGAGAAGCGAACGTTCGCGGGGATATCTCGACGTTCGACGTGCCGATCATGAAGCTCGATGAGTGGATGGAGGGCGGAGACAGCGACGAGGTTGCCGACGAGTGGTTCCTACGTCCCCAACAGATCATCGACGAACCGGAAACGGAAGACGAGGGGACGGAAAAGGTCGGCAGACGACGACGCAAGCGGCGCGGCCGCGGCGATCGAGGTGGGTCCGAAGAGGGCGCGGGACCGCGCCGCGAACTCACCGGACAGGCGAGCGATCCCATTCTCAGCGACCTCGGCATGAACGTCATGTTCCGGAAGCGGGAGTAGACGCCCTTGCCTATCGAACCAGCCGCAAGCGGAGGATATCGAGCCGGATACGTTGCCCTGCTCGGAAAGCCTAACGTCGGAAAGAGCACCCTACTGAACCGGATCGTGGGTCAAAAGGTGTCTATCGTCAGCAATAAGCCGCAAACTACGCGGCGGCGCGTGATAGGTATCTGCACGACGCCCAACTATCAGATCGCATTTATCGACACTCCTGGAATACACGAGCCGCACACTCAGTTGGGTAAGGCGATGGTCGAGCAGGCTCGAATGTCGCTTGGCGATGCCGATCAGGTTGTCTATGTGGCAGACGGATCGCATCACCCTGGTGAGCAGGACCGCGAGGTCGCGAAGCTACTCAAGGAGGATCTCAAAATCCCGATGGTCCTCTGCATGAACAAAATGGACCTGCTTAAGGCGGAGGATGTCGAACGCAACGCCGACGCCTTCTGCACTTTGCTCGGTCTTACCCAGAACGACCTCATGCTGACGACCGCAACGAAAGGTCATAACGTCGACAAGCTCGTCGAAATGATCGTCTCGAAACTGCCCGAACGGCAACCGATGTACGCAGACGATGAGTTCACGGACCAATCGAGCCGGTTCCTTGCCGCCGAACTGGTTCGCGAAAAGATCCTTCAGGCGACTCGGGAAGAGGTCCCTCACTCCGTCGCGGTGATGGTCGACGAATGGGAGGAGGAAGGCAGTTTAACGCGTATTGGGGCTACGATATTGGTTGAGCGGGCGAGCCAGCGTGCGATTCTGATCGGCAAACAGGGCCAATTCCTGAAGAAAATCGGCACCGAAGCCCGGTTGGAGATCGAAGAACTGGTCGGAAAGAAGGTCTACCTTCAATTACACGTTAAAGTAAGCGAGGATTGGCGTATGAGTCCGAGAATTCTACAGGAGTTGGAGTACAGCGATTGAGCCCTGGTCTGCCGGATCTGTTCGGCCAGTCCCTTCAAGCCGATCCCGAGATCGCGCTCCAACCACTTCGCCTCGACATCCCGCTCAAAACCGGACCGCTTCACAAGATCCAATTCGTCATCGAGTTCGTCGGTCAGCGCTCGGTCCTTGCCGGAAACGCCTGCCAATTGCTGTCTCCGGATTGGTATCAGGCCCTCGGCAAACCTAAGCTGCATTGCATGCGGCCGGCGGACCTACAGTGGCAGCCCCTTACCGCGGCTACAGACGGCTCCTACGACTCTCTCGCCATGACTTGGGATCTTCTTGCCCCCGGCGGCAATATCAGTTCTACATCGGCCGCTCACTTGTTCGAGCTTGCGGAAACATTCGCCCCCTATATTCAGCGAAGGGCGATGGCGATGCCGGTTCCGCGCGAAGTCGATACTGTCGTCACCGCACTCAAGGAGGCGAAGAACATGCTCGATATCGGCATCGAACTGTCCGTAATGTCCTCGCATGCCTCTTTTGCCGAACGAGACCTATGGATTGAATGCGCCAAACTCGGCCTCGAGTTTTCACCGGCCGGTTCCTTCGACTGGAAGGTGCCGGGACACCCTTACCCATTGCTCAGTGTCACCCCGATCGGCCAAGTGGATGCCTTCTCGCTCTCGAACGTGCAGCGGAACATGAATCATGTCGGCGTTACGATCGGTTTTAGCCTTCCATTGAACATCGCACCCGCCCAAGCGATCGAGGGGAGCTTCTACGTTGCCGAACGCATCGCCCGGGACCTAGACGCACGTATCCTCGACGATGCGGATCGAGAGCTCACTGAGGCGATCAAGAACCAACTCCGCCAAGAGCTCAAACAAGGTCTGAGCCTGTTTGCCCGTGCCGGGATGACGACGGGATCATCGGAGACGATCGGTTTGTTCCGCTAATGGAGTGCGGACTTTAGTCCGCGTAAGGCTCGCGGGTTTCAACCCGCCGGCCCGGGAGTCATTTCCTTATTTAGGGTCGGTTCATCGACATATTGCAGGGTGAGTTGGAGTTTAACCTGATCCAGCAATTTCGACTTTCCTCAGGCTGATGGACTGAAGTCCATCGGTCCACTCGCGGACTGAAGTCCGCACTCCCTTTCTCGGCCACAATGTTTGTTAGTGGGATTCTTCCTCGTTTGCTTCTATGGCGCTTTTGCGTTGATCTCGCTGGTTAACTTGGTGTTTATGAGGCGCGCACGCGTTCCCTCAGGCCCTACCGGTAACCATGCTGAAACCATCTGCATCTTGATTCCGGCGAGGAATGAGGAGGGGAATCTGGCGCGGCTACTGCCAGCTTTGCTCGGTCCAGGAAGTGACGGGACGAGGCGTCCAAAGGTTTATGTGTTCGACGACGAATCGGAGGACGGTACCGCACAAGTCGCGGCTGCTAACGGCGCGATTGTGATTCGGCCGCGAGAGCCGCTGCCGAAGGGGTGGACGGGCAAGAATCGAGCTTGTCACGAACTGGCGAAGGCAGCTACCGAGGACTCGAATGCGGAGTGGTTTCTGTTCCTCGATGCCGATGTGTATCCAGAGCCAGGTTTCGTGGCGGCCGTACTCGGCCTCACCACTCAGGTGCGGCGTCGAACCGCGGTGATAAGTGGCTTTCCGAGGATCATTCCCGGAAGCGGAGTCGAGCCCCTCTTTTTGGCCTGGGTGGGTTGGGTTTTGCTGGCTACCAATCCATATGGGCTTGTCAGCCTCACCGGAAGGGGGCACAACAGGTTTACGAACGGGCAATTCGGCTGCTGGCGCGTCAAGGTTTATACCGACCTGTGGCCGAACGAAACCTTGAAAGGAAGAATCCTCGAGGATGTCCTGATCGGGAGACTTTGCGCAGATCAAGGAATCGGTGTCGAAGTCGCAAACCTATCTGAGGTGATGGGAGTGAAGATGTACGAGACATGGCGCGAGACGCTGGACGGGATGTCCAAGAACTCCTACGAGATCACCGGATCCGTCTCCGGCTCAATCGGCACCGCCGCGCTGCTTCTGTTCATTAGCTGGGGATGGCTCCTCGCTGGCAGGCTCATGGTTGTAGCGGTCGGGTTACTGCTACTCAGTGGGCTGTTTTGCATTTGGACGGTCCGATCCAAACCGTATGGCCTTCCCCTCCTGCCGATCGCAATTTCAATCGGCAGCTTCACGATCCTTCGATCGATGGTCTGGCATCGACGAGGGCAGGTCAAATGGAAGGGCAGGACTTATTCCTAACGCTGGCCTAGTGATGCTCGTGGCCGCGGTTGGCCCAGGCTTCTTCCCGATCGGCGTAGTCTTTCTCGACCACCTTCGGATACACGATCGTAACGATGATCGCGATGAGGATGCTTACGGCAAAGAAGACGGCGGCGCAGACTCGCCCATTGTGGATGTCGGAAACCTGAAGATCGACAACATGATCTCGGTTGCCGAAGATCGTGCCGAAATAGAAGCCTAACAGCGTCAAGAGACAAGGGCCCAAAATCCAAAAGAGGAAGAGGGCGAACTTCGTTTCGTGCCTATCGAACGACTTTGGAAGCATCCCTGCTATTTTGTCCTGCCTGACAACCGTTTTGCTCGGCCTGGGTGGTAATTCAACATAAACATTCGAATCATCGTAACCAGAGAAACTTCAGAACGTCCAATTGACAATGAGAACCTTAGTGTGCCTGGCAGTGGCATCGATGTGCTTTTCTGCCGCATTGGCGAGTGGTGGCAAGCGTCAGACGGATAGCCGCGTTCCCGTCAAGTTGCCCATCCGTCACGCCGATCCTTGGGCGGTAAAGGCGATGATCGAAGGTTCCAGCATCACCCAGCCGGAATTGAGCACGATTATGGGTGTTCTTGGCGGAACCGCAACAACGGGAGCCAACAATCGGCAGGGCGGAAACTCTCCTTTACTCCAAGACGGCTTTTTAGTGGTCAATCCGACGGATAACAGCCTTTGGTGGTATCCCAAAAAGCAGTAAGCCGCTTAGTTGGCGGCGGCATGACCTTCGTCGGTCAATTCGAAGTTCTTAATCGTGTCCGTCTCGAACGCTTTCATCACGTAGCTCTGATCCGTCATGACTGAAAACAGCTCGTTGGTTATCGTGTGGCGAGCATCCTTGTGGATGAGCGATATCCGATTCATATCGGGGCTTGTATAGACCCAGAGCTCGCCTCCGTTTGCCAGCATATGGAGGGCCGCTTTTAGCTCATTGACTTCCCCGCTAAAGTCCTCATGGGCGCCAATAAAGTGCCGTCCCGGCTTGCGCCTGTACTGGAATGCCTGCTCCATCGGTATGCCGGCTTGAATGTTCTTTCGAAGCGTCATTTCCGATACTTGGCAACGCTCGTCTTGGGCCCATTCGCGAAGGGTCTTCTTCTCACTGAACGCTTCGAATTGCATAGCGTTTCCATCTCGCTTTCCCCGCGACGAGGACACGGAAGCCGTTAACGATGACTCGGTCGTCCAACCATGTTGGATTCTGCGAAGGAACACATTCGGCGCTACGACAACACGAGGATCCTCTGCCCACTCGGCGACGGATTTCGTTTCGCCAAAGGCCTCGATCATCCGCCTAGGCCGCGTATAAGTCCGCTCACGATGCTCGACCGGCCGCGAAATGGCCTGCTCAGGATCCCACCCTTGCGAGACTCGATGAGCCAATGTTCCGTACTTGACGACGCAACGGGAGTCTCTAGACCACTCTAAGAGCGTCTTTCTTTCTCCAAAAGCTTCTAGCGACGGAATAAACCTGCGGTTATAGGGACCTGTACGAATCGGAGATGCTCCATGCTAAGAATTAACTTAACCGCATACACTGACAACTTTTCACTCTTACTAGAGAGTCATCAATTCTTGCACGTAAGTCGTTGATGCCAGCATACTCTATTAACGATTACACAATGACTCTTGGCAGCAAGTTTCTTAGAATTGGTTCAGTTCGAAAAACGAATACGAGGGTTAATGTAGACGCCAAAAGGCCCGTTTCCTATTCTCCAAAGCATTTCAGTTGGAATGAGCCAGTAATCATGCGAGGTAGGTGGGGGTAGGTTCTCAGCATTGCCAATCTTTACGAAACAATATAATTAACATTTCGTAGGTCAACGTCGCAAGAAGTAAACTGACCGTCCGAATGAAGTTCCCCTATTCAATGCTCCGCGATTTCGTTGATACCGAGCTTTCTGCTAACAGCGTCGGCGACCTCCTCACCATGGCCGGATTTGAACTGGAAGGGATCGATGAAGTCGAAGGCGAACCGGTGCTTGACATTAAAGTCATGAGCAATCGCGGAGATGGTCTCTCTGTGTTTGGGTTGGCTCGCGAAGTGCTTGCAAAGGACCCGCATTCTCACCCAACAGCTCTTTATTCGACTGCTGCCGACCGCTTTGAGGTCGCCGCGATCGACTCGAGTACTCCGGACACTTCGGTTTCCATTGAGACCGACGAATGCACTCGGTACGCATGTCTCGTTCTAACAGATATCTCGCGAGCCGAATCTGAGGCTTGGATGCAGGATCGCCTGCGCCAAGCGGGAATGCGGCCTATCAGCCTGCTCGTCGACGTTACGAACTACGTAATGCTGGAGGTCGGCCAGCCGTTACACGCCTTCGACTTCGATAAGCTGGGAGGGCGCCGTATCGTTGTTCGAAAGGCTAGAGAAGGCGAAACTCTCACCACTTTGAACGGAGCTGACCATCAGCTTAAGGCGGACCAGATGATGATCTGCGATGTGGAAAAACCGGTTGCTGTTGCGGGAGTCATGGGGGGAGAACTTACCGAAGTAAGCGGTTCAACAAAGTGCGTTCTTCTGGAGTCCGCCCACTTCGTCAATACCAGTGTCCGCAGAACGAGAAAACAGTTGGGCCTTAGCACTGAGGCATCTTATCGATTCGAGCGAAGCGTCGATCCGGAAGGCGTTGTCGCCGCCCTTTACCGCTGCGTCCAACTGGTCAAGGCGGCAGATCCGTCGGCATCGGCAAGCGCTGTGGTCGATGAGTATCCGATCAAACCGGCGCAGACTTCGATCGAATTACGGGTCGATCGCGCAAGTCGGCTGCTTGGCATGCCGATTACCGCCCAAGAAGCGAACAGCTATCTCTCTCGGCTCGGCTTCAAACCGGAATCCGCTGGAGACGGAGTATTAAAAGTGCTCTCCCCCACTTGGAGACCCGATATTGTCCGCGAGGTCGACCTGATCGAAGAGCTCGGACGCGTTCACGGCTACGACAAGATCCCCGAGCGGTTGCTAGAGGGCACAACCAAGATGGGTGGCCCGCAGGAATTCCAACTGTGGAGCGATTGGCTTCGCGAAGGCGCGCTGCGGGCCGGTCTGACCCAGGCGATCAGCCATTCTCTGTCCGACGCGCATCCCCTAGACGACCCTAACGTCCCTAGAATAGGGCCAAGGTCGCCGGCATCTCCGGAGATGGCTTTCCTTCGAAACACGCTTCTCTCCAGCCTGGCGGAGGCCGCCCGCAGAAACAATCCCAAGGAAGCACAGCTATTTGAAATCGGCCACGTATTTACACAGGACGCCAAAGGCTATGTCGAAGATATTCGGCTCGGTATCCTTTCCTCCGGACCGTTGCTGCCAAGCGGATGGAGCGACGGAGAATCGGGCTCGACGAATTTCTTCACGGCAAAAGGCGCCGTAGAATCGATCCTCGAGTCTGTCGGAGTCTCGCTTCGGATAGAAGCACCCTACAAAACCGATCCTAGGCTTCATCCGACCCGCCAGGCAACTCTCTTCGCCGGAGACGGCTCAATCGGATTCTTGGGTCAACTTCATCCGGACGTCGCAGAGCAATGCGGCTTGAGCGTCGATACGGTGGTTGCCGAAATAGAGACGTCGGCCGCATATACCAATCGGAACAGAAATCTCTCGCTCCATTCGGTTAGCCGCCATCCTGCCGTCCGCAGAGACATGTCAGTGCTGGTCGAGAAGTCGATTCATTACGAAGACCTCGCTGCAAAGATCGAATCGGCAGGGGGAGATGTGCTGGAAAGGCAATGGCTCTTCGACGTATTCGCCGGCCAAGGCATCGCGGAAGGAAAGCACGCATTGGGAATCGCGATTCAACTGAGAAAGCAAGACTCGACCTTTACCGATGAGGAAGCGAACCTGGTGCGGGATCGGGTCGTGGCGGCGCTTGCCGAGTTGGGGGCGACCATGCGATGATCGTCAATTCATAGCCTACATAAAGCAACGTTACGGTAAACAGTGAACGCAGCGCCATCGGCCAGTAGTTGTAATGCCCGAACTGCTTGAGCCAAGCCATGGGTAAAAACGCGATAATCGACATTCCGTAGCCGGCCAGCGCCCAAACCCAGCGGCGCTTCGCCTGATAGAACGCTGTGAGGTTGGAAGC
>Ga0206860_10123_pt1 | contig 18620 bp, 16 predicted proteins | sample Alteio_BWOrgCont_44_FD_152624 | JGI IMG/M metagenome (GOLD analysis project Ga0206860, IMG submission 152624) | Enriched cells from forest soil in Barre Woods Harvard Forest LTER site, Petersham, Massachusetts, United States -... | ecosystem: Environmental > Terrestrial > Soil > Temperate forest >...
CGCCATCAGTGAAACCGGGACGCCGCGCCATATGGGGGCCGCTCTCACCTACGCACGACGATATGCGTTATTCACGCTGGTCGGAATCGCGGGCGAGGACGACCTCGACGCGCCGGATATCAATTTGAGGGTCGAGGCCGTTGGGCCCAGGGCGATCGACTCCGGCCAACGACGCGGTTGGCGAAGGGCCCCTCGCCAACTCGGGGGTGGGGCGAAGGGAGAAGCCGACCCGTCCGGCGCGGGCCATGGTGGACGCAGACCAATCGGCGGCGCTGCGCGATCTGAAATTATGCGAGCCCCCCCATGTTGACAGGGCAAGCCACTTCGGCCATAGTACAACGGCCAGAATAAGAATCTGGTACTCTGCGTCGTCATGTCATATAGTTTGATGTTGCTTTGAGCAAAGATCGTTTGGGTGGCAAGACCGTTCGGTCTATCCTCCGTGGGGTTCGACTGTTGGAATCTTTACATGAGAATCTTAATCGTTCTACCGGGTCTCCATCGATACGATAGAGGAGCAGAAATTGCGTTCATCGCTGTCGCCAAAGAGCTTGTGAGATTAGGTGACGACGTGACACTGATGGGTTCGGGAATGCCGAAAGAGGCAACTCCGTATCGATTTCTGCGTGCCGCAAGCATAAGACGAGAGCGTTTTGAAGCCCTTCCTAGTATGCCTATTCTACGCAACGAATATTGCTATGAAGAACTGACGTTCGCTCCGAGTTGCCTCGGGGCATACCGCCCAGAGAAATATGATCTAACCGTAACCTGCAGCTACCCATTCACGAACTGGATACTTCGTCGACCGGTGCTGGGCGGCTCCCGCCCGCGACATGTATTCGTCACCCACAATGGCGATTGGCCGCCACGCGCCAGCCGAACTGCAGGGAGGAAATCCGAGTATCGGTTTTTTGGTTGCGATGGCCTCGTGTGCATCAATCCCGATTTCTTTGAGAGAAGCAAGGATCATTGGAACTGCCGATTGATTCCGAATGGCGTTGATTGCGATCGATTCCAGCCTGGCGTCCCGCAGCGAAAGGAGTTCGATCTTCCCGAGGACCGATTGATCGTACTCATGGTGAGCGCGCTCATTCCAAACAAGCGCATTGAAGTCGGAATTGAGGCGGTCAGCCGGATCCCCGACGCGCATCTCGTTGTCGCCGGAGATGGTCCCCTGCGAAGGACAATCGCCGAAGCCGCGTCGCAATTTCTACCAGGCAGATTCACGCGATTGTCCGTGCCGCCAGAAAAAATGCCCCTTCTTTACCGGTCGTCGGACGTCTTCTTACAGTGTTCAAAGGACGAGCCTTTCCCCCTTGTCTTCCTTGAAGCAATGGCGTGCGGTCTCCCCATCGTTGCGCACAGTATATCGCGTGTACGGTGGTTCGTCGGAGAGGACGAATTCCTGGCAGACATGGACGATCCGGCAGCGGTCGCTGAGGCCATCGACCGCGCGCGAGCCCCAGACATCATCAGGCGACAGCGACGAACGACAAGGGCGGCGGACTTTTCGTGGGCGAGAATTGCTCTAAAGTATAGACAATTCTTTCAAGAAGTCGTAGCCAGTTGAGCTTTCGGAAGTCGGCCGAAAACTTAAGGGGTAGTGTTTCGGTCCGGTTGCAGAGATTCGATGGAAACAGCGATACCGTGGAGGTAATTCACTCCGACGTGCTCTGTGAAAGACGAGTTGCGCCCCGCACGTGTGTTGAGCGACTCGAAACGGGAGACCGTTGAATTCCTGTCGCCGGCGCCGTTCCGAGTCGGTAAATCGAGGCTCCGTCGCCGCGACGGGGCGTCAGTGCCCTATAAGGGCGCAAGCGCTATGTCATCGCGGATGCGGAAGGTCATTTCATCGGGGCGGTCATTCCGGCGCCCGACACGCTGGATCGCGAGAGCGGGCCGCTCGTGTTCACCTCGATCCGTTGGTGCGATCGTGGCTGCGCCGGGTTCTTGCCGACGCCCCGCGTGGAAAGGACTAAGTGGTGAAGTGGGTCGTGTTGGCCTTCCTAGCGGCGCTGGTATGGCCTGTGTCCGTCCGGCTTCGGAGCCACCCCGAAGAGAGGCTGAAAATTCTCGTGCTGGCGGGGTTTCTGCCATTCATACTGAGGAATGCCCATTTATTCTGGGCGATCATTTCCTGGGATTGGGTTGGTTACGTAAAGGGGCTGGAGGTCTCCCTTTTGGATTTCATCGCGCTGGCGGTCTACATCAGCCTGCCGAGCCCTCGTGGTAGACTTCCCTTTCTTGTTTCAATGATACTATATTTTCTTGCGACTGTACTATCAGCAGCCCAAGCGAGGCTTCCGATTACGGCGCTTTTCTATTCATGGCAACTAGCCCGGATGTTTCTGCTCTATGCGACTGTTTACAGAGGGGTTTGTGCGGATCAGCGCATAGCGTCCGCTATTTTGAAAGGCATGGCTGCTGGCCTCTTAATGGAGGCTGGGCTGACGATCTGGCAGCGATTCGTGCTCGGAGTGCTTCAAACGCCCGGGACTTTCCCTGCTCAGAATGGTCTCGGACTGGCTTCGCACTTCGTCATATATCCTTTCTTTGCGCTCCTCTTGGCGGGCCGAGGCGGCTGGCTTTCGCCAGCGGTGGTGACGGCCGGTCTCGTCGCCCAGGTGCTGACGACATCGCGCGGCACCGTATTGTTGGGCGCAGTTGGACTCGCAACTGTTTTCTCGCTATCCGCCTTACGGCGGTGGACGTCTCGCAAGGGGCTGGTCTTGCTCGCAGGCGTGGCGGCGATAGCCGTGTTTGGTCCTTTGGCTGCGTCGTCTTTCGAGCAACGTTTCGAAGGCGGGCCGATGTCGCTTCAGGAAGACAGCGAGCGGGTAGCCTACAAAAAGGCCGCGGATATGATGCTCTCGGAGCATCCGTTGGGGATCGGAGCCAACAATTTCACTTTTGTCGCGAATGTTGAAGGCTATTTCTCAAGAGCAGGGGAAGCATCCTACTTGTCTGGGCTGTCGGGTAACGTTCACAATGTTTATTGGTTGGTCGCCTCTGAGACTGGATACTTGGGATTGGTCACTTTCGTGATTCTGTTGCTCCGCCCGTTGGCGGTTGCCTTTTTCTGTGGCCTGCGCCATCTAGGCGACCCAAGGGCAGATCTCCTCGTTGGACTTGGGGTCGCCCTCTTGATCGAGTATCTCCATTGTTCCGAGGAATGGGCATTCGTCAATTTCGAAACACAATACCTATACGCGATCGACGTCGGGTTAGTCGCCGGCTTGGCGGCGACACTTGGTTATTGGCGGCGGCAATGACTCTGCGGCTCACATGTGTGCTGACCTTGATCGTGCCGGCGTGCATCTGCGCGATCGCCAAGCGTCGTAAGCGTTGTCCTGCGCCTACCCAGGAGGAATGTGGCGCCGAGCCCCGAATCCAATGCCAAGCTTTTATTATAAGCTGGCGCTGCCCCAGACGCCGCGGGAACTTGGCTCGCCAACTACTATCATTGAGGCGGTCGCGGAGGCCAATCGAACGCGCAAGAACAAAATAGCGCAAAAGGTAATTGCCGCGTGCGGCGATAGCCTAGCAGATAAGACGGTCGCGATATTAGGCATCGCCTTTAAGCAAAACACCGACGCTCGGAAGTCAGGTTAACGCGTTTGGCAATCGGACTTTGGATTGACGGAGTGGTGTGATTCCGTGGCGCATTGATTCGGGGGGCGCCATCATGGAGATTTTCAATCTTGGTTCGTTGGGTGACGAGCTTCCTCGGGCTCGTCTGGCGCTTCTGCTCGAGCGTTTTTCCGAGCTTTTGGGCAAGACGGAGCGAGCGTCTCACGGCTATCATTGGCGGTTTCTCAGCGCGATTCAGCCCGCGGGGCCGTCTGAATTCTGGAAGTAATAACCAGTCAAGTAAGGATCATAACTGGCTAATCGCTTCAAGTCAGCTTTGTTCAGGATCGCTCCCAGTACGGATTCTCGGACTCCCGGGGCAGCACGAAGGGAATTCTGTACGACGTCAATAGTCGTGTGGCCCCATTCAATGACAAGCACGTAAGAGTCAATGAGTTCGGTCGTTGTGCAAACATCTATTACAGGCATAATCGGAGAAAGATCAACAATAACATATTCGAATTGCTCTTGCAGCTCGCTGAAGACCCGTCTCAGTTCAACGCTGCTCAGAAGGGAAGGCGGGTCCGGAGGTCCCGAACGGGGGACCGCCGGAAGGAACGTCAGATGCGTCGACGGATCCTTCCAGATAACGCTCTCGAGCGACGCCTCCCGAAGAGCCAGTTCGACAATTCCTCCAGTAGCGTTGGGGGCCACCGATCGGCTCAACGACGGATTCCTGAGGTCGCAATCGACGACAATGACGGAAGCTCCGTTCCGCGCGATGAGCTGTCCGACCGCCAACGCGACTGTCGACTTTCCTTCATTTGGCATCGCAGAGGTGACGCCAATCACCTTGCTCGACCTCATGTCGATACCCACTTTGATCGAACGGATCCCCTCGGAGAAGCGCGAAAAGGGGTAGTCGACGACCGTCCAGCTAATTCCCCTGTCTCCGCGCGCGAGGATCCTTCGGCCGTCTTGCTGCGCATCCTTTGGCCCTCTTGGCCGCTTTGCCCGTCCGACTTTCGGCACTATTCCGATACACGGCATGCGCAAGCGGGAGTGAACCGATTCGCTCGTCCGGAAGACGCGGCCCGCGAGCATTTCGCGCAGCAGGGCGACGCCGAGGCCGAGCGCGAGCCCGGCGATCGGAAACATTGCCGCGATTTTATAGGTCTTCTTGTAATCTTTTTCGACCAGCGGCGTCGCGGGCGTAATGACGCTTGCCTCCGCGATCGGGGAGGCAGCCTGTTGAAGGGAAGCGTTATATCGGTTGAGGAATGTATTGTACAAATCTTGGTACGCCCGAGCCGAGGCTTCTAGTTCCTGCAATTTCACCTGTGCCTGGCGAGTCACTTGCGACTGTGACACCGCCGAATCAAATTCCTTTTTCACTTCGGATTCCCGCAGTTGGGCGGCAGTGTAATCATTCCTACTCGTTTGCTTTAATCGTTGAACTTCCCCTATTATTTCTGAGCGTAACTGAGCTTTCTGATTGCGCAGGCTAACAATAGCAGGGTTGTTAGCTCCAAACTTCGTCGATGAATCGGCTTCTTTGGAAGCTATTTCAAGGTATTCGCTGCGGAGTTTATCGAAAAAGTCGTTGCCGTTCGACGCGCTTCCGAGGACAGCCAAGTCATCCGCACCACTACTGATTGAAGTTAGCTCGTCTGACCTGACCTTGGCTCTGAGTGTCTCATCGCGGGCCGTGTTCAATTTCGCGCTAAGGTCAGCTACACGCTGTTCATCGATCAATTGGCCCTTGTCCGTCTCGACAATATTGTATTCGTTTTTGTATTCGTTCACCGCTCTTTGCGCCGCCTCGCTCTTCGCACGCAACTCCGGGATGCGGGTTTCAAGCCAACCGCTGGCTTGTTGAGCCGCGGCGTACCCGGAGTTTCGTTGCAGGTCGATATACGCGTCTGCGACGCCATTCGCCACTTGCGCGGCGAGTTTAGGCTCCGTTGACGCGAATCCGATTTCGATCGCGTACGTCGCGCCAACCCGGTCCACTGTGAGACCCTGATTGAACACTCTAAGAGCATGTTCCATTAGATCGGCCTGGCTTGGGGGCGGTCGATCGGGTGAAAGTGCGGGAAGATATTTGTGCAGTAACGCCCTCACGACACCCGGCTTTCCGTTTCCAACAAATCTGGGGTCATCCCAAAGACTGAGCTTTTGGATCACGGCAAGGGCGACTTCGTTCGATTTCAGCAACTCTACTTGGCTTTCCATTGCACCCTGGGCCTGTATGGGCATGTCGCTCGAGAGCACAGGCTGCTGCAAAATGTCGATTTTGCGCGTGTCGACCAGGAGCGTTGCGCTCGCTGTATACGTGGGGGTCGCTCTCAGAAAGAAAACTGCGCCGAGCCCCATACCGAGCATCGCCAGGAGAAGGACAACAATGATCTGGCGTCGGATGGTGGCAATTGCGTAAGCGAGCAATTCTGACCCCGAGGGCTCATCCGTTGCGGCCTGCAAAGCCGCAGGCTGCGACATTCGATTGTTCAACTCTAACATCAGGTTCCCTCGAATTGCCTCTCGCCCGCCAAAGGGTACAGCACTCGTCGACAAATTCTCTCACTCTGAGAGAAGCGCTTTTTGACGCTGACAGAGATCCCACTAGCTACCCAAGCATCAGCTTGTATTAGCGCGGGCTTCGTCCGTGGTCGATTGCCGACCACCTCCTCACCGTGGGCCTTCGGCTAATCCTCGCCTGCGCCCGCGACAATCCCCAATGGCCTAATCGAGGGCTACGAAGCATGCTCGCTCAAAGTGCTCCAGAAGCCCTTGGAGACGATCTCCGCCATGATCTCGTCAGCGTTTTGGACGCTATTCTGCGATTTGCTCTTCGCTTCGGGTAAGCATTACCGTCCAGCCGATCACATTGCGTCAGTAATGTTTAACGACAGATTCCGCGCTTCAATGACGCTTTGATCGTCGGTATCATCGCGGCTGCTTAACGAGCCGCTTGCCTTATCCGCCCCCCAGCACAAGGGGTCAAGTCAGCCATAATAAGTAATCCGGGCTGTTCGTCGGTACCTCGTTCGGGCAGTCTGGTTAGCTGTCAGTCGCGCCGATCCTGCACCCTCGTACCAGAATCCCAGATAGATTGGCCGCCAGCGGATGGGCGGCCAGACATTGGCCGGCAGAGCCTTCCGCACGCGTCGGACCACGGAGCAACCGTCGCGCCGAAGATGACGAATGTCTTCAAGGGAGGAGGGTATCCAGCCAAGCGAACGGTCGCCACTCACATTCGCCCCGGACCAGTCTCTGGGGGCTGATCACAGGCCGCTGCGACCACTGGTCCGCCACGTGTGGTCATCGCCGCTGGCGAAGGGAGCGGTGCGTTTGGGCCAACGTGAGATGGCGTTCGAGTTGAAAGTGTTGTAGACGGCGGCGGCGACAAGGCGTTCGGAGGCGGCGATCCGCGCCTCGTATTGTTCGATCAGACGGCGGCGACCGCGTCTTCGTCGAGCGCGCCTCCAACCTCTGGACCCGGATGCGGATCAGATTGCGCGACAGGTCGGAGCGCTTCGCCAGGCCGTGAAGCGTCTCGCCCGCGAGAAACTCCTGTGCGACCTGACGCTTGAACTCGAGACTGTGGGTGCGTGTTTGGCAATGGGCTTTCATCCTTCGAAAGCCCGGCTGCCCGGTCAATTGCTAAGCTCAATCCGGTTCAGCCCAAGGGGGCCCACTCCAGCGGTCGATTGAAAGGTTGATAAGCTCCCGGTCGCGAAACGTGATCGATCCACTGCGCTTGCCGACGATGCCCATGATCGACTTCAGCGTCGTCGTCTTGCCGGCGCCGTTTCGACCGAGCAACGTGACAAGTTCGCCCTCCCGCACATCGAGGTCGACGCCATGCAGGATATGCGATTCGTTATACCAGGCCTGCAGGTCCTTGAGCTTCAGGACGGTCGCCGGGTCGGCCGCCGGCGTCCGGGCGAAAGCGGCCTCAGGCATGTCCCGCCCCCATATAGGCCTCCCGCACTTCTTCGTTCTCCGACACAGTCCGATAATCGCCTTCCGCCAATACCCGCCCGCGCGTAAGCACCGTGATGCGGTGCGAAAGATTGGCGACGACCTGAAGATTGTGCTCGACCATCAGGATCGTCCGGTTCGCTGACACCTGGCGAATCAGCTCGGCGATCCGGTCAATGTCCTCGTGTCCCATGCCCGCCATCGGTTCGTCGAGCAGCATCATCTCGGGCTCGACCGCAAGGGTCGTTGCGAATTCCAGCGCCCGTTTTCGGCCGTAGGAGATTTCTCCCGCCTTCGAATACGCGAAGGACGTCAGCCCGACATTGTCCAAGAGCTCGAGCGCGCGTCCTTTGAGCGGCGCGAGCGCCGACTTCGAGCGCCAGAAGTCGAACGAATCGCCGCGCTTTCTTTGCAAGGCGATACGGACGTTTTCGAGCGCGGTCAGGTGCGGAAACACCGCCGAAATCTGGAACGAGCGCACGAGACCCAGCCGCGCGACATCGGCCGGTCTCATCGCGGTGATGTCGCGACCGTTGAACGTAATCCGCCCCGAGCTCGGCGCGATGAATTTGGTCAGCATATTGAAGCAGGTGGTCTTGCCGGCGCCGTTCGGGCCGATCAGCGCGTGAATCGCTCCGCGCTGAATGCGCAAGGATACGTCACTGACCGCGCTGAAATCGCCGAAGCGCTTGCTGAGGCCGTCGGTGACGAGAATGTCATCCCCGCTCATTCTCGGCGGTCGCCCGGGCGCATGCGTCTCCCCCGCTCAGTTCGCCGCCAAATCCGACGAATGGCTCGACGATGTAAAGCCCAAAAAGCGAGGCGACGCAATGTGGAAAGGTCGACGGCGCGAGCGAAGCGTCGTCAAGGCTTGACGTCGGGGCGGCGGTTGTGAAGGCGTCGCTCCCAGTCGAGCGCCTGGCGGACGATCTCGTCGAGATTGTCGCGAGCAGGCCTCCAGCCGAGCGCGCTCTTCGCCCGATCGGCCCTGGCAACCAGGGCGGCCGGGTCACCCGGGCGTCGCGGCGACATGATCACCCCGAAATCCACGCCCGACACGCGCTTGACGACCTCGACGACCTCCTTGACCGTCTGTCCATGGCCGTAGCCGCAATTGCAAACGAGGCTGGCCCCGCCGCCGCGCAGATAGGCGAGCGCCGCCAGATGCGCGTCGATCAGATCGGTTACCTGGATATAGTCGCGTACGCATGTCCCGTCCCGCGTCGGATAGTCCTGGCCGAAGATTTCCAGGCTGGAATAGATTCCGAGCGCAGTCTGGACGCCGCGCTTGATGAGATGGGTGGCTTTCGGCGTCGACTGGCCGAGGCGCCCGGCCGGATCGGCCCCGGCGACGTTGAAGTAACGCAACGCGACATAACGAAAGTCGTAGGCGCGCGACGCATCCTCAAGCATCCATTCGACCATCAGCTTCGACCGGCCATAAGGCGAGATCGGCGCCTGCGGCGCATCCTCGGACACCGATTCGGACCACGTTTCCCCGTAGACGGCGGCGGTCGAGGAGAAGATGAATGACTTCACCCCGCCCTTGATCGCCGTTTCGATCAGGGTGCGCGCGTTCGACGTGTTGTTGAGGTAATAGTCGAGCGGATCGATGACCGATTCAGGAACCACGATCTTCGCCGCGAAATGCGCGACGGCGTCGACCTCATGCTCCGCGATGAGCTTGGCGACAAGGTCAGCGTCCCCTGTGTCGCCGACGACAAGCTTCGCGCATCGGGGACCGCCCAGGCGAAGCCGGTCGAAAGATTGTCGAGAACGACGACCGTCTCTCCCGCGTCCATGAGACCCAGCGTTATGTGACCGCCGATATATCCCGCGCCGCCGGTCACCAGAACGCTCATTCGCATGTCCTTTCGCTTAACCCGCACCGCGTGGGCCGTTAGTGCCGCTTGGATCGCCGGCGGCGGACCTGCTAAGCGATACCACCTTAGCCGCTCAGCGCGATCGTCAGCACCCGACCCGGACCGATCATCGATGAAAAAACCGATTCGCAAAGCCGTCCTGCCAGTCGCGGGCCTTGGCACGCGCTTCTTGCCCGCCACCAAGGCGATCCCCAAGGAGATGCTGACCGTGGTCGACAGGCCGCTCCTCCAGCATGTCCTCGACGAGGCGCGTGAGGCGGGAATCGAGCATTTCATATTCGTGACCGGGCGAAACAAGGGCGTCATCGAGGATCATTTCGACTCGTCCTACGAACTCGAGGACACGCTGAAGCGACGCGGCAAGGCGGTCGAATACGCCGCGCTGATGGCCGACCTTCCCGCCCCGGGCGCGACCAGCTTCACCCGCCAGCAGGCGCCGCTTGGCCTCGGCCATGCGGTCTGGTGCGCGCGCGAGATCGTCGGCGATGAGCCGTTCGCGGTGCTTTTGCCCGACATGGTGACCAGGAGCGGGCCGCGCGGCCGTTCTTCGGGGCGCGGCGGATCGCGCGGACGCGGAGCCAGGAGGAGGGTTTTCCGATCGACCGGAAGCGTGTGCGCCCGCTGATGGGGTGACGGGGATCGAGGCGCTGGGGCCGAAGCCGAGAACGACCAGGCCCGCGCCGGGACACAAGATTTATCCCTACCTCTTGCGCCATCTGACGATCGACCGGCCGAGCTGGCGGCATCATTATAACACCGGGAGACCGCACCGATCATTGGGCTACGAATCGCCGGCGCCCGAGGTCTTCATCCCCGCCCTCGCCGCCCAGGAACGGCCATCCGCAAGCAAGCGAGCTGGCGACAGATCGCTTTAATATATAAGACCCCGACGCAGCGCGGCGGCTTTTTGCGTCGTTTCGGGCTCCCGGCCGAGTTTGTGCGCTTGGAGTTCGGGAGGGCGCATTAAAGCCGCCGAAGCGCTGTCAAAGACATCGCCCTTTGATGACCCAAGCAAATCTTGCAGGCAGATGATCAGAGCGAGGCGTCCTGGCCGCTCCTTCGGCGAGGTCAATTCGCCCGCCGTGCCAGCGACCCCTTCCCTTTCCCTGGGCGTCAGCCGGCTGAACCTCCTGCACAAGGCAAGTTGGTTGATCCCACGACTTTGACGAGCGACAACTGCCGACGCTTCTGGACCCGTCGCTTGACCGCGATTTGCCAAGGCCGCTCCCAATAGAAGGTTGAAAGATGCGCCATCAGAAAAGTAAGAGCGAAGCTCATCGGGCGTTTCAATAGATACTTGGTCACTGCGCCGCCCTCGCTCATCCAGCCGTGCGCGGTCGCCGGATGAATGACATAGAGTGCGTAAGAAATTGTTGCAATATACCGAACCGGCCGCGATCCAAGAATGGTTTCCGGATTGGCGGCTCCGTATTTGAGACTCGCAAACAAAAGGAGCGCCGATGCATACGGGCGAGCGTACTGGAGCCACTCTGAGAGCGGGTAGGAACAAACCGCCCACAGCAATGCGGCGAAGCCCAATGCTGCGGCAAGCAGCCTGGGGTTTGCGCTGCTCGGACGGCGGCCTTCAAGGTAAGCGAAAGCCATGGCCGCGCAAGCGCCCGCTAGGATCTCATCGACCCGCAAATGGGTCACGATAGAAATATACGTCCCCGTGCTTATTCGCATGAGCGTAATAACCAGACATGCGGGCCAGACAATCCAGAGGCCGTTTTGTCCAAAAAGCAATACGACAAGCGCGATTACAAGGTAAAAATGAATCTCGACGCAAAGAGACCACAGATGGCTGGTCCAGCCAGGATCCAGGTATTGTGACAAGTAGTTAACCGTGAACAAATTGGTCCAGATCAAAGCCTCTGGGCTGAAGCTAAATACCAGAAAAACCACCATCGTATACGCGTATACGAGCGGCAGAATTCGCGCCAGCCTGCGCTCGATAAAGTCCTGAACATTTGTGTTTTTGATCAATCCTGACGTGATCAGGAAGCCGGAGAGCGCAAAGAACAGGCTCATCCCCATGGCGCCCGCGACATCATTGAGGCGCAGCGCCTTCGGCCCCAACGGGAGCAGGTGGCATGCGAGCACCAGCAGGATGCTGATCGCCCGCAGGCCGTCAAGAACAGGATGCTTAGTTTCCGACCCCGCCGTTGACATCTCGCGAACGACTCCAGGCGCAAAAGCGCGAATTCCCTCCCGCGCGCCCAGTTTCAGCGCCGCATGTTTGTTTTCGCCTGGCCTGGACCAGCACATCGAGGACCTCGCCTTCCGCGTCGACGGCCCGCCAAAAGGTAGACCATCCGGCCGTCAATTTTCAGATAGACTACGTCCAGATGCCAAGTCGTGCGAGGCCTCGGGCGGCGCTTTCGCAAATCGGTCGCAATCATCGGTCCGAAATGGTTCGTCCAGCGCCGAACCGTCTCGTAGGACACCGCCACTCCGGTTCCGCATACGCGCAGGCTGAGAGTGAATCGGATTTCAGGCTGGAAACGATACCCGCTGTAACTGATTTTCGTCATCCGCGTGGCTACCCGGGCGTCTCTAAACGACGCGCGCGAGGGGTCTGATCGTCAGCTTCGATCGTCAGCTTCGATCGTCGACACCGCCGAAGTTGATCGAGATCGGTGATTGAGGCTTGCGGTGGGACTTCGCTAATCCTAGCGCCGCAAGCCAAAGAAATATCATCGCCCCGGTGGAGGCCTCGGGGACGCCAATCGCCAAGGATAGATCCTCGACGAGGTTGCCGATATTGTGATTACCGGCGTTCGCAGATTCGGGATTACCGCTCGTCTTCGTGAATGTGATGCTGGGGCCGACAAGATCCGCGCTGCCCACGACCTGCGCGAAGAGGCCGCCGCCTATCCCGCCGTCAGTCGCCGTGCCTGAGTCGAAATTGTCAAACAAAACAACGGCCGCGTTAACGTTGGCGCTGGAGATGCACGCGAGGACTCCGGCGGCATAAACCGTGGTCAAAAAAAGACTTCGTGGTTTCACCGGCCTCCCGCAACCCATTTTTCTGCTCCGTGAACAAGTTGGAAGGCGACTGAGGGTGCCGCATCGTACACCCCGCGCAGCGAAGACCGAGCAAAACGAGGTCACATCTACCGTTTCGGTCCGATCTCCGGCTTAGCTTCAAGGCATATTGGTCGACCGCCGGGTTCCCGTGCCTGGGTTCAGCCCGAGCACGGCCGCGCGGTCCGTGACTGCCTGGCCCAGGTTCTGCAACGACAACGCTTTGGTGAGCTTTCGCGGAGTTCCGTCCGGTCTCGAGAGGTCCCGCAAAATCTGCCCCTTGAAGCCGACGACGATCAGCCCTCAGTCGTGCGAGACTTGTAATTCCTGAGCCGCCGACGCTTCGCGCTCGCTGCACAGCAACGTGCCAATCCCGGCCAGAGCGATGAACGCGCCCGATCGAAGGGCGAAAGTCGAACGGCCTGGCAAGGACCTGTCGGTGCGCCCCCAATGTGCGCTTGTGGGCCTGGCGCGTTTGGGCGGTCTACCACCCCAAGCCCGTCGCTGGGGACGATCTAGCGGTCCGTGCCCCTACCTGCTGGGCGGCCTGAAGATTGCGAGAGAACCACGTGGCGGGGCCGACGTGACCCTACATTTCGATGGCAAGTCTCTATCTCTGGTGGCGATCATCGACTTGGCCGGCCGGGCGGTTCTGGCATTGCGGCTATCGAACGCCAACGATGCGAGCTTCTGTGCGGCGGCGCTAGAGGAGGCGCTGCTAGAGCCGCGGATATTCAATACAAATCAGGGATCCACTATTTGCGCTGAGGCTTTCGCCGACAAGTTCGCGGCGGCCGGCGTCGCGATTTCGATGGACGGACGCGGCCGTTTCATGGACAACATTTTCATCGAACGGCTGCGGCGCTCCATCAAGAAGGACAAGGCCAGGTAAGATTACACGGTTAATTCGACGAAGGCATGGCCTGACCACCCAGCGTTTTGGCCGCACCTGAAACCCCGCTTGGTCGCCGATTATCCGGACGATCTCGATAGCGATTGCGGCAGCGTCCTTTACGCGCTTTGTGTTCTAACCGCCGCCGGCGAAGGCGAGTTCAACGAAGGGGAAGGATTTTCGCGAGGCCTTGAGCAGAGGAACCTCGCCGTCGCGGTTCCGGCGGGCGTGGAGGAAAGGGGCAATGACCTTTCGCATGACAGGCTGACGGGACTTTCAGCGCATTCAATTCATGTTGTCGGTGACGCGAATAAACATTGGGCCAGCGGCGAATCAGCGACACTATCCGCCTCGTCGGATTGGGGCTCTTGCGGCGCGAGCAAGACGTCGGCACCGCTCAACCGAATGATTCTCTCGATGCTGGATGAAACGCCAGTTAAGACCATTTCTGCACTATTCGATCTCACCATCTTTCTGAACACAAGGAGTAGGCCAAGGAAACGTGCGTCAACGGCAGAGACAGAAGTCAGGTCAATCACAATACGCCTGTTGTCGGAAAGTGTTGTCCTGAGCGCCCCAATGATTTTCTCAATATTTATACTCGTGGCAGCCCCAACAAAATCCAACTTGGAGTAACCGTCTTGCTTGCGGTCATAGATTGTCAGGCGTCCTTTCGACAAATTCCTAGCTTTAATTCGGTAGATCCAAATCGGCAGAATCCTGGAGTACATCAAACCCAACAAAATCAGTCCGTCGTGCCAATAACGCCTCCAAAGGTAGGGTTCCTCTTTGATGCGCCATAGCCATTCCAGACCTAGTTTCTGCATAAGAACAGGCGCCCGTTTTAGTATGCCCGCCTCAAAATTAAGCGACGCCCCCAAGTGAGAACAGACCGGCACCCGTAAATTCCTGAAATTTCGCTTTAGCCATAACTGCCCTTTCTTGCTACCCAAGCACACAACAAGAAAATCCATATCAACTGAGTTAATTGCATGAATCACAGACTCTTGACTGAGTTCTTCAACGGAGAGATAGCCGGGAAAATGCCACCCGACGGTAACGACGCCGCATTGGGCGCCGTTCAGCGCATCTGATGCGGCCGCAGCGACACCCTCATCACCACCGAACAGGAACACTCTTAGGGGCCGTTCCGGGGCGCGCAAGCCCTTAAGAGACGCGAAAATGTCCGATCCGGCAACCCTCTCCTTGATTGGAACGCCGAGGAGGCGCCCTAGCCAAACAATTGGCATTCCGTCTGCAGGACAGAGATCGCTGAGAAGCAGCGCGTCGCGGAACTCTGGATCTGAATAACAGTGCACTAGGTAATTAAGATTAGGAGTGGAAATGAAAAGCGTAGCCCGCGTGTCGGCAGCGTGATCGATTCGATTCAATACTTCAGGCATGTCAATCGTATCAATCGGCATACCAAGAACGCAGTATACCTCTCTCGAAAGATCGTCAACTCCCGCTTGGCCGGCAACCAGGCCGCCGAATTGGCGTTCCAATTTGTCTGGCACAGCGTCAGTATTTCTCACAACCGTATTCATAAGTCCACCCTTCAGTCAGAGACGAGAAAGAACGAGCCATATGACTTCGCAGGAGCGCAGGTATTCAGCATGTCGCCCAAGATTTTCGAGCGCCGGAGCTCAGGCGGCTGGAATCAGGACCGACCGATCAAGATTGGCGGCGACTTTTCCGCCCATGATTTCGAGGAGGACCCGAACCCGACCACGGTCATCGAGAAGATCAAGCTCACAGAGGGCTTCAGCGAAAGGCCCGGAGAGAATGCGAACCTTCTGACCTATTTCGAGATCATAATGCGGGCCGCCGTCCGTTCCGGCGCTTTCACGTGCGCCAATCAGAGCTTCGACAACGCCGTGCGGCACGGGTATCGGCTGTTCGGCACCCATGATCAGCGAGGCGACGCCGATTGCGCCGTTGACGCTGCGCCAACGGTCACGCGAAGGATCTAAGATGAGGAAAACGTAACCGGGAAAAAGCGGCGCCAAGACATTACGCAACCTGCGGGCGTGCCGTATGGTGCGGCGCGCTCGCGGAATAAAAATGCGGAGTCCCATGCGCTCGAGGTTGAATTGGGCCCTGTTTTCCCGATGGGGAAGCGTTTGCGCCGCAAACCATCGTTCTCCTGGCCGTAGACTTAAGTTTTGAGAGGGATTTTGAACTTCGAAAGGAGGTATCCGGCAGTTCGAGACAGAAATGACCATAGAGTTCTCCAATAACTTAGTAAGTTAGGAACGACCCTTTATCCACAAGAAAGGGCGCAGCTCATTCTTGATTTTGTTTCAAAATTCGTCTTCTCTTCCGCTAACAATCGGCACCATTGGTGCTCGGTCTGATCCAGTGGCGAACCGCTATTCCTCGAGAGGCGGAGTTTTTCCAAGCTACCGCCGTTTGGGTGAAGCGAAGCTTCATCCATGTTGAAGATCGGAAGATAAAGACAACCCCTCCCTACCCAGTTCACGCAGACGCGTGGGCCGCGGTCGAAACTGAAGTCGCAATCTAAGACTTAAACCCCAAAGTCCCCGGAAAGTCAGACGGTCTACTTCCGTCTATACTTCTCGATGTAAACCAAGGTTAACGCAGCTGGTCGGCCTCCCTAAGAGCATGGAAAATGGACGACGCTTCACCGCCTGGAACGGTAGTTATGCGCGAACACTCGCGCGGCTGCAAGCTGACCTTCGGTATCCATGGTTGGATATTTCGGATGTTGTCTTTGGCCGTTTGAGGTATGCCGCAGCGGTCCGGGCGGTCGCACATCGCAGTCGACGCCCGTCATCGGAAGGGTCAAGGATAACGCGACCTTTCGAGTAACCATCTGCTTTTATGGAGGTTATTGGAAGAGCAACCAATCCCGCCGCGTGTCCCGCGAAACTTTGTTGAGGCGCTGCAACCGCTCACACGAACTTTAGGAGCGCCTCTTCACCGGCGGAAAATTAGGCGCCTCGTGCGGGCAGCGCGGAATCCGCGGCTGCTGTGCAACTTAGAGGCACACTTAGAGCGGCTCGCTGGATGGAAACTCGAGATAGAACGGTGTGAGTTCACAATAACTTCGGTCTTCGACGCCGCAGAGGGGCACGTGCGGTTCCGTACTTCTACGTTCAACTTGCTGCGGGGCGATTTGTTCGGAACATCGGCGATGATCGCCGCTTCATTGCGGATCTTCGTCCGAATTGGAAGACGCGGCTTCGGAGCTTGTGGTAGTAAACCGCTCATGTCTCAAGAAGAGGATAAAATCATGCGCAGATCGACCCGTCGCAACGTTGCGTTCATGGCTCATGGCGCCGCCGCCATGTCGTCTCCGAGCGGCGACATTCCTTTTGCCCGCCCTCCCTCCACCGGTCCCCAGCACTCCTCAGCTGCTGTTCACTTCGCCGAAAATACAAAGGAGACGGACATACCTCTCGGAGAGGCCCGCGGCTGGGAAACAAGATCGCTCGCGGACTTTGCGAGGATGGTGCGATGAACGGGTTCCCGACGCCCACTCGCAACGACGACCCCGCAGCGACGCCGGCTCGGGCTTGGCTGCGCGCATTGGAGACCACCGCGCAAGCGACCCGCAACCCCGAACGCATTCTGCCGCGCGCAGTGACGGAGTGGGCCCGCAACTATGGCGATGCGACGGCCCTCCTCAGCGACCGCGAGAGCTTCAGCTTCCGCATGCTTGAAGCGCGTATGAACCAGTATTCGCGTTGGGCGGTGAGCGCCGGGGTGACGACCGGCGAGACTGTCGCCCTCATGATGGGAAATCGCCCGGAGTATTTCGCGATTTGGCTCGGGCTCACTCAGGTGGGCGCGATCGCTGCGCTGATCAGCCCCGATCTTCGCGCGCATGCGGTCGCCCATGCCCTCAAAGTTGCTCGTGCGCGGCGCGTCATCACCCAGGCCGAATGCGCCGAAGTTTGCGCGGACGCCGTCTCCGAACTCGACGACCCCATCGAGTCTTGGATCCACGGGGGCTGGCTGTCCGACCCGCGGCGAATTGACCTTGCGGTCTCTACGTGGAGCGGCGAGCCGCTCGCGCAAGACGAGCGACGTCCGATCACGCTCGCCGATCGCGCGCTGCGGATCTTCACCTCGGGAACGACAGGTCTGCCGAAGGCCGCTGAAGTCAGTCATCGTAGGCTCGTCGTCTGGAGTCATTGGTTTGCCGGCCTTGCGGGCCTGACCGCGACCGACCGCCTGTACAATTGCCTGCCGATGCATCACAGCGTGGGCGGCGTCGTCGCGGTCGGCGCCCCCTTGGTGTTCGGCGGTTCAGTCGCAATCGCCGAGCGCTTTTCGGCGCGCGGCTTCTGGGGCGACGTCGCCCGCTGGGAGTGCACGGCGTTTCAATATATCGGCGAACTCTGCCGCTATCTTATTGCCGCGCCAGGTCACCCCGAGGAGAAGGCCCACAGGTTGCGGCTTGCGATCGGCAACGGCCTCTCAGAGGAAGTTTGGCGCACCGTTCTGGAGCGATTCGGACCACTCCGCGTCCTCGAATTTTATGCTTCGACCGAAGGCAATGTCTGGCTCTACAACGTCGAAGGCAAGATTGGATCGATAGGCCGGGTCCCGCCGTACCTCGCGCTCCGTGACCCGATCGCGCTCGCGCGGTTCGACCACAATTCACAAACGCCCGCGCGAGGCGCCGCCGGATTTTGCGCGCGCTGCACGGACGGCGAAATCGGCGAGGCCTTGGGACGGATCGGAGAAGATCCTGCCGCTCGTTTCGAGGGCTACAGCGAAGCCGTCGAGACGGAAAAAAAAATCCTCCGCGACGTCTTCGAGTCGGGTGACGCGTGGATGCGAACCGGTGACCTTATGCGTCGCGATGCCGATGGCTTCTACATGTTCGTCGATCGCATCGGCGACACTTTTCGCTGGAAGGGCGAGAACGTCGCCACGTTCGAAGTCGCGGGGGTCCTTCGCGTCTGCCCGGGCGTGGCGGAGGCGATCGTGTATGGGGTTTCTGTTCCCGGCGCCGACGGGCGCGCGGGAATGGCGCTCCTGAAGATCGATGGACAGTTCGATCTCGACGTGCTCGTCCGGCGGCTCGAAACCTTGCCTCCATACGCCCGGCCGCTGTTCTTGCGCTTCGCCCGAGAGATCGTGACCACGGAGACCTTCAAACCGAAGCGGCGCGTCTATGTCGAGCAGGGCTTCGACCCGGAGCTCATTGAAGATCCGCTTTACGTCTTCGAACGCGACCAACAGGCCTATGTCCCGCTTGATGCGAACCGCCACGAAGCGATCCGAAACAG
>Ga0206860_10124_pt1 | contig 18601 bp, 18 predicted proteins | sample Alteio_BWOrgCont_44_FD_152624 | JGI IMG/M metagenome (GOLD analysis project Ga0206860, IMG submission 152624) | Enriched cells from forest soil in Barre Woods Harvard Forest LTER site, Petersham, Massachusetts, United States -... | ecosystem: Environmental > Terrestrial > Soil > Temperate forest >...
TTGCAGCAAACAGGTTTTATTACCCCATATATTGGCACTTTTTTGGGTTTTTCTGACTACATGCGCAATGCCATTCGTATGGCTGCCTTGCAAAAGATTAAAGTGATATATCAATTTACCCATGATTCCATATTTTTGGGTGAAGATGGGCCTACGCATCAACCAGTGGAACATCTATCCTCTTTGCGAACAATTCCAGGATTACAGCTAATTCGTCCAGCTGATAGTAATGAGGTTCGCATGGCCTGGATCGCTGCATTGCGTTATCAGGGGCCTACTGCCATTATTTTATCGCGCCAAAACCTTCCTGATATTCCACAAACACAACTTAACTTTGCCACAGGGATGGCTAAAGGTGCTTACATTATTCAAAAAACTAACTCCAAAGCAGATTATACTTTAGTTGCCAGCGGCTCTGAGTTAATGCTTGCTTTAAATGTTTCTGTAGAGTTAGCAAAAATGGGTAAGAAGGTACAAGTCATTTCAATGCCCTGCTGGACCTTGCTAGAAAAGCAACCTGTTGAATATAAAGAGAGTCTATTTAATGATGACGGTGGCAAGTATGTGGCCATTGAAGCTGGCGTAGATTTGGGGTGGCATAAATATATTGGTAGAGATGGCATATGCATTTGTTTAGAATCATTTGGTGCTTCAGCACCGGCCAGTGCTTTAGCACAAGAGTATGGTTTTACCGTCGCTGATATTTTAGAAAGGATTTTATAATATACTTCTTTTCAAAATGGGGAGAAAAGACATTTTAAGTACAAGTTAAAAAGCCCATGAATTTTTGAAAAAAAGCCTAATTTATGCAAGCCAAATTCATTAATGCTTTACAGGGCTGTAATTTGCAGGCCCCGCCAGTGTGGTTCATGCGTCAAGCTGGCCGTCATTTGGCTTCATATCGTGCCTTGCGCGATAAATATTCATTTTTAGAGTTGTGTCATAATCCTGATTTTATCGCCAAAGTTACACTGCTACCTTTAGAGAATTATCAGGTAGATGCGGCGATTTTATTTTCTGATATCCTCGTCATTTTAGAAGCTGTCGGATTAGGTCTGCATTTTGAGGAGAAATTAGGACCGATCATCGATCGTCCTATTGCAAGTGTCAAAGATATAAATGAACTACCTACCCATATCGATATAAGCAAATTACAATATGTGGCGGAGGGAATCAAAGCGCTCAAGCCGCGATTGAAAGTTCCATTAATTGGCTTTTGTGGAGCTCCTTTTACTGTGGCAAGTTACATGATCGAGGGAAAAAGTAGTCGTGATTTAAAAAAGACTAAAAGGTGGATGCTTGAAGATGCTCAAAGTTTTCATTTATTATTAAAAAAAATAGCTGATTGGTCTATTTCATACTTAAAAATGCAAATTGTTGCTGGCGTTGATGCTATTCAAATATTTGATTCCTGGGCCAATACTTTGGCTTATAACCAATTCTGTGAGTTTTCATGCGATTACATTGCCTATATAATCGAGGCTTTGCGTTCCACAGATATTCCCACAATTGCCTTTTGTCGCGGCTCTTCGGTATTTGCCTCGCAACTAGCCACTATAAAACCAACATGCATAAGTCTTGATTGGAATTGTAATATTACCGATATTCGCAAGCAAGTACCCAGGTCTATTGCCTTACAAGGTAATTTAGACCCAAGTATTCTCTATGCCCCACAGGCGGTAATAAAAAAAGAGGTTAAGGATCTGTTAAATAAAATGGCGGGGGATGGCGGTTTTATTTTTAATCTTGGGCACGGTATCCCACCTGATGTTTCCGAAGAAGCTGTTAAAACTGTTGTAGAGTGTATTAAAGGGGGCAGTTGATGCCGCGCCATTTTTTGGTGCTTGGCGCAGGTATTTCGGGTTTAGCAACGGCTTGGTTTTTAAAAAAACAATTAAATGCTGACGATCAGATTACTATTGTTGATCAACGTAGCACTGTTGGTGGTTGGATAGAGACTCAGTGGTGCGATGGTTTTTTATTTGAGCAAGGGCCGCGTAGTTTTCGTTTGTCTAATAGCTCGCAAGCGTTATTTGAAATAATTGAAGCTTTGGATTTGCAAAATCAAATCATTTTTCCATCTAAAGCTGCACAAAGGCGCTATTTATTTTTAAATGGCCGCTTAAAAGTTTTACCAATGCATTTATGGCAAATTCCTTTTTTTTATAGTACCCGTGGTTGGCTGCAAGCAGTGCTTTGTGATTGGATGGCAAAGCGCAGGGAATGTGAAGATGAAAGTGTGGCCTCTTTTTTTACTCGTCACTGTGGCAAAGAGTGGTTAGAAAAAATCATCGATCCTATGATTTCAGGTATTTATGCAGGGGACACGCAAAGTCTTTCGTTAAAAAGTTGTTTTCCAGAATTGCAAAAATGGGAACAACAAAGTGGTTCTTTGATTAAGGGTATGTGGCAAAACAAAAAATCACAAATTAGCTTGCCACCTCTCCCTAAAAAATTTGCTAAGAGCTCTCTTTTTTCTTTTGCAGGTGGCATGCAAACTTTGCCTAATGCTATCGGTGCGCATTTTAGTAATAGCTTGCACTTAGGTTGCACTGTACAAGCTTTACATGCCCATGCTGATCATATGGTTGTGCAATTAAGCAATGGCCATAGGATACAAGCAGACCATGTTATTTCTACCATACCACTGCCAGCATTACATAAAATTATCTCAACATTGCCTGCATTTAATCTTAGATTTGCTTCAGTTGTAGTAGTTAACATTGGTTTTAAAAGTAAGATAGCTGATTTAAATGGTTTTGGTTATTTAGTACCTTCAAAAGCCAATACCCCTGTTTTAGGTTGCGTTTGGGATTCAGCAATATTTGAACATAAAGATTGCATGTCACCAAATGTTCGTTTAGGTATGATGTTAGGGGGGATGCATCATCAAGATGCGATTCATATGAGTGAGCAGGCTTTAGAGAGCATTGTGCAAAATGCCTTAAAAGAACATATGGGTATTTATCAGACCCCTGACATCATTCAAATCCATAGGGCCAAAGATGCCATAGCGCAATTTGAAGTAGGTTATGCTAAAAACAAAGAGGATTTTTTGGCGGCTACTAAAAACTTATTTCCCCGTTTAACAGTTAGTGGCAGCAGCATTTCGGGAGTAGCTATTGGCGATTGCATCGCACATGCAAAGCAAATAGCTAAAGAATGTGCATGTTAACCTGAATTTAGAACAGAGATTAATAGACTTCTTTCGAAATTGGCTTTTTTTGGAAAAATTGATGTTTTTTGAGCAGATTTGATTCCAAATTTTAAGAGCATATTGGCAACTAGGCCCGAAAAATTTAGGATTAAAGATGCCAAAAAAGGCAATTTTAACAAATAAATGTAATTTCGAAAGAAGTCTAATAGTCTTTTTTCCATTTTAGCGATGTGCGCATTTGACCATTTTTACTCATATCCTTCTCGGCTTTAAGTTTAAGGTTGTAGCGCAAATTAGCTTCAATGGCAATGCGATTGTTTATATCTGTGATACTTTTATTGATGGAAACCAGAATATTGCGCGTAATGTATTTTCCAACTTGCAAAGAGAGTTCATTACTTGCTGTGTCAGCATCAAAATCAAGACGATCAATACCAATATTATTGCGTAAACGAGTAAGAAAATCATCACCCTCATCTTCGCTTGCCTGTAGAGCTACAAATGATTGTGTTAATTGATCGCCCTCTGCTTTGGTGATATCTGAGATGCCGCGATTAAACAAAATATAAGATAGTATTTCGCGCTGTGAAAGTAGTGGATTGGAACGAAAGCTAATAACAGGCCTTTCTATAGGACCCTTCACAATAATTTCTACCCGGATCTCTTCAATATCGCGACTAGCAACAATATAGAGACTAGTTTTTTTGCCGATAAAATGAATTGAGCCCTGTGATAGATTAAAGTCTTTGCCATTAAATTTATAATCACCACGCACAATGCGCAAAGTACCATTAAATAAAGGGGTGGTAGAATTGCCACTAATAGCGATATCACCTTTCCATTCCGATGACATATTACGGCCAGTTACCACTAATCCATTTGGGGCCTGTAATTGTATGTCTAAATCAATGACAAAATTTTGGATGGGGGCTTCTTCTTCTGTGGGAGGCACAGCTCCTTGAGGCACATTTATATAGCAAACATCGACTGTTTTTATTTGTCGCGGCAAACTTTCTTCAAGATGGACACTGGCCTCATCGACAGTCAATGTCCCTTTTAAAAGGGATTGCTTTAAGTTACCACTCCACAATAGCTTTCCGCTAGCAGAAAGATTGGCATAATCTGCATCAAATAGATTTAGATGTATGGGGCTGATGTGTATTTCAAAGGGATAGTTTTGCTCGGAGTCTAACAGAATTTGGCCATTGGCACTAATCAGCCCTTTGGTTTGGTCTTGTGCAGAAAACTCACTCAAAATTATTTTGTTGCCATGGGCATTAAGGTGCGCTTTGATATTAGTAAATAAGGCCCCAGTTGGAGTTTCATAAGAGCCCCCTGATATATCAATAGCTCCTTGTATTTGAGGATTATGAGGGGAGCCTGAGATCGATAATGCAATTTTAACGTGACCGTTTAAACTAGTGTCATCGTTTTCAAAGGTGTTTAAAAGGGCGGAGAGTTCGTTTTCAGAATACAAATCTACTTGCCATGCTTTTTTATCAGTAATATGCAAACCAGCTGGATCAAGGCTAAAAGATAAAGGTAAGGTCCCTTTCATTTCGATTGATTTAGATCCAATACCGCTAATCGAAGTAGTCAATGCTACCTGATTGCCGCTTAATTCTAATTGCATTTCCCCCTTTAATTGCGGAGAGTGGTTTAAAATTTGTTTGGCAATTTTTAATTCATTAAAATTAATTTTTAACAAACCTTGCGGTGACTGTACTGAACCGTGTAATTGTAATTGAGCATCAACAAAACCACTTACAGGTAGCTGCGGGAAAAACAGTGCCAAAGTTTGCAAAGCAAAGGAAGAGGCCTGCAATTGCGCATTAATTTCGTCCTTTTCTTTAGTAAATGTCCCTTGAATACGGGTTTGACCAAATTCAATATCCAGGTTTGACAAATGGATGTTTTGATCCTTATATTTCACACTCAGAGTTTGACGCATGTTAATATTTTCTTTTTCGATTTCTCCTTGAAGTTTATTGATTTGCAAAGCAAGTTCATCGCGCCAATAGTAGCAAAATCCTTCCGTATGCAAATTAATAGCTTTATCATTCACATCTATTGAAAATGGCCACTGTGATTTTGTGGCATCAATACTAAGCGTGCCAATTAATTCATCAACATGCCCCTCTACCGCTTCAATATTTTGTAGCCAAGCTTGTAGCTGGCCTGTAATAGCTGTTTCATAAGTTCCTATAAACTGACCATGTGTCTGTGCCATAGTACCGTAAGCTGACTGTAGTTGTTTGGCCTGCCAATCAATTTTAAAATCCGGAGAACTTAGATTTTTTAAATCTAAATATAGCCCACCACTAGCTTGTAGTAAGTCTATGGTGATATCTTGACATTTAACTCCCCTAGCTTTGCCAGCAATGTAGGTCTGAAAAATTAGATCGGCTTGATTTAAAGCAATGAATTGTGCCTCAAAATCACCTTGAGATAGGTAGCAATCGTTATATTGTATATTTTGACTATTTATATTTATTTGCGCATATTGTGACAATTGATTGGTATTTGTTTGAAGGCCTCGCAAAATTAGGCTAACATTCACTTTTCCATATAACGTTCCAAATAAATTTGGTGATAAATAGGGGGCGATTGAATTTATCTGCAAATTCTGTGTATCAAGTGTTCCATAGCATATATGCTCTGGAATTGAATAGCGCAAGGAACCATAAAAGAAGCCATCTGGTATTCGTCCTTTAAGATCGGAAAATTGAATACTGTTCAGATCGCTTTGTAGTGATGTTGAAATCTCATAGGGGATTTCTTGAAAAACCCCTTCTGCTTTAACTTTAGCAAACCAGAGCTGCTCTTTACTATGGGCCTCTATTTTAATTTGTTGTTCTTTTTGTGATGACATACCATTTTTAGCTACTAGTAGCAGCTGAGTGGTCAGATTTTGTTGTTTTGGATCATTAAGTAGCGCACCATTTAAATCAAAAAAAACTGCTTCTTAAATAATTTTTTATTAATTCGTTTGAGATGTATTTTGTTAATATTTCATCTCTAAGATGCAGATTTTTAATTTCAATCTCATCGATTTTAAAATAAACTGGCCAATAATGAAAAAATTGCGCTTTAGTATTGGAAGAAGCGTTTTGCGCAAACTGGTTTGGCAATGCTATTACCTCTAACCCCTCCATCGAAATTAAGCGACAGTTCAATATTCCTTTTAGTAAATCGGTACAATGAAAAGCAATGTTTAAGCTATCCACCGTGGCAATATTATGGTCGCTTTCTTGTAAAATTATGTTTTTAAATTCAACATGGCATGGCATTGAAAAATGCATTTGCTCTAATTGCACTTTTAGCCCTATTTCTTTTTCTAAGTAAGGCAATAACAAAGCAATTGCCTCTCTTTGACCTGAAGGTGTCTGAAGAGCTATAAACAGTGTTAAAATAACAATTAAAATTAAAACGGCACAAAATTTGATAATTTTTGTAACTATTTTGAAAAGTGCTGTCATAAATTTTTCCAAAAAAAGTCAGTTTCGAAAGAAGTCTATTCAAAATACAGGTTAAAAAGTTTGTCCAATGCTAAAATAAGCTTCCAGCGTACGATCAATATAACGATGACGATGCCAATCGCTGCGGCGTCTATTTAATGGAAATGCAATATCAAGTCGTAGTGGTCCAATCGGCGTATAATAGCTTAGTCCCAAACCAATTGATTGCAAAAAACCTTTTTTAAAGTTTGGCCAAGGATGTCGGTAGACATTGCCCAGCTCATAAAATAAAACATAACCAAAGTTTTTACCAAAGCGATTGCGCAACTCAACTGTGTAAATAAACATAGAGCGCCCTCCCAATGGTTTATTATGCCTTCCTAATGGACTGACGGTTGAATAGCGATAACCACGCAATGTGGTGGCCGAACCGGCATAAAAACGCTCTGGCGGTGGTATATTATGTTGATTAGCACCAATTATCGATCCCACTACACATTTGACCGCTAAGGTATGTTTATTGTCGTCTGAAAGTGGGTGATAATAAGCGGCGGTGGCTTGATTGATAGCGTAAGCAAAAATTGGGTTAAACATTTGCAGTGTTGGTGTACACTTAAACTGAGCGGATAAGCCTTTGGTAGAATCTAAAAGACTGTCGGCATTAGTCCAATATACTTGCATTGGTACTTTTAGTAGATCGAAGCGGCCGTTATTAACCGATCTTTCACTTACTAATAATTTATATAATAAACCTACAGAAGCGCGCAGCTTGGTATTAATTTTACGCTCAATCGTACCTGAAAAAGCCCAAGTATATTCACTAAAAGCCTTGGTGTGCGCATGGTTTTTTTCAATCTGCCACAATAAGTTTTGCTCGGGGCGCCGGAAGTCCGGAATAAGATACGATATTCGCCCTTCTTGCAATTTTTGCCACACATCGCCGCGAATACTGAGTTTTTCGCCATAGCCATTTAGGTTGCGATCTTCCCACTCAGCCGTTACGCCAGGCCCTAAAGCAGTCATATAATTTAATCCGATGCCAATACTGCGCTGTTTAGCCTCCACCATCGTCAGTTGCATGGGTAATAAATTTTCATCGCTAGGTTGATTAGCATGTGCAATGTTGACTGAGCGAAACAAACCTGACAACTCCAAAGCTTCTTGCGTTTGCTCAACTTTTTTAGGATTGTAAAGATCGCCTTCGCACCAACGCAATTTTTTATATATGTAGTCGGGATTAGTCCTTTGCAAACCTTGTAATTTAGCTTTGCCAAAATAGGTTAGCGGACCCGTTTCGATAACTAAAAGTACAAGTACATTATGATCTTTTTGATCGGCAAAGACATCACGCGCTTGAATTGAAGCAAATGCATAGCCTGCTAAATTAAAAGCATCTAGAATAAAATCTTCAGCTTGCAAGATTTTTTCAGGTAAGGCTGCTGCTCCAATTTCGATAGGTAGGTTAGCAAGAGAAAACACATCTTGCAATTGTTGGGCATCAATCTCCTCTCCATTTTGTAAATAGCGTACTGAAAATTCAGTTAGCGGATAAACAGGACCAGGTTGAATCTTTACTGTAACCTGTGATTTATCCTCATTAATGGCAAAATCAATTTTGGCATCGTAATGTGCGCTGCTTTGCAGCACTTGTCGAATTAGCGACACGTCGCCTTGAGCACGCCTTTTTAAACCAAATTGTGTACTTGGAGAGTTTTCTTGTAATTTGTAAAGTTGTGATGATTCTTGAATTAGTTGCAAAAGAGTTTCATCATCTTGAATCCCTTCAAACTTTACAGTATAATTTCCCCATAAACAGCATAAATTAAAACAAACAAAACAAATCGTCAGTACAACAATGCGCATGTACAAATATTCATTAAATTGTTTAAATTTGATGTTGAAATTATTTTTCATGCAAAAATAGTGTAGATATTTTCTAAATGTTATAAATTATCTGGAATAATAATAAGAGAATAAATGACAGAGATGTTTTTTACTAGGAGTTTTAATGAATTCTCGCCCGCACACACAACGTACACATGCGCGATTATGTTCAGTATTACCTGGGGGGGTGAATTCACCGGTACGTTCATGCCAGAGCGTAAAACAAATGCCTATGATTGTGGAACGGGGAAATGGAGATTTAATAGTCGATATTGATGATCATAGCTATATTGACTTTTGTGGCTCTTGGGGAGCCTTAATTCATGGACATGCTCATCCCACTATATTAAAAGCTGTGTATGAACGCATGCAGAAAGGGACTAGCTTTGGAATTAGCACAAAACTAGAAGCAGAATTTGCCGAAGAAATCATTAAACTAGTCCCTTCTATGCAAACTTTGCGTGTAGTTTGCTCGGGCACTGAAGCTACTATGACAGCCATTCGTTTAGCCCGTGGCTATACGGGGCGCCATTTAATTATTAAGTTTGCAGGCAATTATCATGGTCATGCTGATTTTTTATTAGTGGAGGCAGGTTCAGGCGTGCTTGAAAATGAACTGCAAGCATCTTCAGGTGGTATACCATCTGATATTATCAAACATACTATCTGCTTACCTTATAATGATATTGCTGCTTGTCGCCATTTTTTTGACAAACATGGTGATGATATCGCTGCCGTTATTGTGGAACCAGTAGCTGGCAATATGGGGGTGGTTCCTGGCGATAAAATTTTTTTAAATGCTTTGCGTCAATTAACTACTCAAGTGGGTGCCTTATTAATCTTTGATGAAGTGATTACTGGTTTTAGGGTCGCTCTTGGAGGTGCGCAAGCTCTTTATGGCATTAAACCTGATTTGACTTGCCTAGGCAAAATTGTGGGAGGAGGTTTTCCGATTGCTGCCTTTGGTGGGGGGCGCCACATTATGCAGCACTTAGCGCCTTTAGGTTCTGTTTATCAGGCCGGGACACTCGCTGGTAATCCGCTAGGGGTGGAGGCTGGATTGCAATGTTTGCGCTTATTGCAACGCGTGGGCTTTTATGAGAACTTAGAAAAAAAAGTAACCAAATTTCTGCAACCACTTGAGGAATATATTGCCAAAGAGCAAGGCAACCTGTGCATTCAGCGCGTAGGCTCTATGTTTACCATTTTTTTTGGCATCAAAGCAGTGCGCAATCTGCAAGATACTTTAAAGGTAGATCGCGAGCATTTTGCTAAATTTTTTCGCTTTTTATTTGAGCGCGGTGTCTACATACCACCCTCGCCGTACGAAGCCTGGTTTATATCAGATGCACATACAGAAGCTAACTTGCAAAAAACGCAAGCATTAATTATGCAATTTTTAGCAAATGAGTTCCATACATGCTAGCATAATTACACCTTAAATGAATTATGTTTAATTGGTTGTGCTGACTTTAGGAAAATCTACCTCTGTTTGGGCGACACTATTAAAATAATTAGTAAAAGTATTAAGACATACAATAGCAATAATTTCGATAATTTCTTCTTCACTAAAACCAGCCGCACGCACCGCTTTTAATTCCTGGTCTGATACATGGCCCCGTTTTTGTACAATTTGAGTAGCAAAAGTTAAGGCTGCTTGTGTTTTGGCATCGTTAGATTTTGATGCTAGATTGCATGATAGTTCTTGCGTTGAGATCTTTGCCATGGTCCCAATGGCAGTATGTGCCGAAGCACAGTAATCGCATTGATGAGTGCCGGCAATAGCCAGTGCAATTTGTTCGCGCAAAGCAGCTGAAACTTTCGTCTGATTTAAAGCATCCGCTCCTGCTAAGTAATATTTAAGAGCTGCAGGTGAGTGTGCAAGGGTAGTAAATATGTTGGGCGTGCGACCAAGCGAGGCTTTGATGGTTGCTAATTGTTCTATGGCTTTTGAGTCCGGTTGCTCTTTAGGTTTTATGCGCACAGTCATGATAAAACTCCTGTTAATGATTAGCTTGCTTACAATAAATTTTATTTATATATATACACAAAGTTCAGCTTAAAAGCACTAGACTTCTTTTATTAGACTTCTTTGAAAACTACATTTATTTGTTAAAATTGTCTTTTTTGGCATTTTTAATCCTAAGAATGAGTATCTTTAACTATTTGGCAGGTAAGGCATTAGTATATGGCCGTTTCAATTCTAGCCCTCTCCACGGCACTTCCCCCGTTTGCCTTTGCCCAAACGGAGGTGGCTGAGAAAATTATAGAGATGCTTGCCATCCCTTCGCTCAAAGGGGAAAAAATTAGAGAATTATATAAAAATTCAGCTATTGATAAGCGTTACAGCGTCATAGAAGATTTTAAAAAAGAACGATCGGATTGGAAATTTTGGGGAAAAAATTTTCCACAAGAAACCCCAGGAATGTCGCAACGCAATGCTGTTTATAAAAACGAAGCTCCAAAACTAGCTTATCAAGCTGCCATTAAAGCCATAAAGCAGTGGGGTGGTGAAGCTAAAAATATTACCCACATTATTTCCGTAACGTGTACGGGCATGGTAGCTCCCGGTCTTGAATTTGAGTTAATGCAAAGTTTAAAACTCTCAAGCACTACACAGCGCCTTGGAATCAATTTTATGGGTTGCTTTGGTGCATTTAAAGGAATTGCCGTAGCACAGGCACTGGCCAAAGAAAACGATCGCCATCGCATTTTAGTAGTCTGTACAGAGTTATGTTCGTTGCATTTTCAAGCTGCTTTGACTCCTGACAACATATTAGGTAACGCTCTTTTTTCTGATGGTGCCGCAGCCCTCATTATTGGTGCAAATCCACTTCCATCTGAAAGAATTCTGTGGGATATTTGTCACAATGCTTCTTTGGCCTTAAATGACACTACCGATAAAATGCGCTGGGAAGCAGGGGATAGTGGCTATCTTATGAAATTATCGCATACTGTGCCGGTATTATTGAGTCGTCAAATTGTTCCCTTTATAGAAACATTACTTGATCAAAGAGTTTCTCAGGCTGATTGCGATTGGGCCATTCATCCAGGTGGAAAGTCAATCATTCAAGCCGTACAAAAAGCTTTGAAAATAGACAAAAAAGAAACTATAGCCTCTTGGGATACTTTAGCAAACTATGGTAACATGTCTAGTGCTACATTTTTATTTGTTTTAGAAAGATTGCTTGAGCTAAAAAGTACCAAAAAATGGACTGTGGGTGTTGGCTTTGGTCCTGGTCTGTCTATTGAAGGTCTTTTATTAAAGAGGGTCCATACCAATGAAGAATGAACGGACGCTTGATTTAGAATTGCTTGATTTAGGTCCTGAACATTATACACAAACCGAATATGAAGAGTGTCTAACGCAATTAGCCCGCATTGGACGCTATTTAGGAGGCGATAAAGCTAGTCTAAAAACTTTAAAAACATTAGAGCCGCCTCATTCAATTTTAGATGTGGGTTGCGGCGGTGGTCATTTTACCATGGCACTAGGAGGGCACTTTAGCGAAGCACAAATACTAGGGGTTGATATTTCTACTCAGGCCATTGCCTTTGCTAATTCAACTTTAGCGCAAACTGCATTAAAGAATGTTAAATTTGAAGTTTCGGTGACTCCAGAATTATCATTTTTGCCAGATTCTTTTGATGTGGTTATCTCTACACTGGTGTGTCATCATTTAAGCGATGTGTCATTGATCGAGTTTATGAGGCGCGCTTATCAAGTAGCCAAAAAATATGTTATTATCAACGATTTGCATCGCCATCCATTAGCATATAGGGGGTTTGATCTTATCTCAAGTTTATTTTTTCGCAATCGCTTAATTAGGCATGATGGTTTGCTTTCCATAAAACGTTCATTTATAAAGCAAGAGTGGATAGATTATTTAACTGCCGCTCAAATTCCATTAAGAAAATGTTCTATCAGATGGCATTGGCCATTTCGCTGGATTTTGTGTATCGAATCTTCGGCAAAGTAAGAAAATATCATGAAAACAAAATTTGCCATTCTGGGAGGTGGTGTGGCTGGCTTATGTGCCGCCATAACATTAACTGAGCTCGGTGAAAGACCATTATTAATTGATGGTGGATCGTTTTCTACGCATAAAGTGTGTGGAGAATTTCTTTCGCCTGAATGTATAGATCTTTTGCAACGTTGGCATATTCAACCTAATTTGTTAACTAATGTCAACTTGCATACCGCTTGCCAACAGTTAAACTTTCATTTTAATAGGCCTGCTGGAGCCTTATCACATATTGAATTAGATCCCGCTCTGGCTAATCATGCTGCGGCTTGTGGCGCACAACTTAAAAGCAATACGCTAGTTTCAGGGCTCCAGCCCAAAAAAACGGCTAACGATGTCCATCTCATACAACTTGCTGATGGACAAGAAATAGAAGCCCAAAATTTAATTATCGCTACGGGTCGCTTATTCAAAAATTTAACTGCTTCTTTCAAGGCCCGCTATATCGGTTTTAAAACACACTTTAGTGACTTGTCACTTGAGAAAAACCAACTGCAAATGTATGTTTTGGAGGGTGCCTATTGTGGTATAGCTCCAATAGAGAATAATAAATTTAATGTGGCTTGTTTAGCTGAATTAAAACAGTTAAGGGGCTGCGATCCACAAATCTATTTGCAAAATCTCTTTATAAAAGATCGTTATTTACAATCTTTATTGGCTAATGGGAAAAATATTTTTGAGCAGTGGATGGTCGCATCTATTCCAGCTTTTGGTTTTAAGAAAACACCGCTCTGGCATGATACTTTTTTTATTGGTGATGCCGCCACATCTATTCCTCCAGCGTGTGGAAACGGCTTAGCGTTGGCAATTTTGGGAGGGAGGTTGGCGGCTCAATATGCACTAAATGGACGAGCGTGCGACTTTAAAAAAATGTGGCATAAACGCTGTGCTAAACAAATGTTCTATGCAAAATTATTGCATAAAATTATGCTCAGCAAAACCTATAGCAATGCTACGCTACAAGTAATTAAATATTTCCCTTATTTTGGTAAAAAATTATTTGAGTTAAGTCGTCAATCTGGCATTTTATGAACACTTGGATGTGTTATTATATCTATTACTTTAGAAGGAATTTAGGATGATGCATATGACTACCAGAAAATTATTGGTAATGCTAAATTTAGCTTTACTTATCACTAATCACAACTTTGCGCATTCTCTCAATACAAATAAAGGTGATTATGATCTGAGACGCTGTGAGAAAGTCATTGAGCGCGATTATAACCTCCCCATTACCAGCGCAGAAAAAAAATGCATTCGCAAAATCATTCAAAAACTTTCGCAAGATTTGTTTGTCAGTGTGATCGGTTCTAAATCTGAATTGGAGCGCAATGGTGATCTGATCAAACACATTCATCCTTTTCGTTTTCTTGAATATACTTTAAATGACGAAGAATTAAAAACAGGCATGTTGGCTATTCGTCAAAGGGGTGGTCTATTATGGAGTGGTTTTATTGATGGTATAACCAATTCATTAGGGGAAGAATCGCGCAAAAATAATTTAATGATTTTCTTAAACGATTTTGCTGACGCCATCAAGTTAGATGTCAAAAAAATCTCGCCTCCACTCAAAGATGGCAAATGGGATAATTTTGTCAACTTGTTGTTAGATAGTTTGCCGCGCAAAAATGATCCTAATCGCTATAATATGTAACAGCGTTAGCTCTCAGGTTTGCGTATGAGTGCTTTACGTCTAAACTATGCCTTTGGGAATGAGGATTGGAAAACAGAGCGCGAGGCCTTGCGTGTACAGCCTAACGATCGAGTCCTTTGTATCACAGCTAGTGGTGATCGTCCGCTTAATTTATTGATACAGGAATGTCAAAAAATAGTTTGCATCGATGCTAATTGCGCTCAAAGTCATTTACTTGAGTTAAAATTGGCGGCTATGCAAATGCTTTCCTATGAAGAATATCTGGCTTTTTTAGGTGTTTTTGAGTGTTCAAAAAGAAAAGCGCTCTTAGAAATTTTGCTTTCACAGATGAGTGAAGAGGCGGCTGCTTTTTGGAAAAAAAATAAAAAACTTATATTTAAAGGTGTTCTTTATCAAGGCTCTCTAGAGCGTTTAATGAAAAACATTGCCTGTTTAACATTATTGTTTCGCCGACATAAAGTAAATAAATTATTTTTAGCCGCTACTATTGAGGAACAAAAAAGAATAGTTGAAAAAGATTGGCATAGTGCGTTGTGGCGTAAAATCTTTCAAATCGTTTTTACTCCAGCCATTGCCCGTTTATTGATTAATGATCCTAGCTTACAAAATATTGATCCTAACTCAAATCCAGGAATGTATATTTATGACAAAATGCAGGATTTATTAAAAAAAGAGTTGGTGCGCAATAGTCCGCTCTTATCTTTAGTTTGGCGTGGACAAGTTAGTCTAGATGCCTTTTCACCCTATCTTCAAAAAGAAGGGGTTGCATTAATAAAAAAACGGTTATCATGCTTAGAAATTCATTCAACAGATGTAATTGATTATTTGAAGAGTGTTTCAAAACACACTTTTGATGTATTCTCACTTTCTGATGTTGCATCCACTCTAAATTACCATAAATTTGTAGAGCTATTAGAACAAATGATCAGAGTGGCAAAGCCGGGAGCTCGCTTTTGCATGCGACAATTTTTAACTGCCCACCACATTCCAAGGCATCTGCACACCTCTTTTGTGCGCCACTATCGGTTAGAAAAAAGGTTAGAACAGCAAGATAATTGCTTTGTCTATCGCTTTTTGGTGGGTAATGTAATCCCCACCTCAATAAACTTAACGCTAAACTCAGGTTATTAGTCCAAAAATAGACTTTTTTCGAAATTACACCAAAGAAGTCTAATGCATTACTGTGTAACTCACCTTATATATTAGGCATAATTTGAAGCCGTGATTCATCACCATAATTCAGAATAATACAATTTTTGGTAATGAAAATAGTGAGTACTTTCTCAATCAGAAGAAAAAACCTGCTCAAAATCCTACTAGCCGCTGGATTTTCTTTTGCTTTTTGGGCCTTCATCTTGTGTTTGTAAATGGAAAAAAGAGAGAGATTACAAATCTCAAAGAGCGTCATCGAATTATTCTTCGATGCCTCGGGCCTCCTTACCAAAAATTGTATTATTCTGAATTATGGTGATGAATCACGGCTCTTACATTAACGATGAAGATAAACGAAGAGCCATATTGGTTCAATTAAACCGTGGAGAAAGCCCCCATAGTTTAGCAAAGAATATACTCGGGACTCTTGGATTGTTATTAACGTGATTATCCTTTGGAACACTATCTATATGAAAGCGGTATTGAACCACCTAAAACAAGAAGGACATAAAATTTTGGACGATGATGTAGCTCGCCTTTATTCCCTGATTCATGATCACATCAACATACTTGGAAGATACTCGTTCGCTGTTTCTGAATCCATAGCCAGGGGCGAATTAAGGCCTTTAACGCAATCCAAATCAAGAAGCTTAAGTGCGTTTACTGCTCCTTGAGTCTCATACTCCAACATCTAATATAAAATTGCGTTCAACCCTTTATGACGAACTATATTAAGCAGTGCTAGAACGGCTCCAGATGGTCGTCTAATCCCTCTTTCTAATTGTGAAATATAACCAACTGTTAAATTCAGATAATTTGCAAAAACGGCTTGGCTTATATGTTCCCGTTCTCTTATAGAACGGATTTCATCGCTTGTGATGGGTTCCATTTCGAGAATTTTTTCTTTTCCTAGATGACGCATGGTAATTTTTTCATAAGTCTTATCGTCAAGAATACCAACTTTGTGCATGCCTTTAGCTGTTTCTAAAAGTTCTTTTGTTATCCTGTTAGGATTTTTTTTCATGTTTTATCTCCTTTAACTCATCCTCTATAAGAGAAAATTTAATTTGATTCGCATCTGCATTAAGCCAACCAAATGCGATATCCTTCGCCGTTTCTAATTCATCATCGCTAAGGTTATCTTTCTCATTTTTCGCAAAACCAGTTATGAATACATATCTTTTTTTCAATCGAACAGCGATTAACACTCGATATCCACTCGATCGCCCCTGTCCCTCTCTTCTGATCCTCTGCTTTATAATATTACTTCCCAAATCAGCATCGATTAGACCCTTCTCTGCTCTTTCAACAGCTTCAAGTAATGCGGTATCACTTATATGTTCCTTATTAGCAAACTTGGAAAATACTTTCGTTTTAAAAATCCGCAAAACTTCCTCCGATTTCAATCAAACTATAACACAGCGACTTATACTTTGCAAACCAGATTTTTTTATACTGAATAAAAAACAACTCGACTTAGAGGGTGTTTGAAAACCTGTTTTTTAAAGATAAAATATGGCAAAAAAGGACCTTTTTAAAATTAGGTGAGTCAATGCGCAAAAGATACCCCACAGATTTGTCAGAAGATGAATGGTTAAAAATAGCAGATCTTTTTAAAACAGATCCTAAAAAAGGTGGTAGACCTTCTAAACACTCTCGAAAAGAAATCGTCGATGCAATTTTTTATATTCTTAGTGCAGGATGTTCATGGCGTCTATTCCCACATGATTTTACTCCCTGGCAAACTGTCTACAGCTCCTTTTGGCATTGGCAAAATTTAGGAATTTGGGAGGAAATGAACACAATGCTTAGAAAGCAATGGCGTAATAAACAAGGACGAAATGAAGAGCCAACAGGAGGAATTGTGGATAGTCAATCAGTGAAGACTACAGAAAAAGGGGGCTCAAAGGATATGACGGAGGTAAAAAAATTAAAGGGAGAAAAAGACACATATTGGTTGATACACAAGGAGTTTTGCTTACAGCTAGTATAGATGGAGCAAATGAACAAGATGGAGAAAGTTTCTTAAAAATGTTTAAGGAAAAACCGATAAATTCCTTATCTATGATTTGGGCGGATTCTGCTTATCGTCGAGCTTATTTGAAAGAGGCTTTGGCTAGTCATAAAATTGAGTTGTCAATTGTTGGAGGAGGCCTTAAAGAAGGTTTTTGGGTTTCGAAAGATAAAATAATGAACATTGAAATACCACCGAAAAAATTTCAAGTTCAGCCTAGAAGATGGGTTGTAGAAAGGACCTTTGCTTGGTTAAATAGAAATCGGCGCTTAAGTAAATATTATGAATATCTTACAGATGTAAGTGCATCTTATCTATATTTAGGAATGAGTAGAATTTTACTCAGGAGATTAATTAAAAAATAGGTTTTCAAACACCCTCTAATTTCATGTTGGGGGCCATTTTCAATGTTGTTTTCATATATTTATTCCCCACGAAGTACACGTGCTTAGGTGCATTTTCTTCTTCGGCAATTTGTAAGCTATTTTTTTTTCATCTAAATTTTTTTTGATTTTACCCGCTTTTGATTTGAATATTTGTAAATATCAACAAAAAAACTAATATCTATTGTTTGAAAATTGCACCCTAAGTATTAGATATTTTAGGCTATTAACGCGAAAAAAAACTGAAGCTATGTCCTGATGAATCTGAGGGAAACATGTGGTCATAACATTTAAATATAATATTCGCTAATAATCCAAATGTTCCTGCAACGCAACATACATGCGCTACTCTGAACGCATCTAGTAACAATAGCTCAGTGGGGGAATATTTTGTTTTTAAGATCTCTATAGCATAATCATGAAGCTGAATTATCTTATCAAGTTTATTACCTACAAATATCCCGGCACAAAAAACAATCACATCTTTTACACGATCGCTCATTGGATATATCATAATAATTTTCCGTTCATAAGTTTTAAAAGTCTATTTGTTTCATAATATGCTTGTAATCTACTAAAATATCGATGTGATATTTATAGTTGTGGATTATCTTGACCACTGTCTATTTGTGTCTTCATTTCTCTAAAAATTGTGTTTATTTTTGCTTGTAATCGATCTAATCTTTCCATTTCATATGTATTATATTTTGGTTCGTCTAGCTGACTTAATGCACCTATTCCAGCACCAACCATTCCACATATAAACATAAAGGAATCTTCTTCTTTTTTATTATATGTTTTTACGTTATACCAATTATCGAATACAACTATGCCTTTCGATAAACATAAACCTGCTATACCACCTACACAAGCA
>Ga0206860_10125_pt1 | contig 18496 bp, 23 predicted proteins | sample Alteio_BWOrgCont_44_FD_152624 | JGI IMG/M metagenome (GOLD analysis project Ga0206860, IMG submission 152624) | Enriched cells from forest soil in Barre Woods Harvard Forest LTER site, Petersham, Massachusetts, United States -... | ecosystem: Environmental > Terrestrial > Soil > Temperate forest >...
ACCTATCACGGGCCCGGTCAGCGCGTCGCCTACGTGATGCTCGACCTCAAGCGCCGCCGGCCCGACGTGCGCGCCTATGTCGCCGCGATCGAAGGCTGGCTGATCGAGGCGTTGAAGGCGTTCGACGTCATGGGCGAGACGCGTGAGGACAGGGTCGGCGTCTGGGTCGCCCGTCCGGACAAGCCCCGCTTAGCCGACCGGGCGTTGGCCGAGGACAAGATCGCCGCGATCGGCGTGCGCGTTCGCCGCTGGGCGACGTTTCATGGGGTCGCGCTCAACGTCGCGCCCGACCTCGCGCATTTCTCCGGCATCGTCCCCTGCGGGATCAGGTCCGCCCACTACGGCGTGACGAGCCTCGCCGATCTCGGCCGCGCCGTCACGCTGGCTGAGGCCGACGCCGCGTTGCGCGCCGCGTTCGAGGCAATGTTCGGGCCGACCGCCGAACTCCGCGCGGCGGCCTGACCGATTGTCCGCGCTGGCCTCTGACCCTATGGTCGCTGCAATGCCGCTTTCCTCCTCAGAGATGGCCCGCCGGGCGTTCTGGAGCCGTCTCTACGCACGGCGGCGGCTCGGAACCGAGCGCGCGCACGCGCTCGCGTCGCTGCACTACGCACTCGTCGGCGAACGGCGCGGCTATCGCCCGAACGGCTTTTTTGATCCCGATTTCTTTCGCAAGTCCGCTGGCCTCAGCGCCCGAGACGCCGGCCTGATGGAGCGCTACCTCGCGCGGGCCGGGGCCGACGCCCCCTCCCCCTCGGCCGAATTCGACCACGCCTGGTACGCTTCGCAGAACCCCGACTGGAGCCGGACCCACCCGCATCCCTTCCTGCATTTTCTCGAAGCCGGATTGCGGGGCGGCCGGCGCCCCAGGGCCGACATCGACATGGCGTTCGTGCGTGACGTGATCCGCGCCAGAGGAAAGTCGATCGAGGAAGCGGCTTTGCGCATCTTCGATCCCAAGCGGCGCGACGGCGACCTCAAGCCGCCCCTCAGCCTGCAGGAACTCAGGGCCCGCCAGGAACGCTTCTACGCCCCAGGGCGCTTGCGCATCGAGAGGGAGGCGCCGGACACAGGCCGCAAGTTCGTTGTCTTCGTCCAGTGCGGCGAGGACTTCGACGCAAGCTATTTGCAGGAGCCGCGCGGCTACGACGTCCTTCTCAACTATTTTGACGAGAGCGCGCCGAATCCGCTCGGCGATACGGTCCTCTATCAGGCCGGCACGAAAACGACCTCGGCCCGGCGCCTGCTCGAACTGCGCCCCGACCTGCTGTTGCGCTACGAGGCGGTTCTCTTTCTCGACGACGACGTCGAGATCCGCGCGGAAGACATCGACGCGCTATTCGCCACAATGGCGCGCGAGGGGCTCGATTTGGCGCAGCCCGCGCTGACCGCCGATTCCAAGTCGGCCTGGCCCTACTTGAAGAAGCCCAATGCGGAGGACAAAACCTTCCGCGTATCCTCAGTCGAGATCATGGCGCCTGTCTTCACGCGGCGGGCGCTCCAGCGCCTCGGCTGGGTTTTTGCGGAAGCGGTCGGCGGCTGGGGCACGGACCTTCTGCTCGGACCCGCCGCCCGCACGGCCTTCGGGCCCGACCGCATCGGCGTAATCGGTTCGGTTGCGGTCAGGCACACGCGGCCGGTCGACACCAAGAACGGCGCCCTCTACGCCCATCTCCGGCGGAACGGCATCGATCCCGCCCACGAGGCAAACCAGATCGTCGCCGAGTTCGGCGTCGAGCGGTTCCTGAGGCGGCTCGCGCCTGGCGAGACGGGCCCTGTTTGCGCCTTCTTGAGGGAGAGCAAGATCTCGGGTTGATTGCGAGGGCTCTTAAGGCACGGCCGACACCAGCAGGAAGGCGGCGAAGATGACGAGGTGCACCGCGCCCTGCAGCACGGTCGTGCGCCCGGTGCCCAGCGTCAGCGCGCTGATATAGAGGGTCAGAACCAGAAGCGTGATGTCGATCGGCGAAATTCCGAGCGCGATCCGCCGGTCGAGCGCCAGCGACACGACCGCGACCGTCGGAATGGTGAGGCCGATGCTGGCGATCGCTGAGCCTAGCGCGAGGTTGATGCTGTTCTGCAGCCGATTGACGAGTGCGGATTTCGTGGCCGCAAGCCCTTCCGGCAGGAGCACGATCACGGCGATCACGACGCCGACGAAAGACTTCGGAAGCCCGGCCGCCGCGATGCCCGCATCGACCGGATAGGACAGCACCTTGGCGAGGAGCACCACGGCTGCGAGCGAGATCAGCAACAGCACAAGGCTCAGGAGCGCAGTGCGGACCCCTGGAATCCCGTGCGGCGCCTCGGCCGAGTCGACGGCGACTTTGGTGTCGAGGAAATAGTCGCGATGCTTGATGGTCTGGACGAAGACGAAGACGCCCCAGAGCAGCAGCGCCTCGAGGCCGATCACTTCGAGTTGCAGGATTGAATACGACGGCCCAACGGTGGTCTCGGTGAAGTTTGGCAGGATCATCGCAAGCGTCGCCAGCGTCCCGAGCACGGCGAGCGCCGAAGAGGCGCCCTGCAGCTGGAAGGTCTGCTCGAAATGCTTGCCCGCGCCCAAGACGAGGCAGAGACCAACCACGCAGTTGAGCACGATCATGACCGCCGCGAACACCGTGTCGCGTGCAACAAAATCGCTGCCCTCGGCGCCGGAGAGCATGATCGAGACAATCAGCGCCACTTCGATCACGGTCACCGCGACTGCGAGCAGAATCGAGCCGAACGGCTCGCCGATCCTCAGCGCCAGCACCTCCGCGTGATGGACCGCCGCGAAGACCGCGGCGCCAAGAAGGACGCTGGCGAGGATGAGGATTGGCGCGGAGTCGGAGGGGACGACGTGGGCCAATTTGAGTGCGAGCAGGCCGCTCGCGAGCACCGGAGCGACCCAGGTCCAGGCCGGAATGGAGTCGTGGTTCGGCGCCGACATCATGCATCCCGTCGTCTTGAGACACGGGCAGTGTGCACGGAAGGGCGAGGGGCGCAAACCGGACGGGCGGGCCAGCGCGGGTGGCAACCAGGCTGACGCTTTTGGCCCTTCAAGGCTCGCGCAAGCGCCGCGTGACAGGATTGTCTCGTCGACGGAATTGGGTCGGTTCCTGGATGCCCGTTCCTCCAGTGCGGGCCGACGGACCGATAGTCACGCACAACGCAAATGCCGGTTTCGTCGCCCCATTTCTTCAGCGGCCGGCGCGTGCGCATCCGCGTCTCCGCCGGACCTCATGCTCAGAACGGACCGTGATGACCGTCTACCCACAAGTCGCCCTATGGATTTTGGTCGTCACTGCCGTGACTTTGTTTTGGGTCGCCTTGACGGATTTACGAGAATTCAGGATCCCGAATGAATTGGTTCTGGCTTTGATCGGGCTCTATATCCTTTACGCCCTGGTCTCGGGCCACTGGGTCACGATGGGTTGGAATATAGGCTTTGCGCTTCTGATGCTGGCGGGCATGACTTAAGCTTATTGGCAACAGCAGATGGGCGGCGGCGACCTCAAGTTGCTGGTCGCCGCCTTCCTCTGGACGGGTCCCTGGAATGCCCTCATTTTTGCAATTCTGCTGCTCGTTTTCGTCGGCATCCATTATGCCGCCGTGCGGCTCGGCTGGGCGACGGCTCAGCGATCGGGGGCGCGGCTGCGCATCCCGCTGGCCCCGGCGGTGGCCGCGGCGTTGATTGGCACTTTCGCGCTGGGTTTCGCGGCGCCGGCATAGAGGCGTCCGGCGCAGCGGGTTCTCCTTCAGGACGCGCACGCCAGGGCCGGAGCCGGCGCGCCACGCCGCGCGTCAATTACAAGCCCGTATTTAGCGCGGTCCACTGGCCACTGACCCAGGTGCCGACGAGGCCGATGGTCGCGACGACAGCGACCAACATGATGCCGAGCAAGACCGTGTACTCGATCAGCGCGGCGCCGTCTTCGTCTTTCCTGAACCGGTCGAAAACGGTCAAAGCTTTACGCATGACGACTTCTCCAGACTAAACGCTTGCGAATCCTCCCCGCCTCAAGGCTCGACGCTTCGAGCGCAGCCAGCGCCCGGAACGCCGCATGCCGTCTCAGCTGGACGGATTCCCCTTCAGGGGCGCGGGGCGCGGTCGGATCGAACGCGCCGCGCCGCGCGTCTGCTAGAGCGCCGTGTTGAGGGCGGTCCACTTGCCGCTGACCCAAGTGCCAACGAGGCCGATGGTCGCGACGACGGCAACCAGCATCAGGCCGAGCAGAACGGTGTACTCGATCAGCGCTGCGCCGTCTTCATCGTTCCTAAACTGGTTAAGAACAGTCAAAGCTTTACTCATGGCGATACCTCCAGACCAAAAACTCGACGCTTCGAGCGCAGCTTTGCGCTCGTTGAATGCCGAATGCGGCTTTCATAGCCAAATATTCTGCCATAAGAAACGCCGTGTCAATGTTCCGTGCGGAGTATGGGGAAGATAATATTAATATGATTTAAAGGAAACCTTAACGTTTGGATCGTTATTATGACCACTAACCTGCATATTTAGATTAACTCGCGACGTCATAGCGCTGTAAATTGATAGATTATTAAACGATATAGTCGACGAAGAGGAAGAGAATAAGAAGATTATGACGTAACGATAGCTCCAGTGTTTGGAGCGTGCAGCGAGATCCTTTTCGAGTTTCTGTTGAGAAGATGAGGACATACGAATGCGCAGGACCGCCAGCGTTACGATACTTTTGATCGCGCTCACTTTCGGCGCCTTCGCGGCGTTTCTCGCTCGAAGCTGGCTTCAAAGCCATTCCGAGCGAACTGCCGTAAAGGAGGAATCGACGATTGTCGTAGCGATCAGGGCAAGCGCGCCGTCACCGTCGCCGTCGACGATGTCCGTGGCGTGGCGGGATTCATATTCCCGGGCGACTTTGTCGATGTCGTTTTGACCCGCACCATCAACAATAGCGACAACAGCCCGCAGAGTTTCTCCGATGAGATCCTGCAGCATGTCAAAGTGCTTGCGATTGATCAGACGGCGGGCGACCGGCAGGAGCGGCCGACGGTCGCCAAGGCGGTGACGCTTGAGCTGATTCCGGAGCAGGCGCTGAAGATCCTGCTCGCCACCAATATCGGCAAGCTTTCGCTCATTTTGCGTCAGTCGGCGGAAGTGGCGATGGCGCCCGAAATGAGAATGACCGAGCATGACTTGTATGGCGGTGCGGCGCAGCCGCCGGCGCCTGCGCCTGTGGTCGCGCCGCTTCCCAAGCCATCTCCCGCTCCAGCCACACGAAAGGTTACCGTCGTCCGGTCGATGAAGAGCGAAGAGTACGACGTGCCCCGTGATTCTTAGGGACTGAAGGGCGCACGGGAGGCTCGGAGGGCGTGCAGCCGATGCAAATGGCCAGATTGATCGGGACAACGGTTCTTCGCCGCAAATTCCGTCGTGTGAGCGCAGTCGCGTGCGACCGGCGCGCGCGCCTCGATCCGGCGCCGGCGGCGGTCCGCGCCTCGCTGGCCGCGAGGCTCGCCCCAATCCTGTCGTGCATATTCATCTGGGCCGGCGGGAGCTTGGCTTGGAGTCAAACCGCAGGGGTTGAGGAGCTGGGGTCCCCGGTCCACCACGTCGTTGTCACCCTGCACAAATCTCGGAGGCTGAAGATTGATCGTCCGTTCTCGACGACCGTGATCGGCTCGCCCGAAATCGCGGACGTGCTGCCGATGACCGACACAACCTTTTACGTCCAGGGGAAGAGGGTCGGCACGACCAACATTTCCGTGTTCGACTGGGAGCGGCATCTGCTCGCGGTCATCGACCTCGAAGTGATTCGTGACACCGCCACCCTGCACAGCAACATCGTGGCCAGCACGGGTGGCGAGAACATCAATGTGACGAGCGCGAACGGCCAGGTTGTCCTCAGCGGCGAGGCCAGCGACGCGGTTGGGGCCGCGCGGGCGGTCGAGGTGGCCAAGGGCCTCTCGCCAAACGCGTCCGTCATCAACGCGATGAAAATCTCCCCGTCGCAGCAAGTACAATCATTGCAACAGTTTGCTTTCTTTATGTTTTTAGCTGCGCCAATTTTGCGGCAAAATGATAGCTAACGATGTGAAGATTGAGGCTTGACTCTCCCATCGGCCTAATTATGAGAGAGATACCTGAGCGGGCGCTTCCAAACGCAACAGGTAGGCTCACAATGGGCAAACTCCTATCCCCAAAACAAGCAGCGCACTATCTCACTGAACACGGAAAACCCATCACTGAGCAAAAACTCGCTCAGCTAAGAGGACTGCCAGACGGCGGTGGTCTGCCATTCTATAAGGAAAGCGACGACAGCAAATTCGTCTGGTACAATACGGACGATCTAGACGTATGGGAGAGCCAGAGAAGTCGTCTCAGCCCTCCAGGCCGATGAAGAAGTACACTTCCACCAGCGAGTATCTAGGAAGACTGGGGGAGGCAAGTGATGTTAGCCAATCGGTTCAGGATACGCCTCGCAAAGCGGGTCTGTGCGTCACATGAGGTCATGGCAATCTCTAGTGATGCTGCCGTAGTGCAACAGGTGGAGACGGAAAAACTCAAATCGCCTGAGTATGAGAAAAGCTTAGAGTTGGAATGGGCCTTCGAGGCCCATCCAGCTGAAATCATCGGTGTCGATAAAGAACCTTTGGATTGAACCTTGCGGCGCGATCTTGGTCGGTTTGATCCGGGTCGCGCCGCTCATTTCCAAAGGCCCTAGTGGTTCAAATCTGACGCTTGGCACCCGCCAGAGAACGTCGCAAAGGGGTGGATAATCGTACGATTCGCCGGATCGTCGCTACGTCATCGGCAAAGGTTACGCGACACGTGGGGTAACCCGCCCAGCTATCGGAAAGAGGCAGATGTTGCACTTCAAGTCGTTCAAACTCGCCATATTGGCAACCGCAATAGTGAGCGTGGCGCTTTCCGGCTGCACCACAACACAAGAGATGCCGCTTTCGGTCAACACCGAGAACATTATGAAGATTCATGAGGGAATGGCTTCTAATAGAATATTAGAGATGTTCGGTACACCGAACAATGTTCGTCAATCAGTCTGTGGCGCAGCCGTTGGCAGACCCTGGACTTGTACTACTTGGGAGTACGGGGAGGCTCCTTACGAGTGGGCGAGTTTCACATTTTCTGGGGGCAGTGGAGCTTTAATTCTGAACAGCTATGAGGTTCAAAGAAAATAAGTAAAACTTCATTCGCCAAAGTTTGGCTATCCCCGACGCAACGAACGAAACCACACCGGTTTGGTTCTATTGGAATTTCCGCGTTTGGCCGATCGCTCCCAGGTCCGCCGACATTGACAGGCGGTCTCTGGAGCGCGTCAGGCTGCAACCGATTTGCGGTCCTGTTTGACGATCCGGTCCTTCACCTCCAAATCCGCAATCCGCGCTTCGAGATCAGGCAATGACATGTTCTCGATGTCGTTTGGATCGGTCTGTTTGACGTTGAGGGTCGAGACTTCACCCCATTTGGCGGGACGATAAGCCTTGAGGTGCCGGAAGCGCACGTCAACACGAAGCTTGGATCGAGCAATCGCCTCCGGATCAAAAACTTTCACTTCCTTGCCGCGCTTCACAACAAGTTTGTAGTCTTTCGACGCGTCATCCGGAATCGTCACCACCTCGTCCTCGAAGATGTCAAGACGGCTTTCAATTGATTGCCGATACAGAGATTGAAAATCGTGATGATCTCTCAACCATTGAGTTGCGCCACGGATCGTGGGCATGTGTTCCTCACGGGTGATGTTGACCAAAAACTCACCACCTGACACGCGCTCACAGATTTCGTAGGCTAATTTTTCGCTGTATGGAATAGCGTTCTTGATTGCTATCTGTGCGCTTATTTGGCTAAATAGCACGGGCGTCCGAGAATGTAGTGAATACATTTTTGATCCTCAACTACTGGTTCGCCCAAAGCGATGCTCGCAGGAGCGCCAGAAATAAACGTAACAGAGCTTGGTTCGAGCAGTGAGAAGAGCAGACGGACAGTGTATGACGCGCTGGCGTTTGATTTTGATTCTCCTGAAGAGGATTAATTTACGAATGGCTCGTACCTGGACATCTTGATACGTCGCGCACCTGCCCCGTACGCGCCCCAGGTTTATCAGGCTCAAGTTATTGTACGTCTATTGTGTGTAATGTATGGTTAGATTTTGAAAATTTGACGCATTTCCTCCGAAGGTAGCCATCACCATCACCATTGAAACAGGTGAAACACGTCCACAGACGGCAACCCTCCTAACATCCTGACACTAGACGACCCTCGAAAGACCAGCTATCATTTACCACTGCCGCGCGCGACTGGGTCAGGAAGGTGTTGATCTTCGCCTGTACTTTGTGAATCTTGGATGATCAGTGATAATTGCTCTAGGGGAGCAAATATGGTGGCGCAATGACCCAATAGCATCAGTGGCATATGACTTTCACCCATAGGCGAGCTGTGGTATAGCTAGCAGCGCACATGCGGAACTGGTTGAATGTCAACGGTTTGTGGTCACTCAGCCAAGTTTGGGTCACCACCCAGGAGCCACATGCCATCAGAGACGAAGGCGACAGAGGCGCTCCAATTGTCTTGAACCATCGCTTCACGACGAATGACCGAGGACGATCCTCATAGGATAGGGCAGGGTGACGACGGGCTCTGAAGGAAGGGCCGTTCATAGCTGACGATGGACTGTGGTGCGGGGAGGGGCGTGCTAAATGGGGCGTCAGGCGTACTACGATTCGCTCATGTTATTTATCCATGGGCTTGCTGGGAGCGCCAAGTATTCGCGTTCGCCCACTCAGTAGCGCACCAGTGATTTTGATACTGCCGTTATTCCTTTTTCCTAGTTTCTGTTGTTTATACTAGGAATATATTATCTAACGATTACAAGGACTTATAGGCACTATTCCCAGTTTCCTAGTTTCTCTGTTGTTAGCTCCGGCCGGAAAATAAAAATCCTGAGCAAGTTGAAAGGCAACCGGGAAGTGGCTCCTGGTAGGCGATTACCCTAGCAATTACAACGACTTAGCACTTCCTGGTTGTGTTTTTCTTAAACCGAGAATTTTTGCTTTCTTAAGTAAAAAGTTCTGATACTTGACGTTCCCAGCAATTACACGCCTAAAAACGTGCGGATTACTCGAACGCAAACCGCGCGCGGCAATTCCCTTACTTATATCCATCTATGAGCCACGTAAGATCTCCATCCCAATCTGTGACATCTTCAGGCCAATCAATTTTTACCCTTCGGGTCTTCTCGAATTCATCCCTGCACGTTTTCATTATGGGAATCGTATAAACATAGACCCAATTTGCATTACTACCAAGCTTATATGCTGAGTCATTTGATATTTTATCTTTCTTATCAATACTCGGGCACATTTTGCGCAACTGTTTTCCAAACGATTCAGGACTAAATATGGTGCGCAACCAAGGATCTTTTTCACTTCGAAGATAAGCATTGGCCAAGATTTCCGTTATCACTCTACATGGCATGGGTGTCGTGGCATCTGGCTTCTCGATTACTGGCGGCCTTCTTGTTGACAAGGTTGTGATCATTAAAATTGGTAAACAAAATCGTCTTCCCTTGCGCTTTGCCAATGTGCAGACTATCATGCAAATTCAGCAATCTACTATTATTTTCATCAAATCCGTATCCAAGAATATAAACGCAATTTGCCTCCATAATTGTGTTCTTAGCCTTCCCTATTTCTCCAGAGGTCGTTTTTTCGTGCGGCGCTATCGTGCGTATTGTTTTTGACGATTCATACGACACGTCAAGTAACTTGTTAAACTCTTGGCAAAAGTCCAAGAAACTTGAAGCGTGAGTAGGTTTGACTATTGGCTTAGCAAACAAATCAAGCGTCTCGTGGGAAAGATCATCCGTGAAGTTTTGACGTATTTTCCCATATACATGAATGAAACGGTCACCTTCAAAAAACTTATCTATTACATTTCCCTCAAAAAATTGAGAAATTGCCTTAAGTGAACGATATAGCTCACACTCAAGAGAGGTATCATAGTTAAACGTAACGAATGAAACATTGTTGCGCAAAAGGTCATTTCCGTCGGCGCATCCAGTGACCAGCTTGTGGACTAAAAACCGATACCAGTTGCAGTGTAGGCAGTTTTGAGGAACTCATTTTCATTGGAATGTCTGTTACCTGACTCTATAAGAAATTCCCGTCGATTGTTGTTTATTTGGTACCTGAGATAGATTGCCTCGCACTCCAATAGTATCCACGCTATTCATCAGTTTGCCGATATCCGACAAGTGGGGATTTTGGCCCAAAAAATAGTCTATCACTATAGGGTCAACAGTTGTAAGTCTTGAAACCAAATCATCGCACTCTTGGAGCGCTAGTTTCCAATCATTTTTCATCCCGTTGAGGCCGCCCGAGTTTGGCACGGCAGAGTTTCTCATCACGTACTTTGGGAGGTTTGTTGTGGCGCTTCCGTTCTGCAATACGGCACTGATCTGTTTGGACAGGAAACGGGCCTTGTCGATTACCTTTTTTACCAACCTATCGCCGGTGGGATATCCATAGTGCCAGCTAGCCCCTGCGCCCAATATGAACGCCGTCTTTCTTGGATTGAACATTGCCCATCGTGCCGCGTGAAGTCTCAACCCACCCTAACACAGTGTCGTGCCGGTCCAAACCTACTCGGTGCCCATCCGAGGCTCCCGTCATCGGATCCGGATGCCGCCACCGCGCGCCTCTGGCTTGATCCAAAGACCGTTGACGCCTTGTCGAGGCTGGGGTGGCCTGGCGGGGACTTGAGTGACGTGATCCTGCGCCTAGCGCATTTGGAAAGGCGCGCCCCAGAGCCGAGGAGCTGACACTCATCGTCTCGGAAGATGGTCCTGTCCTTCCTCGCGCTACTCAGCCCAAAGATCATAGCCGAAGGAAGCTGACTCCGAGGCGCTAAGACTGAGAGCGCAACCAGATCCAACATTGCTTTGACACTTTTGAATGATGATAGCTTACACATCTGAAGCGGAGCCGGATGTTGGCGTGTGTTACTGCTTAGTGGCGAATCTAAACAAGACGAACAGTTGAGAAAAGCGGTTGTACCTTAGTTTGGCCACAAGAAGGTCAAGGGTGCGCCGCAAGCCTGTTCGAGTGTGGAATCAGGCAGCGTGGGGATCGGTTCGCGGTTTGCTCTGTCTCTTCCCCTGGGCGAGAGCAAACACTTGGGGACCGGAAGTCCATCCTAACGCAGGCCGGCGGATCGGTGTGTGGCCTCTGCCCTGCCGGTCCGCTTTTTTTGCGCCCCAGATCATTTGGCGAGAAGGTAACAACCGCCCTTCGACTGCGGACCCTATTTCACGCACAATTCCCGAGGCGTAGGGCGCGCGCTCACAACATATCCAACTCCACGGTCCCAAAACCGGCCGGCAGGACAATTTCGAGCAATTCGCAGTCGTCGGAATAACCACGCACGGCATGCCTTATGCGCGGGGGCTGTATCCAGCAGCTCCCTGCCTCAAAAGTATGGATGCCTTCGCTACGAATTCAGTCTTGTACCACCCCTTAAGCACATAGATCATTTGAAAGTCGACTTCGTGATAGTGCGGTGTCGACGCCTCTTTCGGCTCGAATGGTGGAACGAGGCGAATCACATGCGCCTGCACCATACCGCCGGTGGCCGCTGCGATACCCAAATCGCGATATTTCGCGTAGTTGCGAAGACCTTCCGCAAAATCGGCCTCGCGATGATGACTGACTGTGAATTTCTGTTTCGGTCGCGCCTTCCGGCCAGTGGTTGGTTGCGCGGCTCTTTTTATCTTGACGGTGGTCGCGGGTTTCGTCTTGCGAGCTGTCCCGGGCTTGGCTGACTTTGCTTTGAGCGTTCCTCTTGCCATCAGACCCCCCTGCTGCGGAGATGCTTCTTTAGCCGGAATTCCAAATAACCTTATCGCGACTGAGACTGCGCACATAGTAAGACTTTGACAAGACTGAAATGTCGTTGAGACCCCGCCGTGGCTTGTAGATCTCGTGCCCTCCCAATAGCCATGGGCGCGCCGCATGTGCACCTTCCAGCCGAGGCTTCGCGCCGCGCCTAGCGTCTCGACTTCTATGAGAACAAAAGTGGAACGTCTGGCGCGTTCGGTCAAGCTCCGCTGATCGATGGAGCGCTTCGCACCGGCCACGATCTGAAAATGGGATAAGCGTTGACGCCTAGACGAACAACCAGATAACTGATGGCGCAGCGATTGGCCACAAACCGAATCACGCGTAGCTGGGGCGTATACAATGGCCTCCAAAATCAAACCTAGTGAAATCGACCGTGCGGACGATGCTCACTTTGCAAGCGTTGGGAAAGTCGTTAGCGCCTGGGCGATATTAGAGGTTCTAATGGATGGTCTCATTTGGAAATTAGCTGACGTTTCAACGTTGAACGGGGCGTGTATCACAGCGCAAATCCCAAACTCTGCGCGGCGTCTGGATGCAATTATATCCCTTATCCATCTCCACAATGGGAGTAAAGATTTGGTAAGAAGGTTTAATAAATTTTCGGAGAAGGTACGTGAGCTTCAGTTGAAGAGAAATAGAGTTATTCATGACCCGTGGGTATTCGATTCTACAGGGAGTCCTATGAGATTTGAGATAAGCGCGTCAAAATCGCTGGAACTTGGTTTTAAAGGAGTTACAACAGCTGAAACAAATAAACTTGCTGAAGAAATCAAAATTGTTACAACCGAGTTCCACGATCTCGCCCTATTGACGATGACTGAATTGAAGCCATCGTTAAAAGAACATTTTGCCGATTTTTTGACTACTCGTTATGAAGAACAATATAAGGTCATCGAAATCAAAGAGTCAGATTGACGCGCCACCATCGCCAAGGACGTTAAGACCACGTCAATGGTAGCAGCGTGAATGGGGCGCAACCATGAGCACGCAAACAAGAGAACCATTTGATAAGCGCCTGCATGAACTTATGCTGTCGAAAGGATATCGATATTTTGAATATAGAAGTGGTGACAATAGTTGGCACAATAACTATGACATGTATGTTCACGACGAGCTAGAAACGTTGTTCTTATTCAGTGATGGCTCTATTGATGCAATCAAAAAGAAAGGCGTTGTATCTAATAAACGCATATCAGAAATAACCGATGGTCTCTTTGCAAGGAGACACTGACCCGCCACCATCCTGAAAAGGACCGTAAAACCATATTCGCGATGTCAAACAGCCATCCGCGCCTATGCGCCGAATAGGCGCGTGAACAGGTTCTTGAGCGCCGAGTCTTGGCGGGTATTTTTTGCCTGTGACAGGATCGAGGCTGCGCGCCTCAGCGAATTGACGCCACTCCTTGTGGGTTATCTGCGTCATCAGCGTAGCCTTTGGATTACTTTCCAGCCCATATGAACGATCGCAGCGACGGCAATGGCGTCAACCAGCTGTAGGATGGTTGCGATTTCAATTCGGTCGGTCATTTATGGTGCCATGCGCGATAGTAGCGAATAGCGGCGCGTACCCGATTGCGCGAGCCTTGGTTGTGGTGGTCCGCCCAGTATTCGATGGCGGCTCTTAGCTCGAGGGTCGAGCAGTCCCTGTCGTTCCAGTTGTTGTGCATCGTGGTCTCCTGCCCATAATGCGATCCACCATACAACATTTGTAGTATGCGTGTCAACCTATCTTTCGGCTTATCCGAGACGAAAACGGCCAGCATTCGCTCAGCCGCGTCTGTTCGTTCTCGGTCACACCAGCTCCGTTTCGGTGATTTCCCACGTGGTGTTCTCACCAATCGTGGCGATGGTCTTGGCCTCATTCCACACGAGTTTGTTTGACACTTCGTTATTCTCCGGCGAATTCCAGGTGTCCATCGTCGCTTGATTGTCGTGTTCCTCGTCCGGATTCCAACAAAGCAGCAAACGTCGCGCGCGGAGCCCATCACCCAAAAACCGTATAGCTGGCGTACCATGATGGCGGCGCAACTAAGGAGCGCGCAATCGAAAAAATTACGTAGATGGCAGCTATAGAAAGATGCCACAAACAAGATGCCAATTTATGAAGTGACATACTCCACGAAAACGGTGTCCAAAGATGAGTCGTCCTTTTCGGACATCATTTTGGTGGAAGCACAGACGCATGAAGAATTGTACACGAAAGTAGTTGACACATTGTTGGGGACGCTAGGCCCTTCCGGCAATTATTTATGTGGATAGCATCGGAGGTGATCCATATGGATCGGATTCTAAGAAGCGAATTGCAAAGAAGACAGCCAAAGACTATAAGGATATAGTGAGTGCGATCAACGCACTTATTTCGAAGCGCAACCAAGGACCGTGATGGCGGCCGTCACGCGAGGAGGCCGCTCTTAGTCAGCATCACTGAAATGTAAATTGGCGCTGCCGTATCTTATCATTGCGATACCCCGTTCCAGCAAAGCGTGGTGGAGGGCCAAACGTCGCAACGATGGGGAAGCTAACTGGCGTTCCTTGGCGGATCATACCGGTAGTGTGTTTGGGATCGCCTGTCGTTCCCGTCATTTGAAGTACTGTTTCTCCACCGTTAGGTGGTATTGTACCTCTAACGTGTGTTTCCGCGCCGTCAGTATGAACGTAATCTGCTACGAAGTTGCTGCCCATGATTGTCGCTTTATAATGATACGTAAAAGGCAAGACGCCACCGGAGTTGGCATCGCAGTGATGGGTTACCGACAATGTTGTTGCCCCAGCAGCGCTGGGCGACAATATGACGGCCGTGGTTACGGCGGCAGCTGCTGCGACTAACGATATTTTGTTCATCAAACTGACCGTTCATCTTGGACTATGCGAGGACGAGACGCGGATCCACGCCATGTCCTTGTTGGACGCTTTGCGTTGTGCCTAACATCGAGCAGCTTTTCAACCAGCCTTCCGTTTCTGACCGAACCCGATCTTTCTTGCCAGAGCCGATCGCTGGACCGAGTAGCTGGGCGCGACCATAGGGTAGTCAGAAGGTAGCTTCCATTTCTCGCGATACTGCTCTGGCGTCAGACCGAGCAGCATGAGATGCCGTCGAAGGGTCCTAAATCGTTTGCCATCCTCCAGACAGATCAAGTAGTCCGGCGTGACCGATTTGCGGATGGGCACCGCTGGAGCTTTCGCCTCAGCTTGAGGCAGCGCGGGTTCTGGCTCGCTTCCCAGCTTCTCAAGAGATGAATGCACCGCCAGAATAAGATCGGGCAGCTCGCTGCTTGGCACGGGGTTGTTCGAGACATAAGCCGCTACAAGTTCAGCAGCCAGTTCGAGCGAATTTGATATCGCCATTGATCGAATCCTCCCGTCGAGGTCGTGAGTAGATATGTTTACGCCTGATTCGCAGGCTTGTCGAATGAAACTGGCCGAGGTCGCCATGATTTGATCGCACCACCATAGAGGGACGAAAATGCCTCAAAGCCGCGCGCCGTTCTCGGCTCGCACTTCCACTGCTACTTTGCAAGGCTGCCGCAGTGGCCGTCCCGGTAGTCAATAAAAGATGCAGCGCGATCGATGTGGATGCCCGTTATGCAATGAACGAGTCGAGCCTCTTCGTCATTCAAGTAAGCGGACTTAATGTGACATAACATGACCAAAGCACCGTAAGCCACCGGTAGATTTGTTTCACGATGCAAAGTTACCATGCGACCTAGGATACGAATAAATTCGCTTTGAAGTTTTGTATCGCCCTTATCGATACGCGTTTTCAATTTACTCCAATATTTGTTGAGCAAAACTATAGTCGACGCGAAGTCTAAATCACTCTCTTTGTTAAAGCTGTATAGATTCGGCAATACGGTCCCCAACTCATCCAGGAGTTCCCTTCCGCGATAGCTCTTTGATCGAATGCTGTGTAGCATCCCAACCGCCGTTGCCTAGCATTCGTATCACCTTCCTTTTCGCAATAGCCCCAACATGCTATCAAATTGTTAAAGACCAGCTCGATACGCGCCGGGGTTCCGTGCGAAGGTGGCACAGTTGACGAGTCGCGCCAAAGCGGTCCGCCCTAGACCGGTGAACGTGTGGGTGACCGTCAACAACGCTGAGTTCACGAAGCCCGTCCGGCTTGAACTTGCCTGCCGGCCTAAAAGCGACAATATGAAGTCGGCAAAAGCTTCGGCACAAGCAGGCTTTCCCATGAAGCGTCGAATGACGGCGATAATGGTTGGCGATATCGTCGGCTACTCCGCGATGATGGAGAAGTCGGAAGAGAAAACCATCGCGCGCCTCGCGACCTGCCAGACACTGATTGCGGAAAAAGTTGCCTCGCTCGATGGCAGGATATTCAACAGGGCCGGCGATTCGTCGCTGGCCGAGTTCCCGAGCCCGATCAATGCGTTGCGTTGCGCTGTCGAGATAGGCGCAACGCTTGCGGGCATCGACGGGTCTGATGTCGAACCGCTGAAGATGCGCTTTGGCGTCCACCTCGCGGACGTGGCCGTTCATGGCGACGATCTCGTCGGAGACGGCGTCAATCTGGCTGCTCGCATCCAGCAGGCAGCCGCGCCCGGCTCAGTCTGGGTGAGCGGAGTGTTGTTCGACCATATCCGCCGCAACTCGCCATTCATTTTCGACGATCTCGGCGAGCGCCGATTCAAGAACTTGTCTGAGCCAATCCGCGTCTATCAGGTTCGGGGAGAAATCGGCGCGCATAGGCTTCAATCCGCGCCGACCAAATTTTCAAGTGACGCGAGGAAGCGTCCGTCATCTGTGGCAATCATGCCGTTTCGAGCTTCGAACGGTGAGGAGGATCAGCGCTTCCTCGCGGAAGGACTGACCGAGGAGCTGATCGTCGAACTGGGTCGCTTCAGGCGCCTCTGTGTCGCATCCAGTAGCGCCAGCTTCGCCCTGGCGGATACGAACCCGGATCCAGTAAGCATCGGGGAGGCGCTTCGCGTCCGATACGTGCTGGACGGACAAGTCCGAAAGATTGGGAAGACCATTCGAATCGGCCTGACGCTTTCCGAGACCGAGGCGGGTTCCGTGGTGTGGAGTGACAAGATTACGCGTCCCTTCGAGAATCTGCTGGATCTGCTCGATGAAACAGTGTCGAAAATCGCCGCGACCGTCGCCGGCAGGATGGAGGACGCGAGTATTGTAGCGGCTCGGCGAAGGCCGCCCGAAAATATCGAGGCTTTCGAGTGCCTGCTTCGCGGAATCGATCATCATCGGCTCGGAGGAGTGACTGACGAAAATGCCCGAGAGGCGGTCAAGTGGTTTGGCTCGGCGATTAAGGCCGACCCCAACTATGCTGCAGCGTATGCTTGGAGGTTTTGCGCGGCTTCCTGGCTGCCGGACTTCGATCTCGACGAGGGCGAACGGGATATTCGCCGCGCGCTCGAACTTGACCCCAGCGATCCCGAAGCCAATCGCATTGCAGGCGTCATCGAATTGTATAAGGGCAACTTTGATCAAGCCAAATCGCTCAGCCTAAAGGCGATGGAGATGAACCCAACGGACGCCTACATCAGAGCTCGCAGCGCTGCCATAATCACATTCGTGGGAGAGCCGTTGCGCTCGCTGTCGCTGCTCGATGAAGCAGAAGCGCTTGATCCTCTCCTCCCGGTTTGGTGCATCGTGGAGCGCGGCGTGGCCCTCTACGCTCTCGAACGGTATCAAGAGGCGCTCGAAGCGTTTGGAGACCTCGTATTTCAGACCTACCGCTCGCGTCTTTACGGAGCCGCGGCGCTGATCGCACTTGACCGTCATGACGATGCGCACAAGCTCGCAGAAGAGACAAAGGCCGGAAATCCCGGCCTCACCTTGACAAACTTCATGTCCAAAGAATGCTATCGCGACCTAGAAAAGCGGCAGGCGTTGCAGTGCCGCCTGGAGAAGGCGGGACTACCAACGTAGCCTAGGCGAGTGGATAAGACTATCGAGGCGCTACCGAGGGCGATGGATAATTGTCCGTTGCCGTTTGTCGCCTTTGCCCCTGCTCCACCCTTACCGGATGCGGCGCTCTCGTGATGCGCTACAGACCAGCTTTTCTCAAATGGGCAGCACGCTCATTCCATGAACGCTTCGCTTGACTCTCCGCAGAAGCGCCGTCCTCGGTGGGAACATGGGCCTGATCGATAACAGGCGCATCATCTTCATCGCGATGAAACAACTCATCCCGAAGCGCGTCCATTTCGCGTTTCAGTCTAAGTTGATTCTCACGAATGTCGTTTAGTTCGCTATCACAACGTTGCGTTTCGTCCTCCGACTGAGCGATCTGTTCCAAATGGCGAGTTTTTTGAGCTTTTAGTTGCGCCTCTTTAGTTTTTAGTTCGTCTACCTCAGCTAACAGGGCGACGAGTTTGTCATGTATTTCTCTTGACATAAAGCGCTCCTCTATCTAAGTACGTACTCGCGACCAAATATCTCGACTATGGTGATCCAATTGTCGGCGTCAGCCACAGTATTTGTGCGAAATTTAAGTATTCTGAAGATACTGAGAAAGTTAAAATAATAGCCTCTGGGGTAGTCTCGCATATCATAGTCGTAAAAGCGTCGTGTGAACCACATTGGAGCGCCTCATACTATTAGTGAGGAGCCAGCGGCACGCGCCTAGCAAGAACGTACC
>Ga0206860_10126_pt1 | contig 18337 bp, 16 predicted proteins | sample Alteio_BWOrgCont_44_FD_152624 | JGI IMG/M metagenome (GOLD analysis project Ga0206860, IMG submission 152624) | Enriched cells from forest soil in Barre Woods Harvard Forest LTER site, Petersham, Massachusetts, United States -... | ecosystem: Environmental > Terrestrial > Soil > Temperate forest >...
AATACTACGCGGATTCGACCGGGCGGTTTTCCAGCGAATATGGGTTCGTTTCATCCTGCAGCACGGCCCTTTGGTCGAAGACCATCGAGGACGAAGACTGGGATCCGCACTCGAAGGTCGTACGATGGCACGACCGGACCGGGAAGGAGCACGGCACATTCTGGGGCTACGTTAGGCTGCACTATCCTGAATCGGTCTCCCTTGAGGATTGGGTCTATTACAGCCAACTCAATCAGCGTGACGCCCTCCGATTCGGTGTGGAACATTATCGGCGATCGGAATTCTGCCGTGGCTCGCTTATTTGGCAGTTAAACGATTGCTGGCCTGTCCAAAGCTGGGCAATTCTAGATAGCGACGGCGACTACAAAGCACTCGCGTACGAGCTTAGGCGGCTGTATGCCGACAACCTTCTATCCATTCACCGAGAAGGCGACAAGATCGCCGTGTGGGCCGTCAACGACGGTATCGAACCCTGGTCGGAGAGCATCGTCTTGAGGGCTTCGAATCTCTCAACCGGCGAAGTTCTAGCCGAGTGGCATGGTGAAGTCGACCTTAGTGCAGATTCGCGAATGCCAATCGTCGAGGCTTCGGTTCAAGGACTGGCAGTGCCCGATATCCTGCTAGTTGCAACGAATGAGGACGAAACCGCCACGACTTGGCAACTGCTTTCCGAGCCGAAGGCAACTCGTCTCGCTGAGGCTGCACCGCTTACGGTCTCCACGAATGACGACGGAATGTTAGCGATTCTGAGCAGCACGCCACTCGTGGACCTAATGCTTACCGAGGACGGCTCCCCGGGTCCGTTCGAGGACAACTTCATTACGCTGCCCCAGCCTGGGATCTTCTACGTAAGGACCAATTGGGTTCCCGAGTCCATTGAAGCAAGGTCGCTGGCGGGGGAGCACAAGGTCAAGATCACAAGGTCGCCGCTCTAATACAGCAGCAGGAGTATTGGAGTGTTGGAGTCTTGGAGTATTGGAGTATTGAACTCCGGACCGCGTTCTCCGCGATCCGTTCCACGCCCTCCTAAGAAAACGACCTCAAGCACTAATCAATTGTCCAGTAAGATTCAACTATGCTGTTCCTGATCATTGAGAGGTTTAAGGCCGATTCTCTCGAAGCGATCGGAGAGCGGTTTCGGAGATGTGGCAGGATGCTGCCCGACGGCGTTGAGTACCAGGCGAGTTGGATGGCCGCAGATGGATCTTGCTGCTACCAACTGATGGGCGCCGCTTCTCAATCAAACATTGGGCTCTGGATTGATAAATGGATCGATCTCGTCGATTTTGACGTTGTTGAGGTCAAAACATCCGCCGACTATTGGGCTGAGAGATCAGACTAGGATTTGGCCCTCTTCGGGGAGGGTTGCGTAGCTGATGCCGGCGAAGGCGGGGACCTCTTTAGCGATTCGATCCATGACTTCGGAGGCGTTGAATACCGGGGGCTCGGGCTTGAGTCGCATGGTGAGTTCGACGATGGTTCGCCAAACAGGTTTGGCTTCGCCCGGTGCGGGAAGGACCGGCCTGATCCGCTGGACTCTACGCTCGATGTTGGTATAGGTGCCCTCAGTTTCGTAAGGCGAGGTCACCGGAAGAACGACGCTTGCATAGCCAACGGCTTTGGTAGACCATAGGTCCTGCACGACGAGAAAGTCCACATTTTCAAGGGCCGCCTCAACTAGCGCCTGATCGTGATATTCGGCAAACGGATCAGTGCCTACGAGCCAAAGGAGTTTGATATCACCCGTTACACAGGCCTTTAGGATCTCGTGGGTGTTCTTCCCAGAGCCTCCCGGGACGAAGCCGAGGTCTGCGGCGCCTTGGTCGTTAGCGCAAAGTGAGTACTGATTGAAAACCGAACCGTTATTTGTCGCGAAGGCTGCGATTGCTTCAGTTGCTTCAAGGCCATTCGGCTGATCGTATAGAGCCCGCGTCGTAACCACCGGCGCCGTGTGCTCTTTGAGAAGCTCGGCAGCCGCAACGAGATCTACTGCACGCACACCGGTTACAGTTTCAACGTGCTCCGGCGTCATCCTCGCGTCAGATCCTTTGAGTCCTGCCGCACTGGCCAAGCCACCGGCCAAAGTCGCTGCAGTGCCCGGCCTGTAGGTAAGTATCTGGTGACCAAAACTATCGGCGTCGGTGGGTTTGTCATTGGCGACGATCACCTTCGTTCCGTTGTTGAACCAAGCCTTTCGAATCCTGAGGAACAGGATCGGCTCTTCGTCGGCTAACGACGTACCAAATAGCAAAACGGCCTTCTGATTCTCGAAGCTCGCAATCGACGATTTTCCGGAGGACAGACCTAGCTGCATCTCAATGTTTTGCTTCGAAATGGATCGTGTGAACCGGTAATCCAAATTCTCCGAGCCCAATTGATCCCGGAACAGCTTTTGAGCCGCAAAAAAATCCTCGTTTGAGTTAAGCGAACCGGCTAGGACAGCAATTTGATTTCCGGAAAGTTGCTTCAATGCAGCGGTGATTGCGGCGTAGGCGTCGGACCAGGCTGAAGGCTGAAGCTTGTCGCCAGTGCGGACCATCGGCGTGCGGAGGCGGCTCTCTGAATTAAACTTTCCGTGACCGAATTTGCCTTTGTCGCATGTCCACTCTTCGTTGACCGCATCGTTCGTGCGGCCGTTTATTCGCACGATTTCGTTGGCGCGATAGTCGGCGTATATGCTGCAGCCGTTGCTGCAAAGCGTACAGATCGCGGGTTTCGTCTGTAGATCCCATGGTCTTGCCCTGAACCGGTATTTAGCATTTGTGAGAGCACCCACCGGACAGATCTCAATGACGTTTCCGCTGAACTTCGAATCGAATTCGCGCATCTCGAACGTCGACGGCTGCATTCGGATACCCCGGAACCGAAAGGCTAACTGAGAATCACCAGAGATCTCCTCAGTAAACCGGACGCAGCGACCGCACTGGATACAGCGCTCAAGGTCAAGTGTCACATATTTGCTGAGCGGAAATGCCTTGGGAGCGTGCCGCTTCATCTCGACAAAACGGCTCGTCGAAGGACCATAGGCCAAGGTGTTGTTTTGAAGCGGACATTCGCCCCCACGATCGCAGATCGGACAGTCGAGAGGGTGGTTGATCAGTAGGAACTCAAGAACGCCCTTGCGATCCTTGTGAATCGCCTCCGTATCCGTATACACCATCAAGCCTTCTGACGCTGGAAGTGTGCAGCCTGCCTGAGGCTTTGGCATCTTTCGGATGCTTCCATCCGGCATTTTGAATGCACACTCGACCAAACACATCCGACACATTCCAACTGGTTTGAGCCGTGGGTGATAACAGAAAATCGGAATCTCAAGGCCTAGGCGCTTGACCGACTCGACAACCATTTCTCCTTTTGGAACTTGGAGAGGGATGTCGTTGATGGAAATATTGACTGTCTGGACGTCCGCGACGGCTGCCATGCTTGTTCCTGAATTGGGAGGATGAACCCCTCCGCTCGACTATCGAGTCTACCTATGGTGCAGAATCAGATGGCGCATGACTGAAGAGAATCGAAAACGGGGTGTGGGCTCAAAAGAGGCGCTATTGGCACTTATCGTGATCGCGGTTGCAGTTGCCATCCTCCTGCCGGTTGCGATCCGAACTCAGAATAGAAATCTACTTCTAAGCGAATCGGGCCGGATGCGAAACGTGTTCAGGGCGTTATTGCTGTACGAAGATCAGAACGATTCAATGCCCGCGCCTGATTTAGGCGTCATCAATACGATCGATCCGAATCAATTAGACTTTCAATCAAACCTAGATCCGTTCATCAATTCAACGGCTCCCGGCGGCGGTTTTCCAAACGATCCCGGATTAATCAATAGCGAAAAGTCGCCGTTTAGGATCAGCTTTTCATACCTCCAGAACTTCGTCCGTGCAGGAAAAATCTCGACAAAGCCATGGGCTGAGGCTCGACTAGATGATCACCTCGGCGAATTGGCAAACGAATGGTATGGGTCAGTGCAACCGGGATCACCATTCCAGGCTCAAGTCAGTGGCCGGTTACTTCGGATCAATACCGATGGATCGGTCTACGTTCTACAGGATCGCGGAGGCCCTAAACCCCTTGGAGATCCACAGGATCTGTTCATCAAGAGGTGACGGGAGCCGCCGTGATGCCTCGTCCACCGGCGGCTCAAAGTTTCTCAGCTCGCGATTCGATGTCTACGTGATTTTTTTGTATTTGTGACAGGTGCGGGCGTCTGAGCAGGTGCTTGAGTCGGAGTCAGCGTGCTTAGCTGCAAGAAGCCGTCTGCGTTGACCGTAGCTAGCGTTGTGCCGTCTGCGGTGAAGCACACCGGCGAAGCCACTGGGCTCTGGTTTGACATCTCGACGACTTTGTCAAAGGTGTTTGCGTTCCAGATCTTAACCGTACGATCTGTCGACCCAGTTGCAATGAAATTTCCGTTTGCAGAGTAAGCAGCGTACATGATGAAGTCTTGATGCCCTTTTAGCGCACCGAGCTTCTTAAGTGTTCGAGCGTCGAAGACGTCGGCTTCCCCGCACTTGCCGGCAGTTACTAGCCGCGTACCCGCCGGGTTGTAGCTGACGTCGAATACGCCTTCGTCGTTTTGGGTCACGAGAAATCCAGTTTGCCTGCCGGATACACAATCGTAACACCTTCCCCCTGGCCCGAGGATTCCAGTTGAAACCGTGTAAGGCAGAGTTGGGTTGAACGATGCTCCGTAGAAGTTGGCGCCCTTTCCAAGGATCTTTCTCGCTTCTCTCGTCGACGGGCTGCTTAGGTCGTAGATATTGATCTGATCGTCCTTGCCTGTGCTGATCAGATACTGCCGGGTTGCGTTGAAGCTAAGCTTCTGAATTCCTTTGGTATGAGTCCTATACTGCCGGATCATCGCACCCGACAATGGACTCTCGATGAAGATCCGTGCCGTCTCGTCACCGGTAGCAACATACAGGCCGTCAGCGCTCCAAGCGGCAGCGTAGGCCGGTTGAAGGTGCTTCGTCAAAGTCTTGAGAGTCTGGTGCGTCTTGCCGTCGATGATTCGAGCGGTTCCATCCTCCATACATACAAGGATCTTTGAACCGGTAGGCGCGGCTGCAAAGGCAACAGGGTGCAGATAGCTTATAACCGCGGCCGTGCTCACATTTAAGGGAGTGGCTCCAGATCTGGCGGTGGTCGCCCCGATTAGTAGGGCAGCTGCAAACATCATGATCAATCCTCCGTGAATCGAAATCCAGGTAGCCCGATCATGGACTACCAAGATATCAATACGTCGTGCATACGCAGAATAGATTCTAAGCCCCGCAAAAAGTCATGCAAGTCCCATTTTTCCGTGTAACGACCCTAGTAATTGTACGTTGGACATTGGGTCAATTCCACCGAGTTAGCCGAAACAAACGCTTACTGTGCAAGAATCCAATCCACCATGAGCGAGATCGGGGACCTACTCGTCGAAAGCTGGGCTGTTCGTTATGGCGATGGGTCCGAAACGGAAAAGGTGACGATTCCCCATGCCTGGCGACAAGACATCCCTCTAAGCGACGAAGGCCCCGTCGAATATAGGACTACGATCGATGTGCCTCGAGTCCCGTCTAAATTGAGGTTCGGCGGCGTGAGCTACGCCTGCGAAGTCACGATCGATAACGAAAGGGTCACAAGCCACCGCGGCATCTGGGACTCCTTTGACGTATCTCTCACGCGTTACGCCGGCCGTCGGGTTCCGATTTCCGTTTCGGTTGTGAAAAACGGAGGGCCGACCTATCCGGTTAAAGAGGTGGCAAGCGGATTCCTACCCTATGTTTTTCATACATTTGGGGGCCTCTTTGGTGAAGTGTTTCTCATCGAGGAGGACGCCCCCCTGTCTTTGCCCGCGCCTGCAAGGTCCCGGATTGAGGCTAATGGGTCAAAGATCTCTGTCGACGGCGAGCCGTTCTACCCTCGTGGGCTGCTTCACTGGGGGTGGTATCCCGACCTCGGCCATACAAATCCACCAGGGGATTTGATCAAAAGGGAAGTGCGGGAGGCACGTAGGCTCGGATTCAACTTAGTCAAGTTTTGCCTTTGGGTCCCGCCCCACCGATATCTCGAAATACTCAAAGAGGAAGGTATGGAAGCATGGATTGAACTTCCGATATGGCGCCCTTCCATGGATTCGGCAAGCTTAAACCAAATTGCAGACGAGGTCGAAAGAACCGTGAGACAGTATCGCCATCACGACAATGTCCTGTTTTGGACGGTTGGATGTGAATTAGGCGGCGCAGTATCGTCCGATTTTCGTTCGCGATTGACCCAATTGGTTAAGAATCTTGCATGCGGCTCACTTGTCAAAGACAGCTCCGGCGGCGCGGAGATGTTCGGTGGCGACCTTCAGGAATTTGGCGACTTTTACGATTTCCATCCTTACTGCGATACCCAGTTCTATCCGGAGATCCTAGACGTGCTGATGCCGGGACCCCGTCGGGTTCAGCCTCTGTTACTGGGCGAATTCAACGACATTGACGTCCACCGAGATTTAGAACTACTGGGCAACGAGATTCCCTATTGGGCCTCCAACCTCTCCGAATTGAACGATAAAGGGGCTCGATGGCAATACGATTTGCCTGGGGTACTCAGCACAAATCGATTTGCCTTGAACCCGGCCAAGGAGCTTCACAGGAGCCTGATGGAGAATTCCCGTCGGAAGGCCGTCTTTGTCCGCAAGACAGCTCAAGAGGCCGTTCGAGCTCGAAGTGCGATTTCGGGATATGTTGTGAACGGCTTGCGCGATACGCCGATATCATCTTCCGGATTCTTTGACGACTGGGGCATCGCGCGATTCGCAAAAGAGGAATGCAGCCAGTGGAACGGACCGTCGTGTCTCTTCATGATCCCATGGCGCTGCACGCCATGGGTAAGTGGAGGCAATCGTTCTGGATTTATGGATCCTTGCAACCTGTTCACTGGGCATCTTAGGTGGAAGATTGGCATTCATTCAGACCGAGCCCTAAACGGCGGCCTGGTGTGGCGCGTGCTCGATGGCGATGGAAACGTTGCGCACCGAGGAGCAGAACCCTTGGTCCAAGTTCATCCCTTGATATCGACTGAGATTGCGGAGATCCATTGGGAATGCCGTCGACCGGGGACTTATCGGCTTGAGGTCGAATTTCCAACCACCACCAATTCGTGGCCGATTTGGGTCACCGAACCGCTGGAAAATCAGGAACTCGCCCAGTGGGCTATTGACGATCCGCTTGAATGCTTGGGAATCAAGTCACATGACGGTCCAATGCTTTTGACTACAAGACTCCCCGTCCAACTCAGGCCGGGCCTCGTGACCTTAACAACCGAAGGCAGCAAGCCGATGCCATTTTGGCGCGAGTCCGCCTACGAATTCAATAACGAGCGGTTCTGGGAATTGGCGCCGTTCAAGAATGAATGGGCTCGGCTCCTTCCGATTTCACCCGACAGAGTGATCGACGAAGGATGGTTGAATGCTCTTAGCATTCCCTACGAAATTTTGCTGAGACGGATCGACGTCCCGACATATAAAGAACATCCTGTCGCGGTTCGAGTCGGTGAAACGATTATCACGACCCTTCGTCCGTTTGGTGGCCTAGGCACGCAGCCGTCCGGACTTCCTAACAATCCCGCCGGCGGCGCCTTCCTGAAAGCCGTTCATTCATTTTTGCGTTGAGCCATTTCGGGTAAATAGTTTCTACTAGTTACCTCTGCGTTTCATGGCGTTCGCCTCGTAGACTCTAGTCGACCCTATGGCCGACGTTCTCGAAGAACCTACTCCGCTAAGTGAGTCTGAATCGACGCGTTTCGTGACCGAAGCCGACCTGCGGCACGACGGAGCGCTCGGGTTGTCGCGTCTTCTCGTCACCGACAAGCGAGTCTATCGCTATCAGACGACTCCGCTAGGCGAGGACCTCCTGGCCTCATATGATCTTGCAGGGCTCAAGAACGCGCGGCTCGAGGACTTGGTCGACGCCAATTCCCTCGTCGCAGAGTATGAGGGCGTCACGGTTGAGCTGATCCGGACGACAAGCAAACGGTCGTTGCAGGTAGCCGGAGCCGAAAAGCGTCTCAAAGCACTCATCGAAGGCAAAGAAATGCCCGAGATTGAGGACAATGTCCGGGTCTGTCCACGTTGCTCCCGTCCTTTGCCCGAGCATTCAGACGTTTGCGAAGGCTGCGTCAACCGTGGCCAAACTTTGCTTCGGCTCTTTCAGTATGCAAAGCCGTATAAAGGGCGCCTTTTATGGGGCACGATACTGACGCTTGGAGGAACGGCTCTTGAACTTGCACCGCCGAAGCTGACCCAATATTTAGTTGACGACGTCTTGCAGCAAGGACACGCATCTCTTCTCGTCCCTCTTGTCTTGGGCTTGGTGGCGATGAGACTAGGGGTGATGGGAGTTCAGGTGGCAAGGGGCCGGAACGTGGCCTACCTTGGGATGAAGATCACGGTCGGCATTCGGGGAACGCTGTTCGAGAAGCTTCAGTCGCTCAGCCTCAATTTTTACGACAAGCGCAATGTGGGTTCGATCATGTCCCGCATGACCAACGACACCGGGGCGCTTTACGACGTCTTGGTCGACGGCATTCCTGTCTTACTGAATCAAGCTTGCATGCTGATCGGCATTCCGACCGCCCTTCTCATCATGAATTGGCACATCGCCATTTGCGCATTGGTCCCGGTGCCGTTCGTGTTGGTTGCAGTCCGCTGGTTCCGGCGCAAAATGATGCGGGTCTGGAGTAGGTTCTGGCACCACTGGTCCCGATTAGGCGGAACGCTGAACGGCATCCTTCAGGGCACAAGAGTCGTCAAAGCGTTTCACGGCGAAAAGCGCGAGGTCAATCGATTCGAGCGCCGCATCACCGATCTCGCACGGACCGGATACGTTGCCGAATCGGCTTGGTCTACGTTCTTTCCTGTTGTCGTTTTTACGATGAGCATCAGCACGTTCGTCGTGTGGTGGATCGGCGGCCGAAGTGTGCTCGCCGGCGAAATGACTCTCGGTCAACTCATGGCGTTTATCGCCTGGATTGCGATGCTCCAACAGCCGCTGATGATGCTTCAGCGCATTATCGATTGGTCATCGCGAGCTCTGACCGCTGCCGAGCGAGTTTTTGAAGTGATGGACACACCGGTCGACATTCAGGATGCGCCTGATGCCGTCGCGATGCCAAAGATAGCGGGCGCCGTGACGTTCAAGGACGTTCACTTTGGCTACGACAAGGCGCGTGAAGTCCTGCACGGGATCGATCTAGACGTCAAGGCCGGAGAGATGATCGGGCTCGTCGGACCGAGCGGCGCCGGCAAATCTACGATCATCAACTTATTGATGCGGTTTTACGATCCGACCCAGGGCCATATCACTCTTGATGGCGTGGACTTGACAAAAGTCAGTATCGAAGATTTTCGCCGTCAAGTTGGGGTCGTTCTCCAGGAGTCGTACCTGTTTCCTGGTTCGATCAAAGACAACATCGCGTACGGACGCCCCGAAGCGACGCTCGAAGAGGTCATCGGCGCAGCGAAGGCCGCTAACGCGCACGACTTCATCGTCAGCTTCCCGGATGGATACGATTCTTATGTGGGGGAGCGTGGCCAGCGGCTTTCGGGAGGCGAGCGCCAGCGGATCGCCATTGCTCGTGCGATTCTCCATAATCCCAAGATCCTTGTCCTTGATGAGGCCACTGCAAGCGTCGATACCGAGACAGAGCGAATGATTCAGGAGGCGCTTGAGCGGCTTATCGATGGTCGAACCGTTTTTGCAATCGCCCACCGTCTTTCGACCCTCAGAAACGCGGATAGGCTCGTGGTTATCGACGACGGCAAGATCGCCGAGGTCGGGACCCACGAGGAGTTGCTCGCAATGGAAGACGGTATTTACAAGAAGCTGGTCGAGATGCAGCAAGAGGTCAACAAGCTCCGCGAGAACTTCATTGCGGCCGAATAGCAAGGTAAGGTTTTTCGATGCTCGCCGCCGCCCTATTCTTTGCAGCATGCTCCCAAGAGACCGCGCCGTATTTGACGATCTGTATCGACCCTGGACATCCGAGCGAAGTCGGGCGCGGGACTAGGGGACAAAAAGTTACCGAGATTCACATAGCATGGGAGGTCGCCACCCGCCTTAAGAAGATCCTGCTATCGCAAAACATCAAGGTCGTTCTCACAAAAAAGTCAGAGGACGAGATGGTAAGGAATCAACGGCGCGCAGAAATCGCAAACGGCTGCCACGCCGATCTTATGGTGCGACTGCATTGCGACGCCTCCCAAGGCAGCGGATTCACAACCTACTTTCCTGATCGACAGGGGACGGTGAATGGGTTTACCGGGCCAGATCCTGGATTGATCAAATCGATTGCGCCGATCGCTAAAAGATTCCACGACACTCTTACCGGTGAGTTGAAAGGCTTCCTCAACGACAACGGAAATCTCTCCGACGTTAAGACGGCAGTCGGTTCGCAGCATGGCGCCCTCGTGGGTTCAATCTACTCGAGGGTGCCGGTAGTGCTCATTGAAATGTGCGTTTTGACTAATCCCAACGACGAAGAGAAGGTTAGTTCCGCGCAAGGACTGGATCATCTTGCAAGCGCGATTGCAGTTGCTTGTGTTAAGAGTTTATCGAAGTCCCATTAACCTCGAAAACCGTGATACGATGTAGATAGTCTCAAGTTCAGAGACATGACGAGGCGGTCGGAAGATCATTCGTCTGGCCGCCTTGGTTTCTGCGGCTCTTCGCAGGTAACCTCCTTGCACTTGCGTGGAGAAAAGCGATGAGCCGATCTCTTTGCGGGGGAAGTCCGGTGTGATTCCGGCGCTGTGCCGCAGCGGTGTGGGCTAAAAGGAGCCCGAGCCCGAATGCCCGCCTCGCATGCGTCATGTGACGCCGTCGCCTACGAGCATGGGTGGACGAAACCGGCCGGCCCATTGGGCTTCCGTGTCTCGTCCATTTAGAGTCCGGCCGATGGCCTCGCCCGTCAGCGCATCACTGCGCCAGTGAGGACAGTCGTGTTTCGAACCGTTAATAAAGCCTTCACCCTTATCGAACTTCTCGTCGTTATCGCAATTATCGCGATCCTCGCCGCCATCCTCTTCCCCGTCTTTGCCCAGGCAAAGCTTGCCGCCAAAAAAACGGCCAGCCTTTCGAACCTTAAACAGATCGCCCTCGCCTGGCAGATGTACGGCAACGATTACGACGATTACACTATGCCCGCGTACTACTCGACGAACTTCTTCGCCAGCACCTACTGGTGGTGGGGTTACCAGGCTCCGCCTACCCCGACCGACCTAAGCAAGGGCTTGCTTCAGCCCTACGCGAAGTCGCAAGGGATCGACGCGGATCCCGCATTCCTGAACGCCGTGCAGGTCAACACACTCGGAACCTTGGGGTACGGCTACAACGACGATTACTTGACCGTGACCGACGCCAACTATAACCAGAACGGAATCGGTTTCTCGAATATCCAGGAGCCCGCGTCGACTCTAACCTTCGCCACATCTGCCCAATGGGACAACTTTACCGGTTCGACGCCATACATTCAGGGCGTCGGCTTGGTCGACGCTCCCTCCTACAACGACCCGACCGTTCAGGGCCGATACGCGGGCCAAGGCATCGTCGCCTGGTGCGATGGCCACGCCAAAGCAACCAACCCGGTAATCCGATCATCGGACATGCCGACCTATTCCGGCGTGATCACGGTCGCAACTCTCAAGAGTAATAACCTTGGCGATATCTCACCAATTGCGCTCCCCGGAGACTGCTCCGGAAACTCCACTTTGTACGACCAGTACTACGAGTTGCAGAAGCCGAGCAACTGAAACATTTCACTCCCAGTGGAATTCCGGAGTAGTCCCACTGGGAGCAAGGAATAGTGCCATCACCAGACAGCTTTTGGTGAAACACGGGCATTTGTAGCAGCGGGATGGCTCGTACCCGCGAACCCAGCTGGCGCTTTGAACTCAATTTCGGTGCAAACCTGAGGCCCGTACGTGGGTACGAACCATCCCCCGGCTACACAGAAAATCGAAAGGGGGTTTTGCGATTCTCTGTACAGATCAGGTGGCAATCCACTAGGTAACCTCAGGGCAATGCACCCATTGCGCATCGGAATCGTCGGCGTCGGAAATATCAGCGGAATCTATCTCAAGAACCTGGGGCTGTATCGAAGCACAACCATCGTCGCAGTCGCCGACCTCGATCTCGATCGGGCAAAGAAAGTCGGCGCCGAAAACGGCTCGATTCCAGTGATGACTCCCAAGGAATTGATTGACTCTCCCGAAGTCGACCTCGTTCTCAACCTGACAATTCCAAAGGCGCATGCCTCGGTCGCCATTGAAGCGGTCAGAGCCGGCAAGCACGTTTACACGGAAAAGCCGTTGGCGATTGAATTCTGCGATGCGAAGGAGTTGCTCGCGGAGGCAAAGAAAAACGGCGTTCTCGTTGGAGGCGCACCCGACACCTTCATGGGCGCCGGAATCCAAACATGCAGGGCGATCATCGACTCCGGCGCAATCGGCGATCCAGTGGCTGCCAACGCATTCATGCTTTGCCGGGGCCACGAAACTTGGCACCCGTCACCCGAGTTCTATTACGAGTCCGGGGGTGGCCCAATGTTCGACATGGGCCCCTACTATTTGACGACGTTGGTCAATTTGATCGGACCAGTTCACCGTGTAAGTGGTTCGACCCGGATTACTTTCCCGACGAGAACCATTACGAGTCAGCCGAAGCACGGCAAGGTCGTTCAAGTCGAGACGCCGACCCATATCTCCGGCACTATGGATTTCGCCAACGGCGCGGTCGGTCACATCACGACTAGCTTCGACGTAGTCGGAAATCCGATGCCGAACATCGTGATTTACGGAACGGAAGGCACCCTCATCGTTCCCGACCCGAACGGCTTCGGTGGCACTCCGATGCTGAAGCGCTTGTCCGATAAAGAGTTCCAGCCGGTGACGCTTACCCACGGATTTGGCGACAACGCCCGCGGGATCGGTGTTTTGGACATGGCTTACGCCATCTGCAACGCAAGGGCACCTCGGGCGTCTGGCGACCTTGCCACCCATGTGCTTGAAGTGATGAGATCGTTCGAGGCATCGTCGCAGAGCGAAAAGCACGTACACCTATCAACGACCGTCGATCGCCCGGAAGCTCTAGCGCCCGACGCGTATGCCGGAGAGCTTTGATGCGTGCAGTTATTCGACTAACGTTTCGCGAATGGTGTCGACGGAAATATACAGGCGGTTCGGGTCGTCTAACAGGGCTTTGAATCCAAACCCCAATTGGTGGTACCAGTTCCTGGCACGCTCATCTTTAGCGTCAAGAACGAGCGCGTAGATGCCGATTTCCTCGGACGCTGACACAACTTGCTCCATGGCGCGAAGAACGCAGAGACTGCCAAGGCCCTGACCTTGGGCATTCCTGTCAACTCCGAGCCGACCGAGCAAGACAACGCCTATTTCTCCTCGCGGAAGCTTTTTGGTCGGCACAACCGCCGCTTCGACCGCGCGAGTCACGAGAGTGTAGTAAGCGAAGATTTTGGGATGACCGGCAGTCGCGACTCCTACGTGAGTCACCCCTAGGTTTCGATCGGCGTTCTGTTTTGCTTGCCTAGTAAGGAAGTCATTAAGCGCTTGCGTTCCGCAGTCGAAGCCGGTTCGATCGTGCTGAGATTGAAGCTTCTCGAATACAAAGCGCTCGGCGTGGCTCAGAGATTGCACTCCGGATGCTCTGCTTTAAGCTTCTGATACTCCGCCATTGCTTGTCTTAGCTTCTCACTCGGAGGCTTCGGATTCTCGATTGACTCGACGAATCGAGCGAAGTCCCTCTCCGAGAGGATAATGCGCTCGTTTTGATCGAGTACGGTCTGGGCTTTTTCGGCTAGAGCCGCTTCCGTAAAATCGGTGATGGATTGCCCCAAGATAGCAGCGGCCTCTTCGGCGCGACTCTTAATCTTGGCGCTGACGCGGCAACTCAAGCGCGCATAAGTATCATTTCTGGGCTGTGCAGTGTGCATGAGGACTCCTTTTCCTTTGTGTCATTATGCCACATCTTGTGACGCTGCTCAAGGTCTAAACATTGCGCCCGATTTAAGTCAGAATGTCTGATATGAAGGTCCTTTTCATCGGTGGCACCGGAATCATCAGCTCTGCTTGTTCGCCGCTCGCTATCTCGAAAGGGATCGATCTGTATCTGCTGAACAGGGGCAAATCGCACCGTGGCGTACCGGCAGGCGCCAAGGTTCTCAACGGAGACATCCGAGACCGGACCTCTGCTGAAGCAGCTTTAGCCGGACATAAGTGGGATGCAGTCGTCGACTGGATTGCGTTTACACCTGAACACATTCAAAACGACTTGGACCTGTTCGAGGGCAAGACTGGCCAGTTCATCTTCATCTCATCGGCATCGGCTTACCAAACTCCACCCTCCACGCTGCCGATCACGGAATCCACCGTCCTAGACAACCCGTTCTGGCAGTATTCCCGCAACAAGATCGCGTGCGAGGAGATGCTCATCGATGCCTACCGCAAGCGCAAATTCCCTTACACGATCGTCCGCCCATCCCACACCTACGACAAGACGCTGCTTCCCTTCGACGGCGGCTATACCGTCGTAGATCGTATGCGAAAGGGAAAGCCAGTCATCGTTCCCGGCGACGGAACCTCAATCTGGACGCTAACCCACCACGCCGACTTCGCCAAGGGCTTCGTCGGTTTGCTCGGCAACTCCCATGCCATCGCCGAGGCGTACCACATCACATCGGACGAGTGGCTGACCTGGAACCAGATCTTCGACCTCGTCGCATCGGCTGCGGGAACCGTGGCGAATAAGGTCCACGTTCCGTCGGACGTCATCGCAGGTATCGATCCCGGCTGGGGTGCCGGCTTGCTAGGAGACAAGGCGCACAGCGCGATCTTCGACAATAGCAAGGTTAAACGGGCGGTGCCCGAGTTCATTTGTAGTATTCCATTCTCCGTCGGCGCTAAGGAAATCATGGCATGGTACGACGCGGAACCTTCTCGGCAGAAAGTCGACCCCGAGGCCGATGCCTTGATGGATCAAATCTTGACTCGGTTTAAGTAGGCCCAGCAAGACTTAGACTTTGTTACGACGAAATCGGCCCCGAAGCGGGCCAGAATGGCAAAGCCCAGGATGCAATCCTGGGTTAGCAGGCGGAGTCAAATCGGCTCCAATGGGGTCGGAACGGATGGCCTCCCGGCATTGTGGATTGCCCGATCGGTCGCGGATGCACGTAGGTACGAAAATTCCAGCCCATCTTGGGGCCGATTCCGGCGACATCGCCTGCCCGGGGCGGCTAAGCCGCCCTGCAAACGAAAGACCACCTTCCTTACGTTTCCGGTTTGACCAGGAACTTCGCTATGCGCTCGACCTCCAATGTTTTGCGGAACTGTCTCCGTGAGATTCAAGTTGTACTTTCGCGTTTTCGGCCCTCTATGGTCAATCTAAAGAGACGTCTCAACACTTGGGAAAGAATCTGTGACACTGCCCTAGCCGCCTCCGGATCGAGCCCGCGCAAGGGCTGCGTCGGAAGCGTATTTCCACGTAATATCGCTCAGCCTGACCGGCAGGTCGCTATACCGAGGCTCGTCCGTAAGATTGGTGACAGGAAACGGTAAATCGTATGTGGCCTGCAAGCCGCGTGGGAGGCCGATGATGAACTGTTGGCGAGACCGCGTGCCGGTCTGGAACGAATACTGCCCGTCCATCCTCGCCTCGAACTGGTCTCGAGTTTCATCCAGGGTCGCAACGCCGCCCACGAGTCTGGCCGTCGTCGTAAGCTCGTAGACGCCGCCTGCCTGAGGCGCCCAGTTTCCCATCCGCTTCTGCTTCTGATCGTATATTCGGTAGACTCCCTCCTCCGTATGTGTGATTCTGATCGGAGTATCACCAAAATCGACCCCCCGAAATAACTCGGCGGTGTGTCTGTAGAGATCTGGGAGCTTGGAAAGAGCCGGTATGGCCGTCGCCTCGTTAAAGAATTGGGTGAGGTTGTCGACGATGCCCAATTGCGCCCCAGTCTGGGAGCGGCCGGTAAGCAGCAGGCGCCAGTCTGCATCAGATATGGCACCAAGTAGCCGAAGCGACTGTGGAAGCCTCATATCCGGGGAATGCATCTCCGGCAAGCGCTTATATAGTTCAGGATTCCAAAATGAAAACAGTGGCGAGCCACCCTGAATCAAGACTGCCAGTTGTCTGGAATCGATGTACCCTGAGGACAGCGAATCTCCGACGAGGCGCTCAAGCGCAACACGATCCATCGGTTCGGGGTCATCCGGATAGTTTGGACGCCACACGGAAAAGCCATTGCCCTGCACCCTTTCGTATGGGTCCCATTGATCCAAAACTGCCCTAAACGCCTTCACGTTGAACTTATCACCATGAACGCAATCCCGAGAATGTGAGAAAAGTTCGTCGTTTAGATCGGAGACAATGCAGGGGCTCGGGTCGGCGGCGGCGAGGGACTCTATGCCGAACCCTGCGTCAAGCGACAATGGCTCAATCTTGATCGGATGCAGAAACCAAGGAGGCGGATTGGTCGCCGACTGACCATGCGCAACCCTCGAGCGCTCCAGGATCTCGTCCGGAATCGCCACGTCGTCCGATTCACGTATGGGCTTGTTTTGCGCGACGATGATGCCGTCGCCGACTGCCGGTCCTGCATAGGCCGCCGGGTTCAAGAAACTCTGCCCGACGAGGTTGCCTTGCGCATCGAATACCTCGGACACAATCGCCAGATAATTTCTTTGAGGGTGTACGGTCACCCTGATGTCAGCCGGGGCACTAAAGTCGCTTCCTATTCCAATCAATGCAGGAAGCACGAATGGGGGCAGGTTGGGAGGAAGTTTGTACAACCGAAGTTCCTCAATGCTGGCTGTGTACTCCTGAAGCAGATCTTCGCATTGCGGAAGTGGCAGCGCGGCGCCAATAGGCCTGCTTTCGAAGATGGTTGCCTTATTGATACGAAGGATTGCCAGACTGTGAGAGCCAAGCCGGTCAAGTACTTTGATCGTCAATCGGCCCGCAGGAGACAACTCCTTGAGGCCCAAATCGCCATACGCGCTTACATCACCCTTTGAAACACGCTCATTGCCGCGAAGGGCAAGTTCGATACCGGCTTTCAGCGCGCCAATCGGATCCTTGTCGGCCTCGTGGGCGGCGCCGAACTTCATGACGTCGTCGATTTTCTGCTGAATCCAAACGGTTCGCGCATCTGCCCACTGCTTCCTCGCGGCTTCCATTTGCTTTGCATCGCGTCCGATGACCAGACCGTCCGATGTGGAAACGATCGTCGCCCGGAGCGCTGCTGCCACGGCAGTGAGTTCGCGCTCTGCATCCTGCGTGTTCGCTCGCACACACAGAAAGTGGGCCGCAAGTTCACGCTTCACCGTGATCTTCTTGTGCAACCTAGCTTGAAGCGATGCCACTTCGTCCCGGCAGTAAAGCTCTTTGAAACCGGCTGTCTGATGCTGGCTGGCAAAGACACAAAGGAGAATTGCAGGTGCGGTTACCATTGTAATTCATAGCGCATCACCGCGCAGATACTTAAGACGGGTTAGTCGAATTGGATACAGATCGGGTGCGAGCTCCGCCTGCCGCGACTCGGCGGCAGGCTTTCGGAAAGATTGGTCCAACGTCGGAGACTACGACCCATCCCCACCTGTTATTCCAATTGAGTTGGTGCCTAAGCCGTTGGGGTCGCTCTGGTTGAAATTCATCGTAGTGTTAGTCGAACTGCCACCGAGTTCGCCCATTCCTGGACTTGGCTCGTACGTTCGCAACACCGAGTCACTGGTGGTCAACACTGTAATGTAGCCCATAACCCAAAGGCCATATCCGTTGTTCGACATGGTCCCAAGGACTAGCCGCGCCCATCGTTTGCGGTTTTCCTGGACGCATCAGCGCCAAGGCAATCCCGTCCCGGCGGACATCGAATGGAAAACACCATGAACCACGAAACCGCCGGTCCCTACGACATCCTCGTCTCGGACTGCACACCGAGCGGAAAGCTGACCAACATTGGCACCGCATGGCCAACACCTAAAGGAGCCGGCTGCCGCCCCGCGCACAGAATCACGCGGCCGGAAGGGGCTCAATTACTCGTCCTGGCAGACCGCCGACGCGCTGCACCATCGCAGCCGGTCGACCAGACGCAGGGTTAACCCTTAGGGCACGGCCTAAGCCATGCCCTGGGCTTCAAGATTCTGGACCACTTCATGGCCAAATTCGGAGCAGAATTCGCTCATGCTTGGCCGACTTGAAACATCGCTAATTCACCCAATCTGCGACGAAGATGTTCGTCTCATGAGGCTGGCTGCCGTATCGGTTGGAGGCGAAGACCAGCTTTTTGCCGTCGCGGC
>Ga0206860_10127_pt1 | contig 18290 bp, 11 predicted proteins | sample Alteio_BWOrgCont_44_FD_152624 | JGI IMG/M metagenome (GOLD analysis project Ga0206860, IMG submission 152624) | Enriched cells from forest soil in Barre Woods Harvard Forest LTER site, Petersham, Massachusetts, United States -... | ecosystem: Environmental > Terrestrial > Soil > Temperate forest >...
ACCAGCCGCCATTGAACATCGAAGACGAGCTGAAGGACAGCTATCTCAGCTATGCGATGAGCGTCATCATCAGCCGCGCCCTGCCGGATGTGCGCGACGGTCTGAAGCCGTCGCAGCGCCGCATCCTGGTGGCGATGCACGACCTCAGCCTCGGTCCAACCTCGGCCACGAGCAAGTGCGCGGGCATCGTCGGCGAGACAATGAAACGATACCATCCGCATGGTGAAGCGACCATCTATCCGACCTTGGTGCGCATGGCCCAGGATTGGGCGATGCGGCATCGGCTCATCCATCCGCAGGGCAATTTCGGTTCCATCCAGGGCCAGCCCCCCGCGGCCATGAGGTATACCGAAGCGCGTTTATCGCCCATTGCCGGTGAGATGCTCGAAGACCTGGAGCGCGACACCGTCGATTACATCGACAATTACGACGGCAAGTATCGCGAACCGCTGGTCCTGCCCAGCAAGTTCCCAAATCTGCTCGTCAATGGCTCCGACGGCATCGCGGTCGGCATGGCCACCGAAATCCCGCCGCACAACCTCCGTGAGGTCTGCGACGGGTTGATTGGCCTGATCGACAATCCCGACATCACCATTGAGCAGCTGATGGAGGTGATCCCCGGCCCCGATTTTCCGACCGGCGGCATCATCTGCGGCCGCCAGGGCATTCTGGACGGTTACCACACAGGTCGCGGCAAGGTCACGCTGCGCGCGCGGGCCGTCATCGACGAGGAAAGCAAACCCAATCAGATCATCATTACCGAGGTGCCGTATCAGCAGACGCGCGAACGGCTTTGCAAGGCGATTGGCGATCTGGTCAAGGACGAGCGGATCAAGGGCATCAGCGCCATGCGCGATGAATCGAGCGCCCGCAATGGCGAACCGGTGCGGATCGTCATCGACCTCAAACGCGAGGCCGACGCTCAGCTGGTTTTGACCCAGCTTTACCAGTTCTCGCCGCTGCAGAAAACGGTGAGCATCATCTTGCTCGCGCTGGTGGACGACCGGCCGCGGACGCTAAGCCTCAAGCAGATGCTGGAGGAATTCTTGCGGCACCGCGTCCAGGTGATCCGCCGGCGCACCGAATATCTGCTGCGTGAGGCGAAGAGGCGCGCGCATATCCTCGAAGGCCAGCTGATCGCGATTTCGTCGCTGGACGAGGTGATCCAGATTTGCCGCGCTTCGCCGAGCCGGGCCGCGGCCAAGGAACGCTTGCAGAACCTGGCGGTCGCCGCGGCGGTGCTGGAACGGGCCCTCGGCAAGGAACACCTGGCGGCGCTGCAGAAAGAGATCGGCGTCCACGACAGTTACCGCATGACCGAGGCCCAATCCGATGCGGTCGTCCGCCTTCAGCTCGGCCAGCTTGCCGCGCTGGAACGCGATGAGATTCTCAAGGAATACAACGGGTTGCGCGAGCACATCGTCGGCTACGAAGCACTGCTGGGCAATGAGAAAAACATCCGCGAGGTGATTCGCGCGGACTTGAGCCAGCTGCGCGACAAGTATAGCGACGAGCGGCGGACGCACATCAGCAACACACCGATCGGTCAGCTCAACTATGAGGACCTGCTTGCCGAGGAAGCCAACGTCGTCACGCTGAGCCACAACGGTTACATCAAACGGCTGCCGCTCAATACCTATCGGAGCCAGCACCGCGGCGGCAAGGGCGTCTCCGGCGGCGGTCCGCGCGACGACGATTTTGTCGAGCACTTCTTTGTCGCCTCCACGCATGCTTATCTGTTGTGTTTCACGAACAGAGGCCAGGTTTACTGGATTCGCGTGTACAGCATTCCCGAGTTGGGCCGCACCAGTCCTGGCCGGGCGATTGCCAACGTGCTTTCGCTCAAGGCCGAGGAGAAGATCACCAGCGTCATCCCGGTGCGGCATTTCGACGCCAGTATCAACTTGCTGATGGCGACGCGCTGCGGCATTGTCAAGAAAACGCCGCTGGAGGATTACAGCCGGCCCAAGCAGGGCGGCATTATCGGCATCAGCCTGGAAGAAGGCGACACGCTGATCGGCGTGGCCCCGACACAGCCAAGCGACGAAGTCGTGTTGAGCACGAAGCTGGGTATGGCCATCCGCTTCGACGAAGCCAACGCCCGCGCCATGGGCCGTAACACCCGCGGCGTCAAGGGCATCAACTTGCAAGAGGGCGATGAGGTCGTCGGCATGGTCGTCGCCGATCCGCAAGGATATCTGCTGACGGTGTGCGAGAAAGGCTACGGCAAACGCACGCCGTTCGGCGCCAACACCGCTGGCATCGAGCCAGCGGAGGCGGAGACGGAGGAGGTCGCCGAGGAACCCGCGGAGCCGGTGGAGCCGGAAGGAGCTGAGGGCGAATCAGCGGATCGGTCGACCATGCGGTATCGCAAACAGCGCCGCGGCGGCAAGGGCGTGCGCGATATTCGCACCACAGAGCGCAACGGGCCGGTCGTGCAGATCGTTTCGGTGCGCGACGGCGACGACATCATGCTTATCACCGCCCAGGGCATGGTCAACCGCACGCACGTCACGGAGATTCGCCTGGTGGGCCGCAACACCCTGGGCGTGCGCATCATGAACCTCAACGAGGGCGACCGCATCGCGTCGGTGGCGAAGGTGGCGAAGGAGGATATTGAGACGGAAACGCCGACTACCGAGCCACCACCCGCTGGCGAAGCTGACGTTCAGCAATGAGAGTCTGTTCCCCAAGCCGCTTGCGGCTTAGCAACACCCTGAGGATTGCTAAGCCGCAAGCGGCTTCTGGGACAGACCCTGAGAACCCAAGGTTTTAGGCCATGTTCACGCTCGACGATATGCGCACCTTTCTCAACTCTCGGCCTTTCGCACCCTTCCGCCTGCACGTGAGTGACGGAGGGTCGGTTGAGGTACGGCACCGCGAAATGGTCTTTCCCGGCCGACGCTATGCCGTCGTTGGTTTGCCTGACCGCGCAGACCCTGATGCGTCGTTTGATCGCCACGTCATTGTCTGGTACATGCACGTGAGCCGTGCGGAGATACTTGGCCCTGGCCCAGCGCCATTGCCTCCGCCCTCTGGACCATCGGGAGCAACAACTCCATCTTCACTTTGATTGCCATTATCCCGTTGTTTTCCTCAACATGTCCTCAATGAATGAAGTTCTGATCGTTGGCGCCAGCGTCCGTGCCGCGGCATTTTCGGCATTGCGTGCCGAATTGCAGCCGAGCGGGGCCGACCTGTTTGGCGATGCGGATCTCCTCAATCGATGTCCGAGCGTTCGTTTGTCGGCGCAAGAGTATCCGGCGAACCTGGTATGCTGGTTGCAAAGCGCGCCGCATGGACCGTGGCTTTACACCGGTGCGCTGGAGAACCGGCCCGCTGTCGTCCAGCGCCTCGCACGGCTTCGCATGCTCTGGGGCAACAGTGGCCCAGTGTTGCGGCGCTGCCGTGATCCCTTCGCGCTGGAAAAGTGTCTGCGCGGCCAAGGTCTTCCGTGTCCGCGCTGTCTGGTCAACGGCTCGTCGCCCCTGCAGCACGGACGCTGGCTGGTCAAGCCGCTGCACGGCGCCGGCGGCCGAGACATCCGGTTGCTGTCGGCCGATCCATCTGCTTCCGCCAACGCCAACATGTATCTGCAGGAATTCATCGAAGGAGATCCTTGCGCGGCCGTGTATATCGGTGACGGCAACGGTGCCGCGCTTCTGGGCGTGACCCGGCAGCTAATTGGCGAACCTTGGTTGAACGCCCCCGCGTTCCATTACTGCGGCAGCGTTGGCCCACTGTCCATGAACGCCGTCACGCGCACCGCATTTGAGCGGCTCGGCAAGGTACTCGTGGACAGTTTTCATTTGCGCGGACTTTTTGGCGTCGATTGCGTGTTGCAGGACGAGGTGCCGTATCCCGTCGAGGTTAACCCGCGCTACACGGCGTCAGTCGAGGTGCTGGAGTATGCGACGGGCATAGCTGCGCTTGCGCTGCATCGCGATGCCTTCGAGGGGCGGCCATTGCCCAGCGCCGGCTTGCAAGAAGAGCAAGCGCTTCCCAAACCCTCCTCCAGGTTCGTCGCCAAAGCCATCCTTTTTGCCCGCGAACCTGTTGTCTTTCCTGACAGCGGTCCCTGGCTTGGAGCGCTGGACGCCGGGGTCTCCGTCCACGAATTGCCTGCGTTCGCCGACATTCCCCACGCCGGCGAAAGGATCGGCCCGCGCCAGCCCATCCTGACGTGTTTGGTCCGCGCAGACTCGGTAGATGGGTGCGTGGACCAATTGCGGCAGACCGCCCAGGATCTCGACCGCTGGCTGACGCACCGCTAGATTACCAACCATTCGACAACATCCCCCAGTGGCTTGGCAATCAGGCGTGTCCATGCCGCTGCCGGCCCAAGGAGACCATTGTGGCTCTGACCCCGACACTCAACGAACGAGCACAGCGCCTGGCCGATCACGTGGCCTCTCAGGCCGCCGCCTTGCGTATTAGCGTGCAAACGATGGGCAACGGTACACGTATCCTGGATTGCGGCGTTAATGTGCTGGGCGGCTTGCAAGCCGGTTTGGCCCTGGCCCGCATTTGCCTCGCCAACCTGGCCGACGTGACGCTGGTGCCCGGCGACGTCATGGGAGTGTCCTGCCCGCTCGTCCAGGTGACGACCGATCACCCCGTCCTGGCCTGCATGGCGAGCCAGTACGCCGGCTGGCCGATCTCGGTCGGTAAATACTTCGCGATGGGTTCCGGTGCGATGCGGGCCGCCCTAGGTAAGGAGGAGTTGTTCGACCACATCGAGGGTCGCGAACAATCGCCGGTGGCGGTCGGTTGTCTGGAGACACGCAAGTTGCCTGACGCCGCGGTCGTCGATTACCTGTGCGAAGCGCTGAAGCTGCCGCCTGCCAAATTGACGTTGCTGGTCGCGCCCGCCGCGAGCCTGGCGGGCAACCTGCAAGTCGTGGCCCGTTCCGTGGAAACCTGCCTGCACAAACTGCATGAGCTGCATTTCGATCTGAAGCAGGTTGTCTCCGCGTTCGGGAGCGCTCCTTTGCCGCCGGTCGCCAACGACGAACTGGCAGCCATTGGCCGTACCAACGATGCCATTCTGTACGGCGGTCGCGTTGTCCTGTGGGTGAACGCCGACGATGAACAGCTTGCCGCGATCGGCGGGCGCGTGCCGTCGTCGGCACAGCCGGACCACGGCGAACCGTTCGCGGCGATCTTCGAGCGCTATGAGCGCGACTTCTACAAGATCGATCCGCTGCTGTTCAGCCCGGCGGAAGTCGTGCTTTGCAATCTCAAAAGCGGCAGGAGTCATGCATATGGGGAAGTGCTGCCGAAGGTGTTGGCGCGGTCGTTCTTTGGCGGGGAATGAGCCGTTGACCTTCGGTCGCAGCAGGGGTACCGTGAAGTGAGTTCGTTTTCGTGCGATCCACAGACCGTGCAAAGCGCAAAAGACGAATTGGTCAAAAATCCAAACAATGTTGGTATCGGCATCTTGCACGAACCGACAGGCCAGATTTTCCTGGCTCCATTCGATGACTTGCAAGGTGGGCACGATCGTTTAGTGGTTCGGGAACAGTTTGCCGATGCAGACTGCAAAGGCTTTGCCGTGGTGCATTTGCCGAGTGGGTCCTTTGATGCGGTGAATGCTTCGCATTTGAACGGCGTGCCAGGCCAGCCGGGATCATTACTCATGCCGGATCCTTTGTTTCAGGCCCTGGTTAGCGCACTTCGTCAAGCCGGGCTTTGACGGGAGAGGAATTGAATGCACCGCGAATCCGAATCTGGAACCTTGCAGATGCTCCTGGGTGACTTTGCGAATCGGCTGAACGGGGCCGTGGATTTCTGGCCCGTCGTTTGCCTGGCCAAAATGCCCCTTGACCGCCGGAGTTTTTTATTAGAGAAATCACAACAGATGCAATCTGTCTTAGTTTCCATTGCCAACGTTGTGCGCGGCGGCTTCAAACAACATGACCTAGCTGCCTTGGTCGAGGGCATGGAAGACGATTGCAGGCGATTTATGGACGCCTTTTTGGTGCTGGAGCAATTCCACATGGCGCCCCTGGAACAACTGCGCGCCGCAGCCCAAACGCTTCGTGAAAGCTACCATGCTCTGCGGCAAACCATAAGCACTATGGTTAACACACTGGGTTTAGACCTGCCAGAACCGATTGTGCTCAATCCGGATCGCCAGAAGTATTTTGCCAGGATTCTTGACAACCTGTTCGACACCGCCTGTTATTACCGCACTGACGCCGCGCCAGTGCCTGCCAGCAACCATTGATCTGGCCTTGTCATGCACCTCGCCATCCTTTCCGCTGGCGCCGGCTGGCACAGCTGTGACGTCCAGCGGGCGGCATCGCAGCAAGGCCACCAGGCGAGTATCATTGATTTTCGCCGCGTGAGCGCCGCAGTCGGCAAGGCGTCCAGTACGCTGCTCGACTTCGAAGCGGTTCTGGTGCGCACCATGCCACCGGGGTCGTTGGAGCAAGTCGTCTTCCGTATGGACGTCCTTCACCGCGCCCAGGCAGGGGGCGTGCGCGTGCTCAATCCGCCCTTGGCCCTGGAGACATGCATCGACAAATACCTGGCCAGTGCACGGCTGGAGGGTGCCGGCCTGCGCGTGCCGGCGACTGTGGTGTGCCAGGATGTCGAATCGGCGATGGCCGCTTTCACCGCCTTGGGCGGTGACGTCGTGGTCAAGCCTTTGTTCGGTTCCGAGGGGCGCGGCATGGTGCGCCTTGGCGACAGCGAACTGGCCTGGCGCACCTTTCGGGCCATTGAACGCATGCAAGCGGTGTTTTATGTGCAGCAGTTCATTCATCACCCCGGTTGGGACCTGCGTGTTTTCGTGATCGGTGACCGCGTGGTGGCGTCGATGCGCCGGCATGCCAGGAACGGCTGGCGCACCAACGTCGCCCAGGGCGGCCGGGGAGAGATGGTACATGTGACTTCCGACGAGCAGCGGCTGGCCCTGGCGGCGGCGGCCGCGGTTGGCGCGACGGTGGCTGGCGTCGATTTGCTGCCCGGCCCCAGCGGTGAACTGTATGTGCTGGAGGTCAACGCAGTGCCCGGCTGGCGTGCCTTGGCCCCCGTCACGGGCGTGGACATTGCCGCCCAGGTTGTGCGCCATCTGGCCGGCGCGCCCCCCGAATGAGCCACGGAAACGAAGCCATGAGTCTTACCCCGCCCGAGCCGCTTGGCCTGTATGCTCAACTTGCTTGCCTCTGGGAAGCAACCGCGCGAAAACCGGGCAACGTGCATCGTTTTCAAGATTTTGAGGATGTGAGCTACCTTGATTTTGTCGCCAGTGCCGCCGCGATCGCACCGGTTTTCGATGCCTTGGCGAGCGCCGCCTCCTGTGCAGACGAACTGAATGTTGGCGCAATCGTGCTGCATGGCGTGCGGCAAACGCGCACGGTGGCGAAGACGAACACCAACCTCGGCATCTTGCTCCTTTTGGCTCCCCTTGCCAGGGCGTCCATGCAAATCGACTTGCAGGTGGGCGCTGTCCAAGTCCTGGAACAACTGACGGTGCATGACGCGGCTTTGGTCTATGACGCGATCAACCTCGCCAACCCCGGCGGTTTGGGGCGCGTCCAGGAACAGGACGTCAGCCAACCGCCGACCCAGACGCTGCGGCAGGTGATGGCCCTGGCCGCCGACCGCGACCTGATTGCGCAGCAATACACCAACGGCTTTCAGGACGTGTTCCTCGCGGGCATGCCAGCCCTAATACGCGGCCTGAACGAAAGCGGCGCGCTTGAGGATGCCATCATCGCATGTCATCTCCACCTCTTGGCGCGCTTCCCGGATAGTCTGATTGCGCGAAAGTGCGGCAACGCCATCGCGCAGCAAGCCAGCCGCCGTGCCGCGTGCGTGATCGACGCAGGGTGGCCCCACACTCCCCGCGGCCAAGGCGCACTCGCCGAGCTGGACGCCTGGTTGCGCGCCGCAGGTCACCGGCGCAACCCCGGCACGACAGCGGACCTGGTGGCGGCTTGCTTGTTCGTGGCCCTCCGCCAGGGTATGATGCACAAGCTCGTTCAATTACCTTGGTCTCGCAAAATCGCAGGGCAATCGTAATCTTGCGGCAGGCAACCATGGCCGAACACTACAAAGTCCGCGTCACCAAGGACCACCTCGTCTTTTGCTCCGGGCACTTCATCAGCTACGAAGGCGACAAGTGTGAGCGGTTGCACGGCCATAATTATCGCGCTGCCGTCGAGGTCGAGGGCAAGCTCGACACCAACTATTACGTCTTCGATTTCATCGCGCTCAAGCAGCGGACCAAGGCCATCACCGACGAACTCGACCACCACATGCTGCTGCCCACCAAGAACGCGCTCATAACCTTGCACGAGGAAGGCATGGCCGTCCGGGTCCGCTACAAGGATCGCGAATGGCTCTTTCCGCGCGACGACTGCGTCCTGTTGCCGATCGAGAATACGACCGCCGAGTTACTGGCGCGCTACATCGCTATGCGGCTGCGCGCCGACCTGGTCAAACAGCATGGCTACGAAGCGGAAGTGCTGCGCGTCGAGGTAGAAGAAAATGTCGGCCAATCGGCCACGTGTGAGCTGCGCAGGTCATGACGCCAGGTCTTCGCGCCGCAACTTGCCATCGTGCAGCGCGGACGCTACCAGCACTCCCTTGATGCCCAATCGCCGCAGCCGATTGAGGTCGTCATGATCGCGCACGCCACCACCCGCCAGCACTTCCACGTCGGGAAACGCCGCCACCAGCCGCGTACAAAATGCCTCGGTGCCGGTGCCACCTGAGACGCCCACCCGCGCCAGGTCCAGTACCAGCATGCGCTCCACGCCCATGCCAATGGTTTCCTCGGCGATGCCCCAGGCACTGTCGTCTCTCCACGCGGTGCTTCCGGCGAGTGGTGCGCCATCCTTGAGATCGAGAGAAAATAACAACCTGTGTGCGCCAACCTGGCGCAAGAGTTCGCCCAGTGCCAGCGGCCCCCGCAAGGTTTCCAGACCAGCCACCACTGTCGTTACGCCGGAGCTCAAGAGCGGTGCGGCATCGTCCGCCGTGCGCAGCCCAGCGTCAACCGTGAGCGTGTATCCCAGCAAGGCGAGAGCGTCAAAAACGCCGATAGACGGCGGCTTTCCAGCAATGGCGTCGAGGTCGGCGAGGTATAGGTCTGTCACACCGAAGTGATGGCGGAAGGCGGCAGCCACCTGGAGCGGATCGCTTGAGGTGGTCAACCGGCTAACAATCGGGCGATACTCCGCCCGGCGGCCTGCAACGCCGCGAACGACTTGACCGCCCATCAGGTCGAGAACGGCAAGGATGTGCATGGCGCAGTGTTGATTTACCAATCCGGCCCCAGGGGGACCTGGTCGCGTGGATAAAGGGCAGCTTGCCAGGTAGCCTGGCTAAGGCTGGCATCGACACTGCGCACACTGCCGTCGCATTGTGCGATGCTGAGAACGGAGTGGCCGGTTTGCACCCTCCAGTTATCGCAGCAGGTCTCACCCGCCGGGCAGCTGTTGAAGCTAACTAAGAGGGGTTGAATCTGAAACAGATAACTGTCCGACGTCCAGTCGGGTTTCATGGTGAAATAGTGGTTGCTCGACAGCAAAGCCTGGCGAGAGACGCCGTCGCAGGTGGCGTAGGCCTCGCCAAAAAGGATGGTGTTGGAAAGACCGTCGGTGATGTTGGCGAACTTTTGCGGCGGCGTCCACGGCCCATTGGTCGCATTGCCCCAAGCCATCCAGTTGGCCAGGTAATTGGTGCTGCCCCAGCCGTCCGCCGCCAGGCCGTTTTTGCCGGTTGGGTCCGACGGGCAGATCAGGACCTGGAAAGTGGTGCTGGAAACGCCTGGCTGATAAATGCCCGCATGCAGTGGAGCACCGTAAGTGATGACGGCTGGCTGCTGACAAACCCACATGTTGTACGGGTGGCCGTTTTGGACCGCAGGCACATCGCCGCAACCCGCTTCGGGCAGATAGCTCGTCGTCGGGCTTTGTTCGTTGAACTGCTTGGCAACGCAGTCGGCGGCGATTAGATGGTACAGCGCCCCTTGTTCCACGAACGGCAACAAATGCACAAACCAGCTGCCGAAGGGCGCCGAACGATTGCACCCAGGCATTGTGCCTGGTGTGTAATAACACAGGTTGTTGGGGTTGGTGGCGCCCGATGCCGGGATGCTGGCGTAGGAACGATAGGCGGCAGGATTGGGTTTGTAAATGCCGTAATAACTCGGCATCGTCAAGTTCTGATCGTGAAACGCATGCACGGCAAGGGCCAGTTGTTTGAGGTTGTTCTGGCAGGTGCTTCGGTTTGCCGCTTCGCGCACGTGCTGGACCGCGGGCAAGAGCAAGCTTATGAGGATCGCAATGATAGCAATAACTACCAACAGTTCAATCAGGGTGAATGCCAGACGCCTGGCTGGATTGCACGGTCGCATCGGTTAGCCTCACCTTCCATCCGGTAGCCGGATCCGTGCAGGAGTGATGGCCAAAGCCGCAAACAAAAAGTGCTGCTTGATGTGGTGGGCGATGCAGCATTGCGCCACACTCCCGGATCGCCCGGATTCATTTGCTATTGAGCTTGAACGACCCGAAAAACCCCTGAGCTTCTTCTGACGAGCCCGACAACTTGGGACCGCCGGCCATCAGCACGTAGACGCGCTGACCGGCGACAAAGATACGAACGATGCCATTTGCTTGCTTGTCGCCGGCTTCGATTTCAAACCCAGACAATTTGCCAATCGTTACCTTGGCTTCGCGTTTTGGCGTTGCTCCACCTAGCTCCAGCCTGAAGGCTTTGCCCAAAGCTTCGAGCTGTCCCGTGTCGCTTTGCTTCTTCAAGTCCTCCGGCAATTCAAAGGAATAGGCCGCGAACACGCACTTGTTATCGGTGAAGCCGGCCACGCCGCGAATGCCGCGTTCCCCAAGGGCCTTGAACGTCTGCTTTTCGTTGATGACGACGGCACCGGGCGGCAGCCCCACCGTAAAGCCTCCTTCGGTCGAAATCTGCAACTTCCAGCCGGCCGGCAAGGGGACGCTCTTCTCCGGTTCCCCCTTGGCGTCCTGTTCCACCGCAGCGCGCAGGGCCGCCAATCTCTCCTTTTCCTTGCTGAACTCGTCGGGCAGCGTGGGGCCAAAGACGTCTGCACTGCTGGGGTTGCCGCTGCTCCGCAAGGGGGGCATGGCCTTGCGCTGGTCGGGCAAGGCACGCAGCGCGAAGCCCAGTTGCTTGAGATTGTCCTCCCGGCGAACGCGGTCGCCGGCATCGCGCAACCTTTGAATCGCGCACACGAGCACGCCGGCAAACACTGCCGTGGTTCCGGCGACGACCACCAGTTCGACCAAGGAAAATGCCCGGCGCCGACGCATGGCCTCGCTGCTCCCGCTCATGGTAATAGGGACCCGCAAAGTCACCGGGTGATTTCGCGGATCCCGTGCTTGCCGACCGGAGACGTCATTTCAGTTTGAACGATCCGAAGAAGTCTTGCACATCGCGGGCCGCCAAGGAGAAATCTGGGGACTCGACTCTCAGGATGTAGACCCGTTGCGAAGTCACGAACACGCGCAAAGCCCCGCCGCCTTGCTTTTCGCTCAATTCAAACGCGAGACCGGGGGTTTTGCCCAGGGCAATTTGGCCTTTGCGTTTCGCGACGCCATTGTTGCGTGCGGCAAATTGCTCAATGGCGGTGGCCACGGCTTCGAGCTGAGCATCCGCAGCTTGTTTTTTCAGGTCCGCGGACAGATCGAAATACCTCACTTGATAAAGAAAGGCAGTGGTGGCGGAAGCGGCGTCCAGTCCTTTGACAGTGAATTTCCCAAGTGGCTTCATGTCCTGCTTTTCTTCAACTGTCGCCATCGTGCCGGGCGGCAGGGCAACCGAAAAGCCGCCTTCGGATGACGCGTGGACTTTCCACCCTGGCAGCAGCACATCCTTACTGGCCACCTCAGTCTTGGGCCGCGCCTCCTTGGTGATCAGTTCCTCATGGTCGGGGTCAAAGTCGGCCCTGGTCGGGCCATCCACGGTACACATCGCCTTGAAGACAGTGTCGGCAATGCCAGCTTTGATATGGCGCACCGAGCCGTCTGCCATGAGCACGTAGGTGCCGCGCTTGCCGTTGGCGTCGGTCGACAGGAACGGCTCCAGGCTATTCTTGTCGGGCACCGCACGGACGGTACTGCCGCCACCCGCCATCCACGGGGTGACGCCGGCTGGCCCGTCGCAGGGCACACGAATCAGCAGCACGGTGTGCGACAAACCGCGTCCCTGCTTGACGATGGTTTCCAGCGAAGTAGCACGCTCGTAGCCAAAGATGCCGAGCTTGCCCAGCAGCGCCGGATCGCCCGGCAGGTAATCCGCCGAGTCGATGCCGACGCCGGAAATGCCCACATAGTGGGTGGCAGCCGTATCCAGCGGCATTCCAGGATAAGGCGAATAGCGCGAGAACGACGGATAGGTCGGGTCGATGAACTGGGCGACCAAGGTGCGGGCCGCCATCCAGTTTTCCTCGTCGCGCCACGACTTGTCGAAGTTTATCTGATTGTAAAGCGTGTCGTGCCCCAGGTAGGGCAGCAGTCCAGCCATCCAACCGACGCGGTTGATCGGGTCCCTATCCGCGCGCTTCGCCATCAGACCACGCGGGAAGGCGCCGAGCGGGAAGGTACCCGACTTGGCCATGTCGAAGGCACGATATTGTTTGAAAGCAGGTTTTTGCAAACCCAGTTCGCCGAGCTTGCGTCCGGCCTCGGCGAGGTCGTGACGCCAGGCATGGCCGCCCGCCGCCAGTTCCACTTCCTGACGCATACCGCAGACGATGAGTTTCACGGCGCCCGCCATGCGCAGCTGCGACGGGCCATCGAACACGAGGTCGAGCTTGAAATCGACGACCTTTTCGTCAAGCTTTATCACGATGCGCGACTTGGTCACTTCGACCTTGATTGGCGGCTGGCCCGAACCGGGACCACCTTTTCCGGGAATGCCCGAGCCGGGACCACCCTTTCCGGGAATGCCCGCACCGGGTTCGCCTGTACCGCCGGGTGTGCCGACGCCTGGTGGGGGCGCCTCTTCCTTGATCAGTTCAACCTTGTGCTGAATGACCTTCTTGAAGAACGAAATCACTTCCGGCGCGACCATTTCCTTGAGATCTCGTTCTAGCTGCGTCGTCTCGGCGTCGGTGCCGCAAGTGAGGCTGGTCTGAAAGAGGTACGCGGTGGTTTGCTTCATGGTCAAGGACGAAGCGGCGCAAAGCAAACGATCGGTCTTTTCGTCCAGCATGTTCACCAAGTCCCAGATGGGGGCCGGCCGGTAAAACTTCTTGCTGACCTCCTCCGGGTCCTCGCTTTTCAACCTGGCGGCGTTCAAATTGGTAACAATGCTGAACAGGAGCTTGTCAGTCTCTGGCCGGCTTTCCACGCGCAGCAGCATGTCGCGGAGCGTGGGATGAATCGTCAAATACGCCGGCGCCTTGGCTGCGCCTGCTCCTGCACCTGGAGCTGCGCCAGGATCAGGCCCCTGACCGGGCCCCTGGCCCGTACCTGGATCCTTACCCGTACCAGGCCCCTGACCCGTACCTGGATCCTTACCCTTACCTCCCGACCCAGATCCAGGGTCTCCAACCTTGCCTAATTCCTTCGCCTTGGGTTGCCCGTCGCCCTGCTGGCCGAGAAACTGCAATCCTTCCGTCGGGTCGAAAAACTGAACGCTCATCATCAATTGTTCAGTCGCGGCCTTGTTGGCATGATCGTGACCGAAAGCCAGGGCCGGACCCGCAGGCATGGCGTTCCTGGCCGCTCCACCCCAGGGCGCGACTTTGCCGTCCACTTTGAGATAGGCGAGCATCGGTTCGGGGTTGCCAAACAGCAAGGTATTGGTATCGCGCATGTGCATAAGGACCAGTTTGTCGCTCATCTCAGCCGGTAGCACATTGCGCACCTGGGACGGCACAAACACAGCCAGCTTGGTCAGGGCTGACAACCAATCCGCGTTCCGATTGACCACGAAACAGTCGTGTTTGGTTTTGTTACCCGACCATTTCTTCAGATTCATGGGGCTTAGCTGATTCATGTCGTTGATCGGCTGCGAAAGGTGCAGCACCATGAAGAACCATTGCTCGGTATAGCTTTGACAGATGTACATGTCATCGGCGATGGTCAACTCGAAACCGAGCCTGGAAATGAACTCACTGTCGTTAAACGCACCCGGCGTCTTGGAAATAATGGTGCCGAAAGGACTGTCGTGCAAATCCTTGAGGTTCAGGTGCAGAATGCTCTGCGAATTGGGGGGTAAGATGTTGGTTAGTTCCACACCGCCAGCACCGCCAGGGGGCGCTTTGGGCGCCTGAATTTCAACCTCTATCTTTTTTTCCTTTTCCGGAAGTGGAGGATCAGGCTTCTTTCCTTTACCTGTGCCCGTGCCCGCTAGATCCCGGCCTTTCTTGTCATCTTCCTTGCCAGCACCACCACCACCACCACCACCAGCCTGCGGTCCCGGCGCCGGCTTGTCGGATTTGCCGCTGAAAGCGCCCGAAACGAACAGCCCCGCCACGCCAAGAACGATCAGGCCGACCGTGGCTACTGCCAGGCCGAGTATCAGTTTGCCGTTGCCCTTTTCTTCCTTTTTCTTTTTGGGCTTCTTTACTTGCGGTTCGTCCTCGTCGTCTGCATCCTCGTCGTTTGCATCGTCATGTTTGGCGATGGGCTTGGCCGGGGCTTTCTTGCCGTTCGGCTTTGGCTTGGTGGTGACTACTTCCTCGACCTCATCGACAGCATCCGCGTCGTCGACTTCGTCAACCGCGTCCACGTCGTCCACTTCATCTACGACATCGACCTGGTCCGCATCGGCGGGGCGATTGGCCTTGCCAACCGCGACCTTGTCCTTGGCCACCGGATCTTCGACGACGAAGCGGTATTTGCACTTGGGACAATCGACCTTTTTGCCGATGAGGCTGCCGTCCTTGATGGGCACGCTCGCCTCGCAACTGGGGCATTGTTGCTTGAAACTACCTGTAATCGCCATAAGGAGGCCTCCGGCACGCAACCGATGGGCGGTGGTGGCAAGGGGAAATGATGCGGTTTCAACAATCAACCCCATCATAATCAACAAGACGGGACGGTTGCAAAGGACAAAACGGAAACCTGCACAGGATTTTTGGCACGATTACATCACGCCAACCGCTTCTCCCTGACCTCCTTATCGAGCTTCGCCAGCAGCTCCACGACCGGCATCGCCCCGAGATCGCCGCGGCTGCGTTCGCGTACCGACACCGTGCCGGCTTGCTGTTCCTTGTCGCCGACCACGAGCATGTACGGGATCTTCTCCAGCTGGGCCTCACGAATCTTGAAGCCCATCTTCTCCGGCCGCAGATCCGCCGTGGCCCGGAACCCCTTCGCTTTCAGCTCCCCGTCCACCTTCCTGGCATAATCGTCAAACTTCTCGCTCACGGTCACCACACGCGCCTGCTCCGGCGCCAACCACAAGGGGAATGCCCCCGCGAAGTGCTCAATCAGAATACCCATGAAGCGTTCCATCGATCCGAGCGGCGCTCGGTGGATCATCACGGGACGGTGCGGCTTATTGTCCGCGCCGGTGTATTCCAGATCGAACCGCGCCGGCAGGTTGTAGTCGAGCTGCACCGTACCGAGTTGCCAGTCGCGGCCAATGCAATCCTTGACGATGAAATCCACCTTCGGCCCGTAGAAAGCGGCCTCTCCCGGTTCGATGTGCATGTCCGGCAGGTCCAGCGACAACGCCACGCGCTTGATGCCCTCCTCCGCCTTGGCCCATGCCTCGTCTGAACCGACGTATTTGCCGCTGGCAGGATCGCGGAAACCCAGCCGCACGCGGTACTCGGTCAGCCCCAGCGTGTTCAGGAAAAACCGAGTGAAATCAATGCAACCGCCGAACTCCGCCCCGACCTGGTCTTCGGTGCAAAACAGATGGGCGTCGTCTTGCGTGAAGCCGCGCACGCGCGTCATGCCGGACAGCTCTCCTGTCTGCTCGAAACGGTACACGGTGCCGAACTCGGCAAGGCGCACCGGCAAGTCCCTGTAGCTGCGCGGCTCCGCCTTGTAGATCTGGATGTGGTGCGGGCAGTTCATCGGCTTGAGCAGGTAGCCTTCCTGTTCCGACAGCCAATCCATCAGTGCCTTGGCCCGGTCGGCGGCGCCCGTCGCCTTGTGGTAATCGGGCAGATCGACGCCCAGGTATTGCAGCAGTTTCAGGACTTGCTGATGGACCAGCTCCAGGCGTTCCTCGTCGCTTTTGGCGTTTTCGTAACCTGGAACGTGGTAATGCGCGAGGTCCATGTATTCCTGGACCAACCGCTCCTTCTGCTCATCGAGATGCCCTGCCGCGAGCCGCCATTGCGCGATGTCCAGCGCTCCCGCCGCGGGCCGGAAATATATGGGCGGAAACTGCGCATCGCGGTAATACGGGAAGTGGCCGCTGGTCCTGTACAGCTCCAGCCGGCCGATGTGCGGCGTGTAAACCGGCTGGTAACCGCGCTTGAGCAGCTCCTCCTTGATGAAGGTCTCCAGAATGCCGCGGACGGTCGCTCCCTTGGGCATCCACAAGATCAAACCGCTGCCGACCAGCGGGCTGATGGTGAACAGCTTGAGCTGCTTGCCGAGCACGCGGTGATCGCGTTTTTTCGCCTCCTCCAGCTGTTTGATGTAAGCGTCAAGGTCCTTCTGGCTGAAGAACGCGGTGCCGTAGAGCCGCTGCAATTGCTTGCGCGATGCGTCGTTCTTCCAGTAGGCGCCAGCGATGTTCATGACCTTGAAGGCGCCGATCCGGCCGGCGTGCGGAATGTGCGGGCCGCGGCACAGGTCGATAAACTCGCCCTGGCGGTAGAAGCTCAGCGTCGGAAACTGCTTCAGCTCGTCGTCGATGTGCTCGACCTTGTAACCCTGTTTGAGGTCCTCGACCAGCCCGCGTGCCTCCGGCGTGGGCCGCTCGAAGCGCTCGAACGGTTCCGCGTCGGCCACTATCTTGCGCATCTCCTCTTCGATGCGCGGGAAATCCTCCTCGCGGATCGGCGGCGTGCTATCGACATCGTAATAAAACCCGTTCTCGACGGTCGGCCCAAAGGCGAGCTGGACGTTGGGAAATAGCCGCATCACCGCGCGGGCCATGACATGGGCGCAGCTGTGGCGGAGCACGCCGAGCGCCTCGGGATCTTTTTCAGTTAGAACACGAAACGTGTGTTCACCATTGCCGGTCAGCTCGCGGCCCAGGTCGACGATGGCGCCATCGACCATGACCGCGACGGCGGCCTGGGCCAGGCGTTTGCCGATGCCCTCGGCGACCTGCCGGCCCGTGGTTCCAGGAGCGATTTCACGAACGGAGCCGTCGGGAAGACGAAGTTGGATCATTGGTTTATCCTTACAGCAAAGCTATCAGCTATCAGCTATCAGCTTCATCCGAGCCAACCTGGCCATTGTAGAACCAGCAAGCCGGCGCGACGACGCTTGCAGGCACTGGCGGTTCACCTTATCATGACCACATTAGCCCAGACGTCGAGCAAGGGTGGCGGGTTCACGACCACAATCCGAAGCTGATAGCTGAAAGCTGATGGCTGTTAGCTGATAGCTAAAGGATGAGCCATGCAGCCGCGGAAATATCTGTTCCCCCGCGTCATCGAGATGAACTACCAGGCCGGTCGCCGCCTGGGCGTGAACGTCTACCTGATTGATGGGGGCAGCGAGTGGTTGCTCATCGACATCGGTTACCTCGACACCGTGGATGAGGTCATCGAGTTGATTCGCCGCATGGATTTCAACCTGTCGGCGTGCAAGATGATCGTCGCCACGCATGCCGACGCCGACCACATCCAGGGCCTGGCCCACGCCCGCGAATTGCTCAAGACCACCGTCGCCGCCCACCCGCTAACGGTGGCCCCGCTGGAAACCGGCGACGAGATCATGACGTACGCCACCATCAAGGCCCAGAACTTCCAGATACCTATGCCGTGCTGCAAGGTGGATCTGGTCCTCAATGAAGGCGACCCCATTGCCGTCGGCGATCGGACCGTGACCGTTTGGCACACGCCGGGCCACACGGAAGGGCAGATCAGTTTGAAGATGGGCAACCTCCTCTTCAGCGGCGACAACATCTACAAGGACAGTTGCGTCGGCGTGATTGACGCGCACCACGGGTCCAACATTCCCCAGTTCCTCACATCGCTCAAGCGGATCAAGCAAGACAATGCGGAGTTCTTGCTGCCGAGTCATGGGCCGGTGTTTCGCAAGGATCCGAAGATCCTGCAGAAGGCGATCGATCGGTTGACGCAGTACCAGTACATGGCTGACTTCGGCACCTGCGCCGTGGCGTGGCCGCTCTTGGACGAGTGGGAGGCGGAC
>Ga0206860_10128_pt1 | contig 18124 bp, 16 predicted proteins | sample Alteio_BWOrgCont_44_FD_152624 | JGI IMG/M metagenome (GOLD analysis project Ga0206860, IMG submission 152624) | Enriched cells from forest soil in Barre Woods Harvard Forest LTER site, Petersham, Massachusetts, United States -... | ecosystem: Environmental > Terrestrial > Soil > Temperate forest >...
TGTCCGGCGGGGTCCACGTGAACTGCCAGTAGCCTTCGGTGCTGCCGTTTATGTTGGCCGAAATCAATTCCACCACGTATGACACGCACGCCGTCTGGGCCCTGTAATCGAATTGGAACCCGTTGTTGGGGCTGTAGGGCAGGCAATTGGCGAAACTGGTTCCATTGGTGCCACCCTGCGCCAAGTCAAAAGAGATGTAGGCGAAAGGATAGGGATCGGGCGGGTTTCCGGTCTGATCGCCCACGGTCCCGGTGACGCGCGCGTAGTAGGTGCTCGCCGGGAAATTGGGGTCCGAACCGGTCGTCCCCTGGAAGGAGGAGGGATAGATGCTGGAGGAGGAAGTGGCGGCTATCTCGATCTTCTGGTTCCACAGGTCATCGGTGTAATTGATATTCTGCTCGCCGTTGAAGACCACCGAGGAAATGACCACGGGCGTGGGGGCCACGGGCGGGGCGAAGGTGACATTGTCCACGCACAGGTTGTAGGCCTGGGACTGGGTGGTCGAGGCCACCACCTTGAACTGCACCGCGCCGATGGAGGTGCTCCAGGCCGTGGTGCCGCAGCCGTAATTGGGCTGGGTGAAGAGGTTGCCGATGGTGCTCACCCCGGGGAAATACACGTCCACGGTGTTCCAGCCGCTGGTGGGCGGGGTGAACTGGAACTGGTAGTAGTTCCCGCAGCTCGGGGTGGAGAGCGGGGCGATGATCTGGACCACGTAATTCACGCCCACCGTGCCCATGTAGTCGAACTGGATGCCGTTGTTGGGGTCATAGGACCCGATGTTCACCGTGGTGCCCACGTTGCCGGTGTTGCCGCTGGGGGTCAAGTCCATGGCGATGAAGGCGTAGGGATAGTCCGTGGGCGAACCGTTCTGGGCCGCGATGGTGCCGCTGATGCAGCCGCTGAAGGCGCCACTTCCGGAGGGCCCGTCGCCGGCGGTCTGCGATCCCGCGCCCCAGGGGAAGGGCGACAAGCTCGTCGCGGGCGAAGGGCTCGAGCCGGCGGTGTCGCCGAAGCCCGTCACGATGGGCTCCTGCCAGTTGTCGTCGGCGCCGCCGTTGTTCGCCGGGGCATTGTTCTCAAAATCCGCCAGCAGGGCCCCCGGGCCGTTCACCGGGGTGAGGGTCGCGGTCGCTGAAACGCTGGGCGAACCCGTGAGCGTGGTCGACCCCGTGACCGTGGCCGATCCGGTGGCTGTGGCCGATCCGGTGGCCGTCGCCGACCCGGTGGCTGTGGCCGACCCGGTGGCCGTCGCCGACCCGGTGGGTGTCGTTGACCCGGTGACTGTGGCCGACCCGGTGAACGTGTTCGTGGGCGTTGGCACCTTGCGGAAGTTGGAACTCAAGGGATCATTGGCGTTGCCGCGCGCCGGAGCGCTCAGCCAAAATGGGAATGCAAATGCCACGCTGGCGGCCGCGAAGAGGCCCAGCGCCAGAAGCAGCGTGGAGAATTTAGACAGTCGAGACATTCACCATCTCCCGTTTACTAGAATTCGGCGTTTGTTAGAACTCCGCCACTTTCCAACGCATCTGCACGCCGTGGTCCAGCAAGGCCACCTGCATGTTCGACGGGAGAAGTGAAGGCATTTCAGCCATGGCTTGGTCCGGCCTGGCGTTGACCACCGCGTCAATCAAAGTATAGGCGTAGACCAGGCCGAAAGCGATGTAGGCGATATGGTTGATGTTCGCCATTTCGCTCCAGGTGTCGTAGGGCGAATTGTAGGCGCCCTGGGAAAGGCCGGCTCCAAGGCCCAGGTACTTGTTCTCGGCCTGGGTGCCGATCAAGTCCGTGGAAATCGTGGTGACGGCCAGGACCAGTTCGGTCCCGCCCAGAATCCAGCCCTTGGTGGACTGGCCATTGTAGCCCTGGCCCCAGCCCGGCAGGATGGCGGAGCGCCACAGCGGCTGGGCCCAATCCTTGGGCATGGCGTTGAGCTTGGCGGTCTGGGCCGCGTTCATGCGCGTGACAAAATCGGCCAGCGCCTGGTTGTTGGGGTTCAGCGCCAGGGCCTGCTTGTAGGAAGCCAGGGCGGCGGTCATGTCGCCCAAGGCGTACTGGCAGTTGCCGGCGCCCTGAAAGGCCTTGGCGTTCTGGGGCTGCTGGGCGGACACGCCCTGGTAGGCCGCCAAAGCCTGGCTGTACTGCCGGGACTGGTATTCCTGGTTGGCCGTGGCCAGCGGATCATTCTGGCTGGCCGAGAGGCGGGTCACCAATGCCTGCAGGGGCGCGTTGGACGGATTGAGCTGCAGGGAATATTGGTAGTAGCGCAGGGCCAGAGCCGGCTGGTTCTTGGCGTAGTAACAGCTGCCCACGGCCTGATAAGCCGCGGCCTGGCGGTTGTCCAGCCGGAGGCTGTATGCAAAGTCCTGGAGGGCTTGGTCATACTGCTTCTGGTAATAGAGCTTGCTCCCAGCCGCGTACCATTGCGCTGCTACGGGGGAATCCGCAGCTAGGTGCAAGGGATGAAACAGGATTACCAGGATCAGATAACGGAAGACTCGCAAAGCCGCCTCCAGATAGGAAAAATCTCTATTTATAATAGGGAGGCATTTCCCTAAATGCCTCCTGCATTGCGTATTAGTTGTCTTGAAATTTTGCCCCGAGCATGGTGCAAGGGTCGGTACTCCCTTATATACCTGAAAAATAAGGCTTTTTAAAGGGAAAACCAAGAATTCGGGCGCTTTTTTACCGCTCCATGGAGGAAGCTCCCCAAAATCGTGGCTTGGCCCAAAAAAGCCCTGTTTTTTGGTGAATTTATCGCATTGGACAAAATCGATCCTGAAAAACAATTGCAATTGTTCAGAGAACAAAGAAAAAGCTTCACAAAAACAGCGTCAAAAAAATGACTGCTGGAGTTTTTTTCTGTAAACTGTGGAACCTTATGGCCTCCACGCCAAAATGAGTGGAGAGATTTTTCAACCCTGGAGAAAGCATGCGTCCTCATCAAAGGATCATTTCAAAATCCGGACTATGGGTTCTTATGCTGACATTGCCGGCCGGCTTATTCGCAGGCGCGGCACAGTATGTCGCTTGGGGCGACGGTCTCCTGGCTCAAAAAAAATACAGCGCCGCCCTGCCTTATTACAGCGCCGCGGTGAAGGCCGACCCCACGGACGCGGCCGCTTACCGCGGACTCGGTTACGCGGAAATGGGCGTGCACGACGAAACGCAGGGCCTGAAGTACATGGAATATTCCCTGCACCTGAACCCGGATGACAGCGGCTTGAGCAAGTACCTGGCGGGGATCTACCAGGGCTACGGTAACCGCTACCATAAGCTGGGCGACCAGGACCATGCGCTGAGCTGCTGGCGCAAGGCCCTGAGCCTGGATCCGAGCAACACCCAATTGGCGGCCTACGTGGCCTCGATCGGAGGCGCCGCTGCCGCGCCGGCTCCGGAAGCGAGCACGGCCGCGGTGGGCGGCCCTGGATCCGTTGCGCCCGCGCCCGCGCCGGAAGGCGCCACAGCAGCGGCCAACCCCGCGCCCGGCATCAACCCCTGGGTTATGGTTGGAACCGTGGCCGGCCTCGGCGCGATCATGATCTTTCTTTTCTGATTTTTAGAACCCTTCGGGCCGCCCGCGCGTCTTCAAAGAGGACGCCGCCGGCGGCCGTCCAGCCCCCGTTTTTTGGACCGCTTATGCTCGTCAAAACCCTGGCCCTCCTCTTTTGCCTGTCCCCGGCCGGCTTCGCGGCCGCGGACGGCGCCCCGCTGAACCCCTCCCCCATGGCGGTGCGCGCGTCCGATGATTTCACGCAGGTGGCCGAGCTGGTCAACCCCTGGGTGGTCAACATCAGCACCACCCAGACCGTGCGCCAGAACCTGGGAAGCTTTTGGGAGGATTTCTACGGCTTCGACCCCCTGAACGGCGGCGGCACGCGCACCTTCAAGCGCCAGAGCCTGGGATCCGGCTTCATCTACAGCTCCGACGGGCTCATTTTGACCAACGCCCACGTGGTGGCCGGCGCCGACAAGATCGAGGTGCGCCTGGTGGACGGCACCGAAGCCCAGGCCCAGGTGGTCGGCGAGGACGACAACGTCGACCTGGCGCTGCTGAAGATCAGCGTGGGCAAGAGCCTGCCCGCCGCGGTGCTGGGCGACAGCGGCAAGGTGAAGGTGGGCCAGTGGGCCATCGCCATCGGCAATCCCTTCGGCTTCGACCACAGCCTGACCGTGGGCGTCATCTCCGCCAAGGAGCGCACCAACATCTTCACGGGCGAGGGCGCGTCCAAATACCAGAACTATCTGCAGACCGACGCCAGCATCAACCACGGGAATTCCGGCGGGCCCCTGTGCGACATCACGGGCGAGGTCATCGGCATGAACACGGCCATCAGCACGCCCAACGACGGCAGCATCGGCATCGGCTTCGCCATCCCCATCAACTTCATCAAGCGCTCCATACCCGACCTCGAACGCGCGGGAAGGGTGGTGGCCCCGAAGCTCGGCTTCTTCACCCAGGACGTGGACGAACGCCTGGCCGGGGCCATGAAACTGCCCGTGGACAACGGCGTGCTGGTGACCGACGTGGCCACCGGCGGCGCGGCGGACAAGGCCGGGCTGAAGCGGGGCGACGTGCTGATGAAGCTCAACGACCAGGCCGTGGGAAACGCCGCGGAACTGCGCACGCGCATCTATGAAAACGACCCGGCCTCGACCATGACGCTGGAAGTGTGGCGGGAGGGGCGCAGCCTCAGCCTCACGGTGACGCCCGACCAGCTCAAGGCCAGCGAGAACCCGGGCACCTGGCACGGCCTGAAGGTGGTTGGAAACTCCGCGGCCGAAGCCGCCAAGCGCGGCCTGGCGGTCACGGACGGCGTGGTCGTGGATTCGGTGACCGAAGCCAGCAGCGCCGGGCGCATCGGCATCAAGGCCGGGGACGTGCTGATGGAATTGAACCAAAAGCGGATTGAGGGGATGGACGGCTGGAACAGGCTGACCAAGAGCGTGGACGAAGGGCAGGACGCGGTGCTCCTGCTGGTGCGGGACAGGCAAAGCGCTTATATCGTGGTGCCGGCCGAACAATAAAGGGGGAAAGCCCTATTACACAGGGGGATACGTCTCGTTCCGGCGCCTAAGGATGGCTCCGGCCCGAGACGTATCCCCCTGTTTGGTTAGGGCTGCTTCTGCGGAAGCTACTTCCTCTGATAGTTAGCTGATATTAATTGAAGGAAAAGGCGTTTAGGACGATGCGGCGCAGTGGATGACTTCGTTTTCAGTGACCAGCCAGTGCACGGGTATATCTAAGGAAGTGACGGGCACATGGGGGGCCAATTGGGCTTCAAAGGCCAGGCCGATGCTGGGAAGAGCGCGGCCTTCCGAGGCCAGCCAGCGGTCGTAGTAGCCTTGGCCCATGCCCAGGCGATTGCCGCGGCGGTCGAAAACCGAGCCGGGCACGAGCACGACGCTGGGTAGGCTCAGGTCGACCGGGCGCGCCGCCGCGGAGGGCTCCAGGATGCCATAAGCCCCGGGTGCCAGGGCTTCGGGTTCGTCCAGCACGTAAAAATGGAGTTTTTTGGCGCCCACTTCACAGCGCGGTGCGGCCACGATTTTGCCGGATGCGCGCAGAGCTTGGCGCAGCGGGGCCGTTTCCACTTCACTGCCGTGGCTGATGAAGCATAAAACCTGGGATGCGCCGCGCAGGAGCGGCATTTCTTGCAGACGCCGCAGGATGGAATCGCTTGATTTTGAGCGCAAAAGCGCGGGCATTTCTTTGCGGACTTGGAGCGCGTTTTTCCGCAATTCAGCGGCGTCCATGGAATTCCCCTTTGCGCACCGGAAATCCAGCGATCTTCAGGCTGAATTCCCTTTTAAAGACAGCTCTTTTCAATAAATATCTCAAAAAAAGCGGAATCTTGGCCAACGCTGAGCTGCGGTTTTGCATTGTCGTAACTGACAATCTTGTAACACGCTTTTGTCAGAATATGCGCCTATCCGTTAAAACAAGCCATAAAAATCAGCCTATTGAGCGCTAAAAATCGCTTGTGCCCCAATAAGCCTGTGATTTTCAGGCTGTCTGAAGCAATTCCGTGAGCTTTGGCACGGGCTTTGCATCTACAGCGGACACCACAACGGCGATGGGGTTCCTATGAACGACAGCATCACCCAGAAAAATACGCGGGACCTGAATCTGCTGCATCGCATCAGCCAGGTGCTGGGCTTTGACCTCAGCCTCACCGACGTCCTGCAGGTCATCGTGTCGGTGACCGCGGACCTCATGGACAGCAAGATCGTGTCGATCCTGCTCTACGACGAGAATACGCGCACGCTCAGCATAGCGGCCACCCAGAGCCTTTCGCCGGCCTACCGCGATAAACCCAGTGTTTCCGCGGATAAAAGCGTTTCAGGCAAGGCCCTGCAGACCCACCTTCCGCAGGCGATCATAGACGTCGCCAGCGAAAAAAGCTTCGGGTTCCGGGAAATCGCCCAGCAGGAAGGCATCGTCAGCATGCTGTGCGTGCCGATGATGATCCGCGGCCAGGCCATAGGGGTGATCAACAGCTATTCCCAGCACGCCCGCATTTACACCGAGGACGACACCAAGGTGCTGTCCCTGGTGGCCAGCCAGGCGGCCATAGCCATAGAAAACGCCCGCCTGCAGTCGGCCACCGCCGCCTTCCAGGAGGATTTGCTCAACCGGAAGATGGTGACCAAGGCCAAAACCCTGCTCATGAAGAAAAAGGGCATGGATGAGCCCGCGGCGCACCGCTATATACAGAAGGAAAGCATGAACCGCCGCAAGCCCATGCGGGAAATCGCGGAAGCCATACTGCTTTCCGAGGAACTGCAGGTCAAATAAGGGCCAACAACTCGCAGTAGGCAGCACGCTGCCTTCCACGAGACACCCTCTTCGCGGCGCCCGGGTCCGGATCCTGGGGAGGCGCCGGCTTGGGCGCCGCGAAGTGGGGCAAAAAAGGGGCTCGCCAGGGATTTTTAGCCAATACTGGCATCGAAAAAAAACGGCCCCGGGATATTCCATTTTGCATTAAAAATAGGTTACATAAAACGCAAAAGATGGTATTTTGCGTAACGTCACTGTAACGGCACGGGACCTTGCTCGGCTTCTTCACCCATAAGAAGCCGCTTTCAAAGCACGGCGCAGAAAAAACGCACGGCGAAAAACAACCTCAAGGAGGAAGAATGATCAGCTTCAAGAAACAACTCATCACCGGCAGCCTGATCCTGGGCGCCCTGGCGGTCCCGGCCCTGGGCCTGGCCGACGACACGGCGGCGGCGGCGACCCCGGTTGCCACCCCGACGCCCCTGTCCTGGTACCAGAAGATCACGGTTGGCGGCTATCTGGACGAGTACTACCAGATGAACTTCAACAACCCGGAAAGCACCGGCTACACAGCCGCACCCGATGGCGCGCGCGTCTTTGACAACACCTCCAACGAATTCACCTTCGGCGGCGGCGAATTGACCCTGAAGCAGAGCGATTCCGCTTCGGGCACCGGCTATTTCGTGGACCTGCTCATGGGCCCCGCGGCCGGAATCTACAACGTTGACGGCGCCACGAAGGACAGCGTTGAACTCGGCCAGGCTTATGTCACCCAGTCCTTTGGAAACGCCACCTTCACCCTGGGCAAGTTCGGAACGCCGATCGGCTACGAAGTGACCTACCTGCCCTCCAACGCCAACTTCAGCCGTTCCCTGCTGTACTTCAACGAGCCCCTGTACCATGTCGGCCTGGAATTGGCCTACACCCTGCCCATGAGCTGGACCGCGACGGGCTGGATCGACGACGGAAACAGCACGGACGGGGCCGCGAGCTCCGGACGTGACTACGGCCTGCAGCTGGCCTATTCCGGCATCAAGAACCTGAACCTGACCGGCACCTGGTACCTGCAAAACTACCTGACCACCGGAGGAATTCCCTTCGTGCTCGCGCCCACCACTGACGTCGATTCCAGCGTCAACTGGGCCAACCTGGTCGCCACCTACACGGCGAACAGCGAGTGGAATTTCGCGGGTGAGTACCTGTTCAAGAGCTTCGATGTGTTGGGCGACCCGCTCTACGACAACTTCATCGACGGCAACACCGGTTTCCCGAACTACAACACGGAAAACATGGGATACGCTCTGTACGCCACCTACGCTCCTTCGTCCGTGGCCAACCTGAGCATCTCCCCCCGGTTTGAACAGTGGTTCAACCCGACCGCCGGGATCCCGCTCAATCCCTTCACCGGCTCCAACATCGGCGGATACGTCGGCGCGAACAGCACCGCCGTGTTCAACGACTACACCCTGACCGTCAAGTACCAGATGGGGCCCCTGGCGCACATGCTTGAATACCGCGCCGATGCCAGCAACGCGAACATCTTCCCGACCAACAACACCAACGGGAACTACGCTGAGCCCTTCAACAGCAAGATCCAGCAGAGCCTGACCTACGCTGCGGTGTACAGCTTCTAACGCAAGGTTTGGTTCCTGGACAATTTCCACTGAAATCCTCAAGGCCCCGGGGCGCAAGCTCCGGGGCTTTGTTTTTTTAGAGATCCCTCCCAAGCCCTTCGTCCAAAACCATTGAGGCTGCTCCTCTGTCGTTCATAACGCCTCTGTCGGAACTGACAAAAAAGTCATTCGGTTCAACCTGTTTAATCTTTTAAAATCAGACTTATTCCATAATCACTGTTTGGCATAAGTATTGCTTATATTTCAATATGCATAGATTCGAGCAAGACCTGCACGGTTAGACAGTCCATTCCCCCGTTCCAGCAAGGCTGCTGGGACATAAAGCATAGAGAGGCCACAATGGCAGAATCTAGGGAAAACGCACTGGGCATCGTTCCAACGATAGGATTAATGGGCGCCTCCATGAACGCGATGGCCCTCATCGCGCCGGGCGCCTTTTTGTGGATCACCTTCCAGATCCAGGCTTCGGCCACCACGCCCGCCGGCATCTCCGCGGCCCCGGACATGTGGTTCGGCATCCTGCTGGCCCTGATCCTGGCCCTGCTTACGGCCCTTTCCTACGCCCAGCTGGCCAAGCTCTACCCTGAAGCCGGTTTCGCGAGCTGCACCTACTTCGCGGAAAAGGCCTTTCTGGACAGCCGCAAGGAAAAGCGCGCCATGCCCCATTCCCTGGCCCGCTACTCCAAGCTGGCCACCGGCTGGGCCGCCCACCTGTTCTACTGGGTCTATCCGGGCGTCATGGTCGCCACCTTCGCCATCCTGGTGGGCTACGTGTACACGGCCTTCACCAACCAGACCCTTTCCAACGCGTCCCTGACCTTCATCGGCGTGGTTTTCGCGGCGATCGTCGGCTTCATCGCCTACAAGGGCATCTCGGGATCGACCAAGACCAACATCGTCATCAACATCATCCAGTGGGTGGCGCTGACCGTGTTCAGCCTTCTGGCCCTCTACTACCGCTTCTCGAACCCGGAACACGCCACCCAGTGGGCCTTTTCCGGCGCCATGGACGTGGTCAAGTTCCATGATTTCCAAAGCGTGCTGGTGGAATCCACGATCGCCATCCTGATCCTCGTGGGCTTTGAAAGCTCCACCGCCATGGCTCCGGAGACCAAGAACCCGGAAACCACCATCCCCAAGGCCATTCTGCTGGCGCTCATCGTGCAATGCGTGTTCGCCTACATGTTCGAATACTTCTGCGCCAACTTCATGATCAGCGAGAAGCTGACGGGCATCGCCACGGTTCCGGCCCCGGTGGCGGCCGCGGTTTCCGGCACGGCGGCGGCTGCCTCCACGGCGGCGCCGGTCATGATCACCCAGACCGTCACGGGCATGGCCGCCGCGGCGAACTCCTCGGCCCCCATCGGCGACATGTGCGTGGCCCTGGGCAACCACGTGCTGCCGGGCGTCGGCTTCGCCTTCATGCTGACCATAGCGGCCACGGTGATCATCGCGGTCCTGGGCACCACCCTGGCTTGCATGAACACGGCCGTGCGCGTGACCAGCGGCATGGCCGAGGACCGGGAGCTGCCCGAGTTCCTGGCCTTCCTGCACCCCAAGAACAAGACCCCCCACACGGTCATCGGCGTGCTGGTGGTGATCTCCTGCGTCATCGCCGGCATCGGCGTGCAGTCCGTGGACGGCCTCACCGGCATCACCCTGGCGTCGAACTTCGGCACCTTCATTCTGTACGGCCTGGTCTGCATCTGGACCTACATCGCCTACAAGGACCGCCCGGACTTCAGCATCCTGAAGCACGTGCTCATCCCCTTCGGCGGCCTGGTCCTGAACGCCCTGATGTGCGCGGGCATTTTGTACCTGAACATGACCGGCACGGCGGACAACAAGATCGAGGCGGAAATCTGCTTCTACATCGCCGGCGGCTGGGCGCTCCTGAGCTTCGTCTACATCATGATCACCACGGTCCACAAGAACTACGGCCTGAAGATGGTGCAAGCCATCATCCGCCCGGACAACCTGGACGAGCTGGTCGACACCCTCACCAGCGAAGGCCTGCTGCAGGGCATGACCGTCACGGAAGTGAAGGGCTTCGGCCGCCAGCGCGGGGCCAAGGTCGAGGGCGCGCCCGCGGAGAAGATCAAGTTCCTGCCCAAGGTGCGGGTGGAGATATTGGTCAACGAGTGGGACGTGGAGCACGTGATGCAGGTCATGCAGAAGGTGCTCAACACCGGCAAGTTCGGCGACGGCAAGGTCTTCGTGTTCGAGGCCGAAGAGGTGCTGCGCATACGCACCGGCGAGGTCGGGGTCGCGGCGGTCTAATAAAGGCTCCAGTGGAGCCTTTATGGGGCCGCGGCGCCGCTAGGCGCACTTAGCGGCCCGGCCAAACGCCCTTTCGCCGAGGCAAAAGAAAAAGGCCGGTCCTTCGGGACCGGCCTTTTTCACGTTTCATGGGTTTTGCGCTTTTTTCGGCCGAGCGTTCCGCGCCTCAGGCCAGCCCGGCCTCGTCCTGGAGGTCCTGCTCGTGCAAAATCCGGATGCCCTTGCCGTCGCGCCTGATCATCTTCCTTTTTTCCAGGTCGCTCAGGCAACGCATGAGGGTTTCGGGGGCGGTGTCGGAGAGCTCGGACATGTCCGTGCGCGAAAGCTCGATCTTGAGCAGGCCGTCGCGCTCGAGCCCATAGTTGCGGATCAGGAAGCACAGGACGCGGGCCACCCTCTGTTCCGCGGAGACCTGGGCCGCCCCCACCAGGCGGTCCTCGACGTCCCCGAGCTCGATGGAGAGCGTCTTGAGCAGGAAATGGGACAGGTCCTTGTCCTTGCGCAGGTAATCCAGGAAGAAATCCCTCTGGATGAACGAAACCTTGGCGTGGTGGTGGGATTCGGCGGTGATCTTGTAGAGCTCCCCGGCCAGCAGGGCCCGGTACCCGAAAAGGTCCCCGGCGCCGCCCATGTAGGTGATGTGCATGCGCCCGGCCTTGCCGGTCTTCATGAGCTTCACCAGGCCGTGGTGGATGAAATAGACGCCGAAGGGCTCGTTGCCCGTGTAAAAAATGGTCTGGCGCTCCTTGTACAGGTGCTCGGTCAGGACCGGCGGGCCCTTCTTCTCGGCCGCGGCCAGGAGGCCGTGCATGATGGCCTTTTTTTCGCGCAGCAAACGCCCGTAGAAATCCGCACCTATGCCCATGTCACCTAAGCCCCCGCCCGAAAACGACCCTGATGCACGCCCCTCATCATGCCTTACCTTTTTGTCGGGATCAAAAAAAATGAACGCCGGCACCCAAGAATAATATTGGCACAGAAGCGGGGCTGCCCCAAAATGATCCGGATCATAGAGCCTCAAGGGAGAGGCGCGCAAAATTTGTTCCCAAGCATGAAACGCGCGCGGCAAGGGTGCCGGTTCCGACGCAAGCGGATCTTCGACCGCTTTCGCGTCCCTATCCCAGCCTGCCCATAGGTTCGCACGGACCAAGGCCTCCCGTCGGGGGGGGCCCGGCCCTGTCTATGCCCGCCCCGGCGCTTGAAGCGGCTCCCTTGCGGATCCGTCCACAGCCTTCAGGAGTGTCCATGCCCACATCCTTGCCCAGCCTCAGCGCCGGAGACACGGCCTTCGTGCTGGTCTCCGCCGCCATGGTGCTTCTGATGACGCCCGGGCTGGGCCTCTTCTACGGCGGCATGGTCCGCAAGAAAAACGTGCTCAGCACGCTGATGCACAGCTTCCTGATGCTCGCCGTCATCAGCGTCGTGTGGGTGGTGGCCGGCTACAGCCTGGCCTTCAGCCCCGGCGGCCTGCTCCACAACCTCATCGGCGACCTCAGCTTCGGCATGCTCAAGGGCGTCGACGGCCTCCCCAACCTCGACTACGCCCCGAGCATCCCGCACCTGGCCTTTGTGGCCTTCCAGATGAAGTTCGCCATCATCACCGTGGCCCTCATCTCCGGCGCCATCGCCGAAAGGGTGCGCTTCTCGAGCTTCCTGGCCTTCGCCGTGCTCTGGTCCCTCTTCGTGTACTGCCCGGTCTGCCGCTGGGTGTGGAGCCTGCACGGTTTCCTCAGGGAAGCCGGGGCCCTCGACTTCGCCGGCGGCACCGTGGTCCACATCCTCAGCGGCTTCTCGGCCCTCACCGCGGCGGTCCTGCTGGGGAAACGCCGGGGCCTGGGCGAGCAGAACATGCTGCCGCACAACACCACCATGGTCATGCTGGGGGCCGGCCTGCTCTGGTTCGGCTGGTTCGGCTTCAACGCCGGCAGCGCCCTGGCCGCCAACGGGCTGGCCGCCTACGCCTTCGTCAACACCAACACCGCCGCCGCCGCCGCCATGCTGAGCTGGCTGGCCACCGAATGGTGGATGCACGGCAAGCCCACGGCCCTCGGCGCGGCTTCCGGCTGCGTGGCCGGCCTGGTGGCGGTCACGCCCGCCGCGGGCTTCATCACCCCGGCATCGGCCCTGCTCCTCGGGGTCCTGGTCTCCCCGGTCTGCGTTTTGGCCGTGAACCTGAAGACCCGCCTGGGCTACGACGACAGCCTGGACGCCTTCGGCGTCCACGGCGTCGGCGGGACCCTGGGGGCCCTGGCCACCGGGCTCCTGGCCAGCAAGGCGGTCAACGCCGCGGGCGCCGACGGCAGCCTGCGCCAGCTTGGCCTGCAGGCCTATGCCGTGGCCGTCACGGCCGGCTACGCCATCGCCGGCACCTGGGCGGTGTTCAAGGTGGTGGACCGCGTCCTCGGCTTCCGCGTCAGCGGGCGCGACGAGGAGCTGGGGCTCGACCTCAGCCAGCACAGCGAAGCGGGATACGAGATCTGAAGCGGACCGACAAACCCTTGTGGAGGCGCGCCATGACCCTGAAAAAAGTTGAAGCCTTTGTGCGGCCCGGCGCGCTCAAGAAGATCATGCTGGCGCTGGCGGAAGCCGACTATCCCGGGGTCACGGTGAGCGAGGTGCAGGGCCACGGCCGCCAGAGAGGGGTCAAGGAACACTACCGCGACCAGACCACCATGAGCCTGCTGACCAAATTGAAGATCGAGGTGGTGGTGGAGGGGGCCGCCCAGGCAAGGAAGGTGGTGGACGCCATCGTCAAGGCGTCGCGGACCGGCGAATACGGGGACGGCAAGATTTTCGTGTTCAACGTGGAGCAGAGCCTGGTCATCCGCACGGGCGAGAAAAGGGTCTGACAAAAAAGGTCCGATGAACCGTACAAATTAGTAATTGAGCCGCCTTTACATTTTTGTAGCCGTTAAGAAAATTACATTCAAACGACTGTTTAATGACTTTAAGTTCATAAAAAAATGGCACATATCTTGCATTTACCGTGACGATTGCCTTAAACGCCGGCACTTCGCCCACATGCAGGACCTACCATGCCCCTCACCCAAGAACTCGGCGATCTGATCCTCGACGAAAACCTGAGCATTCACTTCCAACCCATCATCTCCCTCAGACAAAAAGCGGTCGTGGGCCTCGAAGCCCTGGCCCGCCCCGGCTCCAGCCCGGGCTGCGCCCCCCTGAATGTGCTGGAAATGTTCCGCAAGGCCCAGGAGGAGAACCGCTTGCTTGAGCTGGACCGCCTTTGCCGGCGCAAGGCCCTCCACACCTACCGCGGCCTGGACTCGCTGCCCGAGCCGAAGCCCCTGCTCTTCGTGAATTTCGAGGCCTCGGTCATCGACCAGGGCGTGGAGGGCTCCGGCGCCATCAGGCAGGCCGTGCGGGAAAGCGGCCTGGACCCGGAGGACGTGGTCATCGAAATCAACGAAAGCAGGGTGGTGGACTCAGCCGGGCTGAAGCGCTTCGTGGACCGCCACCGGGACCAGGGCTTCCTGATCGCGCTGGACGATCTCGGCACCGGGGAGAGCAACCTGCCCAGGGTGGCGGCCCTGCGCCCCCATATCCTGAAGCTGGACCGCAGCCTGGTCGCGGGAATCGACAGCGACTACTTCAAGCAGGAGACCTTCAAGTGCCTGGTCAGCCTGGGGCACGGGGTGGGCTGCCTGATCCTGGCCGAAGGGGTCGAGACCCAGGCCGAAGTGGATGTCTGCGCGGCGCTCGGCGCGGAGCTCTTCCAGGGTTTCAACTTCAGCCGGGCCCTCCCGGCCGAGGGGCTCCAGCTCGGCACGCTGTCCCCGGCCATCCATGCGGCGGCCCAGCGCCAGCGGGAGTCCGCGGTCAAGGCCATCCACGCCCGCGGGGCCCAGGCCCAGCATATGCGCCGGCTCAGCGACACGATACGCGGCACGCTCATCGCGGCCTCGCTCGGGTCCTTCGACACCGTGCTGGAAAGGGTGGTGCGCACCGAACCGCGGGTGGAATGCGCCTACATGCTGGACCAGGACGGCATCCAGGTGACCGACACGCATAAGTCCCCCTTCGCCGCCCTGCTGACGAACCGCCTCTTCTCGCCCGCGCCGAAGGGGACCGACCACTCCAACAAGGAATATTTCTACAGCCTCGTGGACGCGAAGCTTGAGCGCTACATCACGGAAAACTACCTGTCCCTGGCCACGGGCCGCAACTGCCGGACCGTGTCCAACCTGGTGAAGCTTCCCGACGGCGCAAGCTACGCGCTGTGCCTCGACTTGAGCTCCGACGATTGAATGCGCGGGAACTGCGCCGGACGGACCGCGCGCTTGGCGCCTTTGCGCCGCGTGACGCCGGGCTTATGGGGGCGCTGAAGGGCCTGTTTCCAGGAGACGATGGTCCATTCCTTCAGGCGCGAGGGTTTGCCGTGCCAGGCCAAGGGCAGCAGCACCCAATAAGGCACTATTTTTGAATCCATGACCCAGGCCTCGGCCCCGGGCAGGGCCATCAGCTCCGTCCGTGTGGGTTCGTCCGTGAGCCGCAGGCCCAGGCGGCCTTCTTTCCACACCAATGCGAAGATGTTGCCGTTGACGAAATAAGCGTCGCATCCGAACAAACGTTTCGGCTCCACGCCGTCCAGGCCGGCCATGGAGCCGTCGAACACGGCCTTCAGCCGCGCCAAATCGTCCGGCTTCATGTCACCGGGCTTCATTCTCGGCCCGGGTCAGGCTGTAGTCCCAGACCACCTGCGCCTCCAGCCCCTGGCCCTTGTTCAGGCAGGCGCGCACCTCCATGGCGGCCTCCTCCACGGTCAAATTCCGCATGATCAGGCCCTCCGGCAGGAGCTGGACCACCGGCGCGTATTCGCACCAGCCCATGCAGCCCGTCTTGGTGACGTAAAGGCTCCGTTTGAGGCCCGCCTCGGTCCGCGCGGCCTTGAGCGCGTCGGCCAGGGCCTGCGGATTGCCGTCGCGGGCCTTGAGCGCCGCCCCGCAATCAGCGCCATAGGTGCAGACCAGCAATTGCAGCGGACGGTCGCCGTCGAAATCCTGCTCGTTCATGCGATCCCCTTCAGGGTTTGGGCCTTGAACATTCCACGATCCTGGCCCGCTCCAGGCCCATGCGGTCCTTCAAGAATTTCCGCGCCTCCGGCCCCAGGTCCGCGGCCGGCAAAAGGACGCTGGCGCCGTTTTCCGCATGCTGGAGCAGGACCCAGACGTTTTTCAGGCACCACAGGCTTTGGAAACGGGCCCATTCAATGGCGCCGGATCCCCAGGAGGCCTCATAGCGGTAGGCCTCGGCGTCCATGCTGACACGGACCGCCTCGCCCTTGAAACGGCTGAAATTGCGCAGCGCCAGGGCCTGGTAATAACGGCTGGCCGCCACCAGGCCGCCCAGGGCCGTGAGGAGCATGAGCCCCAGAAGGACAGCATACCACCACCAGGCCAGGCCGGGCATAAGGGCGAGCAAGGCGCTTTCCGCCGCGGTGAGGAGCGCCATCAGGCCCACGAGACCCATGGGCTGGGCCGCGGTCTGGCGCCAGAAAATGCCCGCCGTGGCCTCGCGCACGTGGTCCGGGGTGATTTCAGCGCTGAATTGGACGGCCAAGGAAAAACCTATCTTTCCGCAGCCATTGCGGCCCTTCGTGACACCGCTAAGACGGACTCTTTTGACAAAAACTCGCTGCCTCCCCAAGTCTCCAACCTATAGGCCTTGTGCACGGGACGCTCAACGATCCGGCCTTCGACCTCGTTTCCCCAAGACGACCATCCTGGCCTCTTGTTTCTCGCGAATAGCTCCACGAAGGGTCCGGGACTGCACGATTCAATGAGGTCGTAATGAACCGGCGGTTTGGCTGAATGTTCACCCTTGCGGGTGGCAAACAAGTTCACTTGTGTGCGGCCTGGTTTTAGGGTGCGCATGCGCCCGCGGATTCCAAAAAGCAAAATCTCGGTGACATTGCGAAAGTAAAAACCCACTCCGCGCCCGTCGGGTCCGCCATCTTTGCGAATCTTATACCAGATGATGTTGCTCTTGTATTTGAACCCCCATGACGCCATGACCTCCAGGCCTTCCGGGAGAAGCGCGTTCGGCACCCATAGATAGAGGTGCGCGTTTTCCTGGCACGCCGCGGCCACAGGGAGGGCTTTTATGTCCTTAAGATCCATTGTGGAATACCTCAGCAGCCGCCGATGCTCAGGGGCGACTTTTCCGGTGCTGTTCTGGAACTTCCAAGGAGGATCCGCCAAAACCGTTCCGAACTTGCCTTTAGGCAGACCGAGTTTGGTCAAGCTGTTCATGCCGTCCTCTTCGTTTGTTGAAAAAGATTCGTTTTTATTCCAAATGCAAGGATAGGACACCCGCCTCCCCCGCCGCCTTTAACACGAGGCAATAGCTTACTCATGTGGGTGGTGGAAGCCCCATAGGAGGCCCCTTTTCCGAGTTCATCGAAAATTTGCTGAAGCGCATCTGATCGAGTAATGATTACTCCCACGCTGATTACCCGTAGGTCGAACAGGAGGCGGAAGTTGTTCAGGTCACGGTCAAAGAATGGATCTTTGTTGTTCCACTCAATCTCCAAGGCAATCCCGTTTTTGAAACAATCAACCTTATGCGTCGGCGAATCGGTACTATGCCCGTCGACGACCACTTGGGTTGCAAAGCCTTTCTCGACCCAGCCCAATTTCAAGAACTGACCGTCAATTTCCGTTGCCACGGGAGACTTTCCACCCCCGGGTGCGCGAATTGACTCCTCTTTAAGTTTAAACTCGGTCAAAACCTTGATGATGTCCTTCCATTCATCGGGAAAGTCATCTTTGAGGATGGCGGTAGCATGCTTCCATTCGTGGCATTCGTAATTCGCCCTGATGCTGGCTGGCAAAAGTTCAAGAGCCACCTGACCTCCAAGAACACTATACCAATAGCTTCAAGGCACCTACTTTCTGAGCTTGCATTGTATCCGCATGTCCGCGCTCATGCCAGTATCCGATCTTTAAGGCTCCCAATGCCCACCTAAAAAATAAGGGGAGCCATATCGGCTCCCCTTACGTTTTCATATCCTATCCTTTCTTAGTCTTTTTTTCTTTAGCTACAGCCGCTCGTGGTGCCGCAGCTGATGCACTTGTGGCAGCTGCCGCTGCGCACCATGATGTCGCCGCACTCAGGGCAGGGCGGGGCGTCGCTCTCCACCTGGAAGGCCACCTGGGTCTTGCGGCCGACCTTGGGCTTGGAATCCCCCATGGGCGAGAAGGCCACCGGCATGCCCGCGGGCTTGCCGCCGGCCTGGGCGCGGGGCGCCTCGGCCGCCGCGATCGTGGCGTCCACCTGGGCCTCGGTGGCGGTCTCCTTGGGCAGGACGAACTTGAGCTCCAGCCAGCGGAAGATGTAATCCAGGATGGACTTGGCCATGGGGATGTTCGGGTTGTTCGTGAAGCCGTTGGGCTCGAAGCGGGTGTGGATG
>Ga0206860_10129_pt1 | contig 18098 bp, 23 predicted proteins | sample Alteio_BWOrgCont_44_FD_152624 | JGI IMG/M metagenome (GOLD analysis project Ga0206860, IMG submission 152624) | Enriched cells from forest soil in Barre Woods Harvard Forest LTER site, Petersham, Massachusetts, United States -... | ecosystem: Environmental > Terrestrial > Soil > Temperate forest >...
TTCCTAATTTTCTAGTTGTTCTAGCAAGATGAGGTGCGATTAGACCTATATTGACAGCGCCGGAGGCTGCAAACAAGCTCCATATTCCGGGCTCTGGTGAGACTTTAGTATGCTTTTCTGCTCCCTCCAATCCATGGGGATATCCATATGCCGGATCAGCCTCTGGGTCGTGAGATGCGCGGGCTGCTTTCCAGCTCTGATGGCTTTGACGATGTCGGGAGCAAGGAACGCCAACGCGATGAGTTTCTTCACGTAACTGTGGCTAACGCCACTGCGGGATGCGATGGCAGCCATCGATGGCGTGCGCCCGGAAAGCAATTCTTCACTCCATGCATGGGCACGGGCAATTGTCCTGATAAGGACCGGATCGGCATGGGTGTTGGGCGCATTGCTTCCCTCGATCACCAGTCGCATCTCGACGCCACGACGTTTCATCTGCATCGGTATATCACGCGTCAGCATCGGAGCCTGACCCGGATTCTCGGTCAGCGACGCCAATGACAGTATAATGCGCATGCCATCCTGCCGCAATTCCACGCGCCTGATCCTGTCATAGACCGCCGCAGGGTTTTTGCTTGCTTCTTTAGCGGCATTGAGCGCCGTAGGGATATGAGGTGACTCCATTTCTGATGCTTGCAGAGCGGCGGTGATGAAATCACGGTCATTAAGCATGGACTGCGCAAGCCGCATGACGGTCTGCTCTATCTCCGGTCCTGGCAGCCGCCAGCCATGGGGCGTATCATCCCTTATACCGGTAGTAAGCGCCTGCGAGACGTAATAGCGGTATCGTCTCCCCTTTTTCACGGCATGCACCGGCACCAGCCTTTCACCGGAGACGTCGAACAACTTGCCGGTCAATGGGCAAGGATCGGTTTTGCGCGTCCGTGTGGAATGCCCTACCCTGTGATCGGCCAGTTGTTGCTGTACCTGCTGCCACAGCGCAGGATCAATGATGGCCTCGTGCTGCCCCGCATGGCATACACCCTTGTGGCGCACCTGGCCGATATAGGTCGGGTTCGATAATAGGCAGTAAAGCGCACCGCGTGAATAAAATCCCCCTCCCGGTCGTGTGCTGCTCTCCCGGACCTTCGAGCGAATGCCTTGTTTAATCAGATGATCATGCAGTAACCGCACACACCCCAATTCCAGGTAATGCTTATATATATGGCGGACGGTCTTCGCTCCCTGGGCATTGATAACCAGTTTCTTATCCACCACCTCATACCCCAGCGGCACCGATCCACCCATCCACATGCCCTTTTTCTTGGAGGCGGCGATCTTGTCACGGATACGCTCGCCGGTGACCTCGCGCTCAAACTGCGCAAAGGATAGCAATACATTGAGCGTGAGCCTGCCCATGGACGTGGTGGTATTGAACTGCTGCGTAACGGATACGAAAGAAACGCCATGCTTGTCAAAAACATCGACCATGCGCGCGAAGTCGTGCAAGGAACGCGACAGGCGATCCACCTTATAGACGACCACCACATTGATTTTTTGGGCAACAATATCGTCCATCAGTTGCTGGAGCGCCGGGCGCTGCATGTTACCGCCGGAGAAGCCGCCGTCATCATAGGCAGTTTTAACCAGTTGCCACCCCTCATGCCGCTGGCTGGTGATAAAGGCTTCACATGCCTCGCGCTGGGCATGCAGCGAGTTAAAATCCTGCTCCAGCCCTTCCTCAGTGGATTTACGGGTATAGATAGCGCAGCGAAGTATGTGCTTACTGGTCATGCTGCGCCTTTCTCTTCAGGCCGAAGAACAACGGACCCGACCACTTCACGCCGGTAATGATGCGCGCCACTTCCGACAGGGATTTGTATTGCTTGCCCTGGAACAGCACCCCACTTTCCGTCACCGCCACTTCATAGGTGATGCCGTGCCATTCCCGTAGTAGCCGGGTGCCTGACTTTATTACGGGTTGCGGGATAGCGATCTGCCGTCCGGCGGATGCAGCTTCGGCGACCTTGGCAAGGAACCGGCGGGTGGAAGCGTCGAGTCCACCCCATACCTTCTCCTGCATGCGATAGGCGATGGCGCGCTGCATCAGTAATTGGCTTATGCTGGCCGGTGGTTCAGAGCCGTAAAGCTCGCGCCAGCGCTCTATAAGGCCAGCACGGTCAAGGGCAGGAAGCCTCGCCAGTTCCCCGGCGAGGCCCTCCGTCGTCATGGACTTGCGGCTCATCAGCGTGCGCCTGCGATCCGATAGACGCGCCCACGCTCTTCCTTCTCGGAAGCGACGGTCAGCCCCAGCCGCTTCTTCAGCACGCCGGATATTGCGCCGAGCACGCTGTGGTTTTGCCAGCCGGTGGCTTTCGCCATCTCCTCCACCGTTGCACCGCCCGCACGCTCAAGCAACGTGATCAGCGTGCTTTGCTTCGAGCCGCTGCGGCCTGCCTCCTTTACATCGGCCACCTTCTTAGTCGTTTCCGGCTTCGCGGGCTTTGCACCCTTGGCCGGTTTCTCGACTTCCTTGCCCTTGGCAACTTTCACCGCAGGCTGCTTCGTTACCGCGCTTTTTACGGCTACGGGTTTTTTCTGTGTTTTCGACATGGTTTCCTCCTATTTTGCGGGCACCGGGATCATCCCGGGGCTTCCACCACCACAAGCCCGGAATCAGGGCCGGGCTAGGTGCGGCAGGCCCGGAGGTGGGGCCTGCTGCACCCATGAATGCTTGCTAAAGGAGGTAAGTCCAGTCCTTTCAGGGCATAAATTGGAGCATTTCTTGCCCCATCAAAACAGCTTCTCCCACACGGCGAGGGAGGAACTGCTGGCCTTAAGGTGATCGAGCGCCATTGCGGTCGAGTCGACCTGATCGTCGAATCTGCTACCGGGAAAGCCGGTAAGCTCCTGCAGGTAGTCGGCAAGCCATGGAGCCTGCGTCGGCAGGAACACCCGCCCCTGCTCGAATAATGCCGTCTGCGCATGCAAGCGCATTACCTTGTCCGTTCCCGCCGGGGGCACGTAAGGAGTAATGAGCAATACGCCATCTGATTCCAGATCCTGAATCAGCTGCGTGCCCGACGCTTTATCTTCCACCAGAATAGTTTGCGGTTCAAATTGCCCGTACATATCTTTTACCGCCCGCTTGAGGTCGGGGTAGTTAAGGCGCTTGCGGAAGACATGCAGCAGGTAGTAACGCCCGTCCTTGAGGCCCCAGGTCGTACAGACGCTGTAATCGTTGAGCTCGCCGGATTTATTCGCGGTATCCCAGCTTTGAATGACTTTAAGGAACGTGTTTTTGTGGGGCGGCTCATCATAATGCATAAGCCAATGGGTTTTCACCATGGCCCCGCCCACCGGGATGGGGTTTTGCTGATATTGACTCGAAAAGTTATAATCCCCGATCCGCTGGCGGGTGGTGGCGAGCATGGCCGAGGTCTCGCGCTCGACGTGAAGCACCTCTCCGGTTTTGCGCTCATAGACGTGCCGCCCGAGGGGACTTTCGATGGTGTGGGCCTCGTCATCCTCCGCTATGGCCGGAAAATTCACCACTTCCCATGTATCCGGCCCTTCGAGCACATGCCCCACGAGATCGTCCTGGTGAAGGCGCTGCATGATGATAATGATGACGCCCTTGGCCTTATTGTTAAGGCGGCTGAGCAGCGTCCCGTCGAACCAGTCATTGACGCGCTTGCGCGAGGTCTCGGATAGGGCTTCTTCGGGCTTTAAAGGGTCGTCGATAAGGATCATGTCGGCGCCGCGACCGGTGAGTACCCCTCCGACCGACGTCGCCATCCTGAATCCCGTGTCGGTGGTATAAAAATCATTCACCGCCTGCTTGTCGGGCGACAGGCGGGTGGAAAACAGGCTCTTATACCACGACGCGTTCATTATCGTCCTGGTGTCGCGCGCGAGTTTGTCAGCCAGGTCCTGACCATAGCTCGCGCAAATGATCTGCTTCGCCGGATCATGGCCCAAGCACCAGGCGACGAACGCCACCGAAGCGGAATGGGACTTAAGGTAGCGCGGCGGGAGGGTAATAATCAGGCGGGTTGTCCTGCCCTCGCGGCAGTCTTCGAGCTTGGTGGCGATGGCCTCGATATAGGGAGCCATCAATAATTTAGTCTGCGGGTTCAGTTTCTGGAACGAACGCGTGATAAAGCTCACGAAGTCGCGTTTGAGGATAAAGTTATACTCGGCGGGCGAAAGTGTCATGACTAGGACTCCTTTTTTGAAGGCTCGGGGGTTTGGATGGATTCGGGTGGGTGAAGAAGGGTCTTTTCGCCCGGCATGCGCCGCAGCCGCTCGACTATGCTGTCCATGGTCAGCTGATCCTCCTCGCTCATCGCCGGGATTGCCGCAGCGGCAGCAGCCTCGAAACGCCCCTCGATCATCTGCACCAGGGGCAGAAGCTGAACCATGGCTTTTTGGTCACCTGTTGCCGCCTTATTGACGAATTGCTTGATTGCCGCTTCGAGCTTGCTGATCGCTTTGCGCTTGCCGTTTTCGGTAACGACCACCTTTTCCTTGATGGCGTTATTCACGATGGTGGCCAGGTTCTTCGCACCCTTGGGCTTGCCTTTGGGGTTACCGGACTGCCCCGGCTTGAATCGGCTGTGCTGCGGCGGGCGACCGTAGCCGACGTCGTATTTACCGTCTTTTTTATCCGGCGCAGGGGGTTGCTCTTTCGGGGAAGGAGATTGCAGATCAAATGCAATCTGGCTCTCCATTTCATTATCCGACATGGGTCGCCTCCTTCGCACTCTCCTCAAAGGTAAGACCAGTAATGGCGTGGCGGGCCTCATCGCCGGTTTGTTTTTGCCAGCGGCGAATTCCCACATCAATATAGAGGGGGTCCAGTTCCATGCCATAGCAGACACGGCCCACGCGCTCGGCGGCCATTAGGGTAGTGCCGCTGCCTAGGAAGCTGTCGAGTACGATGTCGCCGCGCGCCGAGCAGTCCAGGATCGCATCGGCGACGAGCGCGACGGGTTTCACCGTCGGGTGGAGCGCCAGCAGGTTGTTGCCCTCTTCGCCGTGCTTGCTAAACGTATTGGCGCAAGGGTACTTCCAGACGTTCGATCGATAACGACCGTGCCTACCAAGCTCGACATTATTGCGGTGTGGCGCGGTCCCATGCTTGAAAACAAAGATCAGTTCATGTTGGCTGCGATATAAGCTGCCCATACCGGCGTTGCTTTTGACCCAGATGCATAAGTTTTTATATTCGCTATAGACCTGCCTACCGGCGGCAAGTAATTCCCCCGCATGTCTCCAGTCCATAAAAAGGTAATGGAGTGAACCTGGATGACTATTGAGTGCCAACAGGCGGCATACGCGCGTCAGGAAATCAGTGAATTCCAGCTCGGACATCTCGCCCACCGCCATAGCGAATTCGCGGTGCTTTATAGCACCCAGACCGCTTACGTGCCCGTCAATCTTTACGTTGAAGGGCGGATCGACGATTACCTGATATGCCCGTTCTCCCTGCATCAGCGCATCGTAGGATGCTGTATCAAGTGCATTTCCGCATAGGAGACGGTGTTTGCCCAGGAGCCAGAGATCGCCCGGCCTAGTGATGGCGGTACCCGGAATATCTGGCAACTCATCGACGGGATCGGTCGCGCCCTGCGTCGTGATCGACAGGCCCTCGATCCGCAGGTCGATCTCGCCCATGGTAAAGCCCGTCGTCTCCAGGCTGAAACCGAGATCAATGGCCGCCAGTTCTTTCAGCGTTTCACCAAGCAGCCGGTCATCCCAGGTGGAGTTTTCCGTGAGGCGGTTGTCGGCGATGGCGAAGGCGCGCGCCTGCGCCTCCGTCAGGTGCTCCAGCCGGATCACCGGCACCACCATCCAGCCGAGCTTTCTGCACGCAAGCAGGCGACCATGCCCGGCCAGGACCTTATAATTGCGGTCGATCAGGAGAGGGACGTTAAAGCCGAAGCTCTGAATGCTGCGCGCGATCTGTTTGATCTGCCTGTCACTATGCTGCCGGGCATTCTGCGGATCGGGTTTAAGTAAATCGGTGGAGAGGGATTCGATGGAAAGCGGGTTGGATTTGGTAGGATTAATCATTGCATGATCCATTCTTGCGGTTATGGGAAAATCCCATCTTCAGAATGGCATGGAAAAATCGGGTGAAAAAATCGGGAAATGGCCGGAAATCGGTTAACCGGTTTTTTTCTAACCGGTTCTTCTACCACCTTCGTTTGATGATCGTATTATGGCCGGAAATCGGTTAACTGGTTTTCTAACCGGTTTTTTTTGTAACGGCCTTGTTTGGCAGAAATATTGGCCTGTTTCAGGCACTCACGGCGGACCTTGGTAAAAATCTCCTGCCTGGCTTTTTCTTTAAACTTGTCCTGACACGCCTTCCAATCCGCGTCGCGTGTAGGATGTCTGGGCTGGGTCTTATGTAGTGGAAGCCGTTCATTCATAAACCAGCTATTAACCGCCTCCTCAGCAGCGCACTGCCTTGCGGGTGCTGGCTTGATTGGCTCATCGGAGGCAGTTTCAGTTTTCTCATCCGGCCAATGCTCAAGAATATCCGCTCTCCTGACCTCCAGATGCAGCCAATCTTCAATACAGGTATTTTTCCATAGGAAACTGAAGCCTTTATCTCTTATAGGGCCCAAAGGAAAGGGTTCCGGATGCCCCATGCCACTTTTACGAATACCACGCAACCCGATTATTTCATTCCTGAGGTACGTAACGAGCGTTTCTTGAGCTTTTTGGATCTCGGCCCACACATCACGATCCTGATTCTGACGCTGGATCAATTCGGCCCTTACCTTTGCTATCGGCTTTTTTAAAAGATGGATGGTCTTTTTGACATGTTCAATATCAAGCTGGGCAGCCGTATGCCCCGATTCTTTCCGCCAGCCATCTGACGACCACTCCTCGCCGTTTTCCAAGGCAGCCAGACAATCGAGCAAGATATTGAAATCAGAAACCTGCCATTTCTGCAGTTCGGACTTATATTGATTAATGTGCCGGACAGCGCCTTCAAAGTCACGAAAGGCTATCCAGCCTATTGCCTGGATGGCTGAAATATAGGGCGGTTCTGTCATTTCAAACCCACGGAATGACTAATATACTATGCTATTTTTAGCTTTGATCCCATGTTGTCAATCATCTTATGTGCCACAAGCGCCCCCAGAGGCAACCTCAATGCACTTAAAACATGGCCTTTATATGGTGACGCCGTGGCGGGAAAGACGAGAAATTATGCAGTTGATCCTGCAATGCTAGAACGGCGCAGGATGTATAAAACAGCTTTATTACTCATGAGGTTGTGGCGCCTGGCCGAAACTGCAGGGGTTTATGGCAGACCCATATAAATTGCACCAATTCTGGCTGACGACCTTAACTACCTGTTCTGTTAAATCTCTGACTTTGCTAATGCAAGTTTCCTGGGAATTGCCTTGGCTGGAACACTCAGCCAATACAACCTGATACTCCCGAACACAGCCGCGATGCATAATATTATACACTACTGTGCGTAGGTTTTGGGTCCCGCCGTCACTATAAATACCGCTAAGCGTTGCATTTGAAATCGGAAGTATGTACTTAGCGAAAGGGGATGACAAGTTCCTCTAATATTGTACTTGACGTAAGGCTTTCGTCATGTATTATATTTCTATGAAAACGCAAAAGCCAAAGATTCAAAACCGCTCCACCAAATCCGACATCACCGTGATGCAGGAAATTCCAATGGCCTGCTCTAATGAAAGGGCCGCTGTGGAGTTCATGGAAAGCAAACGCTGGAATGGAGAGGCCAACTGCCCGCATTGTTGCAGCCTTGGCGTATATCAGATGAAGGATTCTGTAACCGGCGAACGTCAGGCTGATTATCGCTGGCGCTGCAAGGATTGCAAAAAGCAATTTACTGTGCGGATCGGAACGGTGTTTGAAGATAGCCGCATTCCCATGCGTCACTGGTGCTATGGTTTCTGGCGTGCCGCTACGTCAAAGAAGGGTGTCAGCGCCTTGGAAATCCACCGCCATACCGGGCTTTCCTATAAATCCGCCCTTTTTATGTTGCATCGTATCCGCTTTGCTATGGCGGATTCGGTCAAAGGCCCATTGTCCGGGCCAGTGGAGGTTGATGAAACCTATGTTGGCGGTAAGCCCCGGTATAAGCAAAAGCGCACTGGCCCGCGCTCAGGTGCAGATGCGAAACAACCCGTATTGGCTGCTGTAGAGCGTGGTGGCCGTGTAAAGACAAAGCCAGTAACCAACGTAACCGCTAAGACTCTAAAGCAGTTTATCCGTGACGGCGTGGACTGGAATTCTGCCATTATCACCGATGAGAACTCCTCTTATAAGGGCATTGGTGCAGAATACCTTGGCGGTCATCATACCGTTTGCCACAGCGCCAAAGAGTATGTGCGTGGAGATATTCACAGCAACACAATTGAAAGCTTCTTCGCCATTGTTAAGCGCGGCCTCAATGGCATTTACCACAGCGTCAGCAAGGAGCATCTGCATCGTTATATGGCAGAATATGAGTTTCGATATAACCACCGCGAGTTAGAAGACGGCGAGCGCACAATAGCGGCTATAAAAGCAGCAGAGGGGAAACGTCTCCTCTACAAACAAACTTGTTAAGATTTACTAACAACAAGTTAATTCAAAATCCATTGCGGAAGAGGCAAATTTCGCTTGCATTGCGATTGCATCATTTATATATTGCTCAGTGAAAACCCGGCCCCCACGGATAATGGGACAGCCGGGTTTTCTGGATTTACTTGTTCAATGTATAACCAGCTATAGTGCTGGCATCTATGGAGGAGTGGCAGAGTGGTTTATTGCATCAGTCTTAAAAACTGTCGGGGTTGTCCTTCGAAAGTCGCCCCCGTGGGTTCGAATCCCACCTCCTCCGCAAAAGGAAGGAAATAGTATAAAACCCGTCTCTCTTTTCTCTCTCCAATATCAACTTAACCCAAAAGGGATCAAGTCATGGACGTAATTATTGAGAAGTACATACCATTTGTCAAGGAGCAAATAGCACTCCAAGAGAAGATGATTACTAAATTTGCCGATCAAGCGTGGCGGCAAAACCTACATATTGCTTCATTAGAAAAATACAAGTCCCTCGAAAAAGATATTTTGGAAATATCTAATTATATCAAAGAATTAGAGAAAAGACCGAAAATTTCAGTTTCAGCAAATAAGCTGACTCTAACCTTTGAGGATATACAAAATCTCCCCAAAGAACTCATTGAAGAACTAAGTATCTCTGATGCTGATCGTACCGAGTTCAATATCAATAGCATTATTGAGGATAATGGCGGCATCGCTAGCTTAGATCAGATTCTTGTTGGTCTATATAATAAGACAAATGAGATATTTAAGCGTGTAACAATAACATCCCGTTTGCATAGAATGGCAAATAAAGGGCTAGTGTTTAGTGTCCCAGGGAAAAAGGGTATCTATTCGAATCATGAGCTTTCCGAGACAGATGTAGACAGTCTTTTTAATAAAGAGGAAAAAAGCACTGCATTAGCCTTTGATGGAGAGAAAGTAGTTTCATTGGCTTGATAAGGCACAATATCTGAGAGAATATGGGGGAGTGGCGAAACTGGTACACGCGCCTTCTTTGGAAGAAGGTTCCCTAGCCGGAATTACGGGTTCGAGTCCCGTCTCCCCCACACCATTTCATTGTATAGTATAGCTATTTATTGTCAATCCGCTGTTATTTAGAAGGCGATGCCTTCAATTCTTTTTCCTGAGAGATTATCGCAAAGCCTTGTCCCTGATGACTCTTTACGCAGTCTTCATCCTGCGATTTCATAATGGAATATCCGACAATACCGCCTCCCAACATCATAGGATTTTGGCCACCGCAATTAACAATCTCCCCAGTCTCATCATTTTTCATGACAGTCTTAGGTGTAGCATTGCAGGCGGATATGAACAGAACGATAGCGCAAAACATCACTTGTTTGGTGCGTAAAATCATAAAACTCTCCTTTGTTGTTGGAATTGGTGCGGCTAGTTTCATCTGATAGTCATTAATACAGGGCGATAAGAAATATATTCTTTCCTATTCATCGTCGGCCTCTTTTTTATGCTTTTTCTTATGGTGCTTTGACTCGCAATCTTCGTCATCTGTAGAAAGCACTCTTTGGAAAGTCTGCCCAACCTGCACCATAACGCAATCACCCTTTTCTATAGGCTCATCATCCTTTGAGACATTTTGTGCGATGGTAATAATTTTCTTGAAGTCCTTTCCAGGATCAATCGTCTTGATAGTATATTCTATGCCCTTATCGTTAATTATACCCTGTTCGGCGAAATGTCCGGCTACCCCACCTACAAGCGCCCCGGCTATCATCATAAGCAATTCCCCGCGTCCGCCACCTACCGCTGAACCGCCGACTAAACCCGCAGCGGCACCAGCCGTTGCACCTGCGCCAGAAGTTTCTCGTTTAATATTTACAGATCGTTCGGAAATTACTGTGCCGAAAACAACGATAGAAGCTTTTCCAAGGTCTTTTTCATCATAAGTATTCTGCCCCGGTTGCTGACAAGCGGTTATGGAAATTATAAGGAAAATAGCGATTATGCGTTTCATAAACTCCCCTTTTATTGGTGATCGGGGAGTTGAAAAAACCTACTAAGTGAGAGGTCACGCAGACCTTTAGCCGGAGCCTATTGCATACGCCTGCGTCTCCCCGACCGCAGAGGTCAAGGAGTACGTCTCGTGTACAAATCGCACTTAGTAAGGAGTTTTCACGCTCCCGAAGCCTTTTTGACTTCAGAGGGGAAATTAGATAGAATGCGCGATATGAGCAAGCAGAAACCTGAAAAGCAGAAATCAGGCCCAAAAGCTGAGACAGTTAAGATTGAAGGCGATTGGGAAGATTCTGTGAAAAAGGCGCTTGAAGTAAAGCGCCCGAAAGAAGGCTGGCCCAAGGAAAAATGAAAATTCCAGCCAGCATGTTCATTAGAACGATTCTAGTGTTTCGCTAAGTACATACTTCCGTTTGAAATACAGATGTTAAGATAATCATCATTGGTAAAATCATCACCGGCAAAAGCCGGGCTTGCGAGGGCGACACACACGCGCAGCAGAATAATTCTGCGCATATTCATGGGTTTCCCGTTCTCTTTATCTGGATTGCTTTAACGTCCAGCATGGGCGAAAGCAGGCAGGTGAAATTAGCGGCAGTCAAGTCTGGCCCGGATGACTTGTAGAACGACGTTCCTTGCACTGCGATATCGTAGCGTTCCGCAATTTTTCCTGCGATTGATGCGCCGGGGTGATAAAGAGGACTGCCGATGCTTATTTCGACAACGCTCGTATAGACGCTGTGATCGAAGTCTGGACGATTAATCCTGGTGGGAACCGCATCAAGGCAGACCTTGGCCGCCATCGCAATACCAGTCGAGGTGTCGATGCCCGGCTTGAATCCCTGGGGCCGGATTAAATGCCAATAATTCTGTTCGGGACTATAAGAATCAGGCTCAAACCTGCCCGTTCCTTCGCGCAGGTAACATTCAACAAGCTGAGGGCTCATTCCATCAATCGCAATAAAGGTCGCATCGGGATGAAATGACCGCGCCGATTTAACGTAACGCGAATCGATCTCAAAAGGCACCGTCTTACCTCCTGCTCTCGATGCACAAAGCTTTTCTTTGCCCGGATCGTTGCCGATGGAGTCATTTAAAACCATTTCGGCGTCGGCAGGGCTGGCAGACAATAAAAGGCAGCTAACGACAAATAGCCAGCGAAGCGGGGATAAAATCAGTTTCCGGCGTTCATCTAACTGGGCTTTTTCCACAAATACATGCCCCCTTTCTTCTTTGGTTTTTCTTCAGGCGCATTTGACTCTTCTTGCGGCCGCGCGCTCTTGAGAAGAGCGATGATTTCTTTCTGATTGGTTAGCGCCGCCTGTCCCTGCGCAATCCTTATTAGGACATAAGGAAATATCATCGTTGCGCATCCCATTGCCGCAGCTACGGCCTGCTGCGGACCATTCTCCGCGCCACTAAAGGCATGAGAATAATCGATGTAAGAAATAATCACCCAGATAAAGGCGATCACTGAGAAAAACGGCATATGTCCTCCTATTGTCCCGGGTTTGCTTCAAAAACGATAACCGGCACCGTCCTGCAGCCTTCTTCATCGATTTTCGATCCGCAGGTCACTGCGGTCATATGCTTATTCTTGAAAAAGAATTTGCAGGCGCCATCTGTTGCTGGGATGGGTTGGCCGGTTTGCAAATAGACATTCTGTACGTCCAGTATCAGGCCATTGCTTTCCATCAGCCCCGCAAAGCCGATTGGCTGGCTGTGATGCGACGCGGACTCGGCGAACTGGATCATTATGTGTTTCGAGTCATTGTCAAAAAATGAAATTACTGCGCTGTCGCAGTAAAACCGGCTTCTCCGTTTGGTCAGGTCTTCGCCGATATTACCCTCGGCGATGTGACTTTGAGCGGTGCATATACCTTTTACTATTTGCACGTCCGTCAGTTCCGCATGAGCGCCGGAGGCAAATGCAGCCATGATCAGAAAATTATTAAAAAATATCTTTGATTGCGACACGCCCGACCTATTCCTAAAACTGGTGATCGGGGAGTTTCAAAACCTATCGTTAGAAAGGTCGCGCAGGCCTTTAGCCGAAGCCTGTTGTATAAACCTGCGCCTCCCCGACCGTGTGGTCGAGGAGTGCTTTGCGGTCGCACTTAAACCGCTAACGATAGGGGTTTGAACGCCCCATGAACGCCTATTGGCCTTCACGGGGTCGATAATAGGGGGTGTTCAGGAAGGGTCAAGTTGATTGACCAGCTGTTTCGGGGTATTTCTAGGAAACAGGGCAGAACTTGGGGGAGGTTAGCTCAATTGTTGCCTCTTCAGATTCCAGCCGAGCAATCCTAGCTAGAACGGCTAACCACATTTCCATAATGGGTTTATCTACTCTGAAGACCAAGCGCAAACGCTTACGAGATAAAAGAGCCTACTCAGGGGCTCTTCCTTCTCTTTTCTTCCGTCGATACTACATATCCGGCAATGACGTCGAAAAGCTCTTCGTCAATTGAGCTTTGGCGTAAGGTGTGGGAGGTTTGTTTCAGGGCTTCCAGCAGATCATCAATGTTCTTTTCCGCGCGCTGCATGGCGGCAAGACGGCTGGCGTTCTCGCTGGCCAGGGATTCGGCGCAGGCTTTAAACAGTGAGATAAAAAGATATTCACGAATAAGCGCGCGTAACACTGGCGCAGTTTCATCTGTGATGATTTCAGGCAGGTTTCCTGTCGGCCAGTCCGCCTGCGCAAGGGAGCGCTGCCATGCCGCATCGAGCGGCAGTAATTGCTGACTTACAGGTTCATACACCGTACCGGACTGAGGGCGATTGTGAAAAATGAACAGGGGTGAGAATTCGCCCTGTTTGCGGCTTGTCACACTCTCCGTCAGAATCTGCCCGACAAGCGAAGTGATGGAAGTGATCGCGCCCGGCACATCGAATGTTTTCTCTACTGTGAAACCTGCGTCCGTCAGACGCCCGCACACGCGCTCCCCCACGGCCCAGAGCGTCTTTGTACCCGGCAACGCGTCAAGCTTCGTTTGCACATACTCGGCCAGCCGGTCATTAAACTGGCCGACAAGGCCCTGATCCGAGCCAAAAACAACCGCAGCAATGTCATTTGGGGTTTTTCCATCCTGTTCATTCACAGGCATGGGCGCGCTCTGCCTAAAGCAGGCCGTCAATCCAAGTTCTACTGTGCGGTCATAATCACCGAGCGCCTTCATCGCCGTCTCGTATTGCCCGATGTTAGCTGCGGCCTGCGCCTTCATCGTGCGAACCACGGATTCAAGCTGCTCCGCTCCGGCGATTTTCCTGCGCAGGTTTTCCAGCGTGTTACTCATGTCTTTTTCTCTGAGACGGGCTTGCGCTTGGGCTCTGGTTTAGGCTCAGGCTTGGGTTCCGGCTTAGACTTAGCCTGAAAGGGCGCCAGGACGTTGCTTGCGATTTGTACAATAGCCTTGCGGTCGGCATCGGCGAGTGTTTCCTGGGAAGAAAAGCGCTTGAGTATGTCTGCTGATATATCCGCTGCAGCGGCGCAAAGAGCGCGCTCGGCTTCCTTCATTTTTTCTTCCGGCACGCTGTCGAACAAACCTTCACTCAATGCCAGCAGCACAGCAATCTGCTCACCGACCGGCAGCGGTTCCGATTCCCCTTGTATCAGGCAACTGCGAATGCGTTTTCCGTGAGCAATGATCTTGCTGGTATGTTCATCGAGCCTTGTGCCGAAGCGGGCGAAAGTTTCAAGCTCCAGGAACTGCGCATAAGCGAGCTTGAGGTCGCCCGTCACGGCGCGATAGGACGCGAATTGCGCCTTGCTGCCGACGCGGGAGACGGATTTGCCTACATCCACCGCCGGTAAAATACCCAGCTCGAACAAGGTGGGCGAGAGATATATCTGGCCGTCGGTGATGGAAATCAGGTTGGTTGGGATGTAGGCGGAGATGTCCTGCGCTTCGGTTTCGATGATGGGCAATGCTGTCAGCGACCCGCCACCCTTTTCCTTGCTCAAATGCGTCGCGCGCTCCAGCAGCCGCGAATGAATGTAAAAAATATCGCCGGGAAAGGCTTCGCGGCCCGGAGGGCGGCGCAGCAGAAGCGAAATCTCCCGGTAAGAACGCGCATGATGCGTGAGATCGTCGTAAACGATGAGCACGTCGTGGCCTTCCTCCATGAAATGTTCGGCAATGCTGGTGGCGGCATAAGGGGCAATGTAGGTGAGGCCGGGGGGATCGTTTCCTTCACTTACCACCACCACGGTATAATCCATCGCTCCATGCTCGCGGAGCCGGGCGATGCCTTTGGCAACGGAAGACGCGCGCTGTCCGATGGCGCAATAGACACACAGCACGTTCTGGCCCTTCTGGTTCAGGATCGTATCGATGGCGATGGTGGTCTTGCCCGTCTGCCGGTCGCCTAAAATCAGTTCACGCTGACCACGCCCGACCGGGATCAGCGCATCAATTGCCATGATGCCGGTTTGCAGTGGCGCGGTAACGGGGGATCGATCCATGATGGCAGGCGCAGGGCGTTCTATGGCCAAACGTTTGGCTGTGACAACCGGCCCTTTGCCATCAAGCGGCGCACCCAGCGGGTTGATGATGCGTCCGATTAGCTTGTCGCCCACCGGCACGTCCATAACACGTTTCGTACGCAGGACTTCATCTCCCGTCTGGAGTTGCCAGTAATTGCCGAGGAGAACGACACCGACTTCATCCTCATCGACGTTAAACGCAATGCCTTGCGCCCCGCCTGGAAACGTCACCAGTTCCTCAAATCCGACACCCGGAAGACCCGTAACTGTCGCAATGCCAGTGGATATATTCGCAATCACTCCAACTTCGCGCAGCTTCAGTTTCGGGGCCAATCCTTCCCGCGTCCGTCCTATAACAGCGAAGGAGCGCTCCAGAGTGCTGTGCAGGCTATCAGGCTGCATGGGCTGGCCCCGGCTCTGGCTTGGCTTTATCCTCACTATCGGATTTTTCCGACATAGCTTCGTCAACGCTCTTTTCCAGCGTCCCGAGGTAATCCGCTATGCTCCAGGCGAGCTTGTGCCCGCTCACCGAAAGTTCAATGCCGCTCACCAGTTCCGGCACAACTTTAAACTGGAGCTTATCCTTATCGGTGCCGGAAATCTCCCTGACTGCCGTTTTAATGGCTTCCTGCTGCGCTGGCGAGAGGGCAAATGCACTGGTGATGAGCGTGCTCGGCGAATACGCCTGAAACGCAAATGCCAGCGTATGCTTCTCTTCATCCGTCAGGCTTTGCAAATGCTTGATGAAAACGGCGCACATGTGTTCTTCCAGGCTGACGTCGGCAAGATCGTGCAATGCCTTCGCCGCAATGGCAAAAATCTCCTGCTTTGTCCGTTGGATAATTTCCTGATTCAGGTCATGCTCCTCGTTCTTTAAAGCCTCTTTCCTTTTTGAACGCAACGCATCCGCCTCCGTCTGTGCTTCTTTCAAGAGCCGATCGCGTGACGCGTCGGCTTCTTTTTTGGCGTTACTCATGAGTTCCGCCTTTTGTTTGTCGAACGCGTCGTTCTTTTGCTTAAAATCGTCCTGTTCTTTTTGCGCTTCGGCTTTCTTGGTGGCAGCACTCGCAAGCTGATCGGCGATATTCTTTTCACGCGCGGCAATGGCGTCCAGAATGGGCTTGTAAAGGAATCGCTTCAGCAGCCACACCAGAACGAGAAAATTGACGGCCTGGGCGCTAACGGTGAACCAGTCGATTAACATGGGTTCAGTGTCCTGTTGCTGTTGCCGCTGCGGTGGCGATGGCGTGATTCCAGAACGGATTGGCAAAAATGAGGATCATGGACACCACGAAACAATAGATGGCTGTGGATTCAATCATGGCAAGGCCCACGAATAATGTCCGCGTGATAGTGGTAGCGGCATCGGGCTGTTGCGCCAGCGACTTGAGCGCCGTCGCCACGGAATATCCTTCCCCCAGCGCCGGGCCCAGGCAACCGAATCCGGTGGTGATTCCGGCGGTGACGATTGAAGCCACCGCAATTAAAGTCATGCTATCCATGTTCTACCCTTTCGTTGTTGTGATCAATTTGTGGAGCCTTGCGGTGGCCAATGGCACCCGCAATGTAAACCGTGGCAAGAATGCTGAAGATATAGGCCTGCACCATGCTGATGAGCAGACCGAGCGCTGTCATGACGGCGGGGAAGAGAAAAGGCGTGATGCTGAGCAGAATTGCGACAATCATGCCACCGCTCATCATGTTGCCGAACAGGCGGATGGCCATTGCCAGCGTGCGTGAGAACTCGCTGATGATGTTAAACGGCAGCATGATAATAGTAGGCTGCGCGTAGGACGCGAGGTAACCGCCAAGTCCCTGCGCGCGAATGCCGAAAAACGGCACGGCGACGAATACACAAAGCGCAAGCGCCACAGTAGTCGAGAGCGAAGCTGTCGGCGGCTCAAACCCTGGGAAAAGAGTGCCTATGCCGGATATGGCAATAAACAGGAACAATGTGCCGATAAAGCCGATGTATTTCTCCGGGTGCGCCAGACCAACCTCTTTGATTTGGGTGTTGATGCCGGTGACAACGATTTCAAGGAAACTTTGCCAGAATGAGACTGTCGCCTCGTCGCGCGCCAGGCGGCGCGTGACAAGCATAGCGGTTATGGTCAGCAGGAACATCAAGACCCAGCTTGTGACGATGGTACTATTGAGCTTAAAAAACCCGTGCTGCCACAATATCAGTTGATCGGGACTAATGCGCATGAGCACGCTCCCGTGTCAGCCGCGCGACAGCGAAGCGCGCGATAATAAACCCGGCAAGACATGCAAGCATTCTCTTCCAGTCGCCGCTTGCGACCTCATAAAATCCGGCCAGAATTATGCCTATGCGCAACCAGAAACTGCAAAAGAACCACAATGCCGGATGCGAGGACAACACGCCCTTGTGAACTGTCCACCAAAGGCCGCCGTAAAAAATGGCTCCGAGAATGCATCCAGCGCCCAGCGCCAGCGTTAAAGCCTCTATTTCACTCATTTTTTTTCTCCTCTTCCAGCATTTCCTTGCTTTCTTTGGCCACCCAGTGCGCCGCACTCCCACAGCCCATGAACAGGCCGACAATCAGCAATGAAAGCGTCCATGAATGGGTTCCAGGATAGCGTTTGTCCAGCCACATGCCCAGCAGCGCGCCCAGCAGCGTCGGGATTGCCACCGACCAGCCGATGAGCCCGAACATGCCGAAGCCGAACCAGACATTTCTGCCCGCCTTGCGTTGCGCTTTCAGCTTGCGCGTCGCCTGCGCGCCCACCTGCTGGCTGAAGTGCGCCACGTCGGCTTCATGCTGTATCTCCTGTTCTTCACCCATGTTGCAATTCCGCGAAACGGGTGATGAATCCACTCTCCAGCTTGGTAAGCGCGAGACTCATATCTTTTTCTTGTTCGCGTACCTTCATAAATTCCTGCTTTACTGCTTCGTGCAACTTCTCCGGGTCTGCTCCGCCGATGGCATTACGCACAGAAATAAGCACCTCCGTGCCCACCTTAACCAGGAGGCCTTCATCGACAGCGACAACCACTTCCCCTTCCGATTCGCTCTCCCAGGTCAGAATCCCCGGCGTAAGCGCCACGACACAGTCCAATCGGTGCGGC
>Ga0206860_10130_pt1 | contig 18077 bp, 20 predicted proteins | sample Alteio_BWOrgCont_44_FD_152624 | JGI IMG/M metagenome (GOLD analysis project Ga0206860, IMG submission 152624) | Enriched cells from forest soil in Barre Woods Harvard Forest LTER site, Petersham, Massachusetts, United States -... | ecosystem: Environmental > Terrestrial > Soil > Temperate forest >...
GGTACTACGTCTGGACGGGCCAGCAGTGGCGGTTTGATGAGTTCGTGGAGGCTGAGAAGCGAGCCGAAAGGACGATGCTCGATGCCTTTGCCGGGGCGAAGCACATCGCGGATGGTGAAGAACGCAAAGCGTTCCTGAGATTTGTGAACAAGTCGCTCTCCCGCGCAGCGCTAGCGAGCATGATTCATCTTGCGAAGAAGAAAGTGCGGCAGGCCAGCACGAATGAGTTTGACCGTGATCCATGGGCACTGAACATGAACAACGGCACTGTGGATTTGCGAACCGGCGCGTTGCGACACCACAAGCCCGAGGATCTCCTGAGTAAGATGATTCCGTTCGATTACGACTTGAATGCCGACTGCCCGACGTTCATGGCGTTCCTGTATCGGATCATGGGCAGGCACGCTGACGCGTCGAAATCGGAGAACGACAACGCGGAACGAAATGTCGCGTACCTCCAACGAATTTTCGGCTGCGCGGCTACCGGGAAGCCGGAGAAAGTGCTGTTCGTCTTCACCGGCGCTGGCAACAACGGCAAGACCACGCTGCTGGAGATTATTCGAGAAGCATTGGGGGATAAGGAGTACGCCGGGCAGATCCAGGTCGACAGCCTTATGACAAGGCCCAAGGAAGCCCTCTCTAACAATGCCGTCAATACGGACATCGCGGATCTCCAGGGCTGCCGGTTCGTTTCATCAAGCGAAGTGGAACAGGGGCAGCGGCTGTCAACAAGTCGTGTAAAGTACCTGACCGGTCTCAGCCAACTGAAAGGTCGCCGGATGCGAGAGGATATGATCACCTTCCGGCCCGTTCATAAGCTGTTTCTGGACTGCAATGACAAACCGGTAATCACCGACCCGAACGACGCGGTCTGGAACCGCGTCAAATGCGTGCCGTTCAACGTTGAGATCCCGAAAGCCGAGATCGACACGGAACTGCCGGTGAAGTTACGGGCGGAGTTACCGGGGATCTTGCGATGGATTGTGGACGGCGCCGTACTTTATCAGCGCGACGGTTTCGGTGAACCGCCCGACGTTACCACCGCTACCGAACACTACCGTCAGGAGTCCGATCGATTAAAAGAATTCTTCGAGGACCAATGCTTTGTTGCGAACGGCGATGTTGACGCCTGGAAAAAGGACAAGTGCTGGGTAGCGAACACGGAGTTGTACAAGGGCTACTCGACCTGGGCTGAGAATGCCGGCGAGAAATACCCACTCTCGAAAGCTCTGTTCGATGCGCGGGTGGAAAAGCTGGGAAGAAAACAGGATCGGGTAAGACCAGACGGCGGCCGGGAAAGCAAACAAGTTCGAGCATGGTACGGAATTCGATTCAGGACTCGGGATGACGATGAAAAGGGGGCGTGTGACAGAAACCGGGCGTGTGACAACGTGTGACGACGAAACCCCGGAAGATTCCGACTCTGCATTTTCGTATAGCGTCTTTAGCAGTTTTCTTGTCACACGTTGTCACACCGTCACACCACCAGGCACCAACCAGAAAACGATGTTGACACCGTGGTCGGTCTTCGGGACGACAAGAGTTGACGGCTGACGGCGTCGGGACCTATCAGCCACCGGGCACCAGATGAACGTCACACCGTCAGGGTGCCGGAGCAGGGCCTATGTTCGGTGCGGTCGGTGCCGAGCCACACTCTTCGTTCGGGGTGCGAGAGCAACGCAGTCGTATCGGCGGCGGGCGATCCAGGTATTCGCTTCCGGCAGTCAGTCCAAGTGATGAAGAACTTCGGCCACAACCCGGCACCACAGAACCCCTCCGCGGGCCGTGATATCGTCGTGGCCGAGACAAATTCCGTCGAGCCGTCAACTCAGGAGTTCGAGAAGATGGCGCGACGCCCGGCCCGGCGGCAACCGCGACAGATCGCAGGCGCGGCGGTCGAACGCGAGAACCATGAATCCATGCAGGTGGTTCGGACAAACAACCGCCGCAGCCAGGTTAAGAGCGCGATCGTTTTGCGGGAGGAGCGTCGAACTGGAACGGCGCTCTCTATTGACCCGGACGCGGCGTTTAGTGATAGTGCGATTCGGGGATTCATCGATGATTGGCTGGTTCCGGCGCTTGTGGAAAGGTTCGTTGAGAGTAGGCTGATAGAACAGTCCGAGGAGGATAAGAGGCAATGAGGTGCGCGATATATGCACGGTACAGTTCGGACCTGCAGCGGGAATCATCCATTGAGGATCAAGTCCGCAAGTGCCGAGAATATGCCCGTACCAGAGGATGGACAATTCTTGACGACTCCATCCGGTGCGACCGTGCAGTCTCTGCCGGAGCGATGGCGGGCAGGGAGGGCCTACAGGCGCTGATTGCTGAGGCGAAACAGAAACCGCGTCCATTCGACTGCATCCTGGTGGACGATACTTCGCGCCTCGCCCGGAATCTTGAGGATTCTCTCCGAACAGTCAAATTGCTGGATTTCTATGGCGTGTGCGTGTCCTTTGCTTCTCAACAACTCGATTCCGCGGATAAGTCATCCCGGAATTTGTTGACCATGTACGGAATGATGGACGAGCAGTTCCTCGTTGGGCTGGCTGACAAAGTCCATCGTGGTCAGGAGGGTCAGGTGCTCAAGGGTCTGCAGGCCGGCGGCAGATGTTATGGTTACCGGAATGTGCCGATCGAGGACCCGACACGACTGGAAAAGTACGGCAGACCGGCTGTTCTGGGTGTACGGCTTGAGATCGAGGAAGCGGAAGCCGCCGTCGTCCGCCGCATCTATGACATGTACGGCCGCGGATCTGGCCTTGCTCAAATTGCGAAGATTCTCAATGCAGAGGGCACACTCGCACCTCAACCTCCTCGGACGCGAACTATGCGGGCGTGGTGTGTGTCCTCGCTCCACGAGATTCTCAGAAATGAGCGCTATCGAGGTGTGTACGTCTGGAATCGAACGGAGAAACGGAGAAATCCGGAGACGGGCCGAAAGGTAAGCAAGGCCCGACCGGAATCCCAGTGGCTCAGAATTCTGGTGCCGGATTGGCGAATCGTATCGGATCAGCAGTGGGCCGGTATCGAGGAACGTTTGCGCTTTATACGCGAGCATCTTCCTTACACCGTCACCGGAGGCATCAATCGGACTGCCCAGAGTCGCACGTATTTGTTCAGTGGCCTTCTTTTTTGCGGTACCTGCAACTCGCGGATGGTGATTGTGAGCGGCGCAGGGAAGAGGGGATACGTAAAGTATGGCTGCCCGAGTCATCGGTACAGAGGCGTTTGCGCCAACAGGCTGACAATCCGGCGCGACCGTCTTGAGTCTCAGCTTCTGAATGCACTTGAAACACGGATTCTTCGCCCAGATATGGCTGGATATCTTGTGAAGAGCTTCGAGAAGCAACTCCGTGCTCGTATCAAGGAAATGGAGAGTCGTGGAAACGCTTCGGGCAAAACCACGATGGAGAAGCGTCGGGAAGAACTTCGTTTGCAGACGAAACGTATTTCGGCGGCGATCGGCCTCGGCGGCGACCTTGAGAGCCTCGTCGAACATCTGAAAGCAGTGGAATCCGAGATTACGGCGCTTTCTGATCGACTTAACTTATACAAACCAATAAACTTAACTGCGGAATTGGACGTTGTCCATCGGTTTGCACTTGAGAATGTCATGAGCTTGCGGGGGATACTCCGGAGCGAAGATATTCCGGCTGCTCGGACGACGCTTCAACGTCACATCGGCAAACTGGTGCTAACCCCGACCACTACGGACGGCGGATTGGTGTTCCAGCTATCGGGAAGTATTGATCTTCTGCCCAAGGGAGGATCGAAAGGTGTAATGCAAGTGGTGGCCAGGGACGGAATCGAACCGCCGACGCCAGCCTTTTCAGGGCTGCGCTCTACCGACTGAGCTACCTGGCCATTGTTGGAAGCTTCTATGCGGGAAACCGTCAGTATATCAGCAGGCCGGACGATTACGCCGATGATTGGCTCGAGGGGATTGATTGGCTTAAGCCGGTTGCAGAAGTTCGAGCTGGTCCGCGGTCGCCTTCTCCACGTCTGCGTGCAGGCTGTTTCCATGGGCATCCATCGTCACGATCGCGGGAAAGTTAGCTACCCGTAGATGCCACATGGCTTCCGGTACGCCGAAATCGAGCAGGTTTACATCGAGCACGGCGTCGACCGTTCGTGCGTAATACTGCGCCGCGCCGCCGATGGCGTTCAGGTAAACGGCGCCGAATTCCTTGAGCGCCGCCGACGTCTTAGCCCCCATGCCGCCCTTGCCGATCACGGCCCGCACACCGTAGCGTTGGATGACGTCAGCTTGGTACGGTTCTTCGCGGATGCTGGTGGTCGGCCCCGCGGCCTTGACAGTCCACTTGCCGTCGGTCTGCATCATGACCGGGCCGCAGTGGTAAAGCACCGCGCCGTTGAGATCGACCGGAGGCGGGTTCTTCATCAGATACGCATGCACCGCGTCGCGCCCCGTATAGACATCGCCGCATATTAACACCACATCGCCTACCCGGAGTGCCCGAACTTTTTCCTCGGTCAGCGGCGCAGTCAGGATAACTTCGCGGCCGGTCAGCGGAAAGCCCTCGCTCTGCGTCATTCGCTCAACCGCCCGCGACGGATCGCGATAGATCCACTTCGTGATGGCCCCTGTTGTCGCTTCGAGATGTACACCAAGACGACGGAACGCCCAGCAGTTGTAGGCAACCGACACGAAAAAACTTGCGGGCAGGCGATTCGCCGCCGCAATCTTGCATCCGATCAGTGAGACGTTTCCACCGAAGCCCATGGCTCCGACGCCCAGTTCGTTGGCTTCTTTCATGATGCGCGCTTCGAGCTCGGCGAGCGCCGGATCGGGGTTCACATCATCGAGAGTGCGAAAGAGTTGCTCCTTGGCGATATCGTAGCCGTGCGCGCGATCGCTACCGATACAGACGCCAAGAGCACCCGGAGCGCAACCCTGCCCCTGGGCCTGCCATACCGCGTGCAGCAGACACTTGCGCACACCCTCAAGCGTTCGATCCGCGCGGCCGAGCCGATCGAGCGTCTGAGGCAGGGAATACTGCACGTTCTTGTTTTCGCAGCCGCCGCCCTTAAGGATCAGCTTGACCTCGATCTCGTCCCGTTCCCATTGCTCGAAGTGGATTACGGGAGTGTCCGCGCCGAGATTGTCTCCGCTGTTTTTACCCGTGAGCGAGTCGACTGAGTTGGGACGCAGCTTGCCCAGCTTCGTCGCTTCCGCCACCGCGGCGCGAATGGCTTTGCGGATCGCAATCTGATTGACGCCGACCGGCGTGTGGACGTAGAAAGTCGGCATACCGGTGTCCTGACAGATGGCGCCGGAATCGTCGGCCGCCATGTCGATGTTAGAAAAAATGATGTTGAGCGCCTGCGACGCCTGCGTGTCCGGTTTTTCGGCAAGGCCCGTGGCGCGCATGGCTGCCCGCACGTCGGGGGGCAGATTGGTGGACGTCTGAGTGATCAGTTCGACAAGGCTGTTCTGCAGGAATTGCATGGGGAAAGCACCATTGTAGCGGTATCATCGGGACATGCCGGTCCGGACGCTCACGATGACGGCCGAGCAGTTCGACGCCCTTCCCGAGGAAGAAGGCCGCAAGTGGGAACTGCTGGACGGAGAACTGATCGAAGTGTCGAGCGCGACACCCAAGCACAATCGAATCCTGATGCGTCTTTCGAGCCTGCTCAACACCTTTGCTGAGTCGAAGAGGCTGGGTGTTGTATTGCCCGAGACAGATCTGGCGGTTCGTGCCAACACCCGCCTGCGCCCCGACTTCGGATTTTTTTCGTCAGAGACCTGGCGCACGGTCGATCTCGATCGCGTGCCGGTCGTTGAGACGCCCGATATTGCTGTCGAGATTATTTCACCGTCCGAAACAGCCGTACACCGCAAAGTCGATGCTTACCTGAAGTGGGGCGTGCGGGAAGTCTGGTTAATCTATCCGGAGATCCGGACCGTATTCGTTCATTTGCCCGGCGCCGTACAACAGCTGACCGAAGGTGCATTCCTCCTGTCGGATCTGATCCCGGGCTGGCGGCTTCAGATCGCCGATCTGTTCGAGAACTTATAACCTACGCCAGTAATCGCGCCATCGGCTTGGCGAAATACGTGAGAATGAGGTCTGCTCCCGCCCGCCGGATCGACGTCAGACTTTCGACCATGGCGCGCTCCTCATCGATCCAGCCGTTCTGCGCAGCGGCCATGATCATTGAGTACTCCCCGCTCACCTGATACGCCGATATCGGAACATCGAAGCGGTCGCGCGCCTGCCGGATGAGATCAAGGTACGGCATGGCGGGCTTCACCATGATCATGTCCGCACCTTCTTCGATATCGAGCTCAATCTCCCGCATCGCCTCGCGGCCGTTGGCCGGATCCATTTGATAGCTGCGGCGATCGCCGAACTGAGGCGCCGAATCCGCGGCCTCCCGGAACGGGCCGTAAAACACTGAGGCAAATTTGGCCGAGTAAGCGAGGATCGGGGTGTTTGTGTATCCGCTGGCGTCGAGCGCCCGGCGGATCGCGGCCACGCGGCCATCCATCATGTCTGAAGGAGCGACGATATCCGCGCCTGCCCGAACGTGCGACAACGCACCGGCGGCGAGCCATTCGAGCGTGGCGTCGTTATCGACTTCGCCATTCACCACCTTGCCACAATGGCCGTGACTGGTGTATTCGCAGTTGCAGACGTCGGTCACGACCAGCAGATCCGGCACGTGCCGTTTGATAGCGCGGATCGCCCGCTGCACGATGCCCTGGTCGTCGTACGCGCCCGATGCTTCTTCATCCTTCGACTCGGGAAGGCCGAAGAGGATGATGCCGCCGATGCCCAGATCGCGAACCTCGCGGCATTCCTCCACGGCCACGTCTATCGACATTTGGCAATGCGGCGGCATCGAGGCGATTGGCTTCCTGATACCTTCGCCCGGGCAAATGAACAGAGGCAGAACGAAATTGGCGGGCTCCAGCCGCGTTTCGCGAACGACCCGGCGAATGGATTCGGTCGACCTCAGGCGGCGTGGTCTGTGTGTCGGGAAAGGCATCTGAAGGGATTCTACCGCCCCATATCCGTGGAAGGCCGCACAACGGACGCGGCGGCGCCTGTGCGGCTTGTTCGAGTTCGCCGCACAACGGACGCGGCGGCGCCTGTGCGGCTTGTTCGAGTTCGCCGCACAACGGACGCGGTGGCGCCTGTGCGGCTTGTTCGAGTTCGCCGCACAACGGACGCGGCGGCGCCTGTGCGGCTTCCCGCCATGCGGAAAAATTACAATTCTTAATGAAAAAGCCCGCCAAACCGCCTGTCACGGGTTTATAATCTGCGGTATAGAGTTTTTGGCGCACAGACCGAAGGGTCGTTCGCGCGAATTACAGAGTACCGTGCAACGGAAACTGTTCCAACCAACTTCTGTGTTGCCCACCCTGTGGTTGCACGCCCTTGACACCGCCCCCCGAATCATTACAATAATTCGTATCCCAAGCTTTGATTATGCAGACCGCCTGCGAGCATAAGAATACAATCGTCCTCGCCCGTAGAGACGGCGTGGACTACGTGGAGTGCCTCGATTGCCGGCAGATCTTCGAAGCGGAAGATCTGGAGCCGGTAACTGTCGACACCGAAGAGGAGTAACAAGGCGCAAGGTCCATAGTCCAACCTGACAGCGCCGTTCATTCAGTTACAACCTTCCTAAATTGTCGAATGACCGAGGCAGCAGATTGATGTTGCCTGCTAGCATACGTCTGTATGCACGACATGGGGATGTTTCGCGCTGATCTGGACGCCGTCGCCGAGCGGTTATCCGCGCGTGGATTCATGCTGCCGGTGGATCGGTTGCGTGAACTGGACAGCCGCCGACGCGCGGCCATTACCGAGTCTGAGCAACAGTTGGCGGAGCGGAATCTGGTGTCGCGCGAGGTCGGACGGCTCCGCAAAGAAGGTGCGGACACTACCGGATTGCAGGAGCGATCGCGTGTTTTGGGTGAGAACATTGCCGCGCTGACCAAAGCAGCCGAGGAGCTCGATACCGAATACCGGGATCTTCTGAAGGGGGTTCCGAACATTCCCGACGAGTCCGTCCCGATAGGGAAATCATCCGAAGACAATGTCGTAATACGCACTTTCGGCGAGCGGCGGGCATTCGATTTCGAACCGAAGGCCCACTGGGACATCGGACCGGATCTGGGAATTCTGGATTTCGAGCGTGCCACCAAAATCACCGGAGCCCGGTTCGCCGTCTATCTCGGTTTCGGCGCGAAGCTGGAACGCGCGTTGATCAATTTCATGCTCGACACGCACACGCGCGAGCATGGTTACACGGAGGTGTTGCCGCCCTTCGTCGTCAACTCGGCCAGCCTCTATGGAACGGGACAGCTGCCGAAGTTTGCGGAAGATCTGTTCAAACTGGAGAACACCGACTACTGGCTCATCCCGACCGCTGAAGTGCCGGTGACGAATCTGTTCCGCGACGAAACCCTGGACGCTGCGAAGTTACCCATCAACTTCTGTGCTTATACGCCCTGTTTCCGCAGCGAGGCCGGCTCTTACGGTCGCGACGTGCGCGGGATCATCCGGCAGCACCAGTTTCAAAAAGTGGAGCTGGTGAAGTTTTCGCAGCCGGGCGAAAGCTACGATCAGCTCGAACGGCTCACCGACGATGCGGAGGATATTCTGCGCCGCCTGGAACTGCCATTCCGCACAGTCGTACTCTGTACGGGCGACATCGGCTTCGGATCGGCCAAGACCTATGACATCGAAGTCTGGCTGCCCGGTCAGAACGACTACAAAGAGATCTCTTCGTGTTCGAACTACGAAGCGTTCCAGGCAAGGCGCGCCAACATCCGGTTCAAGGCCGGGAAAAAATCCGAATTCGTCCATACGCTGAATGGGAGCGGACTGGCCGTAGGGAGGACCTGGGTTGCGATTGTCGAGAACTATCAACAGCGCGACGGCAGCGTCGTGGTACCCGAGGCTCTGCGCCCCTATCTGAACGCGGAACGCATAACCAAAGCCGCCGAGTTGAAGTAGTGACGCCACTCCAGACGCTCGAATTTCAGGGCTGCCACCTTGCCTGGCGGATCGATGGCGCGGGCCCTCCGCTGGTGATGATTCAAGGGGTGGGAGCTTGCGGCACGTCGCCGAATCCTCAAATCGCCATACTGAAGCAGCAGTACGCTTGCCTGAGTTTCGATAATCGCGGGATCGGTGCGAGCCAACCCTCGCCGGAGAGCCTGACAGTAGAGCAAATGGCGGCGGACGCTCTCGCGCTGATGGATCGCGCCGGCTGGGAGTCTGCACACATCGTGGGTCATTCCCTCGGTGGGCTCATCGCCCTTCAGCTTGCACTGACCGCAAAATCTCGCGTGCGCAGCCTGTCTTTGATGTGTACCTTCGCACGCGGCGCCGATGCCACGCGCCTGACTACGGACCTGCTGTGGATCTCGGTTCGGTTGCGTTGGGGTCCGAAGCGCTTGCGTCGGGAGGCGTTCCTCGAACTGGTGCTGCCGCCCGGTCAGGCGAAAGCGCCGCCCCCCGGTATCGTGGAGCGGCTCTCGGAGATATTGGGCCACGATGTCGATGAAATGCCGCCCATTACCGGTCAGCAAGTAGCGGCGATGCGGAGGCATGATGTCACACCACGTCTCGGCGAACTTTCGGGAATTCCTACGCTGGTAATCACCGGCGAGAATGATATCGTTGCGCGCCCCGCGTCCGGACGAAGGATTGCGGCGGGCATTCCAGGCGCCCGCTACGTTGAGGTCCCGGGCGCCTCACATGCCTTTCCCGTACTCGAACCCGAGCGCTGCGCCGCTTTGGTTCTCGAGCACCTCGCGGAGGCGGAGCGCCGGCGGCTTTCCGTTCGCGTGTCCTGATGCTTATCGGAACGGCGTTCGTGCTGCTTTGGTTTCTGACGGTCTTTACCCTTTCCATCACGGGCTGGTTCGAGCGCTTCTCGTCGGCGACGTTGTTCGGCTTCGGCTCGGTAGTTTCGGCGACGGGATTCGCTTTTCTGCACTGGCTCTCAGAGAAGTTCCGCGGGTTTCTGCGGGCGCGCAGCCTGAGGCGCGTAACGTTGGCTCAGACGTTTCGATTCTACGGAATCCTGGCTCTTATCAAGACTCACCAGCATGTTCTGCCGGCCCTTTTTGCCGTTCCGACCGGCCTTATCGACCTCTTCTTCGCAATCACATCGTTCTTTGTAGCGGCGCGCCTGATCTCTCCCAACGGGCGACCGAAGAGGGGCTTTTTCGCGTGGCACGTCGCCGGTCTTGGCGGTCTCGGCGTATCGGCAGTGATGGCGGTGCTGACCGCGTCGAATCGGTTCGGACTGATCAAAGACGGAATCACCAGTCAGCCGATGACGTGGTTCCCCATGAGCCTGGTGCCTGTGTTCGTGGGACCGTTCGTACTGATTTTCCACCTGCTTGCACTCACGGCGGCGCACCCGCATTACCTGGAAGCCCGGAAGAAGCGCCTGGTGGGTCAATAAAAGGCCTGGTCAGTACTCGCGCGTCTGCACAACTTTGACCGCGATAAAGAAGAAGGCGGCCGTCAGCGCGAGAGAAACAGAAATCGCAGCCCAGGGAAGTGTATGGGTGAACAGCGGGGAGTTCCCTCCCAGTATCCCGAACACGTTCCATCCGAATCGTCGCTCTTACAGTCAGTAACTGAAAGCGGCTGACGGGCAGGGAAAGCGTGTAATACGTCGAGCCGTGCAGGCCCTTCACAGCACTGAATGCGCTTTGCGTTTTGACGCCGGCGCCGCTCAGATAGAAGCTGAAAAGAATCCACAGGAGCGAGGTTGCCCCCATGATGGCAACGGCGTCCTGGCGTGAAGCGACCGGGCTACCCATCCGGCGAATGAAGAGCGTCCCCCCGACGAGAATAAATCCCGCCAGGAACCGCAGACGAACTTCGTACCATGATTTCATCCAGAGCATCTTAATTGCCTCCTCTGAAGCGAGCCTGTTCCGCCAGCGCGATCGAGTTCCTGCTGGCGAGGATGGACACCGTGCGGCCTTCCTGCCGTACATGCTCTGCGCCATCGAGCCACTGGACGGGGCTGCGAGGTTCATCCTGAAAAACGACGTGGAGACGCTGGTACCGGGCCTTCAGGTCGTCGAGCGAACCGGAGACGATCGCCCGCCCGCGATCGATAATCGTTACGTGATCCGCAATCTGCTCGACCTCGGCCAATTGGTGCGAGGAAAAGAAAACCGTGATGCCTTCCGTGGCCGAAAGCGACACGATTTCGCGAAGCATATCCTCAACGGAGACCGGATCGAGGCCATCGGTCGGCTCGTCCAGAACCAATAAATCGGCGCCACGCGAAATCGCCAGCAAGAGCATCAGCTTCGAACGCATGCCCTTCGAGAGATCGGGAATCTTCTTGGCCGGCGGGAGTTCGAACATTTTGAGATAGCTTCTCGAGGTCGTCGCGCCACCTCGGAAAGAACGGCCGCGTGAAGCGGATGATCTGCTTGGGCGACCCGAGAACACGCACCCTGCCCGCGTCGGCCCGCAGCATTCCCATCAGTATCTGGATCGTCGACGTCTTGCCGGCGCCGTTGCGTCCGGTGAAACCGAATATGCCGCCCGACGGGACCTGCAGATCCAGACCGTCGAGCGCCGCGTGGTCCTTAAAGCATTTCCGGAGGCCGCTCACTTCGATGGCGAAATCGGTCATATTCATTTCTCCTCCGGATTGGCGGCCCTGAGCAGCGCCAGTTCGCTTTCGACAAGCCGTCGAATCTCTTCGTCCGTGAGTCCCGACGACGCGAGCCGTTCTACTGCCGTCTGCACCACGGCCTGCGCTTTCCGCAGCACTTTCGTCGGCCCAGTCGCCGACTGGCTGACGAAAGCCCCGGCGCCGTGTTTCACCTCAATGATTCCCGCGTGCTCCAGTTCGCGATAAGCGCGTGCCACCGTGTTCGGATTCATCACCAGGTCCTCGGCGACTTTCCGGATGGTCGGCAGTTGCTCGCCCGGGCGAATGGCTCCCATTTCGATGGCGTGCTTCACCTGATCCATGAGTTGGACGTAGAGGGGAACGCCGGAAGACTGGTTCACGCGGAAGAGCATGTCAAAGTGTCTAGTTTATTAATACACTAGACAATAGAAGGCGTCAAGGCCTATTTATTACGCCGGTGGAAAATAAAGACATCGCTGCCCGGATACATCGTCGAGTCCGCATCCGGGCGGCTCCCGGCGATAGTACGAACAGATATCAGACCGGTACGTGCGGCTCAGCCGCGTTTCTTCGGGGTAAGCAAAACGCGACTGAAGTCGCGTGTGCCCGCGGTCTGAGCGGCGGGGACCACGCGCACGATCAGCACGAACACGCTTGCCAGCAGGGCGCAACCGCCCAGAAACAACATACCGCTGCGATACGAGCCGGTATTGTTACTGAGGAACCCGACCATGTACGGACCGAGAAACCCGCCCAGGTTGCCGAAGCAATTGATGACGCCGATTCCAGTTGCCGCTCCTACTTCGCTGAGAAAGAGCGTGGGCAGAGTCCAGAAGCTGGCGCGATAGCCGTGCAGTCCGGCGGCGGCAATCGAGAACAGCAGCATGGCAATGACAACATTGGACCCCAAGCGATCGCTCGAAGCGAAGATCGCAAAGGCCAGGGCGCCGATTCCAACCGGAAGTGCCACATGCCACCGGCGTTCGCCGGTCTTATCCGAATGCCATGCCAGCAGCAGCAACACGGGAATCTCGATTAGAAAAGGTATCCCGCTGATCAGAGATACCTTGAGCGACCCCAGGCCCGACAAACGCTGGACAATTTTCGGCAGCCACAGAGTGAATCCCCAGTTCGCGCTCAGAATGCAAAAGTAAGCCAGTGCGAGAAGGATGACGCTCGGATGGCGGAGCACCTTCGCGATACCGGGCGAAGGCGGTTTGCCGCGGCGCTCGTGTTCCAGTTCACCCGAAATCCAGGCGCGTTGCTCGGCGGTCAGCCAGCGCGCTTGTTCCGGCCGGTCCGTCAGGTAGAAGATCGTGATGACACCGAGCACGATCGCGGGAATTCCCTCCAGCAGAAACAACCAGCGCCAGCCCTCAATGCCCAACCAGTGAACCTGCAGGAGCAATCCGGAAACAGGCGCGCCGATGATCTCCGAGAACGGGATGCCGACCATGAAGAAGGCGACTGCCTTGGCGCGATCCTCCTGGCGATACCAATGCGAGACGTACACGAGAATGCCTGGGAAGAAGCCGGCCTCGGCCAGACCTAAAAGGAAGCGCGCTCCGTAGAACTCGGTCGCCGTGTGAATGAAGCCGGTGAGTGCGGCGAAAAGGCCCCACGAAATCATGATGCGCGCAATCCACTTGCGGGCGCTCCAGCGTTCGACGAGAATGGCGCCGGGAATTTCCAGGACGAGATAGCCGAGAAAGAAGATTCCGGAGCCGAGTCCGAACACGACGTTGGGGAAGTGCAGATTGCGAGTCATCTCGAGACTCGCATAGCTGACGTTCACGCGATCGAGATAGGAGACCAGATAGAGGCAGAACAGGAACGGCATCAGGCGCAAGGTGATGCGGCGGCGGGTTTGGGCGGCGAGCGCGTTCAAAAGCGGACGGCCCCTTCGTAGCCGGTCATCTCGAGGTACCCGACGCCTTGCTGAGTTCCGGAATAATCCACTGCGCCTTCCCAGTAAGCGGAACCGCCTTGCTTCAGACGCAGTTCCTGATCCGGCAGGACCGCGCGCGATGTCAGGTCGATGTTCAACGAAGGCGCTCGCAGCCGCCACGAGACGGGATACTTGTGCCAGTAAGACAGAGGCTGCAGGGTGAACTCCTCCCGTTTGAGATGCCTCGGCACGCCGCGGGCATCGATAAAAGTACCCGACGAATAGGAATCGATTGACCCGTTGTTACTGCGCAGTTCAAACAGCATCAGCTCCGTATGATTATCCAGCTGAACGCTGAACCAGTCCCACCCCACCTGATCCGGCGCGAGTTGTTCGGTGAACCATTCATGATCCATCCAGGCTGTGCCGGATACCTGTCGAGAGTCGATGGTTCCCGAGACGCCGAGGCGCGGGAATGAAACGTAGTGCGATGCCCGGCCGGCTCCTTCGGCCTTTTGACTCACGCCGTTCTCGCCTTGAATCACGAATGGCGTTTCGGGCGTCAATTGCAGATGAAATCGAAAGTGTTCCGTGACAGCATCGAGCGTCTGATTCTGGCTCTCCCGGTCTACCGAGGTCCACTGCGCCGACCAGTTCCCGTTCCAGATTCGACGCCGATCGAAGCTGGCTCCGGCGACTCCGGGACCTGCGCGATTCAATCGTTCCTCGTACCGGAAGCGCTTGCCTTTTGCGTCTGTAAGGGCAGCGTGGGCAAGATAGAGATCCTCGACGGCCCACGCGGGTCGGGTGGTTTTACCGGTTTTGCCGTCGCCGGCAGTGCGTTCCCCTTCGCGAAAAAAGACGAGTTCGAATCCGAACCGTTCACCACCCGCGGTGGTCACGTTACCCGTGTAATACCACCATTCCGTGCGAAAGTCTTGATGCTCGAAATGATCTCGCGGAAACTGATACTTATAACCGGGCAGAGCCTCGCGATAAGGGAAGCTGCCCGCCAGCAATGGGAGAATACAGAGCGAAAATGCCAGAGGCTTTACAGGCAAACCCAAGAGCCAGCGTAGCGCAGTATCCTGCTACCATGAGGTTGCCATTTTGATTGTCGAACCTCAGTGTGCTCTTTTCGAAAGCATCGCCCTCGAAGGTGGCACCACTCTGTCCCCGGTCGAGGTGGTCTATGAGACCTATGGCCATCTGAACGCGGACCGTTCGAACGCCATCCTGATCACCCACGCTTTCACCGGCGACGCGCATGCCGCGGGCATCAGCCACGAGGCGGGGAAGCCCGGATGGTGGGATAACATGATCGGCCCCGGGAAAGCTTTCGATACGGACCGTTATTTCATGATTTGTTCCAACGTGCTTGGTGGATGCCAGGGAACGACCGGTCCGGCCTCGATCAATCCGGCTACAGGCCGCGCCTATGCGTTGTCGTTCCCGGTGATCACAATTCGCGATATGGTGCGGCTGCAGAAGATGCTGATCGATTCGCTCGGCATCGAGAGATTGCTGTGCGTGTCCGGCGGTTCGATGGGCGGCATGCAGGCGCTCGAATGGGCGGTCAGCTACCCCGACGTGGTGCGTTGTACGATCCCGATCGCCACGACATGGCGGCACAGCGCGCAGCAGATCGCGTTCAACGAGGTCGGCAGGCAGGCGATCATGGCCGATCCCGACTGGTGTGAAGGTGAGTATTACGATAAGAAGCCTCCGGCCCGCGGACTTTCGGTCGCGCGCATGGTGGGACACATCACCTACATGAGCGATGAGTCGATGCGTGAGAAGTTTGGACGCAAACTTCGACAGAAAGAAAAATTCGGTTTCGACTTCGGCGTGGATTTTGAAGTCGAGAGTTATCTGCGCTATCGAGGGAATCAGTTTGTCGGGCGTTTCGACGCCAATTCCTACCTCTACATCACGAAGGCCGAGGATTACTTCGATCTGACCAATGGAACGGGGAAACTCAACGAGGCTTTCCGTACGGTGGACACGCGCTTCCTTGTCATCAGCTTTACCTCCGACTGGCTCTATCCCAGTTATCAGTCGCAGGAGATTGTGCGCGTGCTCCGGCGGATCAACGGCGACGTCGCCTATTGCGATCTGCAGTCAAACTACGGGCATGACGCATTCCTCGTCGATATCGCCGAGCAGAGCGAGATCGTGCGTGGATTTCTCGACAGCACCGCACGCCTCGCGCAAGCGGCATAATGGTGCAAGCAGCATAAATGGGGCAAGCAGCAACCATAATTCATCCGCAGCCGGTGACGCTCACCGAGCGGCCGGATTTTCACGTGATTGGCGAGATCATCGAGCCTGGCAACCGCGTGCTGGATCTCGGCTGCGGCGAGGGTGAGTTGCTCGCCTGGCTGGTGGAACATAAACGCGTCCTGGCCCGCGGTGTGGAGATTTCTCCCGCGCAGGTGCGCCGGGCGATCGCGCGAGGCGTCTCGGTTTTCCAGGGCGACATCGACGAAGGACTAGCCGATTATCCGGAGAAAGCCTTCGATTACGTCATTCTCAGCCAGACCCTGCAGGAAACGCGGTCTCCGCTCGAGGTGCTGCGTGAAATTCTGCGTGTCGGGCGCCGCGCCATCATCTCGTTTCCGAACTATGGGCACTGGAGTGTTCGGTTCGCGATGCTGCTGAACGGCCAGGCGCCGAAGACCAAGCTGTTTCCGTACAACTGGTACGACTCGCCAAACATCCACTTTCTGAGCATCAACGATTTCGAGGATTTGTGCCGCGAACACAGGTTTCCGATCGAGCGGCGATATTTCCTCGCCGGCGCGCGACACGTCCAGGCCTTCCCCAACCTGCTCGCCCAGACAGCCGTGTTCCTGCTGGGCTGATCCAGGGATTTGTGACGCAGACCTGGCGGCGCTTTATTCCGAGCCCAGAGCCTCTTCAAGCAGCGTGGCAATATGGCCGGACTTCGCTTCTACCAGCTTCAATTGCTTTTCCGCCGCACGAAGCTTGTCCGCGAGATGAAGACAGGCGAGCACGGCCAGCCGCGTCGAATCGCTCGAAGATGTCCGGCTGGCAATCGATGCCACCAGATCATCCACCCGCTGCGCGATCTCCTGAACATCCTGAGGATCGCCTTCGACGAGGAGCGAATAACTTTGATTAAATATCTGAACCCGGACGGGCTGCCTTGACATAACGCCCTGTCCTCATTCTACTGATCAGGCAGCGCCCAGCTGATCGATGTGCCCCAGCAGTTTCTCGATGCGGGTGCGCACCTGGTGGCGTTCCGTACGAAGAGCCTCGATTTCCCCGGTGAGCCGCCCGTTGGCTTCCTGGGATTCCGCAAAAGCCGCCTGTGTGGCTGCCAATTCCTTCAACGCCGCGTCTTTCTCCTGCCGCAGACGGTTGACCAGTGTCACCGCCTTCTGGATACGCTCCTCAAGATAACTGAGCGTGTCGACTTCCGGTTCCTGTCCCACGGCCGCCATCTATTTTCCGACGCCTTCCAGCGCGGTCTTGACCTGAGCTGTGATGAGCGCGAACTGACCGGCATCGGCAGTTGCGGTTTCGGCAAGAACCTTGCGGTCGAGTTCGATACCGGCCAATTTCAGGCCGTGCATGAATTTGCTGTAGGATAGACCCGCTTCGCGCGCGGCGGCGCTGATACGGACAATCCACAATGAACGAAAATCCCTCTTCTTGCGCTTGCGGCCTGTGTACGCAAACTTGAGCGCGCGCTCCACAGCTTCCTGCGCGGAACGGTGCAGTTTGCTCTTGGTTAGAAAATAACCGGAAGCGAGATCCAGCGTTTTGGCGCGGCTCGCACGTCGTTTGGTACCACGTTTTACTCTTGGCACGTTTCTCTCCTCATGTTAGTTACATTTACCGCGAAAACGGGCACGTGCGGTGGCACCGTTCGCTGGTCGATCCCCGCTGAAATCCGATAAGACAGGGACCTGAGATTCGATCCGCCTAGTAGGGGATCATACGCTGCAATACGGCCTGATCGGCGGCGTCGGCCACCACGCCCGTGTGCAGTTTATTCTTTCTTTTTCGCGACTTGGACGTGAGAATGTGCCGGGCGAATGCATGTTGCCGGACAACCTTCCCCGTCCCGGTCTTCTTGAACCGTTTAGACGCACCTTTGTGGGTCTTGAGTTTGGGCATGAAATATTCCGGGAAACTGAATTCTACCACAATGCCGTGGAAGACTGCTCGGGGCGGCTACAGGACTAGTACTGGCCCATTTGTCACCACCAGGCCTTCGTGGATACAATATCTACACGAATGCAATCGCCCGCTGGGGAAGCTCTGTCGCCCGGGGAAGAGCAGACTGTCAGTCAGTTCGCACTGGTGGCTTATATAGCCGATCCGCTGGGCCGTTTTCTCGACGATCTGCGCCTCGAGTTGACGCCCGGCTGCAAGCCGCATGCCCACGTTACAGTCCTTCCGCCAAGGCCCCTTCACGATGAAGTGACTGAAACGATCCAACAAATCGCTGAGGATACAAAGGCCGCGGCGCCGTTCCGAATCGAATTGGGTCAGA
>Ga0206860_10131_pt1 | contig 17957 bp, 17 predicted proteins | sample Alteio_BWOrgCont_44_FD_152624 | JGI IMG/M metagenome (GOLD analysis project Ga0206860, IMG submission 152624) | Enriched cells from forest soil in Barre Woods Harvard Forest LTER site, Petersham, Massachusetts, United States -... | ecosystem: Environmental > Terrestrial > Soil > Temperate forest >...
CCGGCAATGAACATTCAGGTGTCGCCGCAGGACTTGCCGATTTATTTGAGAAAAAGCGCGTTATCGTCACCCCTGATAATCCACAGGAAGACTTCGCACTGCAAAATATCGTGTCATTTTGGAAGGCGCTCGGTGGACGCTGCGAAGCCATGCCCGCTGCCATGCATGACGTAATTTATGCGTATGTATCACACCTGCCGCAATTGCTGGCGTTCGCTGCTGCCGCGCCGCTGGAAGATTATCTTGATGAATCCAATAACGATCCACTACTACAAAAATTCCTGCGCCTAAATGCTTCCAATCCGGACATGTGGATTGATATTTTCATCATGAATAAAGAACATGTCCTCAAAGCCCTCGATCGCTATCTTGACGTAGTAGCTCACGTGATCAGCGAATTTTCTGAAGCACCACAAGATGCCATTTCCACCAGCGAAGATACCACGCTTGCACGCACCGCTTTATTCCCGCGCATTGCCGCATCATGCCTGGTCACTACCGTCATGGAAGCAGAAAAACAAGCTGGTTTCTCGTTCGCACGTTACGCCGGAACGGGTTTCGCCGATTTCACCTATCCCGCCAGCCAACCACCCGAAGGCGACATGGAAAGCATTTCCAATCAATATGCCGATGTAGGTGTAGTGCTCGCGGAATATGTCGAACGCTTGAAAGAATTCCGAAGTGCGATTATCTCAAGATAAGAGATATACATTTGATAAAAAACCAGAACTTTTGCATTATCAGATGATACTTAACGGTAAAATGTCATCAAATTGACGCGAATTCTTAATAAAACTGCAACAATCGTGGTTTACGATAAATCAGGTGTCAAAATACAACCAGAATTGTAATGGGTCATATTAAATTTAGTGATAAGTGAGGAGAATATTATGCCTAATACCCCTTCCGATAGCCCAAAAGCACTGGCACAAGCCGCAGCAGCTGCTGTACCAAGTATCGCAAAACAGGCGGCTACAGATCAAGGCCTTATCGACGCATTTGATTCTTATCCAAAACAAAAAAAACCAACTCACATATTCCAAGTTGAAGCTGGCCTATCTGTGACTGAGGATCAATGTAAGAAAGACTTAGCACAGCAGGAATCTGTATTGGCCGACGTTGATAAAGCGTTAGATGCTGTCCATATAGAGTCCAGAGTCCCCTTGGAACGACAGATCGCTAACGCCACACAAAAACTTGTTCATAACACCCAGAATGAATTAGTTGGAGAAAAAAGATTAGTAAAAAGCCCACTCGGTCAAGCAACAACAGTTATCATGGGCGGACAGGAAGACGCGAAAGCCGATATTGCTAACTTGCAAGGTAACTTCGATGAGGCTCAGAAAATTGACCAACATTACGAGGACAAGCTGAATAGGGGTAATGCAGTGGTAAATAGTCCGAAAGCAGTGCTTAGTGCTAATCTTGCAATCGATGAGGCACATATAAAAGCTTTGCAGGCACAAATAAATGCCGAAAAAACCGGGCTGGTCAAGCTGAGCACGGATGGAAAAGATCATGTGCTGGGTGATCATGCTCACCCTCAAACCGGGGCTAAAACACCTGGCGCGAATCACAACAGACGTTAATATATCCTCTGGCAAGTCATCGCAAGATCAACGTAGCAATTCCAGCGTCTGCGTATGATCATGCACATGTGCATGATATGGTTGGCCATGGAAATGTGTGTCAGTATAGTTAGGGTGATGGCGGGCGGACTCGCCATATAACACGGCGGTGCAGCCCGTATTCAGTGCGCATTCCAGATCAATTTCGCTATCACCAATGAACCAGACGTCACGCGCTGGAACAATACCGCTTTTATCAAATGCAAGATGCACCGGATCAACGTGCGGTTTGTCGCGGACGGCATCGTCAGCGCCGACAATGGCTTCAAAATATTTCGCCCAGCCCATGTGCTCGACTTCTTTACGCAGCGTCGGGCCTTTTTTGTTGCTCACTACCACCGTGTGTAAACCGAGTTCGGCAATACGCTTCAGCACATCGATCGATTGCGGCAATGACTTGAGTTTATCCAGCGAATGCTCGCGGTAATGGCGCTGATAAATTTCACCGGCTTTTTCCCATTGATCGCCAAATAATGCCGGGAACGCATCGCGCATGGATTTGCTGACGCGTGATTTGGTTTCCTCCAGCGTCCACGGCTTGTGGCCCATTGCTTCGAATGTTGCCACCATCGCCTCATAAATCACCGGCCAGGTATCGACCAGCGTGTTATCCCAATCAAAAATAACGGCCCGAGGCTTAGGAAGCATCACGCTAAAACTGCTTTCCTGTTTGCTCTGTGATGTGCTTGGCATATAGCTCCTGTAATTGCAAAGTGATGGGGCCCGGTTTTCCGCTGCCGATACGCCTGTTATCAATCATCACCACAGGTAGTACATTGGCGCTAGTGGAGGTCATAAACGCTTCTGCAGCATCGACCATTTCCACCGTATTAAAAACCCGTTCACTAACATGAATTTTATTGGCACGCGCAAGTTTCAAAACCACATCACGCGTAATGCCACCAAGTATAGCATGCGTTGCCGGATGCGTAACAACCTCTCCCGATTTAGTGACGATATAGGCATTGGACGCTGAACCTTCCATCACATTCACACCATCCACCAGCCATGCCTCGCGCGCTTGCACTTCTGTTGCCGCTTGCTTGGCCATAATATTACCGAGCAACGAAATGGATTTAATATCGCGCCGCGCCCAACGAGTATCTGGTTGGGTGATGACTTTCATCCCTTTGGAGATGAGTTCTGCTGAGGGTAACTTAGACGCGCTGATCGTTACCACCAATGCAGGTTTGGTATTTTTTGGAAATGCATGATCACGCTTGGCAACACCACGCGTAATTTGAATGTAAATCCCGCCATCCTCACGGCCATTACGTTCGATGAGTTCGCGAATAATAATGCTGAGAGCCGCAATAGATACCGGCATGGTAATCTGCAGTTCTTTAAGGCTACGTTCCAACCGCTTAAAATGCAGATCAGCATCAACCATTTTGCGGTTATAGAAGGCGACATATTCGTAAATGCCGTCAGAAAACTGATAGCCGCGATCTTCTATGTGCACCGCCGCTTCCGCGTGATGCACATAGCTTCCGTTTACGTACGAAATTTTAGCCATTACACGCCTTCCATGTCGTGGATACCACCAGACAAAAAGGTGCGCGGTTGAAAGCCAAAATCGTTTCTTGCGGCGTCATGAAAAAACAACATGTGCTCATTCATACGATAGGCAAGCTCTGCATTAATGCGGCGGTTACCCAATATTCTGCCGGCCATATCCAGAAAATACGGAAGCAATGACCAGCTGAATAAACGCACGGGCTTATGGCAAAGGGCAAATAAGCGCTCCAGCATCTCGCGATACGTCAAAATTTCCGCACCACTGAGATTATAGCTTTTACCAAAACTTTCTTTGGTATCCATCGCCTGCACCACGGCAATTGCCAAATCATCAGCATGCACAGGCTGGCAACGCCCAAGTGCAGGCGGGTAAATTGACATAAACCCCCAGCGCCGAATTAGGCGATATAGCCACGTGATTCCCTTATCCAGTCCAACCCCATACACCATGCTAGGGCGCAAAATCGTCCATTCAATATTCGAATCTTTGGCAGCGTTTTCAATTGTTTTTTCGCACTTGGCAAGCGATTCCAAATACGCTTTTTCCTGCTGGTCTTTCGTAAGCAATTTGGCCGAAACCAATGCTGAACTAAAGGCGATAATGCGCGTAACACCCGCTTCTTTTAACATCGCGATCGCCGCTGGTAAAAATGCAAGTGGCGCGCAGTGTACCACCATATCGGCATAATACCCGTGCAGGCTGCAATTAGGATTATCCAGATCGTCCTTAATCCAGCGTAATTGCGCATGCTCAAACGCAATCGCATCGCCGCGACTAAGCGCCAGCACCGAAGCGCCAGCCGCCATGAGCCTGCGCACTACGCATAACCCAATCTCGCTGGTAGCTCCGGTTACGAAAATGGTTTTGCCATAAAATTGCTTGCTCTCTGGAAACTGTGCAAGCCCCGAGGCCAGAACCATCAAACGCCGATACTCAACGGTTTTGCGCTCGTCCGGTTTAGGCTGACGCCATTTCCTGACGGGTGATAGCACGATGTGGCGCAGCACCAATCCCAAGCGTATAAATAAAATATCGCCGGGGAAATAGCGGCCATTATAATGCTTGTTGTAATAGCGCATCGTGTCACGAAGGTCGGACCACGTGCTGGTGGGAGCGATAGCATCGCGTTCGTAATCATGAATCTGCGTCACATTCACGCCAGGAACAAGAACGATTTTGCGGTGTGCTTTACGCACAATTTTGAATAAATCCCTCACCGTGCCACTAAAAATATACCCATCATCAAATCCACCGAAGAATTTATAATCAGTGGCTTTTGTTACAAGAAAAACAGGAGATAACGCATGCACTTCCTGCACCTGCGGCAATGGCAAAATATCATTACTGATGCGCTGTTCGCTTCCATCGGGATTAAGCACCGCACAGCCCGCAAGCATTGCACCGCGAGTATTTTCAAGCGCGCGGATACATTCGGTTAGCGCTTCTGGTGAGAGCAGACAATCCGGCCGCATAAATGCTAAATAGCCACCCGTTGCCTGCTTGGCGCCGAGATTATACACCCGGCCCAGCGTGTCTTCTCCCATGCTGGCGATAATTTTAAGCTTTGGTTCGCTAAGCGCGATTTGCTGGAGGCGCGCGAGAATATCGGGCGGGTTGCCGTGATCGACCAAAATGACTTCCGCCAGATTACTTTGCTTCAGCGCACTTTTAATCGCCGCGAATATAAGGCGCCCGGTATCATATCCCGCAATAATCACGCTGCACGATGTCATTGCATTCCCTCCAGCGGATGCGCACCATAATCCTGCCAGCTTGGAAGATCAGCATCGCGCGGCGATACGATCGGATTATCGATCCCCCACTTTATGTTCAACTGCGGATCATCGTAACGTATCCCACCTTGCGTATCGGGGTTATAAGAACTTGTCACCTTATACAAAACATCGGCATCTTCATCACCAAGCACACAAAAACCGTGGGCAAAACCGAAGGGAATCCAGAATGCTTTGCTGTTATTATCACTCAGTTCAATAGCATGATGCTGGCCATAGCTGGGCGATTTTGGGCGAATATCGACCGCCACATCCTGTATTTTCCCACGAAGCACCATCACCAGCTTTCCTTGCGCCGGAGTACGCTGAAAATGCAGGCCGCGCAGCGTTCCGGGCTTGGAGCGCGTATGGTTATCCTGAGCAAATTCAATTGGTAATCCGCCATCACGAAAGTGTTTTGCATTAAAAATTTCCGATAAAAACCCGCGATTATCCTCAAATTTCGTCATTTGGATCGTTTTAAGGCCAGAAAGCGGGCAATCGTGGATTATCATAAATATTCTTATGGTTAGATACCGATATAACTAGCCCTGAAACGGCTATTTTTCAAGCAAACTCCCACCTTTAAAAATAAAGAAATATAGTTGACAGTACCTACGCTTGTGGGGTAGAAGAACGCCTCATTTGAAATAAAGGTCTGGTTATGAAAGTTTTGAGCTCTTTGAAGTCCGCTAAAAAACGCGATAAGGACTGCCGCGTCGTCCGTCGTAAAGGCGTTGTATACGTAATCAATAAGAAAAACCCACGCTTTAAAGCAAGACAGGGCTGATTTCCATCCCCGCATTTATTGCGGGGTCTGGTACCGGACCCCGTCATTCGACGGGGATTTACGCTGGTTGCACGTAATCGGCCATAACCTTTTTCGATCCCGCTTTTTCGAACTCAATTTCCAGGTTTTTACCGCTCACCGAGCGGATACGCCCATAACCGAATTTCTGATGAAATACGCGCTTGCCCAAGGAGAACTTATCATCCTTGGCAGCAACCGTCTCATGCTTGGCTTGCACACGACCTAATATCGCCGCCACCTCATCTTTCCAATTCGCCCCGGATACTTTCGGCGCGCTGTATGTCCCACCCGATAATTTCTCCACATTCTCACCTGGTATTTCGCCAATAAAACGTGACGGAATACTGCTCTGCCATTGGTTATAAATTCGGCGATTCGCCGCATGCGAAATATATAAATGCTTGCGCGCGCGCGTAATGCCCACATACGCAAGACGACGCTCTTCTTCGAGGCCCTTCATGCCCGATTCATCGATCGCGCGCTGGTGAGGAAACACGCCTTCTTCCCAACCAGGCAGAAAGACGACATCAAATTCCAAACCTTTGGCGGCGTGCAGTGTCATGAGGCTCACCATATCGGTATTACTATCATTATTCGCAGCTTCCGTCACCAAACTCACATGCTCCAAAAACGCCTGCAAACTTTCAAATTCACCCATAGCGCGCGAAAGTTCTTTCAAGTTTTCCAGACGGCCCGCCGCTTCCGGTGATTTTTCCTGCGCCCACATTTGGCGGTAGCCGCTTTCATCCAGCACCAGCTCAACTACTTCACCCAAAGACAATGTTTCCAGCTGCGCGCGCCAGCGATCACAACTACTCATAAACTTATCAAGCGACGCCCCAAGTTTTCCTTTAATGTCGCCGGTTTTCAGCAAATGCACCGTGGCATTATAGAGCGAAGTGTTGAGGCTTCGTGCAGTCGTATGCAATTGCTGCATCGTCGCCTGACCAATACCGCGCTTGGGGGTATTGATGATGCGCTCAAATGCCAAATCATCCTGCGGGACATTGAGAATACGCAAATATGCTACCGTATCGCGAATTTCCGCACGCTCATAAAACCGCAAGCCGCCAATCACGCGGTAATGAATACCGAGCGTCAGAAACCGCTCTTCAAATGCACGCGTTTGAAAACCCGCGCGCACCAAAATTGCCATATCCTTGAGTTGACCGCCACGATGCTGCCATGTTTCCACCTCTTCACCGACAAAACGCGCCTCTTCATTTTCGTCCCATACGGATTTAAGGCGGATTTTTTCGCCCTCTTTTACCAGCGTCCACAACGTTTTACCCAAACGGCCTTTGTTATTGGCGATCACTGCGCTGGCGGCGGCTAGAATATGCGGCGTCGAACGGTAATTGCATTCAAGGCGAATGATGGTGGCATTGGGATAATCGCGTTCGAAACGCAAAATATTACCCACTTCCGCACCGCGCCAGCTGTAAATGGATTGATCGTCATCACCCACGCAGCAGATGTTTTTATGAAAGCTCGCAATCAACCGCAGCCATAAATACTGCGACACGTTCGTATCCTGATACTCATCCACCAGCACATATTTAAACCGCTTGGCGTATTCCTCTAAAATATCCTGATGCGTGGTAAATAGCGTAATCATATGCAAAATCAAATCGCCAAAATCGGTGGCGTTTAAGCTGCGCAACCGCTCCTGATAAAGCTTGTATACTTTCGGTGCAAATCCGCCGCCCAATTGCGCGTCCTGCGCGCTGGTAACTTTATCGGGCGTCAGCCCCTGATCTTTCCAAGCGGAAATAACGCCTAAAAATAATTTGGACGGCGTGGCTTTTTCATCGATATTTTGTTCGGCTAAAATCGTTTTGAGCAAGCGCAGCTGATCATCCGTATCCAAAATCGCAAAGCTAGAGGTAAGCCCCAAACGCTCGGCATGCCTGCGAATGATCCTGGCACCAATTGAATGGAATGTCCCCATCCACAGCGACTGCGAGGCACCTGTTAAATGCGCCACACGCTCGGACATTTCGCGCGCCGCTTTATTGGTAAACGTCACCGCCAGAATTTCACTCGGCCACGCCATTTTATTGAGTACAATATGCGCAATGCGCGTAGTAAGTACCCGCGTCTTGCCTGTACCCGCACCGGCCAATACTAGTACTGGTCCCTCAGTAGCCTCCACTGCCGCCCGTTGTTCGGGGTTAAGCGCTGCTAATAAGGGTGATTCCGCCGATAATGTTTTGGTTTCATTCATTGCTTTGTTATAATGTAATATGCAATTGAATGGCAAGAAAAACAATTGGTTACTATAATGCTGCACCGTAACAAAACTATCATATTTCCTTTACTGATTTATCCCATCGTTTCCTATACACTTAAGGCCATGACTGATGAACCAGACAATTTGCAACTGCCACCGAAGCCTGAATGGGTGATTACGACTGCTTTGAAAAATGCAGTTGCTTTGGCATTGATCGGTGCAGCAATAGGTGCCATCGCCACAAAAATACCATTTATTCGAACGCGCATCTCACTAAAGAATACTGCGGAGCAAGCAATAAGTTCTGGCGCTCAATACGGAATTATAGGCGGTATTTTTGGATATGTGGATGGCGCAAAAGAATGGGCAAAGTATCCACTTCAGGTCAAAAATACCGAGCTCAAACAAAAAATATCTGAACTCAAGAGCAACAAATCCTTCGCAGAAAGCATAACACAGGAAAAGCTGGAAAATTCGGAACAGCTTATTCGTTCTTAGTCATCGCCATGGTGGCAAATTTATCTTAAGGCAGCGCAACCCACACGGGTACATAGTGAAACGCATGCGCCATGGTGATGAAAATAAAGCATGGCAGCGGCAGGAAGAATATGGCGGCATCCATCGCCGTGCGGCGAATAAATTTCGGCATGGAATCTAATTGTGTCGGCTCACTCCATAGTGAAAATTTTGGAATCCAGCGCGGCACTTCCTTGAGATAGGTTTCATAAGCGGCACCAAACCGGTCTTTCAAAAATGCTTCTTCGCGAATGACCACCAAGGGGTAATAGAGCACAAACACCCCCACCAGCAGCGCCAAAAATGAGAACATTTCCGATTCCAACCCAATACCCACAACAGCCAAAAATGAGAAGACATAAAGCGGGTTGCGAACGATTGAAAATGGGCCGGAACGCACCACCTCATCGTTTTTCCGCCCGCCAATAAAAGCAGAACAATAAATGCGTCCAAAAGCACCGATAATCACCAGAATATAGCCAGTCCATCGCATCACCATATGTAGCATCGGCGTTTCGCGAAATGCTGGTTCACTCACCAGCACCAATGCCACCGCAAGCACAGCAAATATGCGGCTATGCAGCTGACGCGCCTTAAGGAGCTTGGGAATGGCGATATTGGAAAAATTCATTTTCGGAAAAGTAATCATCGTGCCCCTCTTTTTTTATATGCATTGGTTATAAACGGATTACACGATTGGTAAAGCACCGATTTTCTTTTGCAATTATCCTAATAATACCTATATAAAGCGGGGAAACATCAGGATATCAGAGATTATGACCGTCGTTACCCGTTTTGCACCCTCACCTACCGGCTTTTTACACATTGGCAGCGCCCGCACTGCGCTGTTTAACTGGCTGTATGCCAAACACACTGGCGGCAAATTCCTGCTTCGCATCGAAGATACCGATCGCCAGCGTTCCACACAAGTCGCCGTAGATGCCCTTCTTGATGGGCTGAAATGGCTAGGGCTGGATTGGAATGGGGAAGCAATTTTTCAATTTGAGCGCGCACCGCGCCATGCTGAAATCGCCCATGAACTCGTCACTCGCGGCGAAGCGTTTTATTGTTACACATCGCAAGCCGAGCTGGAAGAATTCCGTAAAGCCAACCCCAATGCCAAATTCCGCAGCCCCTGGAGAGATGGCGGCACACCGCCTGCTGGCGCTAAACCCGTTATCCGCCTCAAAGCCCCACTCGACGGCGAAACCGTAGTAGAAGACAAAGTACAGGGCACGGTAACCGTCAAAAACAGCGAGATGGATGATCTCATTTTGCTGCGCTCCGACGGAACACCAACATATATGCTCGCCGTAGTCGTTGACGATCACGACATGGGCGTCACGCAAATCATTCGCGGTGACGACCACCTCACCAACACGTTCCGCCAGTTGATGATCTATAAGGGCATGGGCTGGAAAGCGCCGGATTTCGCACATATCCCCCTCATCCACGGCAACGACGGCGCCAAACTTTCCAAACGCCACGGCGCTATCGGCGTTGAAGTCTACCGCGATATGGGATATTTGCCCGAAGCCATCCGCAATTACCTACTGCGCCTGGGCTGGGGCCATGGCGATGATGAAACCATTTCTACTGAACAAGCCATCGAATGGTTCGATTTAGACGGCGTCGGCAAATCGCCATCGCGTTTTGATTATGCAAAACTTGATAATCTCAACGGCCACTATATTCGCGAAGCCGATGATGCACGATTAGTAGAACTCGTCACTGAGCGTTTAGGTGATGTGACCGATGCGGGAAAAGCCTTGCTCCTGCGCGGCATGAATGGTTTGAAGCAACGTGCAAAAACCATCGTTGAACTTGCTGAATCAGCCGCGTTTTATGTGGCTAAACGGCCCTTGGAATTAGACGATAAAGCAGCAGAAATTCTGGATAAAGGTGGACGTGATATATTACGCGAACTGATTCCGCTACTTGAAGCTAGCACGAATTTTACGCATAGCGGGCAGGAGGTGGCCTGTCGTGCCTACGCCGACAAAATAGGCATTAAACTGGGCGCCGTTGCACAGCCGTTACGTGCTGCATTATCAGGAAAAACCGTGTCTACAGGCGTTTTCGAAGTGATGGAAGTCCTCGGTAAAGAGGAATCGCTTGGCCGCCTTAAAGACGTATGTTAAGATTTCAGCATAACTCACACGAAAAGATAGAATTATGGCCATATTAGATATCATTATCGCACCCGATCCACGCCTCAAAACCAAAGCGGGCCCCGTTGACGCGGTGGATGACAGCATCCGCAAGCTCGTGGCGGACATGTTTGATACCATGTACGCCGAAAAAGGCATCGGCCTTGCCGCTGTGCAGGTGGGCGTGATGAAGCGTATTCTCGTCGCCGACGTCACCTGGCGCGACGAAGACGGACAGATCGGTGAACAACATGTCCTCCTCAACCCTGAAATTCTTAAAAATTCCGATGACCTGAATGTGTATAAAGAAGGTTGCCTGTCCTTTCCCGAACAATATTCCGATGTCACGCGCCCAAAATCGGTGCGTGTACGCTTTTTAAATCTCGAAGGCAAAACCGAGGAAACGGAATTTGATGGCTTACTTGCAACCTGCATCCAACACGAAATTGATCACTTAAACGGCATCACTTTTGTCGACCATATTTCCATGGTGAAGCGCGACATGATTTTGCGCAAACTCACCAAGCAGAAAAAAATGGGTTATTTCGATCATCATGACCACAGCAATTGCGGCCACGACCATTCGCACGATCACCACCACGATCATGTGCACGACGAAAATTGCAATCACGGATAGCAATGCGCCTTGTTTTCATGGGGACTCCGAGCTTCGCGCTGCCCACGTTACAGGCAGTGCATCAAGCCGGTCATGATATCGTTGCCGTGTATACACAGCCACCACGTCCGGCCGGCCGGGGACAAAAAGAAACCCCATCCATCATTCATGCTTATGCGCTTGAACATGGGCTTCCGGTTTATACGCCGGTTTCCCTAAAATCACCAGAAATGCAGGCAGAGTTTGCAGCGCATGGCGCCGATGCTGCCATCGTCGCCGCTTACGGATTATTATTGCCTAAGCCCATTCTCGATGCTTATCCGCTCGGCTGCATCAACATTCACCCAAGCTTATTGCCGCGCTGGCGTGGTGCCGCGCCCATTCAACGCACCATCATGGCTGGCGACAAAGAAACCGGTATCGCCATCATGCAGATGGATGTCGGGCTCGATACCGGCGATATATTAGCGCTTGAACCGTTCACCATTCCTGACGGCATGAGCGCTGGATTATTGCATGACATACTCGCGCAAAAAGCAGGGCCGTTGCTAGTTTCTACGCTTAAAAAATCACAAGAGGGCGGCATAAAACCCGTGCCGCAATCCGATACCGGGGTAGAGTATGCCAAGAAAATCACCAAGGATGATTGCCGCATCAATTGGAACCAGTCCGCTGAAAAAATTTATCATCAGATTTTGGGCCTGAGCCCGCACCCTGGCGCATATTTCCTTTTGGGCGATGAAGTGATCAAAGTATTCGATGCCGCCTTTGATAATGCCCTGTCGCAATCACCGGCGGGAACCACCGTTGACCCACACTTAAGCATCGCCTGCAATCCCGGCACGCTTTATCCCACCATCTTACAACGCGCGAATAAAAAACGCATGTTGGTAGAAGAATTTTTAAATGGTTTTCCCATTCCTACTGCTACGAAGTTTTCCTGATGCCGCGCTATAAACTCACCATCGAATATGACGGAACGCATTATCACGGCTGGCAAAAGCAGGATGATTATCCGAGCATTCAGACTTCTATTGAAACGGCACTTTCCAAATTCTGCGGAAGTGAAGTGGATGTCGTAGGCGCCGGTCGCACTGATTCAGGCGTGCACGCCACCGCACAAGTTGCGCACATCGATTTACCCAAAGAGTATGATCCGTTCCGCGTAATGCAGGGCATCAATTTTTATCTGTTTGGTGAAACTGATAATGCCGATGGGAATCCTGATAAAATAAGCACGACAAGCAACCGCATCACTATTCTCAAAGCGGAAGCCGTTAGCGACGATTTCAACGCACGGTTTTCGGCAAAAAAACGTCATTACCTCTATCGCATTATCAATCGCCGCGCACGTTTAGGGCTAGAAGCAAACCGCGCCTGGCATGTGGTTGAAGAGTTGGATGTTACCGCGATGAACCAGGCCGCACAACTACTCGTCGGCCATCATGATTTTACCAGTTTCCGCGACACACAATGCCAGGCAAAATCGCCCGAAAAAACACTCGAAAAGTTGGAAATTATCCGCACCGGAAATGAAATCCGCGTATTCGCATCCGCCCGCTCGTTCCTGCATCACCAGGTGCGCAATATGGTAGGAACCTTAGCACTGGTTGGTAAAGGCAGGTGGAAAGTAGAGGACGTAAAAACCGCCCTCGATGCTCACGATCGCACTAAAGCCGGGCCTACAGCTCCTGCTGACGGACTGTATTTAATTGGTGTCGACTACTAAATCTTATTCGCCGCGTAATAATTCATTGATGCTGGTTTTAGAGCGCGTTTTTTCATCGACGCGTTTGACGATGACAGCGCAATAAAGTGATGGTGCCGATGCTGTTTTACCAGGCAATGATCCAGGTACCACCACGGAGTATGCTGGCACTTTTCCATAAAATACTTCACCACTTTCGCGATCGATAATTTTCGTAGAAGCCCCCAAAAATACCCCCATGGAAATCACCGAACCTTCTTCAACAATCACCCCTTCCGCCACTTCGCTGCGCGCGCCGATAAAGCAGTTATCTTCGATAATAACGGGGTTTGCCTGCAAAGGTTCCAACACGCCCCCAATACCGGTGCCGCCAGAAATATGGCAGTGTTTGCCAATTTGCGCGCAAGAACCTATCGTGGCCCACGTATCCACCATCGTCCCCTCACCCACATAAGCTCCTACATTCACGAAGCTTGGCATCAGCACGACATCTTTGGCAATGAACGCCGAACGGCGCACCACGGCCCCCGGAACAGCGCGAAAACCTGCTTGCTTAAATTGCGCAGCATCCCAATCACCGAATTTAAGCAGCACCTTGTCATAACCACCAGCAATCGGTGCATTATCATTCAAACGAAAAGATAAAAGCACCGCTTTTTTTACCCATTGATTGACGACCCACTCAGCGCCTTGCTTTTGCGCCACGCGCAATTCGCCGTTATCCAGTTGTGACAATGCCGCATCCACTGCATCACACACCTCACCCTTCGTCGATGTATTCAGCGATTGACGGTTTTCCCAGGCGGCGTCGATAATATTTTGCAGGCTCATAATTTATCCTTCGTTTTTAGCGAGCACTTTACCGGCCAAGTAAAGCGAACCGCAGATACACACAATAGCAGGTGTTTTTGCATGCGCAGCGATGCTTTGCAACGCATTTTCGATAGAGTCCGCTGACTGCGCGGAAATTCCCGCAGTATGGGCAGCATTTTCAATATCAGATACAGGCTGGCTAAGCGATTCTTCAGGAATTTCTATGGCATACAGTTGAGTAATATAGGGCGCTAAAATACGCAAAAAGCTCGTCGTATCCTTACCCTTCACCATGCCACAAATTACATATATAGGGGTTGGCCTTTGAGTGGCGAACCAATCTGCCAGCGCCTTTGCCCCATGTGGATTATGGCCGCCATCAAGCCATAAAGCCAAATTTTCTGGTAGTAATCTTGCATAATACCCACTCGTAAGCGGTTGCAAACGCGCTGGCCATACGGCTTGCTGCAACCCTTGTTCGATATGTGTATCACTGATCGAAAATCCTTGCAGCGTATCGATACAAGCAACCGCCGTTGCCGCATTATCAATCTGATGCGCGCCCGCAAGCGCTGATCGTATTGCGGTGGTTTTATGTTTAGATTTATAAATTTGATTCGCAATTTTCCACTCGTCGTTCATGCGGTAAACAGGTGAGCTGAGTATTTGCGCCTGATGAGCAATCACCTGCGCTGCTTCCGCTTCTTGCCTGCCCACAACGCAAGCAACACCGCGCTTTATAATACCGGCTTTTTCTCTGGCAATGGCTTGCAGTGCAGTGCCTAGAAAATCACAGTGATCAAACCCTATGGGGGTAATGGCGGTAAGTAGCGGTTGGTCAATGACGTTGGTGGCATCAAGCCTGCCGCCCATGCCGGTTTCGAGCAATACAACATCGGCAGGATGTTCAGAGAATGCTAAAAAAGCAGCTGCGGTAGTGGCTTCAAAGAAGGTGACGGGCTGCTTTTCAACATACCCGCGTACGGTTTTTAGAAGATGCAGCAAATAATCATCGGAAATAGGCTTGCTGTCGATAACAATGCGCTCATTAAAATTCACCAAATGCGGAGAAATATAACGGTGAACACGATAGCCAGCGGCATTAAAAATAGCATGTAAAAACGCAATAAGCGAACCCTTGCCATTGGTTCCGGCCACGTGAATCACTGGTGGCAAGCGCTTATGCGGCGAACCTATCAGCTTAAGAAACACCGCCACACGATCAAGCCCAGGATCTATGGTTTTTAAGCCTGGATGGTAAAGCCCCGCTAATAATGTCTCTATCTCACTAGCCATCAGACAACATCCTTGCATGCGCAGCAACATCGTGAACACGAAGATAGGACACGCCTTGATTTATAAGATCGCGCGAGACAGCAAGCGTTGCCGCATCGCGATCTGCACTGGTAGATGACAAAAATGATTTGCGCGAATGCCCCACCAGCAGTGGAACACCCAGCACTTCAAATCGCTTAATACCCCGCACTATCTCCCAAGACTGGCTGGCTGTTTTGCCGAAGCCAATACCGGGATCGAAAATAATGCGATCGCGTTTTATGCCTGCATTTTCCAATTCCTGAATACGATGTTTGGCAAACCCAAGAATTTCTTCCACTGCATCTAACGAATCGCTCAGCACAATATTTTTATCAGCAGGAACACTAAGCGAATGCATAACAACCAGCTTGCAATCCGCATTACGCACGGCCTGTTGCATGCCCAGATCCGAAAATCCGGACACGTCATTGATCCAGTGAATGTTGTAAGCCAGCGCTTTCCGGGCGGTTTGTGCATGTCGCGTATCAAGGCTAAATTGTACGTTATTTACTTGCGGTAAAAGCTTCAAAACAGGTTCCAGTCGTTGCCATTCTTCATCTGCCGAAAGCGGTGTTGCGCCCGGGCGAGTCGATTCAGCGCCGATATCGATAATATAGGCGCCGTCGTTAGCCAGTTGCTTAATATGTACCAATGCATCCTGCGAACGAAAAAATGCTCCGCCATCGGAAAATGAATCAGGCGTGATATTCAAAATGCCTACTAATTTGGTCTTATTCATGAATGGACAACCCCGTATGACCAAGTGAATCCGACAGCGAATATCCTTGTTTGGCAATAATATCTGCCGGTGTCTGTTGATAAAACGGCCCAGCCACAGGATATTTCCACTGCGGTGCTATTTCCGCTAAAGGAAGCAATACGAAGTCTCGCTTTAATATACCGCTATGGGGTATAGACAACTCCGGACTTTTAATAACCACATCATCCATCGCTAATATATCGATATCGATTTCTCGCGGCCCCCAAACGCCCCGTTGTATACGACCTAATTTAAGTTCGATGGATTTGACTTCAGCCAATAAAGCATGGGGCGCCAGCGATGTCACACCGCTTATGACCATGTTGAGAAATGGCAAATCCATATCATTTGTTGCGCCCGGAGGAAGCATCGCCGCCGATTCCATGATCGACGACAAACGCATATCCGTAATAATCGCTGAAAGCCACCGTACAGCTGCGCGCAAATAACCAAGCCGATCGCCGATATTGCTGCCTAATCCTAAAATAACCATGGCGTAATTTATAGTTGGTGATTGATAGTTTGTGATTTTTAGTACTATATCGGATTTTACCCAATATCCATCAACTATAAGCCACCATGAGCTACTGCATCCTAAACGGCGCATTAACCAAGACCTCTGAGGCCGCCATCCCTATTGATGACCGCGGGTTTCGCTATGGTGACAGCGTATTTGAAACGATCGCCATACATAATGGCGTTCCCTACCAGTTTGACTGGCATATGCAGCGGCTTTCCGGCGGATTAAAAGCCATCAAAATCGCCTTCGATACCGCACCCCTTAAGAAGCAATGCCAGCATTTGCTTAGAATCAATAAGGTAAAAACCGGTATTTTACGTATTCAGGTCAGCCGTGGCGTGGGCAGTCTTGGCTATCTTTCCACCGCAAAACAGCCCATATACGTGATTCAGGTAAATCCCATCCCCGTCATGAATATACCCCCGGTTGCGCTGTGGAAAAGCACGTACCAAAAAATTTCCGCGAAGGCGTTGCCCGTGCAATACAAGCTGGGACAGGGGCTGAATTCCATACTGGCGCGCCTGGAAGCCTCAGAAAATGAGGGTACTGACGACCACGGCTGTGCGGATGCGCTGTTATTGAATGAGCAAGGGCATATCTGTGAAACCAGCTCCGGCAATATTTTTTGGCTGAAAAACGGAACGCTTTATACACCAAGCCTCGCCTGCGGCGTGCTGGAAGGCTCAACCCGGCATGCAATAATGCGGTTATCCACCTACCTCGTCGTTGAAACGCAAGCACCCATTGAAGCGTTACTTGAAGCCGATGCCGTATTTATCACCAATGTCGTATGGCCCATCATTGCAGTAGGCGCGCTATTTCCTGGACTTCAAATATGGAACAGCACCGCCACCGCCGAGCAATTTCGTACACTCCTTACGCATGACCGCGAAACATACAGCCAAAAGCATAAGAGCGATTGGTAATCAATTACTTGCTTGAACGACCGGCTATGGATGCTGTAGACTAGCGGCTACATTTAAGGATAGCTGTATGCGCAATGTATTTCTTACATCGATTGTTATTTTCCTGGTGGCCATCATCGGCGGTTATACCGTTCTCTGGTTCGCGCAGGCCAATGCTTTCAGGCGCTTTCTCGAACACTCGATCAACGATATCAACCAAAATAATAAATACATTACTTATGATGCCATTAAAACATCCGGCTTCCCCACCAATTTAAACGTATCGATTATCAATCCTCATTTCAACGGCCCCGTCAATTTACTGCTGGATAAATTTTATCGCGCGCAGGCCGATGCTGTCGGTGCTCTCCCACCCAAACCACTTGCGCTGTGGAACGAAGATGCGCTGCTGGAAGGAAAAATCACCTTCGGCGTGAATGTGGCCGCGAATCTGTACAGTGTCACCATCAGCGGTAATTGGCAGGAAAACTCGAATATCAGGGAGAAAATCAGAACATTGACTGTTCAGCAAAATGGAGACACCCAGTGCACTTTGCAAATGCAGCAAGGCGCGGGAATGACAGGCATGTTATGGAATTTCCAGCCCGTCGTGCAGGATACGGGTATATTCAATAAGCATTTCCGCAAATTCAGTTGCTCCAATAACGGCCTTGTTATCATGGATGCCC
>Ga0206860_10132_pt1 | contig 17807 bp, 18 predicted proteins | sample Alteio_BWOrgCont_44_FD_152624 | JGI IMG/M metagenome (GOLD analysis project Ga0206860, IMG submission 152624) | Enriched cells from forest soil in Barre Woods Harvard Forest LTER site, Petersham, Massachusetts, United States -... | ecosystem: Environmental > Terrestrial > Soil > Temperate forest >...
CAGCCGTCCTGGCGTCGTTTGCAGCGTATGGATCGCGTCGGAAAGCGCGCTGAGATACTCCTCTGCGCTGGAGAGCCCCGCGCGGCGGACTGTCAGCGGCCCATAGTAGTCGGTGATGCCCTCGGCAATCCAAAGGCTCCGGGTGTAGTTCTCGGCCTCATAATCGAACGGGCCGAGTTCCACCGGCCGCAGGCGCTTGATATTCCAGACGTGAAAGAATTCATGCGAAACGAGATTGAGCCAGCTCAGGTAACCCTTCCGCGTCCGCGTAGCCCAACGGCTCGCCATCAGGCAAACGGAGTTGCGATGTTCGAGACCGCCCGATGCTTCGGTGAGAAGATTGAGGAACACGTATTTCGTGTAGGGCAGCGATCCCCACATTTCCCGCGAGATAGCGATGAGGCGACGTTTCCGGCAACCCGGTCACTGTCATCGTCCATTGCGGCGGCAACTCGAGTCGCACTTCATGCGGACCGCCGAGACATTGCGCCATGGCTACAAATGTCGGAGCTCCGTTAAGCACCGCGAAAGAACCATCTACCCAGTTCGTCCGGACCGACATTTCACGGCAATAGACGCGATAGGCGAACAGTATCTCGGTTGTTCCTTCGGTCTGAATCTTCCAGCGATTCTTCCGCGATTTCCAGAATTGGAGCCGCTTGCCGTCCGCGCCGGAGGCCGAAATGGGTTCGATGTTCCGAGCGTACTCGCGGATGAGATACGAACCCGGGGTCCAGACCGGCAGGAAAATCTCGATGTCGGATTGGCCTTCGGCAGGCAGCACGGCTTCGATAAACGCATAGTGCGTCGAAGGTTCCGGGAAGCGGACTGTGTACCGAACCGGTGGATGAAACCGTGCGGTCTGGTGGTTTTCAACCATACGTGGAATGGACTATGATAGCGAAAAGTCCCTAAGAATCAATGCTTAGGCTTTGGGCTGGCGATTGCCCTTATGCTGGCTGGACAAGGATGGACATGCGCCGAGGTCTGCGGACTCAGATAGTCTTATTGTTGCTGGCGACCTCGGCCGTTTTGCTCGGTCAGCAGTACCCGCCATCGCAACAGCAGTTCCCGCAGCAGCCTGGCGCACAGCAGGCCGAACCGCAGGACCAGCCCGGACAGCCGGTGGCGCGCCTGGGTCTCATCAACGGTGAAGCTTCTGTCCGGCGGGGCGATTCCGGCGATTGGGTTGCGGCGGCGTTGAATGCTCCTCTGATGGCCGGAGATTCGGTATCCGTGGGACAGAGCGGCAGCGTGGAAATGCAGCTCGATTACGCCAATTTCCTGCGCGTCGGCGGCGATTCCGAGATCCGTATTTCACAGCTTGACAACGGCCGCCAGCAGGTTCAGGTGTCGCGGGGGTTGGTCACCTGGCGTGTAATCCGCGATAGCAACGGCGCCAATACCCAATCCGAGATCAGCACCCCAGCGGTGGCTGTCCACCCCCTGCGGCTTTCTGCGGTTCGTGTGGAAGTAGCGGCCGATGGCGCAACCAGAATTGTGGTTCGCCGCGGCGACGCCGAGGTTGCGACACCTCGCGGAACGGAGCGTATCCACGAAGGCAACATGATGCTGGTGCGCGGCTCCGCTGACGATCCCGAATACCAGGTGGTCTACGCCCCGGCGAAAGACGGCTGGGACAATTTCAACGACCAGCGCGACGCTTTTCTGGAGCGTGCCCAATCCAATGTGGGCCGCTATGTAAGTCCGGATATTAATGGAGCCGAAGATCTCGACGCCAACGGACACTGGGGATACGATCCAGCCTATGGCAACGTCTGGACTCCAAACGTCCCGCCGACGTGGGCGCCCTATCAGGACGGTCAATGGGTTTGGGAAGACTATTATGGCTGGACCTGGGTTGACTACGATCCATGGGGTTGGGCGCCGTTCCACTACGGTTCCTGGTACATGCGGCCCGGCTTTGGATGGACTTGGTTCCCAGGGGCGAGATATGGCCACTACTGGTACCATCCCGCTCTCGTTGGCTTCTTCGGATTCGGTGGCGCCGGTGTCGGTGTTGGATTCGGCTTCGGAAACGTTGGATGGGTTGCCCTGGCTCCGTTAGAAGTGTTTCACCCATGGTATGGCCCGGGCGGGTTTGCTGGCGGAGGGCGGTTCGGCGTGCCCAACAACGTGATCCGCAACGCGAACATCATGACGGCATTTCGGAATGCGCGCGGCGGGAATGGCGTGGTTGCAGTCTCCGCGCAGGATTTCCAGCGGGGAGCGTTCCGGAATCAAATCGCCGTAAACCGTGCCCAATTGTTGCAGGGCTCGCTGGTACGCGGAGCTGTGCCTGTAGCGCCGACGGCGAGCAATCTTCGATTCAGCGATCGCCCTGTCGCCGCCTCCTCTATTCCGCGCAATGAGGCCGGCAACAGCCAGCGGTTCTTCAGCCGGATGCCGGCGGCGGCGGTCGCGCAACGCCCCTCATTTACGCAACAGCAGGCTGCGGTTCGATCCGCCATTGGTGGCAGCGCCGCTGGAAGAGAGGCGGTTCCGGCGAGCGGCGCCAGAATCCAGGGAGGTGACTCCGGTTGGAGGCGGTTTGGCGAACCCGGTTCCTCTACCGGCGCATCGGGCGCGCAGTCTCGGAGCGTCCAGCCCAGCGGCGGCGCCGGCGCCGGGTGGGACCGGTTCGGCAGTCCGCAGCGCGCTGCCGCGCCCCAGCAGGGGCAGTATGCCCGGCCTCAGGTTATATACGGGAGTGGGCCTGGCAATCAGAATCAGGGAACGGCCGGTCAGTCTCGGGCGCTGCAGGTGGCGCCGCCGATCGTGCAGCAGCGGGCGGCTCCCGCGTCGCCCGCTTACCGAAGCGCACCGCCAGCCAGCCGGGCCGGCAGCGCCGGCGGTCACTCCAGTGGCGGACATGGGGGCGGGCACCGCTGAAGATCGTTCGGTTCCCGAATCGCGCGATGCTAAGATGGTCTTACTCCTCCCGGCGGCTGTAGCTCAGTTGGTAGTAGCGCCAGATTGTGGTTCTGGATGTCGAGGGTTCAAATCCCTCCAGCCGCCCCAGTTGTTTCCGATATCATTTTGAGTCTGGCGGTTACCCTCCTTCCAGTTTCGTCCTCACTTGGTTATAGTAGGCGGCTGAGGAGAGCGGCCATGACTCGGAGACAGATAATGAAGTTCGCCGGGATCGGCGCTACGGTTGCATTGCGCGGGACTGACAGCTCGCGCGCTCAGGATTCGGTGCATGCGGCGGTTTCGGTGAAGGCACTCCTCTTTGACACCTTCGGGACGGTGGTCGACTGGCGTGGATCGATCATCGACGAAGGCAGGGCCTGGGGAAAAACCAGGGGCATCGCCGTCGATTGGGCTCGCTTTGCGGATCGGTGGCGGGAAGGCTACGCACCTTCCATGGACATGGTGCGAGCAGGCAAAATGCCCTGGACCAACCTCGATCGCCTGCATCGCGCGATCCTGGACGACCTGCTCAAGGAGTTTCACATCGAGGGTCTTTCCGAAGAAGAAAAGGACCACTGGAACCGCGTCTGGCACCGGCTGAAGCCGTGGCCCGATTCCGTCGCCGGTCTCGCGCGCCTTAAGAAAAAGTACACCATCGCGCCGCTGTCCAACGGCAATGTCGCGCTGCTCGCCGACATGGCCAAGCAGGCCGGTATTCCGTGGGACCTTATTCTTTCGGCCGAACTGGCCAGGCACTACAAACCCGATCGCGAAGCGTATCTCACGGCCGCCAGTCTATTGGAACTGAAGCCCGAAGAAGTGATGATGTGCGCGGCGCACGCCGCCGATCTCAGGTCTGCACGCAGCTTCGGTCTGCGCGCCGGCTTCATCCACAGGCCTGACGAATACGGGCCTGCGCGCAAGGCGGACGATGCCAGGCCGGGCGATTTCGAAGTGGTGTCCACTGACATGGTGGATTTGGCGTCGCAACTGGGAGCGTAATCCACTCGCGGACAGAACCTTTGAACGCACGCACCATGCGCCGGCTCGTCGCCCGTGTGTCCGCGTCCGTAGGCGTTCGCGTCGCCGCCGGTGATCATGTACAGATTTGAGCCGTGTATAATCTGGCGAGACATGCTCCTCACAAGGAAGCACCTCTCCCGGCGTACCATTCTCCGCGGCGCCGGCGCAGCGATCGCATTGCCTTTTCTCGATTCCATGGCCCCCGCCGCGACGCCTCCTGCGGACACCGCCGCATACTCGAAGCTCGCGTGTATCGAAATGGTTCATGGCGCCGCGGGCAGTACCGATGAAGGCGTCCGGCGGCATTACTGGAGTCCAGCGAAGCAAGGCGCGGATTTCGAGTGGTCCTATTCGCTGCAGCCTCTGGCCCCGCTTCGGGACTACATCACCATTGTGAGCGGGACTCGGGCGCGCGGCGCCGACTCAACCAGTCCTTCCGAGGGTGGAGCAGACCACTTCCGCTCCAGCGCGGTTTTTCTCACCGGGGCCCACCCAAAGCAGATTACCGGACCCGGAGTCGCCAACGGTATCTCCATCGATCAGATATTCGCTCAACACATTGCCCAACGGAACGCGACGCGCGTGCCATCGCTGCAATTGTGCGCCGAGAATATCGGGCTGAGCGGTTCGTGCGCATTCGAGTACGACTGCGTCTATTCAGAGACCATCAGCTGGGCCTCACCGACGCGCCCCTTACCCATGACCGTCAACCCCCGCGCCGCTTTCGAGGGGTTGTTCGGGTCGAGTGCCACTCGGGCCCGCGCAAGTATTCTCGACGCTGTCGCCGGGGATCGATCGCGTCTTAACCGCCGTGTCGGCGTGGCCGATCGCGCCAGAATCAACGGACATCTGGACGAGATTCGCGCAGTGGAGAGCCGCATACAGGCGATCGAGAAATCCAACGCACAGGCAGAGCAGCGTGCGCGCTATCTCGCTCCTCTTGGTGTGCCCGATTCCTGGGAGGATCACGTGAAACTTATGTTCGATCTCCAGGTGCTGGCTCTTGCTTCCGACACCACCCGCGTATGCGCGTTCAAGATGAGCCACGATACCAGCCTCCGTATCTTCCCCGAGAGCGGTGTTCGGACCCCCTTCCACACCCTTTCACATCACAGCGAACGGCCGGAATTGATTGCAGACTTTGCAAAGATCAATCGCTATCACGTGGATCAGGTACGTTACTTCCTTCAGCGCCTGCGAGACACTCCCGATGGAGACGGCAACCTGCTGGACCATTCGCTGGTACTCTACGGTAGCCCCATGGGCGACTCCCATTTGCACGATCATCGGCGCCTGCCTCTGTTCCTCGCAGGGCATGCAGGCGGACGATTACGCGGCAATCTTCATCGCGCGTGCCCCGACGATGCGCCCCTTGCCAACGTGTTGCTGACTGTGCTCCACAAGCTGGGTGTGGATCGGGTGAACTTCGGCGACAGCACCGGTGAGATCGATCTTTAAACGACTACCGGTTCTGCGCCGGATACGCAGGAAATCCGCTGTCCGGCGGGGGAGCATCGTAATTCACTGGCATCGGCTTTAGTAGCGTTCGAAGGCGCGCCGCGACTTGTTTTGGATTCAAAGGTCTCGTGAAAATCGTCTGCGCGCCCAGGAGGTCGGCGCTCTTCAAGGCATTCTGTGAGAGCGCCGGCACCGTCGCCGCGATCCTGAGCTGCGGCCCGGCGCCGTCGATGCGGCGCAGAGTTTGGACGCGCGTTTGCGCCGAAGCTTCAATCGGCAGATCGGCAATCGGCACATCTGAAATCACCGCGTCCACCGGCTGCCCGGTCGTCCGCGCCAGCGCATCCTCATCGTTGCGCGCGACCTCCACTTCATATCCTTCCCGCGAAAGCACTCGCTCGTACCAGTCGCGGACCGCGGCATCGTTGTCGATCACCAGCACACGTTGGCGTTCCGATCGCACGGCCATGGTCACTTGTATCGGACTGCTGGTATTTCCGACCGTCAGGACCAGGAGAACGGCGCTTCCGATCGGCGAGTCCATGGGGATGCGGAAGTTTACCTCGAGCAGCCCTGCGACGAAGTGCGGTGCGGCTCCCGCGTACAGGACCTCTGCGGGCTTGCCGCCAAGAGTGACCCGAACCTTCTGCCGCGGTGTCCCGTAGTCGGCGATGTTCCGAAGCGTTGGTACGACGTAACCGTCGATGCCCGCCGGACTGGTCTGACCGGCGCCCGTTGCATACAATCCGCCGATAGAACCGCGCGGCGCCGGATTGTTCTCGGAATTACAGCACCCCGTCTGATTCAACATGGACGCCTGGCCTTTACCCGACCGGTCGCGCGTGAACACAGCCGGAACGCTGTTTGTCACCTGCACGCTCACGGGAACCGACCGTCGTCCCCGATATTGGACGACCACCCTGGTCGTGCTCGCGGTCCTCACCTCGTACGGAACAACCGCGGCGATCTCGCCGCGTACCGCCCACAGCAACGGCGCGGGAACGCCATCGAACAATACCCGCGTGTCTCCCAGAACAGAAGGCATTCGCGCGCCATTTCCCTGCTGTGACCCGACGAGAGTCGCAGGTCCGGCATTCGTGGGAAACAGGAAAACGATTTCACCGGGTGCGACCGCCCCGGTCGCCATATCCGCCGCATTCACGATGTCGCGCGCAAATAGCCCGGGTCGGCCTGGCCGGGAAACGAATGCCCAGTAAAGAATGGCGCACAATCCCACGCCCAGCACTCCCCACTCGATACGGCGTGTGAGTACGATCGCGGGAGTTGTTCGGAGCAGCGGCATCGCACTGATTGCTGTATTAGAACACGGCATGTGTTGGCCGTTGTATCGGGATGTGAAATCCCTTTATCACCTTACAGCGATTCTCGATGCGAACTTTTCACCGAACAGACTCGACCGTATCGCGATAGAATCCCCGTACAGGAGAACACGATGCGTTTGACCGTCCGACCGATTCTATTGTTGGCGATTGCGCTTACCGACGTCGTTGCCCAGCAGCCGGAAGCGACGGCGCCTCCTCTCGTGGGGTGCGGCATTCATGGTGAGATCGAGGTCTTTTGCGGAGCTCGCCAGCCTGAGGATCTCGAACGCACGCCCGATGGGAAATTTCTGATCGCCACGCAATATATAAACCAGGGCCGCGGTGGCGCTACCGGCGGCGGCATGATTTTGTTCGATCCGGGCAGGAAAACGTTCAGCCGGATGTCAGAAACGATTCAGGCGGACAAGTCCTGGGGCGATTCAGCGTGTCCCGGCGCAATCGGCGAAGCGCTCGTTTCGCACGGCTCCTCTCTGGCGAAGAGGCGGGATGGCAAATGGGCGCTTTACGTGGTTAACCATGGTGGTGGCCGCCAGTCGATCGAGATGTTTGAGCTTAAGCCAAGCGCCGGCAGTTGGGCTCTTGTTTGGCGTGGCTGTGAAGTCGCCAGGCACGATTACAATGATGTCGCCATCCTTCCCGATGGGGGTTTCGTAGGCACATATCCAACCGCAATATCCAACGGAATCGATCCAGCGACGATCGGCGCGAGCGTCACCGGTTACGTCGCGCGATGGGTTCCCGGCAAGGGTGAGTCTGAAGTGCAGGGTACCCGAATGCGTTTTCCGAACGGCGTGGTTGTCAGCGCGGACGGACGCTACATGTACGTGAATGAATTTGCCGCCCGGGCGGTGCACAAATTCGATTTGAAGGAAGGCAGTGAAGTTGGCCAGGTGGCGGTGGATTTTCTGCCTGACAACCTGACGTGGAGTGACCACGACCGGTTGCTGGTAGCTGGAGTGAAAGGAGCGCGGGGGGACTGCCCCCAGGGGAGCGGCAGGCGGTGTATCGACGGTTTCGGAGTTGCCGAGATCGACTCCACCAAAATGCAGGCGGTACCCATCTTTGATTCGTCGAGTACCGACCCGCTGATATCGGGAGTATCGGTCGCCTTGAAGGTTGATGATTCAATCTATTTGGGGGCTTTCCTCGGGGATCGTATCGTTAGGATTCCATACAAAACGCGCGCGGTAATCCGACATTAGCCGAGTCTCGTTGCCGGGAAAGGAGACTATCGTTGTTCCCTCTTACGCTGCACCAGTCGCTGCAGATACGCGCAGAGCATGTCTCCCATTGCCAGCGCCCAGGCATCCGTCTCTGATTTCGAGCGTGCCTCCGCGGAAACGCTCTTCCCGACTGCTGAGATGGTCGTCATGACAAAGGCGGCGGCAAACGAACGCTCGCTGGCGGAAACTTCGGGCAGAGCCTCATTCATAAACCTGAGCAATCGGCGCATGCCGGTTTCTCGATGCTCCCGTACTTCGGGTGCGTCACGATAGAGCGGCGCGGCATCTTCGAGTGCCGTGCGCAACGAAGCCTCTTCCCGTTCGGACTGGAAAAATGCGCTCACCATCGAGCGTAGCCGATCCGGCGCCGGCTTATCCGATTCGGCAAGGATACCCTCCAGCAGCGCGCCGGTCTGGTCCCATTCGTCGGACTGAAGCCGAAACAGGATCGCTTCCTTATTCGGAAAGTACTGGTAAAGCGATCCGACACTCACGCCAGCCTCTTCAGCCACGCGCGCCGTCGTAAACCTGGGAGCGCCTTCGCGTGCCAAAACACGAACAGCCGCTTCCAAAACATCGGCGACCAGGCGCTCCGAGCGCTTCTGCTGCGGCGGTTTTCTTGCAGAAATTGCAGGGCTTTTCCGCCGTTTCATAGAAGGTTCCTTCTAATGCGACTGGTCAACGCGACGAATCATTCGTATTCTATAGGAGTGCGCATCCCGCGCGCCATTGCTTTCAGGATTCTATATATGACAACTCTCACGACCCCACCTCTCTCAACGCTTCTGTCGAGACTATTTGCCGATGCCGAGGCAACCAGTAAACAAATACCCCAGCTCCCGCCGGAGGAGCGTGCACAGCAGATGACCAGCGCCACTGGGTACCGGGCGCTCTATTCCCGGATGAAGGACTTTCACCTCGCCGTGTCCAGGGAAACCGGCATAATGCTGTACATGCTCGCGCGCGCGATCGAAGCGCGTACGATCGTGGAATTCGGCACTTCGTTTGGCGTCTCAACCCTCCATCTCGCCGCTGCGCTCAGAGACAACGGCGGTGGACGACTGATCGGCACCGAGTTCGAACCCTCAAAGGTCGTGCACGCACGCGAGAACCTGGCGGCTGCGGGCCTGTCCGACCTGGTCGAGATTCGCGAAGGCGACGCCCTGGAAACTCTCGCACGCGATCTTCCGGATACCATCGATCTCGTTCTTCTCGACGGAGCGAAACCGCTCTACCCAGGCATTCTGTCGCTCATCGAAAAACGCTTGCGCGCGGGCGCGCTTATCGTAGCCGATAACGCCGACTGGTGCCCGGATTACCTCGCCCGGGTTCGTTCGCCGGCTGGAGGCTATCTCTCCGTACCCTTTGCGGCCGATGTTGAATTGTCGATGAAGCTCGAATCGTCTTCGGCAATGCGATGAGTAACTCCGGAATCCAGGGACGAACGCTAGACCCACGGACGGGGTTGTAGACGTGAACGTCCGCGTTGGCTCGCGCTGGAAGATGTCGCGCTGCGGGACATGGGCCGCGTGCCCGCCGGGCGGCTTCGGTTATTTAACGCTGGTCTGCTCGCGCCAGCCAGCCCCAAAATGTACCCGACTGACTACTCAAGCGGGAGTAATTGAATAATGGCGCATAAAATGCTTGCGTTCAATGAGGAGGCAACACAATGCGCGCAATTGGCGATTTTATCTTTCTGCTCCTGTTTTTCCTGCTGGTCATCGGCTGGGTACTCGCGTGGGCGGCTTTCCATGTCGCCGGCGCCGCGATTCATCTTTTGTTAGTACTGGCGGCGATCTTCCTCATCGCACATCTTTTCCGCAGCCGCAGCACTGTGTAACCCACGGCGGTCAGCAGGATACAATTCTCAGAGGACGCTTTATCGAGGATGCGCCGAAACCAGCGAACCACGCCGGGTCGGAAATCGAACCCGTTGCGTGAGATGGTTACGGATCAGGAGCGGGCTGCGGAACTTGCCCGAACGCGGGAGCGCGCCGAGAAGCTCAAGGCCCAACTCCCCGCTCTGATCGAAGACCAGGTGGGTGAGCACCTGCAGAAGCTCGAGACGAAACTTCTCAGAGACTTCCAGAAGATGGGGCAGAAGGCCATCGATGAAAGCACGGCTGTTCTGAACGAACAACTCAATGAGCGCATCGAGACGCTGGAGCAGATTTCGTCCATCCAGTCGCGCACCATCGTCAATCTGCGGGATTCCTCGAAGGCTGCCGATCGGAAAGTCAGTTCAGTAGTCAACAATATCGAGAAAACTCTGTCCGACGCGGTGCCTGGCTTCCGGCTGCCAGCTCCGCAGTACGCGCAGCCGCGGATCGCTGAGCAGACGGAGGTTATAAAGGCCGATCCGCGGGACGTCGAAGAGTTGAAGGGCAAGTACGGTTTTTGTCCGAACTGCACCTCAACCAAAGTCCGGCGGGCAAATCGGACTGGGCTGTGGGAAGAGTTTCTCCGGCTCTTCTTCATCGCGCCTTTTCGCTGCCGTGCCTGCCGGCACAAATTCTACCGGTTCTGAAAGTTCGGTTATCTCAGCGCCCACACCAGAACGGCTGCGCCTGCCAGTATCCGGTAAATGGCAAATGGCGTGAACCCCCGGTTTCGTACCCATTGCATGAACCAGGCAACCACCGCATACGCCACGACGAACGAAATCAGGAACCCAATCGCGAGCAACACCCAGCCATGCCCATCGATATGCACGCGGTCAGGCCCCTTCAAAGCCTTCAGCAGATCGTAGCCGGTGGCCGCAGCCATCGTTGGAATCGACAGCAGGAATGAGAATTCCAGCGCGGCGGTGCGCGACAAGCCGGAGATCTGTCCCGCGGCAATCGTAGCCATCGAACGCGATGTGCCCGGGAACACCGGCGCCAGCGTCTGGCAGAGCCCAATCCAGATCGCCTGCGGTATGGTCATACGCTCCACCTCTTCGGCCGCGGCAGCTTCGAAGGTGCCTCCTTTGCGTGCCCCGTAGATCGAATCCACCACCCACATCGCGACGCCTCCGATGATCAGCGCACTCCCCATCACCACCAGGCTTTCCAGATTCTTGCCGATCACTTTAATCAAGGGCAGGGAAGTCGCCGATGTGACCGCGAAGGCGATAAGCGTCAGCGCCAGGGGATGCGTGATCGCGGTCTTGTCGCCCTTCTTCCCACCCGGATATGTGGCCAGAAAACTCATGATGCGGCTCCAGAAATAAATCGGCAGGCAAAGAATCGCCCCCAACTGGATCACAATCGAAAACATCTTCCAGTAGCCGTCGCTGAGGTCCACGCCGAGTATCGCTTCGGCGATGCGCAGGTGCGCAGTGGAACTGACGGGCAGGAACTCGGTGAGCCCTTCGATCACCCCGAGAATGGTGGAAAGAAAATAATCGTTCAAACATCGCCATGGTAGCGCGGCGGGCATCGCACTTGTGAAGATAGTGTATGGCTAACGCGAAAATAGTGGCGACGCTCGGGCCGGCCACGGACGCGCCTGAAACGGTCTGTGCCCTCATTCGGGCCGGGGCGCACATCATCCGGCTCAATGCTTCACACGGGCAATGGCAGCAGCATGCCGCGAGGATTCGCACCATCCGCGACGCGGAAACGGAGACAGGCACCCCGGTGGGCATTCTGCTCGACTTGCAAGGGCCCAAGATCCGCCTGGGGCGTTTTGCCGGGGGCAAGTGCGTCCTGCGCACCGGATCGCAATTCTCGATCACTACTGCTGAAGTGGTCGGCGATGAAACGTGCGCCTCCACCACGTATCCCGCCTTCGCGCATGATGTGAAGCCTGGCGACCGCGTCCTGTTGAACGACGGTTGTGTGACATTGCGCGCCGTGGCCAACAACGGAACAGTTGTCAGATTCGATGTGGTTTCCGGCGGCCCGATCGGCGATCAGAAAGGCATCAATCTGCCTGGCGTCCGTGTCAGTGCGCCCTCAATGTCGCAGAAGGACCTCGAAGATCTTCGCGGCGGGCTCGCCGCCGGCGTCGATTATGTCGCGCTCTCTTTCGTGCGCAATGCGGACGATGTGCTGGCGCTGCGCGAACGTATGGGAGCGCTGCGCGTGCCGATCATCGCCAAGATCGAAAAGCCGGAAGCCGTGCACGATATCGATGCGATTCTCGATGTCGCTAACGGAATCATGGTGGCGCGCGGCGACCTGGGCGTGGAGATGTCGCTCGAGATGGTCCCACCCATTCAGAAGCGGCTGATCCGGCAGGCGCGCCGCCATAATCGCTTTGTGATCACGGCGACCCAGATGCTGGAATCGATGATCGAAAGCGCCAATCCCACCCGCGCGGAGGTGAGCGACGTCGCCAACGCGATCTACGATGGCAGCGATGCGGTGATGCTGTCGGCGGAAACGTCGGTCGGAAAATTCCCGGTGGAAGCGGTCCAATTCATGGCGCGGATCGCGGCCGAAGCCGAGCGAGGTCTGAGGCGCCGCGGATTCGCGGATCTGCCGCGCATTGGCCCCGACGCCGGAAGCCCTACCGATTCCGATGTGCTCGCGGATGCGGCTTACACCGCGGCCAGGGCGGCGAACGTGCAGGCTATTGTGGTCTTTACCGCTACCGGCTACAGTGCACGGCTGATTTCACGTTATCGGCCGCCGGTTAGAATCATTGCCATGACCAGTTCAACGGACACCGTCCGCCGGCTGCTGGTGCATTACGGCGTGTTGCCCATCCTCGCTCCGGAGGTGACGACCACCGACGGTATGCTGGAGCAGATCGATACACTTCTGGTGCAAAGAGGACTTCTGCATGCCGGAGATAAAGTGGTTTTCGTGGCAGGTGTACCGATCGGCCGGACCGGTTCGACCAACCTGATGAAGTTGCATTTGGTGGCTGAAGCAAGGTGAATATTCCCGCTCCAGGACGCATGGTGCACATTGACGGCCGCAGCCTGCACATGAACGTCACGGGGCAGGGTAGGCCATTCGTCGTTTTGGAGGCTGGGATCGCGGCAAGCTCTCTGAGTTGGGCGCTCGTTGCCAAAAGTGTTGCCGAATTCACTACGGTGGTGACTTACGATCGGGCTGGATTCGGCTGGAGCGATCCTGCATCCCATCGCTCGACCGCTCTCGATGCCGCGAAAGATCTGGCGCTGCTGTTGGACAAAGCCGGAATCCCAGGCCCCGTGCTGCTCGTCGGGCATTCCTTCGGCGGCTTGATTGTGCGCATTTTCCAGCAGACGTATCCAGAGCGCACGGCTGGGTTGGTGCTCGTCGATCCAGTATGCCGGACCGAGTGGCGCGACGCCAATGAGGCGCGAAAACACATGCTGGCCCACGGCGTTCTATTGTCGAGGCGGGGTGAAGTCCTCGCCCGCCTCGGCGTCGTGAGACTCGCGCTCCACTTGCTGATGAGCGGCTCGCGCGTGATTCCGAAGGTGCTGGCGCGCGTGTCGGCGGGACGTGGCGCGGGTGTGACGGAACGGCTGACTGGCGAGGTTCGCAAACTGCCCAGGGAACTGTGGCCCGCGGTGGCGGCCCATTGGAGCGAAGCGCGTTGCTTCCATGCGATGGCCGATGCGCTGGAGAACTTGCCGCTCAGCGTCACCCAGCTCGATGAAAGCCGTCCGCTGGAGGACATGCCGATGATCGTGCTCTCTGCCGGCAGTGCGGGCGCCGAGGCGATGCGGGAGCACGAGCATGACGCGCGCTTATCCACCCGCGGCGAACACAGAATCGTATCGGCGTCGGGTCACTGGATGCAACTGGACGCGCCCGGCGCGGTCGTGGAAGCTATTCGGCAGCTAATTTAGCCGGCGGATTTTCACGTTCACCCCACCCTTCGGACGCAGTGTAATAAACGGCTGCAACCCGATCGGGCGCTGTGAAACCAGCTCCATCGATATATTTTGCGCGATGGTCGAAAGGATGATCTGCCCTTCCATAAGCGCGAACTGGTTCCCGATGCAGATCCGTCTTCCGCCTCCGAACGGCATATAGGCGAATCGCGGCAGCGCCGCTTCGCGCTCAGGCAGGAAGCGATCCGGATCGAAGCGAAGCGGATCTTCGAAGAGCCGCGGGTCGCGATGCAGCAGCCAGGGCGCAATCATTACGAGGTCGTCCTTGCGGACGTGAAATCCGCCGATCGATGTATCGCGCAAAGCCGAACGCGCCAGCACAAATGCGGGAGGATAGAGGCGCATCGACTCCTTCATAACTTGCAGCGCGTAAGGCATGCCCTCGTTTCGCAGCCGCTCGAAATGCTCCGGGTGTTGCGCCAGAAGATACCAGGACCACGCCATGGCTTGCGCGGTGGTCTCATGGCCGGCGACGAAAAGCGTCATAGCCTCATCGCGCACCTGTTCATCGGTCAGGTGCTGCCCGCTCTCCTCATCCTGGGAGAGCAGCAGCATGGAGAGCAGGTCGCCTTTATCGAGACCGCTCGCGCGGCGGTCGTGAATCAGTCTGTAGATCGTTTCGTTCAGGCGTGCCAGTGCGGCGATCGGTCCTCGCAGCCGGGGCAGCCGGAACGGCACGCGCATCTGGCGGACGACCCACGTCTGCAATGTAGTGATGTCGCGGCCGAGCGTGTCGGCGCGACCGAGGAGGTCGACGTCAAACAGCGTTCGGCCCACGATCCCGAGGGTGAGGCGCATCATCGCCTGAGCGACATCGATACGCTCGCCATCCCGCCAGACAGCCTGTGCGGCGACAGCGTGTTCCCGCATCGCGCCCGCGTATTTGGAAACCCGCTGGTGAGCGAACGCTGGCGCCACCAGCTTGCGGCGCTGCCGATGCTGGTCCCCTTCGCTGTTGAGCAGTCCGTCACCCAGAAGCGGGCGTGAAAACGTTTTCAGGACGGGGCCTTTCTGAAAGTCGTCGGCGCGTTCGACAAGGACTTCCGGGACCAATTCGGGAGTGTTTACCAGGACAACGTTGATGCGCCCAAAACTCGCCCGGCCAATGCGGGGGATTTCCGAACCCAGCTTTTCCAGCATGCGGATGCGGTTGGCGAACAGTGCGCGGATAGTTCGGATCAGGCCGGGCATGAATCAGTACCTATGCTATTCCTGACCGGGCCGGTGGAGCTGCTAATGGTTCGCCACGCTGTGCGGTTCTGGCGGAGCAGGCGCGACGCTTCGGTGCTGAATCGTCTTATCGTGATCTTCGCAGAAGGCTTCGAGCAGTTCGGTGTCGGGATGCAGGATCAACGTTGTCTTAACGGTCCAGGGTTTCAGATATGCCTTGGCATCGTCGATCGTGATACCGAGATCCATGTGGCCGAAATCCGTCCGCCGGAAGCGTTCCGTGACGCGCAAGGCGTCGCTGTTGGGGCGGCCCTTCTTCGTGTCGATCCAGCCGCCGTCCCGGAATCCAGTCGTCTCCACCACAAACGCATCGCTCTCCCACCGGCCCACCGAGTAGCCTAACCATGTTGGTTCGCCCCGATCCGGCAACGGCCTTCCATCCGTGAACACCTGGCGGAAAATCATGCCGACCAACGTTTCATAAAGAAAGGCTGTTACTCCCGGTGTCTGCAGAATTTTGAACGGACCGCCCCCGAAGTCGATTCTTGGCACGCCGGGCGGCAGACAAAAGCCGTACGGGTCGTCAACATGATCGCGGTCTTCACGTTGTTTCGATACTGCGGCGGCCCACGGTGTCATCTCGACATCGCCGGGTTTCAGATCTCTCGCCAGATCGAAGAACAGGCTTCGGACGAAACAGGGGTTGCCATCGTAAATGGCGCATTCCGCCGCCCAGACGCCCGCGAGGTCGGGCTTGCCATCCGAGGTTCGCGGAGCGGGCGCGGTCAGATTCGGCTTCCCGTCAGGGAGGCGCGGGACTCCGGGAGTCTTGTAGTTCAGCCACTGCCCAGCGGCGGATACAGACAACCAACACAACGCGATGAGGACGCGCACCGATTGATTCTATGCCAAAATGATGGCCTGCAAGAGGAGGTTGTATGCAAGCCGTCATTTCCAATCTATTGAGCCGCTTCGAAAAGGGCGCGCTCTCCCGTCGCGAGTTGGTGCGGGGTCTCGCCATGCTGGCCGCGGCGAGCGGCGCCGCGCAGGCTGCCGACACAGTCGCTATTCAGGCCGCGAAGATCGACCACGTAAGTATTCAAGTCACCGATTTGCCGCGCGCGGTCGCCTTTTACCAGAAGATGTTCGGCCTGGCTGTGGTCAGTGAGGACAAGCCGAACGAAATCGTACGGCTCGGTGTGGGAAAGCCTCTGGTCTCGCTGCATCATAAGAGCCCCACAGGCCTCGTCGATCACTTCGCTATCGGCGTCGAAAAATTCAACCGGGAGTCGGTGACGCGGGAGTTAAAAGAGCGCGGCGTCACTGCGGAAGAGAACCTCGATGCGGGGTTTCATATTAAAGATCCGGAAGGAATCAGCGTGCAGATCGTCGGCGCCTGAACTTCTTTGTGCTGGCAACGCGACAATCGAGATATGCGCGTCTCGAATCGTTGCTACGCCGTTACCGGTCTCGGGTACTCGACTCCCTGGTGCGTGAACGCCGGCTTTGTCGCTGGCGACACTACGACGCTGGTGGTGGACACGGGCGCGAATGCTTTGGCGGCGCAAACTGTGCACGGCTACGCCTCTGCCGCGAAGCCCGGTAATCAACTGCGCGTCATCAATACAGAGAAACATTTCGATCACATGGGTGGGAACTGCTTTTTTCGCGACCAGGGGATCGATGTTTGGGGTCACGTTGGCGTTGCGCGAACAGCCGAGGAGTTTCAAGCCGAAATCGCGGAGTTCAACGATGTCATCCCTGACGAGGCTCGCCGTGCGCGTGGGGAGGCCAGAGCGTTTTTTTATGGAACACGACTGGTAAACCCGAATCGCCAGATTCACGAGGACATTCGATTCGACCTCGGAGGATGCACCGTCGAGATCCTGCTGACGCCCGGACACACAGCAACCAATCTTTCGGTTTGGATACCCGAAGATGGGGTCCTTTTCAGTGGCGATTGTCTGATTCATGAGTATCTTCCCAACCTGAGCGAGGGAACGCCGGCGAACTGGCGGACATGGATCGAGTCGCTCCAGCGCATTGAGGCCCTCCAGCCCTCAGTCGTTGTCGCGGGGCACGGCCAGGTTGCCCGCGGCGATGAAGTCCGGATAATCGTGGATACGGTGCGCCGAGTGCTTCAGGAATCCCTCACACGCGGTTGTTCCCCGACGGCTTCGGCGTAACGCTTCAGCTCCGCGAGTATCCGCGCATTCTCCTTACGAAACGCGGCTGCGACCAGCGGTTCAGCCACTTTCAGGATGCCGGGAATTTGAATCGCGAGATCAAGGTCGCGGACCACCAGCGTTGCGCCCTCCACTCGCTCCAACGAGTATCGAATATGAACGTCGATGTCTGCGCGCAGAATGCCTCGCTTTAACTGCATGGTGTGATGAAACGCGATGTACTTCGGAGGGTCGAATCCGGTCACCGATCCCGGCCTCTGGCCCGCCGGTCCAGAATCGAGGTAGGTTGTGCCGAGGCGAACGGGATATGGCGATACCTCGGTTGTTCCGCCGAATGCTTCTGAACCTTTCAGCCACCGGCCATAATTTGGCATGTCGGCTATCAGGTCGAAAATATTCTCCTGGGAGCCTTTGATCTGCGCCGTGAACCGCGGATGTGAAGTGGACACTCAGCCGCCTCTGTCAGATCTTACTGGAACTGAATCTGCGCTATCACGAATGCCGGGTAGGCTTGATTCCAGCTCTCCGCCAAATCGTCAAAAGCCAACCGAAACGCCTTCGTTGCGCCGGGAGCGAGCGGGCCGGTCGTTTGACCGATGATCGCCACTCGCTCGCGCTGCAGTTCCTTGCCCGCGTAATCGCTGAACACGCACGTGACCTCAGCCAGCTTCAC
>Ga0206860_10133_pt1 | contig 17756 bp, 14 predicted proteins | sample Alteio_BWOrgCont_44_FD_152624 | JGI IMG/M metagenome (GOLD analysis project Ga0206860, IMG submission 152624) | Enriched cells from forest soil in Barre Woods Harvard Forest LTER site, Petersham, Massachusetts, United States -... | ecosystem: Environmental > Terrestrial > Soil > Temperate forest >...
AGTTCCATGCGAGCGTCGCGGCGTGCAGGAACTTGCCGACGTGTTCGCCTTGCCAATCCTGATGAGGCGCCTCCCGTCGCTCGAATGCATCGAGCATGTCATCCTCATCCACTTTCAGCATTCGGTTCTTCTCATTGGCATCGATCCGAGTGCCAAGGAATCCGCCTCGGAGGGACACTTCTTGGGGAAGGAGCGGCGAAAATACATCCTGAACCTGAGCTGTACCCGGAATGGCGAGGCTGATTGGGTTTTGTTGGGCCTCACTTTTCACTGTCACCATGCCGAGGGTGGCAGCGATGGCAAGGCCCGACAGGGAAAAGCACCTTCGCTTCATATACTGCCCAGTATCCTCTCAACCTATGGCAAAATGGGCGTGGGTGGCCAAATCTTAGGCGACCAAAAGGGGAGAACGTCTTGTCAATAGAATCAAAGTGCCCGTTTTCGGGCGATGCTCTTAGTCACACGACCGCGGGGGCTCAAACAAACGCCCACTGGTGGCCCAATCAGCTCAACCTCAAGATCTTAAGCCAGCACTCCTCTCTATCCAATCCGATGTGCACGGAGTTCAATTACGCTGACGAATTCAAGAGCCTTGACCTGGGTAGCGTGGTCAAAGACCTCCACACCCTGATGACCTCCTCGCAGGACTGGTGGCCGGCAGACTACGGCCACTATGGTCCGCTGTTCATTCGGATGGCATGGCACAGCGCAGGCACGTACCGCATCGCCGATGGGCGAGGCGGCGCGGGATCGGGAACTCAGCGATTCGCGCCGCTTAATAGCTGGCCCGATAACGTAAGTCTCGACAAAGCGCGCCGTCTGCTATGGCCGATCAAGGCGAAATACGGCAGAAAACTCTCTTGGGCGGACCTTATGGTTCTCGCCGGCAATGTCGCGTTAGATTCGATGGGCCTCAAAACTTTCGGTTTCGGCGGAGGGCGCGAGGATGTCTGGGAACCGGATGAGTACATTTACTGGGGACCGGAGGGCAAGTGGCTGGGAGACGAGCGCTACAGTGGTGAGCGTCAGCTCGAAAATCCCCTCGGCGCGGTTCAAATGGGCCTGATCTACGTCAACCCGGAAGGCCCCAACGGCAAGCCGGACCCGGTCGCGGCGGCGATTGATATTCGCGAGACGTTCGCTCGTATGGCGATGAACGACGAAGAGACGGTTGCCCTCATCGCAGGTGGGCACACCTTCGGCAAAGCTCATGGCGCTGCCGATCCAAGCAAGTAAGTCGGCGCCGAACCAGAGGGCGCTGCTATCGAAGAGCAAGGTTTCGGCTGGAAGAACACATTCGGCAGCGGCAAAGGCTCCGATGCGATCACAAGCGGTTTGGAGGGTGCCTGGACCAGTAATCCTATTAAGTGGGACAACAATTATTTCGAAAACCTGTACGGCTTTGAGTGGGAACTCACGAAGAGCCCGGCCGGCGCACATCTATGGACGCCGAAGGGAGTAGGCGCAGGGTGCACGGTGCCGGATGCTCATGACCCCTCCAAGAAGCACGCCCCGATCATGTTTACCACGGACCTTTCCCTGAGGATGGATCCGGCCTATGACAAGATTTCGAGGCACTTCCATAGCCATCCCCAGGAGTTCGCCGACGCCTTCGCAAAAGCTTGGTATAAGTTGACCCACCGCGACATGGGCCCCCATTCGCGATACCTTGGGTCGCTCGTCCCTGCCGAGCCCCAACTGTGGCAGGACCCGACTCCCACCGTAAATCATCAATTAATCGGGGAGCAAGAAGTGCCTGAATTGAAGGCAAAGATTCTTGCATCCGGACTCTCTATCTCTGAATTGGTTATAACCGCTTGGGCGTCAGCTTCGACTTTTCGCGGCAGCGACAAGCGCGGCGGCGCCAACGGGGCGCGCTTACGCCTCGAGCCGCAGAAGAGTTGGGAAGTTAACCAGCCTGCTGAACTTGCGAAGGTTCTTAAGACTCTTGAGGCAATCCAAAAGGACTTCAACCGCGCACAGTCCGGCGATGTGAAGGTCTCTCTTGCCGATCTGATCGTGCTGGGCGGCTGTGTAGGCGTCGCCGAGGCTGCGAAGAAAGCAGGCCACGATGTCAAGGTCCCCTTCACGCCAGGGCGCATGGACGCATCGCAAGAGCTGACCGATGTCGACTCGTTCGCGGTGCTCGAGCCTGCGGCTGACGGATTCCGCAACTATATCCTTAAGGGGCACGAAAGACTGGCGGCGGAATTGCTGGTGGATAGGGCCAACCTTCTGACACTAACGGCGCCAGAAATGACGGTATTGGTCGGTGGCTTGCGCGGCATGGGTGCGACATTCGGGCAGTCTGAGCACGGGGTCCTGACGAAGCGGCCCGGAGCCCTAACCAATGATTTCTTCGTGAACCTCCTTGATATGGGCACGAAGTGGCAGATGTCCTCTGCGTCGAACGGCGTGCTAGTTGGACACGATCGGGCGACGGGCGAACTCAAGTGGACAGCCACTATCGTCGATCTCGTATTCGGTTCAAATTCGCAGCTTCGAGCCCTTGCTGAGGTGTATGCGAGCGGCGACGCTCAAGAGGCGTTCGTCAATGACTTCGTAGCGGCTTGGAACAAGGTCATGAACCTAGACCGATTTGACCTAGCCTGCTAGCAGAGTCCCGCCAACCCAATCGGGTTGGTGGAGCACTGAGCTATTTCAGGTTTCTGTCGAGCAACTCGACGAGCTTGGTGAGGTGACGCTCAGCTGCGTCCTCTCGGTAGGCGGGCGTGTCCGCCATCGTGTAGCCATGGGGCGCGTCTGGATAGACTTCGCAGACGTGGGTTATTCCCGCCAAGGTGAGGGCTTGCTCCATTCGCCTCTGCTGCTCGGCGTTTGCACCTTCGTCGTGGTCAGCATATGCCAAATACACCTCAGCCTTGAGACTCCCGACGCTGAGATGCACGCTGTCCGGCTGGTCCGTCGCGAGATTACTTCCGTGGAATCCGGCTATAACTGCAACCTGTTCCGGAAAAGCAGAACCGGCTCGCAAGGCAAAACGAGTGCCCATGCAATAGCCAGACATGCCAACCGGTCCCGGCGCAGTGTTAGGTAAACCATGAGTGAAATCGATATACGCCTTGGCATCCTTGCCGACATTCTCGGGGGTCAGGAGCTGCATCATTGGCATAAGATTTTGGAATAACTTCTGGCGATTCTCAGAGGCCATTGCGCTCGCAACATCCTCGATAATCGGCGATCGAGAGCTGCGATACAGCAGGTTGGGAGCGAGCACCACGTATCCATAGCTGGCAATCCGCTTAATCCATTCGTCTATAACGGGGCGGACCCCGAAAGCATCCATGAGAAAAATGACTCCAGGGAATGGACCGGCCCCTTCAGGCACGGCCAAACTGGCGTCGCACGCGCCGTCCGGTGCTTCGAAGTCGAGATTGATCAAAGAGACGTTCATGTTCATATGTTCTCAGAAACAGGAATTTCTAGTTTGCGCCGAACTGTGGCACACTCGCCTATATTTTTGGCTTGGTATGCTGGCAAAAGGCATCGGCCGACCGGCGACCGGCTGATAGAGGACTTCAACGTTGGCCAAGGCAAAGTTCTTCGAAGGAATTGTAGCCGCCGGATGGGTTTTGCCGTCGAGCCCGGATTGCGCCCTGAATCCGACTTTTGAAGAATTCGCAAGCCCCTTACGCTTGCACGAACCATCCGACGGCTAGAGCTCCTTCGGGAAATAGTGAAATTGATGCTTGGCGATCAACGGCTACAGCCTAAACCGCTGCTGAAGGAGGCAGTAGCTGAGCATCATCATCAGCATGGGGTCGACCCTTGTCCGGTTGGCGTCGTCCAGCGCTGAGAGCGAATCCAGCATTTCCACGACCTTCTTGCGGTCGTAAATGCCCACCGCGTCGAGGCTAGGACCACGCAGCGTGTCTTGGACCAGGGCGTACAGCCGACCGTCGGTTTGTAGGGTCGAGGGCGGTGAAAGGAACGGGTGTTTCTGGCGGCGGTACACCTCGTCGGTGATCACCGACCGCGTCGCTTCGCGAAGCACGTACTTCTCCGTTATGCCGTTGATCTTCATGTTGACCGGCATCTTGGCTGCGCACTCGACGACCTTGTGATCAAGGAAAGGCACCCTGCCTTCGACGGAATGGGCCATCTCCATGCGGTCTCCTAGGTTGCTGACGATGTAATTGGGAAGCATCGACTTGCTCCACAGATAGAGCGATTGGTTGACGGGATGGCGTCCCGCCAGCTTTCCCGTTACGTCCACATGGTCGAGAAATAGGCTGAACGGATCTTGGCACTGCACCATTTCCCGGCATTCTTCGCTTAGCAATTTAAGCCCCGCTGTTCTTCCGTGCGCCCAAGGCTCGATGAATCCAGGGCTATAACCCAGCCGGCGTGTGATGCGGTCCATGTTCGGGTCGCCACTGTCGGCAAGCAATAGACCCTGGGATACCCGGTTCGTCGCCTCGAGATCGCGCAGCGTTTTTTGCGAGTCTTCCGGGCTCTGGGTCTTCGCGAGATGACCCATCAAGTCCTTGCGAAAGTGGGCGTAGCCGGCGAATACCTCGTCGGAGCCTTCTCCGGTGAGCACCACGCGCGTGCCGTCGTCGCATACGGCCCGGCTCAGCAGGTATTTGGCGACGCAATGGGCGTTAATGAAAGGGCGCTCCGCGTGATACAGTGCGTCGGCAAAATGATCTGCCATATGCTCCGATCGAATGTCGATCGGGAAGAAATCGGCGCCGGATAGCTTTGCTTGCGCCTCCGCAGTTACTCGCTCGTCATAGTCGGCGTGGTCAAAGGCCAGGGTATATGCGCGAAGAGGATTTGACGCATATGTCGAAGCGATCCCGAGAACGGCGCAGGAATCAAGGCCCCCGCTCAAATAGCATCCGACCGGCACGTCCGCGCGAAGCCGCAATTTGACTGCCTGGTAAAGCGTCTCGCGAAGCTCCTCGGTATGTTGGGCAGGATCACCGTGATGCTCCTGGTCTTCCACCGGAAAGTGCAGATCCCAATAGGGGAGAGCATCGATGTGTCCTCCGCTCACCAAGAGGTAGTGAGCCGGGGGCACTTGCCGGACACCGGCATAGAGACTAGAATTCGGTGACGCACCGAAACCGGAGAGGAGCGCTTCACGGTCCCAGGCGGCAGGGACACCCGCCGCAAAAAGCGCCTTGACTTCCGACGCGAAGTAGGTAGCGCCCTGGTGGACCGCGTAGTAAAGCGGCTTGATACCGAAGCGATCGCGTGCGACGAACAGCCTCCGATGGGTTGCATCCCAGAGCAGGAACGCGAATTCACCCCTCAGGTGCTCAAGGCAGTGGATCCCGTACTCCTCGTAGAGATGGATGAGGATCTCGCTGTCGGAATGGGTTCGAAACACATGTCCGCGGGCTTGAAGGTCGGACCGAATCCGCTCGAAGTCATAAAACTCGCCATTGACCGCGACATGAACCGTCTTGTCCTCATTGGCAATCGGCTGGTCGCCGCCGCTGAGGTCGATAATCGAAAGCCGGCTGTGCCCCAACCCGACTTGATGGTCAGGAGATACCCAAACGCTTTGATTGTTCGGACCGCGATGAAAGAGCGCGTTCACCGCTGCCTTTAAACCATCCGAGTCCACATCCCCAAGGGACCCCAGCACGCCAACAATGCCGCACATAGAGCGAGCAGTATAACACCTGTGACTTGGTGCGCCTTAATTCAACATTCCAAATCTTTTCCAGGAAAGCAGCACTTGGCAACAATTAATGTTAATTTCTTCTTACTCCCTTCTCATGAACGTTATTTTACTGTACAGTTAACGATAACCAGTTTCGGCCAAAGCTGGCAAATCGGAGTAGCAAGCCGACTTGCAAGAGGGTCCCGGGGTCCGTAACCAGGATTGAGCGGCAGTACACCCATATCGGAGAGTTGTAGAAGATGTACGTAACAGAGAGCAATGAAGAATCGACTGCAATGCAGCCGAGTCAATCGCCAAATTGCGACTCCATAGCGAGCCGCTCTCAATCCATCCTGCATAACTTGAAGTCGACGTTAATTGTGTTGGTCTTCAAGCCCGGGCAGACTCCTCACTCCCACATCGTTGACGAAGTGATCGCTGAGAAGCTCAGTGATGCCGAGCAACGATTTCGGAACAGACGGTCATCCGTAGCACGCATCGTGGTCGGCACTGATCAGATCGATCTTGCCACAGAGATTTTCGAAGCCTGCCGCGCCCTTGGAATCAAGGCCCGCGTCACCCTCGTTGGGGTTCCACTCGACGATCATCTCGGAAAGGCTGCGCGCCTGAACAGCAGCAAGTTATCCTTCCCGCCGCCGAGCCCACCAAGGTCCGACGCGGATTTGACGGTGGTTAGCTGCAGCGAGTGCTTATCGGCTTGGGTACGCCTCAACCGATCGCTTCGAAGGGACTCCTGTCGTGATTCCGTCGGGGCCAACCTTTCTGATTCAGCGGCATATGCCCACTACTTGAAGATTGATTCTGTCCACGAGGATTTTGTGATTCTTGGACTATCCGGCGAGTGCATGACTGCTGACTCTATGGATGCAGTAATGCGCACACATTGGCTAAAGGAGGGGCTCTTTAGGAAATAGGGTGACACTTTATCGTTATTTGGTTCGTCTTTTACCTTAACTCAGGAGCATTCTGCCACGGAAGGCGTTAAATTAATGGGACGACCAAAGCAAGGTGACGAAACTGTTGCCTCCAGGATCATGGACTGCCTGGAGGCATTGATCCATGACGTGCGAGAAGAAATTGGAAATGCCACCTCAACCGACGGCGGTGATCCCTCGTTCACCATGACGAAGGTGAACGAGGTACTTAAGTCGAAGGGATTATCGAATACTCTGCCGCCCCAGGTCTCATTAGCACTTGCGAAACTGGTCAAGCGCGGTGAACTCTACAAAGTAAGGCACGGCGTTTATTCGGTTTCTCCAGTTCCGGCTGCTACCGAGGTTGATTCCTCGGTAGCAGCGGAAGCCAAATTCAGTGACATTCTGATTTCCCGACTTAATGCGGAGTCAGAGCATGACCGCCAATGTAAATTCAGGATCTATCTCAACGGAACCTCGATCGGAAAGCATCCGGGCTTCCTGCTCGGGCTCCAACGATTCTGCAGTAAGTGCCATCGTGATAAGAGTTCGAGGGTGCAAGTCATCTTGCTCTCGCCCTCACAGGCATCGGAGATCTATGCCCGCAATAAGTTCCGAAGCCTTTCCGTTCCTTGCCAAATGGACCTTGAGTCGTTCACTGCCACGGTTGAGAGAAATTTAACCGAAAGCATCGGAAGTTCCCTTGGTCTTCTTTCGGATTTGAGAACCATCCAGAGTGAATTACCTGGCGCATTAGGGCTTGTTCTAAATATGGGTGATGCAGTCGTTCCCTATTTCATCGCGACGGGCGGAGCCAGAGAAATGGTTGCGACATCGAGGCGCAGATCGTCCTCTGGAAGCTCACAACCATCTGCATTTGTTACGGAAAGCGACAGAGAACTCGAGTTGGCAGCGGAGTTCTTCGACGAATTGTGGGCTCTCGGAGTTGACCTGTCCAACGCAAATGACCTTCTGGAACTAGACGGGCCACTGGCGTCAGACAAACTAGGGCGGACCTTGATGACGATCCTCTTGAAGGGATCGACAATAGATAAAGAATGGCTCAAGGACAAGTGTGAGAATTTCATGCTCGAGGCCTGCACTGAGCTGCGAAAGCGTATTGACAAGGACTGGCGACTGGTTGCGCGAGCCAACAAACTAAAGCGGCAAAGTGAGTCAACGAGTTCGACGCAAAACCCTTGCCGAAGCGAAATGAATCGGGACTTATTGTCCTGACCTAGACTTGCAGGCTCGAACAACTGCGATTAATATGACCGCATGCTAGTGACGATCCAAGCGAACGTGGTTTGTTCCGTTGAGGACGGATTTCACCTGATGCAACTCGCTCGGCAGGAAGTCGAAGCCATTAAGGCGCCGGAGGACTGGAATCTCTTCTACCCGGATACTCCAACCGCAGCGCTGCAACTTCTCATCCGCCAGGCCATCGCGCAAAGGCTGCTTACCTGCGGAGGGGTTGTGCTCCACGAGATCGGGCATTCGGTCACTTCACTTGAAATACCACTCGATTCGTGATCAATCGCGATGCATAAGAACACGGCCATGCTGCTTCTGGTGACTTCTTTGACTATGCTGACTTCCCTGGCGAGCGCGATTACGCTCCATGTCAGTCCGGGTGGGAGCGACTCTAATCCGGGGACGCAGAAACAGCCGCTTAAGACGCTGGATGGGGGCTCGGCTGGCGGCTCGGCAACACCGTGGAAGCAAGGTCATTGTGGAGTTTGCGGGCGGGATTTATCGGCTTGCACGGCCCGTTGTGTTCTCGAGTGACGACTCCGGGAATGTAACGTATCGAGCGGCAAAGGGCACCCAAGTCGTGTTCACCGGAAGTGCGGAGATTCACCCCCGGTGGCGCCCATACCAATGGCATATTTTGCAAACATCCGTGCCCGAAGGCTTCGAGACGGACCAACTCTTCTTCGACGGAAATCAGCAGACCCTCGCTCGGTACCCGAATGAAGACCTATCGGTCCGTATCTTTCACGGTTATGCGAAGGATGCGATCTCGCCGGAACGGGCTGGCAAGTGGAAGGACCCAACCGGCGGCTTCCTACACGCGATGCATCCGACTATGTGGGGCGACGTTCACTATCGAATCCTGGGCAAAGACGCGAAAGGCGCCCTGAAAATGGAAGGCGGTTGGCAGAACAACCGGCGGGCCGGGATGCATAGTGAGTACCGGTTCGTCGAGGGCATTTTCGAGGAGTTGGACGCGCCTGGCGAATGGTTCCTCAACCGGGGCGAGCACCTTCTCTTTTACTATCCGCGCCCGGGAACCGACTATGAGCACGGCACATTCGAAGGCCCCCAAATTGAAACACTCCTCGAGTTTTACGGTGTGAAGGGGATCAAGATGTCCGGCTTCACGTTCCAGCACACCCTTCGGACGTTCATGAAGAATCGCGAACCGCTGCTGCGAAGCGACTGGACGATTTACCGGGGCGCCGCGATCCACTTCAAGAACTCCGAACGTTGCGAGATCGCCGACTCGTCGTTTCGAGACCTCGGTGGCAATGCCGTCTTCGTCGACGGGAAGAACCGTGCTATCGCCTTGCGGCGCTGCATTATCCAAAATGTAGGGGCGAACGGAGTTGCCTTCGTTGGTGATCCCAAGGCGGTTCGAAGCCCCCTGTTCGAATATTCCGAGCGCCAAAGCTTTGTCTCGATGGACAAATCGCCGGGACCGAAAACGGATGATTATCCGATGGAGTGCCTGGTGGAGGATTGCCTGATCCGGCGAACCGGCCTGGTTGAGAAGCAGAGCGCACCGATTGAAATCGCAATGTCGCGACGGATCGCAATCCGCCACTGCACGATCTACCACGTGCCTCGGGCGGGCATCAACATCGGTGACGGGTGCTGGGGTGGACACCTCATCGAGGGGTGCGACGTCTTCGACACCGTCCTCGAGACAGGCGACCACGGGTCGTTCAACTCATGGGGGCGGGATCGGTATTGGGGTCTGACCGACGTCGACATGAACAAGGGAGAGCATCCGGAACTGGCGTCGCTCGACACGATCGAGCCGATCGTCATCCGCAACAACCGCTGGCGATGCGAACACGGATGGGATATCGACCTTGACGACGGATCGTCGCGATACGTGATTCAAAATAACCTTTGCCTGAACGGCGGCCTCAAGAACCGGGAAGGGTTTGGAAGAACGGTCGAAAACAACGTCATCGTGAACAACTCGTTCCATCCCCATGTCTGGTTCACGAACAGCGGTGACGTGTTCAGACGGAACATCGTGTTCACTCCGTATCAGCCGATCGGGGTAAAGCAGCCTTGGGGGCAAGAGGTCGATTTCAATCTTCTCAATACCCCTAATCAATCGACGCCCCAAGCGGCAACCGTTCTTGCAAAGGCGAGTGGGAGAGACCAGCACTCGTTGGCGGCGGACGCGCTGTTCGTCGATCCTTCAAAGGGTAATTACCAGGTTCGGCCCGGTTCGCCTGCCTTCAAGCTAGGATTTCAAAACTTTGCGATGAACCAGTTTGGAGTTCGGCCGCAAAAGCTGCGAGCAATGGTTCATGTCGAGTAACTTGCCTTAGTCCTTAGCAAATAGGCAAAGGACGACGATGTTTACCCAATCCGGATTCCAGGTTCGATTCGAGTGGGCCGAGGAGGCAATCGATATTTGTTCGGCCGGCATCGAAGTCGTTATCGTCGTCGACGTGTTCTCGTTCTGCACGTCGGTAGATATCGCGGTGGCAAAAGGAGCTGAGGTTTTGCCGTTTACTTGGGGCCAAGGCGATGCCGCCGGGTTCGCGGCGGAATGCTGCGCGATTCTTGCCGGCCGTTCAGGAGAGATGGATAAGTACACCTTGCGACCGTCGTCGCTCTTGGAAATACCGGCAGGCACGCGGCTCGTGCTGCCCTCACCGAACGGCTCCGCCTTGTCATTCCGTGCGGCCGCGCTCGGCAAAACAGTTGTCGCGGCATGTCTGCGCAACGCCTCGGCAGTTGGTAAATGGGCAAAATCGAAGAACGGCGTCCTGGTGGTCGCTGCCGGCGAGCGGTGGCCGAATGGCATGCTGCGACCCTGCTACGAGGACCTCATCGGCGCCGGCGCCGTCATCGACGCGCTTGGATTGCCGTGTTCCCCTGAGGCAGAAGCCGCTCGCGCGGCCTTTTGCGCTGGTAAGGAGGACCTTTGCGAGCGTCTGCTCGCCTGCGGTTCAGGACGCGAACTCGTTGAACGTGAATTCACAACCGACATCGAACTTGCGGCTGCGCTGAACTCGAGCGATGCGGTACCCATCCTGAAGGACGGCGCGTTTGGAGGCGATAAATGAGATTGGCGACTACCTTGTAGCGCCGAAGGTGCGTCCCTATAGCAGCCTAGGGCAACACCCTAGGAAACAAATCGTTCGATCCGGACGGGCTACCGACAGATGATTGCCTTGTCGCTAATCCAAACGGTTAGGTTGAATGAGCTCTGGGCTGCTCCCAAGATTTGGATTCCCAGGCTCAATGGTCCATGGGCCACAGTGGACCCAACTGGTTCTGGTAAGTTGGCAATCGGTTTTCGGAATTTGTCGGCCAGATAGGCGCGCGCCGCCTTGCAAATGATGAACTGGCCGGCAGCCATCTTTTGATGGCAGATTAGTTCGGTTCCGTCGGCGAGCGTAATAACGCAGCCGTCGGCCGGACCAGCTACTTGAAGCGAGAACTCCAGGGGATGGGCAACGCCAGGATTTGCTATAGAAATCTGCTTAGGTTCGGATCCCACCAATCCTGAAAGGCGGATTTCGCGGGTTGGGGTTAGTTTGAAGCTCTTGGCGCCGGACTGTTCCAAATGGAATTTCAGATTCAGGTCTGCTAGCAGCTTCTTGATGGAAGGGGTAAAGACGCCTAGGGCGCGTGCCTTCTCCCAGAGACGGAATTGCTTGAAGATCGCTTGCTTCTCCCCGCTTCGCTCGACGACGTCTTGGCTCAGGCCGAGCATGTAGGTGGCGCCCCAACCGATTGACTTCGCCTGGAGGTTCTCGGCGTCGTATTCAGACCAGTCGCTACGATACGTCTGAATCCCGAAAGTGGGCGGGAAATAGCTGTTCCCGAAGCCATTTCGGATGTCCTTGCCCTCGATGCCCCAGCGGTTGAGAACTGGGTCGAACATGTTGTTATCGCCACCGACATTGCACACACTGTTGTACTCCCAGCCTCCGGCAAAGACGGCGCTTGCCATCACCCGGATCGTTTTGCCTCCAGTGAGTTTGGCGTAGCTGTCGAATAGCCGACGAAAGAATCGACGGACGCCTAAGTACCCCTGGCCCTGGTAGAGCGTGCTCTCAAGTCCGTCGAAGTCGACATATTGCATTCCGTTCTGCGCCATGACGAGGGCGTAGTAGTCGGCGTAGGTGAGCATCAGGTCCATATCGGGCGCAAAGCCGTTGTAGCAGTTCATCTGGAGCTTTGCCAGTTCGTCACCGGCGTTGTGCGACATCGCCTTGGTGCCGCATTGACCTCGCTTAATGCCTTTTATGATGTATGGGGGCGTCTCGCTTATTCCAGTATAGGTAAGCAATTCAGAACCGATGCGAAGGGTGTTCGCCCCATCCCGCATTGGCCAGGTGCCGTCCTCAGCGAGGTAAGAGGGATCGGTAACCGTGATCTGGGCGGCGGTCGCGGATACGGGACCGGCGAGTTTGGTTCTTAAGATGGTATCGAGGTGGTCGCTTGGGGCCGGTGTGACGTCGTTGCAGCGCCCCGACTGGAGAAAGAGGCAAAGCGTGTGCAGGCCGTATTTGATTCCGTGCTTTGTCAACGCATCGGTGAAGAGCTTATAGCTGACGCTTTTCCCACCAGACATTGCAACACGATTGCCCCACCAATGGTCCGCAGGGTTGGCGTAATACTCACCTTGCCCTTCATCTTGCACAGCCTTGAGGCCGAGAGCGTTGGCGTATTCGATCAACTTGTCATGAGGACCCCACCACGCGATGTCCGGCTTTTGACCGGTAGGATCGCGGACCCACTTGCCGTCCATCATCACATGGGGCAGGCCCTCGGATTGGATGATGCTCTCGATGGTAGAAAGCCCCTTCGAATCGGGACAGGCGTATAACGCGACCTTCGAGCCAATGAAGTCGAGGTTCATCGGATCGCAGACCTGATGGCGAGGGCGAGAGCCTTGGAAACCGGGCAGAAGTGAATAGAAAGCTGTGTGTGGTTTGCGCCGATCCCGTGAGTGATAAGCCAGAGTCGACCCGAAATCAGGCTCCAGCTTGGCGCCATTTCCGAATACTTGCTGGAAATACTCCTCGGGGTGCGAATAGAACGCCACGTCGCTTACGCCGTCGCCGCCGATATTGAATGTTTGGCCATCTTTGTATTGCGGAGGGATAGGGTATTTAATTGGGTCCGGAGAATGGACGATGTAGCTCATCGGGGCGACATCGCCTTCACATGGTTCGCCCGTGATCGTATTGTCGTCCAGTCCCATCATGCCGATCGCCCATTTGCCATCTCGAACCACGCCAATCAAGTCGCCGATGGTCTTCGAGATATTTGTGTGGATCGGCCCCCAAACAACGTTGTCGACATCGCCACGATTGGCAAGAGATAAGAGTTGGAATCGAAAGTAGTGCGCCTTTTGGGCAACTTTGATTCGAGCAACGGCTTTGTTCCGAAAAATCAAATCGATCTCGCCGTCCAGGAATTTGGCGGACAAAGGGGATAGGAGTTCACCGTGCTGGGACAGGCTCAGCAAAGGGGATGGGTGTCCGCTTGGGCAGTACTCCTTCCCTGCTTTACGCGAAATGAAGGATGTGATGAAACCCTTTTCATCGATCCGGATTCTCGCCTCGGTCGTTTGCAAAAACAATCGATTGGGGGGCGCAGTTGTGCCAACCAAGATGGCGGCGATGAGTTCAATCATGTTATGGCCAGATTATGATCAGAGTGTCGCCATCCACATTTCAAGGGCCAAAGCCGCGATTCATATCCCACAGTGGGTAATGGGGCAATGTTCCGGCTGGATCGGAAAAGAAGCTCTTGGTTTGGGCAACCCGGTCGCGAGCGCGCTGAAGCGCGGCTGAGCCCAATTCCCGGCGACCGAGGGAGGGCATCGGCGCCCCAGACCGAACAGTGCCTTGAGCTGGGATCAAACCCTTTGCAATAAGGGGACGACCGTCGGAGCCTGGTACAAACAGGGCTGCTAAAGACTCTCGTAGATCGTCGATTTTCTGGTTTCCGAATCGCGATTCCCAGTCTCGCTCGATCTGCTCGTTTAATCGAAGGTACTTCTCTTTCGCCTCTTGGCCCTTCGGAGAGAGGGTCAAGACTTTGCCCCGCTTGGCGCTTGGGTCCGGTTCGACAACGACAAAAGGTTTGAGTTGCCATCCGATTGCCACCGCTTCGGGGGATCCTCCTGTCAAACGAGCAACATCGGCCTCACGAATGGGATGGGTGCCAAGCACGCGGATGGTGTTGGCACAAAGCGCCAAGGGGACCTTCGATTCCCGGTCGAACTCCGTGCTAAATGCCAAAAGGATCCAAGTGAGCAGGGTTGGGATTCCTGCTGCATGGCTGCCCTCTGAGGAAGATCGCGGTGGATACTTCATCTGGTCCAGCGAGGTGTACTGTAAAGATCGAGGCCATTCATGTTCTCGTTTTCCCGCTATCTCCAACAGGGTTTGACGCAGCCGTGCGATCGGATCGCTTCCAAATCGGCTTTCCCACCTTTGTTCAACGAACTCCGGAAGCGGCAGCCACACGGAACACGCTGCTTGCCCGGTATGCGTCAGGCGAATGATCCATGATTGGCGTATCCCACGGCCGCTGCCCCAACCGTCGCGCCGGCCGGCGAGGGCAGTTCCAGAATCGAACGTTATAAGTCGCCAACGCTCAAGGCAACCAAGCTGAAACTTGATCCGGCTTTCCGGCGCCATCGCGGCAACCGCCAACTCGCGAACTGAAACCCCATCGGCGGGAACAAAGCGGAAGAGGTTATCCCATAGGTTCAATGACAAGGACACTCCCGGACACCCCAAACGCGCCATCCCTACCTTGAATTCGTTGTCGACTTCGAGAGTGAATGCAACAAGCACCTGTGAGAGCAGTGCAGACAGGAAGCGGGGTTGGCCGGCGTTTATCATTCGGACCATTATTATCCGGCGAGAATTGACGGATCTGTCTTACTCTGCCATGGCAGATTGGGACCTAACGGGGAATGGAGCCCGGTCGAGTAGGCGGAATCCGGTGCCTTTGGTGTGCTCGTTCGATTCGTTCACGAACAGGATGAAGATCACGGTGGCGATAAAGGCCAGCCCGGCTGCAACTTGGAACATTGCGGGGAGACCGAAGCGGTCCGCAATGAACCCCATCAGGGAGGGGCCAACCGCGCCAGCAGCGGCAGTGATCAGCGTTAACTGCGCTTGCAGCGCACCGCGGGTGCGGTGGTCGGCCTGGTCGTTGACAAAAGCGATCGCAACTGCGCCGACGATACCGAAGTTAAGGCCGTGGAGCGATTGGGCGCCGAGGACCCACCACGGATTCAACGCGACAGAGTACAGGAGAAGCCGAAACGGAAGAAGGATGTAAGAAACGGCAAGAACGGGGCGGCGGCCATACCGGTCCGAGAAAGCGCCTGAGAACTTCATGACCAGGGCTTCTGTGATCACACCGGGAAGAAATACGCAGCTTAGAAACAATCCCTGACCTCCAAGGTGCTGCATGAAGATCGAGATGAAGTTAGTTGCCCCGTAAAGCGAAACGACGTAAAGAAAGTCGACTGCGAGGAACCGCTTAAGGTTGGGACTCAGGATGGCCTTCCGAGGTCGGGTCTGCTCATCTACCTCGACTGGACGCTTAGGATCTGGCAGCCAATATGCCAGCGCAGCAATCCCAAGGAACAGCAGCGGGCCGGTCTCAAAAATCATGTTGAGTGGATTGCGGCCGTGGCCGCCCACCGGTTTTAAAATGAAACCAACCGCAAGCGCGACAAAAACATAGGAGATGGAGCCCCAAACCCGATAATTAGCGTAGGTGGCGCCCCCTTGCCCCTTCTTGGCCAACCTGCCAACGAGTACGCCGCCGACTCCCTGCATATACATATTCGCATTTAGACCCAGAGCGACGGCAACCAAAAATGCAGGAGGGCTCTTCAGGAATGGAAAGGATAGGTAAGCGAGGCAAGCGACAACCGACATGATCGCCACAAAAGGACGTCTGGCATCGATGCGGTCCGAAAGCTTCCCGAGCACCGGCTGCAATACCACCGCCATAGCCGCCCCCGAACCGGCAACCAACCCAATCTGTGATTTGGACAGCCCGGATTCCAAAAGGTAGATAGGAACGAACGGCTGGAGGAACCCGGTCGTAGCCGTGGTCAAGCCCATGTAGAGCGAGAGCAAGCGGCCTTCCCTGGTCACGACTCATTATGACCACGACGAGTGCCTGAAGTCATTCACACGATTTATCGTGTACACTGATCATCGTGCAAAACGTCACAATCAGCATGGACGAGGCTCTTCTCGCTCGGGCGCGGGAGCACGCTCGAAAACATGGGACATCCTTCAATCAATTCGTTCGAGACTTGGTGGCAAAGGAGGTCGCCCCCGACCCGGGAGGACGGACCCGCGCGATGTTCGAACTGGCCGATCGTGCGGGGCACAAGTCGAAAGATGGACCTATGGGTCGTGAAAAGGCACATTGGCGTGGTTAGATCGTTTCTTGATACGAACATCTTCTTTTATGCGATAGATGGCCGAGATCCCTCAAAGCAGAAGCGGGCGCGGGCGCTTATCGCCGATCTCGCGGCTTCCGGCGAAGGCGTCGTATCAACCCAAGTAGTTCACGAGTTCGCCAACAACGCTATGAACAAGCTAGGGTTTTCTCCGGAAGAAGCCGCTTCGCTGTGTGAAGCATTCGCCGATCACACGCTAGTCAAGCCGGATTTTGAGTTAGTCTTCAGCGCGTTGCGCCTCATGAAAAGCAGTTCAATTTCGTTTTGGGATGCATGTATTGTTTCCGCTGCCGAACAAGCACAATGTAAGATCTTGTACACCGAAGATCTCAGTTCGGGTCAAAGATTCGGAGGCTTAAAAGTATCCAATCCCTTTAATTGACAGATAAGGTAACCCGAACTTGGCCCGAACATTGCAGGTACGGCGTCATGTGGCGCAATTAGCCTCTCGTATATGCCGCCTTGCCGTGAGAAAGGAGGTCACGACCGTTTGCCGAGATCGTAAAGTCGATTTCGGGCGAATCAGGAGGAAACAGTTGAAGGGTCGAACCACTCCTTTGCCATCTGCCTATTTCCGCATGCATACGGTAGGTCTTGTCCGACCGAAGGTCGAGGAGCCCGAATTGCGCAGCATCGCTTTGCATCGCCTCCTTAAAGAACTGCTGCAAACCCTCCAGTCCGCCGATCTTATATCGCCACTTCGCATCTAGCTTCTCGGGAAATGGTTCCGGCGCGTTCCAGAGTCCTACCATTGACCGCTCAGCGTCTGCCGCCAGCACTGCTAGTTGATCGTCACCGGACGTATACGCGTAAAGAGTGTAGGTTTTTGGCTTATTGTCGACAATGCACGTCAGCGTTAAACTGCCGTCGTTCTCGTTGTAATCGGCAACAAGAGAGTTCATCGACCTTGCATACGCCTCGCGAAATTTCTGTCCACGTTCGGCGCCCATCTCGGGGGGCGAGTTTGTTCACATCCGAGTTTTCGATTTGGTAAGCCATGAGAGGCTTGAACTCGTAGTGATCTCCCCGCGTTTGATATTTTCCTTCCGAAATGAAGTCCTTGGTTAAGAAGAAGAACGTCGACTCCCGGCTGAAGCGCAAATACGGATGGTACATCCCACGAAGCATCTTCTGTATATGGGGAGGCTCTTCCCACTCCATGTAGCCTGCAACCTGAGCAGCCGGCAAAACATGGACTCCGCCAACGATGGCAAGTAGCAACGACGTCACCATATAAACATTCTAAGCCAACTTCGGGCTGTGGTAACGGTTTCCGCATTTGAGAGTCTAAAACCAAGGGGCTACTCTGTAAACGGTGATGTTCAAATCCTGGATTGAAGTGGCTTGCATCGGCACTTTGTTGCTGTCCCGAATGGCGACGGCACACGCAGAACAGCAACGCCCACTCCTCGATGCCCGAACCGCTATCGCGCAGATCCTCGCAAACGACCCTGAGACCAAGATCGAAAGGGCA
>Ga0206860_10134_pt1 | contig 17610 bp, 13 predicted proteins | sample Alteio_BWOrgCont_44_FD_152624 | JGI IMG/M metagenome (GOLD analysis project Ga0206860, IMG submission 152624) | Enriched cells from forest soil in Barre Woods Harvard Forest LTER site, Petersham, Massachusetts, United States -... | ecosystem: Environmental > Terrestrial > Soil > Temperate forest >...
GGCCACGATCGATAATCCTCGAGCAGCCGAGGAACGAGTCCAAGGAACGATCGACGCCGTCCTGGAGGTCGAGCGGCGGCCGTCGAAGCCGGTGAGCGGGATCTCGCGAGGGAAGTTCATCAACCCCCCACCGTTGATCGCGCCCACCTGGTTTAGAGACCGCCACGTCGAGACGCGACTGGTCGGCGAATTCCTTAAGGGCGATCGTCTGTCGGCTGCTGCGCTCTCTGGAGGGTGGTCAGCTTCCGGACGACGGCGGTCCCCTGGCGGTGGACGGCATAGTCTATCTCAGCGACGCGCTTCCACCGGGTTAACGTGCCGGACCTCTATGCCGGCCTTACGCAGTTGCTGCCTGAAGAGACCGTCAAGCGTTTGGATCTGACCTATCGGAATCCTCAGGCAAGTATAGAGAAGACATTCGAAGCCTTAACGGGGGCGTTCCGCCGTGGTCGGACCAGCATATTGCTGGACAACTTCGAGGACGCGCTAGCCGCCGACACTGGGGAAATCAACGACGCGGAGCTTCGTACAGCCTTATACTCCCTCCTCAAGCTTCCACCCCATGGACTTAAGGTGATTATAACTACTCGCTTGGCTCCTTCTGATTTGCGGCCAGTGCAGCCCTCGCTCCAGAGGCGCCTCGATTTAGACCAGGGGCTGGAGAAGCAAGACGCCATAGTCATGCTGCGAGACATGGATGCAGACGGTAAAGTGGGGCTGAAGACCGCCAATGACGTCCTGCTTGGGGAGGCCTGGACACGGACGCGCGGCTACCCTCGCGCCCTGGAGCATCTTTTCGGAATTCTGTCCGCCGATCGCGATGCAACTCTTCAGGATGTCCTTAACGATACGAGGCGGTTTTTGCCTGAAAGGGTCGTGGACGTCCTGGTGGGCGAGGCGTTCAGCCGGCTCGATGTCACGGCCCAGCGGGTCATGCAGGCGCTTGCCATCTATCGCTACCCGGTCGTGCCCGCAGCGGTGGACTATTTGTTGCAGGCATATCTGCCCGGTATGGCGAGTGGGCTTGTGCTGAGCCGTCTGGTGAACATGCAATTCGCGCGCCGCAACGCGGGCCGCTACTACCTTCATCAGATCGATCGCGATTATGCGTTGGGACGAATACCGGAAGACGTACCGGCTGACGGACGCGCGGAGGCTCCGCCGCTGACCCAGTTCGCTTTGAGGCTCCGGGCAGCCGAATGGTTTGCGCTGGCGCGCAAACCGCGCGAAGCCTGGAAATCGCTGGACGATCTGGCCGCTCAGCTCTCGGAGTTCGACCTGCGATGCGAGGCACAGGACTATGACACTGCCGCTACGGTCTTGCTCGAATTCGATTTCGACTATCTGTTGCTGTGGGGCCACTACGGGTTGATGACCGACCTGCACGAACGCCTGCAGGGAAGGATAACCGACCCGCAGATTGCGGCCTCCAGCGTTGGGAACCTGGGCTCGGCCTACTATAGAATCGGGCGGCTCGAGCAGGCGATAAATTGCGTTGAGGGGGCGCTTCGCGTGTCTCGGGAAAACCATGATCGCGAGGCCGAAGGGGCTTTGCTCGCGAATCTAGCCGCCTGTGTCGGCGAGATAGGGCAAACTGCGCGTGCCATCGATCTGTCTGAGCAAGCGTTGTTGGCGTGTCGCGAGGTGGGGAATCGGCGCGGAGAGGCAGCTAGCCTGTCCCATTTAGGGGCTCAATCTGCTATTATGGGACAGTTGACTCGGGCCCACGACTACTTCGCGCAGGTGATAAACATTGACCACGAAATAGGGAATACGGCTGGTCTGGGTCTACATTTGAACAACTTTGGCTACTACTACTTCGGTTGCCTGGGCAAGACCGTTGAGGCGAATAATTGCTATGTTGAGGCGCTTGCCATTGCGCGCGATACGTCCCATCGCGGGCTTGAGGCGGCAATACACTCCAGTATGGGCGAACTTGAGCTTTTCCGTGAGAATTATCCAGCCGCCACGCGCGCTTTTGAGAAGTCGATTGAGATCGCTGATGACATCGGCAATGTCCAGTACCAGGGCGAAGCGCGGTGCGGCGCAGCGTTGACGAGCCTTTTTAGCGGCGATCCACCATCGGCCCGCCGGTTGGTCGAGGCTGCGCGCAAATACGATCACCCGTTACAGGACGTGCACAACTCGGTCTTGTTGGGCGTTGTCGCATACCGTCAGCGAGACTTGAATGTGGCGAAGCAGGCATTCGCTGCGGGCATCGTGCAGGCCGACGCGTTGCTGGCGATGGGTGCCGAGCGCTACGCCGCGCTCGACGCCAAGGCGATCGCGCTATGCGGGCTCGCTTTATGCGGGGACGCAGAACAGACCGTTGCTGCACGGGCAGCCTTCCGGGCGGCGCGGGCGATAACCTCTGCTGCGGGGGTCGTGCACAGAGTGCTGCAATTATTCGATGCTCTCGCGCTGGGGGATGAGAGTCGCGTCCTGGCCAATATCAGATCTGCTGCGGCGGGGGAGGACCCTCAGGGTCCAAACTAGCGGATAAGATCAGACGGAAGAGTCCCTGAAGCGACCAACTTTTTCGCCAAACTAGGCGGCTTGCGGGCGCGATCCACCTACACCGCGGCCGCCGGATCAGCTCTGTTCACCGCCCATCGCTTCTGCGCGATCTCATGGATTTTGAGGCGCACGTCGCGGTTGTCGCGCATGAAGCGGTCGAAATCGGCCTTGCGCAGCACCAGCAGCCGGCAATAGGTCAAGGCTCTCACGTCGGCCACTCGCGGCTCGCCGGTGAGCAGGGACAATTCGCCGAAGAAGTCGCCGCTGCCGAACGGAATGCGCCGGGCGGGAAGGACGACCTCCGCGGCGCCAGAGGCGATGAAGTACAGCGCGTCTCCGGGCGTGCCCTTCCGCACAATCACTTCTTTCGGCACAGTGAAGCGGGGCCTCAACAGCTTCTGCACGCTTTCGAGGTGCCGTTCATCGAGGCCTGCGAACATGTCGAGCCGCACGATGAGCGCGCGCGTATCGAGGCCGATGTCGAAACGCGGTGGAACCTCCGCGTTCTGCGCGTTCTCGACGCTGTTCTTGAGATCGCGGTAGACCTCCGCCGGGATCAGACCCCCTTCGAACAGAGCCTGGTAACGCCCCATCTCGCGGCGCAGCGCCGACTGGCGCAGGAATCGCGCTTCAAGCGCCGCTGCGTAGTCGAGATACTGGCGGCGCAACACATCGAGCCCGGACTTCGTCTGATCGAGGCGCGCCTGAAGAATGCTGTCGATGAGCTTGCCGACGCGCTCGCCGAAGATCGAGCGCGAGCGTTTGGCGGCGGCGCCGCCTAGCTCCTGGATCAAGAGGCGGGTCACCAGCAGGGTTTCGAAACGGTCGCCGAGGCGATCCCCGACGAAGCGGCTGACGCCGAGACGCCGATAGACGAAATAAGCGGCCTTGAACGAGAACGGAAAAGCGAGCGCGGCTTCGGCGGCGCGCTTGTAGCCGAGCCGCCCGCCGCTTCTTGCGCCCTCGACCAGCGCATCAGCGTTGCGCATTAGCGCCTGGAGGGCGGCGGGGGAAGCGGCGCGCCGCGCCAGCGTGTCGAGGACGAGCATCCGCTCCTGGTTTCCGAGCGCGACCAGCGCGACAGTCATCCGGTCGTGGTCACTCAGGGCGATTTCCCCGACCGCCTCTCGGAAGCCGGCCGCCGCCTGTCGCGCCTTGTAGGGCGCAAGCGCCCGTTCCACAGCCTCCGGGTGCAGATCATGCTCCTGAGCGGTCTTGGCGATCATGTCGCTCGTCTCGGCAAAGCTCAGCTCCAGCACCCGGTCGCGCAGCAGCCGGTCGATCGGCGACAGGCGATCGAGGCCGAGCAGCCGGATGACGCCTCTGAGCGTCGTGCCGTTGACGAGGAGCGTGAACATCACGAGGCCGGTCGCGAGCACCCCGACGAAGCGGCGAACCTCGTGCGGCAGCGCCGGATTCTCGGTGACGCCGAGCGCCAGGACCAAAGTCAGCGCGCCTCTCAAGCCGCCCCAGGCGATCGCAAGCTTGTAGGCGGTGCTGATCGGCTGGGTGAGCCTTACGAGGCTCAAGATCGGCAGCAACAGGAACAGGACGGCGAGCCGGGCGCCGAACGCCGCGATGATGAGGACCGCCACCAGCTCGAGGTCGCGCCAATGCATGTCGAACAGCAGCCTCGGCACGAGGATCGACGCCAGCAGGAAGACGAGCGAATGCGCCCAGAAGGCGATCTGCTCCCAGAGATCCTTGAGGAACGACCAGTTGTAGGGCGCGATGCGGGTGCGCCCGAAGGCGCTGACCGTCAGGCTCGCCGCGAGCACGGCGACGACGCCGGAGACGTCGAAGAGACGCTGCGCGGCAATGAAGGAGAGATAGGCGAGCGCGACTGTCAGGGTCCCCTCGGCGAGGCGGTCATCGCGCGTCCAGGGGATGAGTTCCAGGAAGGCGCGGCCGGCGATCAGGCCCAAGACGGCGCCGCCGAGAAAGGAGCGGACGAATTCGATCGCGCCGTGTCCCAGGACCGGCGGACGTCCCGAGACGATGATCCCAAGCAGGACGGTGTAGAGCACGATCGCCGCGGCGTCGTTGAGGAGGGCTTCGCCCTCGACGAGCCGCGTCAGGCGTGCAGGTGCCCCGACATCGCGGAAAACCGCAATCACCGCGGCGGGATCGGTGGTCGAGATCACCGCGCCGAGCAGCAAGCAGACGGTGAGCGGCAACGCGGCGAACGGCCACAGCGCGAGGCCGACGATCGCGGCGGTGACGATCGTCGCGATGACCGCAAGCATCAGGATCGGCGCAGCGTCCTCGATGATGCGCCGGACGTCGCTGGTGAACGCCGCCTCGAAGACAAGCAGCGGCAGGAAGACATAGATGAACGTCTCGGCGCCCAGCGGCAGATCAGCGAACAGCCTCACCACATCGCCGAAATGGCTTGAGAGCGAGCTTTGCAGCAGAAAGCCCGAGGCCGCGCCCATGGCGCCGCCGATCACGGCGAGGAGCACGACGGGCGCAAGCCCCAGCCGCTCCGCGAGCGGCTGGCTCAGCGCCACAACCACCAGCAGCGTCCCGAACACCGCCAGGACGAGGACAATATCGAGCATGGCTCCGCTCATCCGCCGCCGCGCCCTGGCGCGGCCGGGAGCGGCTCAATCATCGGACAGTGTCGGGTTGGCGCGTTTGGCTTGTCAACCGCGGACGAGTCTGCCCGGCGCTCGCGGCGCATCGTCGGCGACGACGATTTCGCTGCGTTTGACGCCCATGGCGCCGGCGAGCAGGCGGAGACGCTCGGCCACCGCGTCGCTGTCGGGCGCGCGCGCCGCCGAACCGACTTCGAGCCGGACGCTATCGGCGTCGAGCCGAAGTCGCGCGCCGGCGAGCAGCGCCGGCACGCCGCCGGAAAAGCGATAGGCGAGCAACATCGCCCGACCGAGAATGAGGGCGCGGCGCAGCGCCGCCGGCGACAGGAGGGTGGTCGGCGGCTTGAGCCAGGGCGCATCGGGCCGGCCCGCGTAGCGCGCGTGGATCGCCGCGCCGATGAAAACCCTCTCGGCGTGATTGACGCCGATGAAGGGGAATAGCAGGAGGCGGCGGAAGCTTTCTTCCGCTCTCAAGTCCGGCGCGTCTCTCCAGGCGATATCCGAAAGCGCGCAGGCCGCCACCCTGAGGCGCGCCTCGGCATGCCTCTCGCCCGGAAAGAGGTCGGCCGTCCACGACGCAAGCGCCGGGGCGAAGTCGGGCACCCGCGCCAGCGGAAGGCCGATGAGCTGCGCGCCCTCAATCAGCGGATCGAGATATTGCTCCGCTTTGGTCAGCTGCGAATAAAGCAGGCCCTCGCGCAGCCCGAGGGCGGAAAACACGACGCGCTCCGGCGCGAGCCGTTTGAGCACGCGGTCCAGAACCAGCGCTGCGGCGGGCAAGGTGCGCGCCCGCCGCGCGGCGACGCCCGGAGTCGCAGCGAGCCTGGCCGGGGACAGGCGCAAGATGGATTGCGCGAATTCGCGCGCCGCCGGCGCGGCGAGCGTATAGCCGTGAACGACCTTGACCGGCGCGTCGACCGACTCGATGTGAGCCTTGGCCAGCGCACGCCAGCCGCCGCCGACCGGATAGAACGCCGGCCGGCTCAGCCCGGGATTGAGGCCATCCCGCAGGATGTCGTCGACACGGCGCTTGGCCGCCGCAAGACCATCGGCGAGCATCGCCTCGACCGGCAGCGCGCCGAGCGGCAGGCTGACCCAGTCGCCGCCGACGTGATCGTCGATCGCCTCCGCGACCTCGAGGCTGCCGCCGCCCATGTCGCCGACCAGCCCCACAGGGCGAAAAAATCCCGAGATGACGCCGAGTGTCGCGTAGCGCGCCTCTTCCTCGCCGGTAAGGATGCGAACCTTAAGCCCGCTCGCCCTTGCGATCGCCGCCGCCAGAGCCGGTCCATTGGACGCGCGGCGCATCGCCTCGGTCGCGGTCGCGTCGATCCTGGTGACGCCCATCGCGTCCGCAATGGCGCGAAACCGGCGCACCGCCTGAATGGTTTGCCGAAAGCCCTCGGGCGCAATGGCGCCCGTCTCCGCCAGCCCCTCGCCGAGCCGCAGCAGCGATTTTTCGTTGAAGCGGGGCATCGGCGCGCGGCCAAGCTGGTCATAGACCATGAGCCGGACCGAATTGGATCCGATATCGACGATCGCATAGGGCGGCCGCGCCGCCCCCATGACGCGCTCGGGATCGAGCTCGAGCCGTCTCTCTGGGGTTTCGCGGGATCGGGGCGTTTTGGTCGTCATCGCGCTCCTCCGGCTCGAGCCCGATCATGCGCGACGGGGATCAACTTGACCAGCCGTGCAGCACTTGACCCGGTGCGTTCGGCCGAACTTCTCCGTCGGCCCGGTTGACAGTTGTGGCCCGGGCATGATGCAGCCTGTGGCGTGACCACTTCCCTCCCGAGCCGCGAGGATTGGCGTGACGCCTGAGGAATTTCGTCGTTATGGCCACCAGCTCATCGACTGGCTGGCCGACTACCACGAGAGCCTGGCGAAGCGGCCGGTGATGGCCCGAACCCGGCCCGGCGAGGTGCGCGACGCATTGCCGGCCGCGCCTCCGGACGAGCCGGAAGACTTCGGCGATGTCATCGCCGATCTGGATCGGGTCGTCCTGCCCGGACTTTCGCTTTGGCAGCATCCGCGCTTTTTCGGCTATTTCCCCGCCAATGCGCTGCCCGCCGGCATTCTTGGCGATCTCGTCAGCACGGGCCTCGGCGTGATCGGGCTCTCCTGGCAGTCGAGCCCGGCGGTGACAGAAGTCGAGGAAGTGGTCACGGATTGGCTTCGGCAGATGCTAGGGCTGTCCCCCGCGTGGAGCGGCGTGATCCAGGACACCGCCTCGACGAGCACCCTTGTCGCGCTCATCTGCGCGCGCGAGCGTGCGACAAACTATGCTCTGTCCCGCGGCGGACTGCAGGGCGAGACGCGCAAACCTCGCATCTATGTCTCGGAGCACGCGCATAGCTCGGTGGACAAGGCCGCGCTGCTGGCCGGCTTCGGGCGGGATAACCTGCGGCTCGTCCCATTTGACGCCAAATACGCCATGCGCGCCGACGCGCTCACCGAAATGGTGGCCGAGGATGTCGCCAACGGCGACCTGCCCTGCGCCATCGTCGCCACCGTCGGCACAACGGCGACCACCGCGATCGATCCGATCGCACCTATGGCCGAGATCGCGCGGCGCCACGGCATCTGGCTGCACGTCGACGCCGCGATGGCGGGCAGCGCGATGATCCTGCCCGAATGCCGCTGGATGTGGGAGGGCGTCGAGCGCGCCGACTCGCTGGTCATCAATGCGCACAAGTGGCTCGGCGCGCCGTTCGACTGCTCGGTCTACTACGTTCGCGATCCCGAGCATCTGATGCGGGTGATGTCGACCAACCCGAGCTTCCTGCAATCCTCAGTCGACGGGCAGGTCAAGAACCTGCGCGATTGGGGCATCCCGCTGGGCCGCCGCTTCCGGGCGCTCAAGCTCTGGTTCGTGATCCGCGAACAAGGCGTGAGCGGATTGCAGAAACGGCTGAGACGCGACATGGCCAACGCGCGCAAGCTGGCCGAGCAAGTCGCTGCAACGCCTCACTGGCGCGTGGTGGCGTCGGTCCACCTGCAAACAGTATGCGTTCGCCACGAGCCGGCGGCGCCTGACGGATCCGTGCTGGATGGCGAAGCGCTGGATGCGCACACAACCGCCTGGGTCGAGGCCGTGAACCGCTCAGGCGCGGCCTATCTCACGCCGGCGGTCGTCGACGGGCGCTGGGTTGTCCGGGTATCCGTCGGTGCCTTGTCGACCGAAACGTCTGACGTGGCCACTGTCTGGGCCGCGATGCAGGCGGCCGCGGAGGACTTGGCTGCGGGGGACTTGGCGGCGATTGGCCGGAAGGCCTAGCCCCTCGCGCGCGGTCAGTGAGACGGGATGGTCGCGCTCCGCAGCAACGCGTTCAGCGATTTGAATGCAGCGACGCTTGAACCATTGAATCGGCTCTCCCGCGCCGCCGCGACCCCGGGCCTCACGGCCGGGGCGCCGGCTGGAGGCGCAGCGTCGGGAAAGGCATTCACGGCCAAGGACCAGAGGAAATCGTTACCGGGATCCGAACCATCATTTGCGTTTGGAATATGCGCTGTCGCGTTATGGCAGTTCATGCACCCCAAACCGACAAATCCCTGATCGAAGGTCTCCATGGTGACGTTTGAGAAGCTGGACAGGACGGGCGTGGTCTGAGGGCTGCCCGGAATTGTGTGGGCGGGATCGCCGGGGTTTGACGGCGTAGAGCCGGGAGTCGGCCATTGGGTCATAACGAGTTGATAATACTGTCACGGCGAGCTGGGCGCGGCCACGGCGAACATGTTCTGATAGGTGCTGTTGGTCGCGGGCGTGGTTGTCGGCCCGGTCCCGATCGTCTGGACCCGGGTCACATTGAACCGGACCGCCTGGGACGCGTCGGCAGGCATAGCAGCGGGCGGCGGCGGGACCACCGGACATGTGACATTCGGGTTCCCCGGTTGCGGCTCGCAATACGGGGCGCTGCCAGGCATGGGGCCCGCGCCGGCGTTGCCCTTCCCGTCATTCAGATTGAAGACCGTGTTGGTCGTGGGCGTCGCGCCGGAGCCGGAGGCCGCCGGAACATTGTCGATCTGCTCGAAAGTGGACCAAATCCACTGCGGCCTTGTTGGAGTCTTGGTCACGATGTGGAGACCCACCAGACCCATGTCACGCTGGTTGCAGGTCGGGTTCGCAGGATCGCTTGTCGGATCGAGGACCCATGCCTTCTTGATGTAGTACCGTGATCGGAGATTCGCGGGGACGCTCGCCATGTCCATCCATGCCGACTTGAGATCGATGCTGTTTTCGGATGGACATGCCAGGCCGCCCAAAGTCGCGCCATTGGAGCAGAAAGTCAGATTCCCAATTTTCGATTGCAGATACCACCCTTTCGCAAGAATCTGGTCATGTTCCGTCTTGTTGTAGGAGGCCTGGAAACGCAGATACGCCTGCTGGCTCGCGCTCTGGGCAAATCCGCTCGAAATCACCGGCCCCACGAAGAAGGGCCCGAAATCCGCCAGCCCGAGGTTGCCGAATTTCGTATAGGAGGCGAGCACAAGATCGCCCCAACTGATGTTTACCGAAGATCCGCAAGGATTTGATGTTCCCGCGAAGCTCGACCACGGCGAGGGCTTCGGAGGAGGGTTGGGCGATTTCGGCGATGGGAAAGTTTCCCAATCCGCCTTGTAGATCTCGAACACCAGCGGCCCGTTGACCGGGAAGTTGGTCTGACTCGGGTCTGGAACGCCCCGCTGGCCCTGCGCTGCTGGCCAAATCAACGCGGCGAATATGCGCCAGGAGAAATCGTCAAAGAAATTTATGCCGTTGCGACACGTGCGCACCTCAGCGCTGACGTCCACCGGCGGTGTCGGCGATGAGATGGAGGGCGCCGGAGGGGGGCATTGCTGCGCCTGGGCGGTCGAACCGACTACATAAAGAAACAGGACGGCGCAGCCTCCTAGAGTCTCGTGAAGCACCGCCTTCAATTCTGTTTTTGTCCCCATGATGGTGCATCCTCTTGTTTAAGACGATGGCCGGCCACAAAGGTTAGCAGCGCGCGCAAGTAGCGTCAGCTCAAGAGCAAAACTGAGCTTAGACTAGAGGACCAGGCAAGCCAGCATTCTTCCACGCTAGAAAATCGCTAAGAAACAAAGACTTCGTGGCGGCGTCCCAAACGCCTTCGGGGCAACCGGCTTTGGGCATCCCACCCGAGGTCACCGCAGTATTGACGACGTCCCAATTGGACTGCACTGCGCCAGGATCCCAAAGGTCCAAGTTCAGCACATTGAGCATGTGAGTACGATAGCATGCGGTGAAATATGGTTTAATTGTGGACTGGAATCCGACAGGCGCAGTCGCCGGAAATGTGGTAGCGCCATAGTCTCCTCCATCGGTGTAAAAAAACAAAAATGATTCAATCGCTTGAGCTGGTATCTTGACTTACAACGTTACCGCGCGCCCTCGCGCGAATGGCGGGACGCTACTTAAGGTCCTTTTGTGGCTTAACTGGGACGCAACCCAAAGACTGCAACTGTTCAAGGGGGAGCAGCTAGGTCAAGTAGTAGGATAGCCACCGACCTGCGAGCCGACCGGCGCGGGCGTGAATATCTCTTTTCTGGGCGAGCGCCTCCCGCTGCCCGCACATCCGGCGGGTCTCGACCCTCGCACCGCCGGCGGCCGGCGCCGACTTGGCGCCTGCCGCCACTCTAGCCGCTTCAGCGTGCGGCCCTAGATGAACGCCTCGGATGTTCCGCCGGCTCGATGTTGTCGAGGAAGCGGCGATAAATCACAGCCTGCCGCGCCGCCGCAATCGGCGCGATGAGGTCGGCGGCCTTCGTCGGATTCGACCTCGGGCACAGTTCGAGCCATCGACGGGACCAGAATTCCTTCAATTCCGCGATGGCGCTGGCCGGCTGGCGTTCGAAAAAGGCGGGTTGATCCAGGAGCGGGTGACCGACGCCGCTGTCTCCCCAATCGATGAGGGTGAGCCCATGCCCGTCGCCGCGCAGGTTGCCGGGGTGGAAATCTCCGTGCGCCAGCGTATCGGGAAGGCCGCATGAGGCGATTTCGGCAAGCCGGGCCGGCAATTGCTCGACAAATCCTGTCAACGCCGCCCGCTCTTCCGTCGAGAGCTGGGAGGCGGTGCGCGACACCACTTCGCCAATCGCCGGGATGAGCGCCGGTCCGCGCCAATCCGGCAATCCGAGAGACAGCAACTGGTCAACCCGGTCGCGCCACATCGCCTGAAGGCCGATCAGCAAGTCGACCATCTCCTTGCACTTCGATACGCTGGCGTCGTGCATATCCTCGCCGGGCGCTTCACGAAGAAGCATGCGCCCCGCCTCGCAGCTCAGAACAGTGGGAACGCGCTGGCCCGAGAGCGCGGACAGAAGCGGCGCCTCATGCGCGAAAAACGGGGGGACCGACTTGAGCCAGACCGTCTCGCCATGGGTCGGGATTCGCCAAATGCTCGACAGGTTCCAGGTGCGGATTTGCACCGGCGGACCCTCCGGTCTCATGCCGAGCGACAGCAACGCCGACTTCGCCCAGACAAGATCGGAAGCCGGTCCCCCGCGCCGGGCGTAGCGTTGGCGCAGAGGATGAGGGTGCAGCTCGCCGCGCCAAGCCACAGCGCCTACGGGTTCGAACGCCTCCGCCAGATAGGTCACCATGCCGCCGTGCGGCTCGGGCCGCTCGGCTTCCAGCAATCGCAGCACCGTCACCGTCAACCCGTAACGCTCGCGGACAGCGCTGACGACGGGTTCGACGTCTGGCCACCACGCGGTCGAGACGGGTATGGCGGGAAGGCTGCCGAGAGGACTGCCCCGGCGGGCGTGACGAGGATCAGCCGCGCAGATCGCGGCGGCGGCGCTTTGTCGTCAGATCCTTCGGGGGTAGCCATATGCGAGCTTAGGGCGAGACGCGAGCCTTGCAACAAACCTCGGGCGGCGACGTGAAGGCGCGAGCTCCAGGCCTGTCCTTCTCTCCACGCGCACCGGTCCGTTGGCTCGACGCATGACTGCTTCCCTGCCCGCTCTTCTCGCGACCGGTTTTGTGCTCGGCTGGTCGGTCGCCTGGCCGCCGGGGCCGATCAGCGGCAGCCATCAGATCTGGGGCAAAGCTGGTGCTGCAGCTCCGGCTCTCCATTCCATGCAGGGTAGTGCACCGTTGAAAAAAGAGGCTTGCTGGGCCACTTTCCACCCAGCGGATCCGGTATCCGTGCGCTTGATACTTGACGCCGGACGGGCGATTTGTTGCTTGACGTTTGATGCTTCGGAGGTCAGCGCAACATGCGCACGACATTGTCTCTCGATGACGACGTGCTGATCGCCGCGAGGGCGATCGCCCAACAGCAGCATCGGAGCATTGGCGAAGTCGTGTCCAATCTTGCACGCCGCGCCTTGCACCGGCCGCAGTCCTCGATGAGGCGAAACGGGATTCCGCTGCTGCCGCCTATGGCGCACTCCGGTACTTGCAGGCCCAATCCTTCGTCATCGGCGAACGCATCGGAGTGATGGGCTGGTCGCACGGCGGCGGGACTGTGATCTTCGCCATCGCGCCAAGCAGCATCGCTCGTCCGGCCGACTTGCCGGAGGGTGATTTTCGCGCCGCCGTCGCCTTCTACCCAGCGTGGTGCTCGCGTCTTCCCGCTGATTGGAAACCCGACATCCCGTTTCTGCTCGAAATTGGCGCACAAGATGACTCGATCCAGCCGGCGCCATGCATTGAGAGAGCCGAGTCAGCCCAAGCGGGTGGAGCGCCAATGCAAATCAAAGTCTACGATGGAGCCGTTCACGACTTCGATTGGCCGGGCGACAAACTGCACACAATTACCTCCCCGTCTGGAAACGTCGCCCACTATGGCGTCAACGAGGATGCGCGCGCAGACGCTCTCGTTCGCGTCATCGCTTTTTTTGATTCTCGCCTGAAGCCTTAACGGAGGGGGCAACGCTTCCTCTGCGCGAGACACCAAGCGCAAGGCCGGCTCACGTCACGATTACCCCTTGGTTCATAATCCCCGCCGGATCGAGCACGGGGCGCTGTAGCCGCGGTCGCTGACCGCGGCCGACGCGATCAACGATCGCGCCTACAATTTCGCGTCAACCCAAATGCGCCGCATAGCCTCGTCTATTCAATTGCAGCACCGGGATCGGCGCCATTGCGCTCGCGGCGATCATCCGCGCGCGGCGGCGGATAAAGCGTCAGAATCGCCTCTGTCGCAGCGCGCGCCCGCGAGTCTATTTCATCTTGCGTGGGCGCATCGCGGACGCGCAGCAACAATTGGATCAGTAGACCTCCCCAGAGCAGGGCGAGGAAATGTGTCGCCATGGCGGCGGGATCGCCGACGCCAATGAGGCGCTGCGCCTGCGCCCTTGCCAGCCACGCGCCGAGGGCGGCGTGGTTGGCTTCGCGGCCGCTGCTGTCGAGAGTGCGCGCGATTGCGGGCGCGCGGTCCGACTCAGCGATGGCGAGCCGGTGGATCGCCAGCACGTCCGGGTGGCACGCGACGCGCAGGATCGACGTGCCCAATTCAACGAGCGTGGCCGCCACGGCTTCGCTGCCGCTTGGGATTGGCGCCGCCAAATCCAGGGGTTGCCGCATCCGGCTCGCCCGCTCCCTGATGCACGCCGCCAGCATGGCGTGTTTGCTGCCGAACAGCGCATAGAGGTCGCGCTTCGACACCTGGGCGCGGGTTGCGATCTCGAGCGTGCTGGCGCCCGAGAAGCCGCGCTTGCGGAACACGGCAAACGCGGCCGTGAGCGCGCGTTCGCGGGTCGAACCGTCGGATCCCCTGGCGCGCGGCCGGGGCGGGGCAGTCACGGTTTTTTTACCTGTCATGCGCACAAACCTGTTGCATTGGTACCACACGGTACCGTATACGTGTGTGGTACGATACAGTACCGTACCCGGTGCGGCAACCAGCCGCTCCGGCATGAAGGGAGCAGCCCAATGATGCTCATCATCTCGTTTTTGGCGCTGATCGGCGCCCTTCGGTTCCGCAAGCGAGCCCCAGCGGCCGGGACCGGCCAAGCCATCAAAAAGGGAGCCGCGAAATGACGCTCATTCTCCTCCAGGTGATCATCCAATCGATCGCCTCAACGCTGTACTGGATCGGCCTATACGTCGGCATCCGCGCCCTCCCTGGCGAAAAATCTCGCCGGCTGCGCTGGACCGTCGGATCGGCGGCCGTGCTGGTGGTCTGGCTCGTCGGAATCATGTTGCTGGCCGCAAACGGCGTCTTCCGCCCAGACGCCTCCGGCATCCCCGTTGCCTTGCTGACGACGCTCGCCACCGGCTACCTCCTTCTTTTCTCCCAGACGTTCCGCGCGATCATCGGCGGCATCCCCCAGCATTGGCTGATCGGTATCCAGACATTCCGGATCCTCGGCGGCGTGTTCCTCGTCCGATATTTCCAAGGGGAGTTGCCGGGGGTCTTCGCGATTCCGGCGGGCGTCGGCGACGTCCTGACGGGACTTTTTGCGCCGCTCGTCGCCTACTGGTGGCTTGCCGGAAAGCCATATGCACGTACGGCGGCAATCGCGTGGAACCTGTTCGGCATGGCCGACCTGGTCAACGCGGTCGTGCTCGGCGTGCTGACCGGCGGCGGAGGAGGAGGCATCGTCTTTCCGACCGTGCTGATTCCGACCTACGCCGTGCCGCGCGCATTCCTGGTCCATTCCTATTCGCTGATCGGCCTGCTGCGCAAAACCTCGCGCCATTCCGCGCCAGCGGAATCGCTGCACTATGGGATCGAGACGGCTCGGACGTGATCAGGCGGGAAATGGCGGAGCGTCGCTTCCTGTGCACTCCTACGTGCGCATTCACGTCACGATCACCCCCGGGTTCATGATCCCCGCCGGATCAAGCGCGGATTTGGCCGCCGCGAGCGCCTTCCCAAACAGCGCGGGGCGCTGCGCGCGGTACCAGGGCATATGATCGCGCCCGACCGCATGATGATGGGTGATCGTGCCGCCGGCCGCGATCAGCGCGTCGGAGGCCCGCGTCTTGATATGCCGCCATTGCTCGATGAGCCGGCCCGGTGCGCCGCGGACGTTGAACGTGTAATAGACCGCCGGCCCGTCCGGATAGACGTGGGTGAAGCGGGTGGAAACGGTCCCAGGATTTCCCGTCGCTTCCTTCAAAGCCGTGGCGGTCGCGTCGCGCACGGCGGCATGAAAGGCCTCGAACCGGTCCCAGGTGATCGCGCTCTCGAAGGTGTCGTTGATGACGCCCATCGGCACGGTCAGCTCGCGCGCGTAGGGCATGCGGATGAAGGCCGTGCGCCAACGGAGCGCCGCGCCTTCGTCCAAGTGCCGGCGGCCGCCGTGGTCCTGAAGGAGCTCGATCGCGCGCGCCATCCAGGCGTCGATCGGATGGTCGGCGGACTCGAAGGCGAGCACAAGCAGGCTCTCTTCATACGCGTTCACGCCATAGGCGCCGGCCTCGTCGTTGTCGATCACTCTGAGGTTCGACGGATAGAGCCCAGCCTGCGCAACCGCGCGCACGGCCCTTGCCGCCGCGAAAAAGTCAGGGAAGCCGAAGACGGCGTCGCCGCGGAAGCGCGGCCGTCCCTGCAGCCGCATCCAGGCCTCGGTGATCACGCCGAGCGCGCCTTCGGAGCCGATCATCATGCGGTCGGGGCTGGGGCCGGCGCCCGAGCCGGGCAGGCGGCGCGATTCCATCACGCCTGATGGCGTGACCGTGCGGAGGCTTTCGACGAAATCGTCGATGTGCGTGTAGAGCGTGGCGAAGTGCCCGCCGGAGCGCGTCGCGATCCAGCCGCCGAGAGTCGAGAACTCGAAGCTCTGCGGATAGTGCCGGATGGCGAGGTCGTGCGGTTTGAGCGCCGCCTCGATCGCCGGGCCGCGAATGCCGCTCTCAATACGCGCGGCGCGGCTCGTCGGGTCAACCTCCAGCACGCGGTCGAGGCGACGCAGATCGAGGCTGATCGCGCCGGAATAGGCGTCGCCGACCGCCGGCTCGACGCCGCCGACGACCGAGGAGCCGCCGCCGAACGGAATGACGGCGACCTTGGCGCCGCTCGCCCAGTCGAGCACGGCGGCGACGTCTGCTTCGTTCGCCGGCAGGGCGACAAGGTCCGGCGCGTTGCCAAAGTCGCGCGCGAAGGCGCGGACCGTTTCCGGATAGGACTTGCCGTAGGTATGCAGCAATCGCTCGTAAGGCTCTGAAGTCAGGATGTTCGCGAGCGCGGCGGGCGACGCAATGCGCGGGGCGCGGAGCGCAATGTCGGCCGTTTGGGGCGGCGGCGCGATGCGGGGCTCGACGCCGAGGTGATCGGCGACGAAGCCGAACAGATGCTCGCGCTCAGCATCGCTGAGGCCTGTGTTCTCATAGCCCCAGCCGTAAAATTTGAGCCTTTTCGCCATAGTCACGAACTATTGGCCGCTGATGAGGTGCATGGCAGCCTTTCCGCCCTTCACTGCTTTGGTCGAAATGCGGCGAAGCAGGAATGTCACAGCGACACACCGCGAAGCGCGTTCACTGTCTCGAGCGTGACGACGGCTCCCTTCGCAATCTGTGGCGACGTCTCGCGGGCCGAAACTATCGGGAAACAGCACAACGTATCCATGCGAGGTCAGGAGCTGCGCCCAAGCCGCCTCGCGCGCAACGAGCCCGCCTTCCTTGTTGAAAAGGCCGTTGCAGCCATGCAGCGCTACGATCGCAGGGAACGGACCGATCCCCTCGGGTTTCATCAGCAGTCCACGCAGCAAAGTCGGTTTGCCGCCAGTCAGAGAACCATCGAGGGAAGGAAAAGATACGCTATCGCCTGCCAGGGCGGGACACCACGCGGCGAGCAACACGCCCAGCATAGCCGCCAACAGCCGTTTACCGGCGGCGCCTTTGATCCGTGCACTGCTGGAAGTCGCCATCAAACAACTCCGAGGGCGGGAGAGCGTGAAGTGAGCGCACGCAGGGCAAACCCTCGCCGCCGCCGCTAATCAGGAATAGCGTCTAGACTAGGCTGGCCCTTGGCGACATCGGCGTCATATGGGCGCACTCCGGATTGTGCGAAAAACAAACAAATCCTCACAGCACCTTTCGGGCTCAAAACGCGGCGCTCTACGTCCTCGCGGCGTCCGGCGCCCCCGCAGCGCGCCCCGCAGTCTGCCGTGTTCAAGGCGCTGGCCGCATTCTGACGCGCAGTCTCGGCTTTCTTCTATTCCTCCTTCGGCGATGGTGTTATGCTCGGCATGGCGTGGATAGGCTTCGCGAGCTGACACGCAGGACCTGCACTTCCTGCTTCCACGCCCGCCTAGTGCAGCATGGACGTGCAGCCATGCTCAAGCCAATGATCGACATTCCTCTCGCGTCTTTGCGATGCCCCCCAGAGGCTTTGCCCGAACGACCCGAACCGGCTGACACAGTCGCGGCGGCCTAGCGCCGTGGGCGAAACGCGCAAAATCGCGGCGATCTTGGTGTCCGATGTCGTCGGCTATTCGCGGCTTGCCGGAGTTGACGAGGACCGGGTTCTGGCGCGGCTGAGGGCGCTCCGAAGCGACCTGATCGATCCGACCATCGCCGTCCACCACGGTCGGATCGTCA
>Ga0206860_10136_pt1 | contig 17502 bp, 12 predicted proteins | sample Alteio_BWOrgCont_44_FD_152624 | JGI IMG/M metagenome (GOLD analysis project Ga0206860, IMG submission 152624) | Enriched cells from forest soil in Barre Woods Harvard Forest LTER site, Petersham, Massachusetts, United States -... | ecosystem: Environmental > Terrestrial > Soil > Temperate forest >...
CCTTTAACATCAAATGAAAGACGTGCATCTACTTCGGTGGAAACTCTTCCGGGAATATGTTTTAATATCTCTACACCCACATTTACAAACAGCTTGTCCATAAATAAAGCGGTTCGCTTTTCAGTTGAAAGTTTAGAAAATTTAGCACTATAGCTTTGTGCATCTTTCATCAAATATTGATATTCAGGTTTTTGCATGGCTGCCAAAATCAATGATGGATTAGTGGTGGCATCTTGCGGATGATATTTTTTTATAGATTCGATATCGCCTGTATCCACAACGATAGTTGTCATAGTGCGTAATTGTTCTAGCTTATTCTTTTGAGGTATACTCATAAAAAACTCCTGGCGTGGTTAAATTACAAAATACTCATCCTATATCTTACCTTACAAGCTTACCTTACGCATAAAATGAGATTAAATCAACATTAGTTAATGGCTCACCAAAGACATGCTTGCTAAAAGTGCAAAAATGTTGAGGATCATCGGTGACATAGTATTTGTGGTTGTTACCGCCGCAATTGGACTGCAGTTGCTTTTCTTTGAGGACACGGGATACTTCCTGTGCACAACCTATGGCTGAATCAACTATAGTCACATTTGCTCCCATATGAGCCTGAATGATATCTTTGAGTAAAGGGTAATGGGTGCATCCAAGTACCAATGTATCGATATTTAACCCTTGCAATGGTGTTAAATACTCTTTGACGATTAAGTCTGTGGCACTATGTTGCAGCCACTGTTCTTCCACAAGGTGTACAAATAAAGGACAAGCGATTGGGAAAATTTTAGCACACGGCACATGTTGCCAAATGGTGTGTTGATATGCCTGTGATTGTATTGTTCCGCGAGTACCCAGTACCGCAATCTTTTTATTGTGACTAGCACTAGCGGCCGCTTTGGCACCGGCATCAATTACACCAATAATAGGTATACTAAAGTGTTGACGCAAAGTATGTAAAGCTTGTGCTGACATGGTATTGCAAGCAATAACCAATAATTTAATCTCATGTTTTATTAAACAAGTCGCTCCTTCAATGGCATAACGAATAACGGTAGGGGAACTTTTATTTCCATAGGGAATACGTGCCGTATCACCCAAATAAATGAAATTTTCGCCTGGTAATTGTCGCTTTAGCTCTTTTAGTACAGTAAGCCCACCGACACCGGAATCAAATACACCAATGCTTCTTTTTGACATAATCAGGGGATTTTAATGATTTGATTGACCACGATGCGATCATCGTTTAATTGATTATATTGGCGCAATGTTTGCAAAGAGATGTGATGCTTATTGGCAATTTTTTGCAATGTGTCACCAGGCTTTACTTGATAAGTGCCATTTGTTAGCCCATCGGCAAGGGTGTTTTGTTTATCTGTGGTCATCATTTTCATTGCTTCTAGCATTGACTTAAGAGCAGTCTCAAAGTGTTCAAGCTGTTGCTGCTGACTGTCAATTATTTTTTCGATATCGGCAATTTTTTGATTATATTGTTTTAAACTTTCAATAGATTCATTTAATTTGCTTTTTAATACGCGCAAATCGTCAGTCTGCCCTCTAAATAAAGTTTCAAGAGTAGTGATATTTTGTTTGGTAATCTCCACTCTACTGTTTAGACTGGTATAAGTAGTATTAGCTGTTTGTCGTTGCGCTTCAAAATCATCATGCAATTGTTTTAGGGCATTAGTATTGTCTTGTTGCAATTGCGCTTGTGTGTGCAAAGTTTCTTCCAAAGTTCTTATTTCATGCTCATGATTAGTAGCATTGTTTCGTAGATCGGAAATCTGTTTTTTTAAGGTTGGTATTGTTTTTGTTAGATCTTCAGTTGATCCGTTTGCCAGCGTGGCAATGCGCGGATTAGCTTGCGAAGATCTATTAGGTGCTGCACCAGGAGCTGCACCCCTTAAAGGAGATGCAGCTAAAAGAAATAAAATTGAAGTAACAAGATATAAATTAACGTTCATAGATTTTGAATTCTGCACGTCGATTTCTTTGCCAACCTTCTTCATGTTTCTCTAAAACTACAGGACGATCTTTACCGTAGGTAACTGTAAAGATATTATCAGGATTAACACCTTCGTTGATTAAAAAGGTGCGTACTGTTGCACTACGGCGTGCTCCTAAGGCTAGATTATAAGCGTGTGGCCCTCTTTCACAAGTATGACCTTCGACAAATATATAAATGCGAGGGTGGTTGCGCATATAGTCGGCAATAGTTTGTAACGTACTAATATCAGAAGATTTTTTAATTAAACTGCTGTCGTAATCAAAATAGATGGTTCTAAATACATTGGCCCATTCGGGATTATAGTTAGGATCGCGAAAAGCTTGAATACCGGGGATAGGGCTATTAGGAGCTCCAGGGGTATAGCGAGAGGCCATCACATTATTAGCTAGTGCTAAATCATTACTATCTTGTAAGGGAATAAAAGGTTGCTCAGCATTTGAAAAAGTATTTTCTTGATATTGAGCAGGAGTATAATTTTCAGAGGAGTTGTATTCGGCAAAAGGAGTTTCAGAATACGACTCATCGTCGGACATTCCTTCAAAGTCAGTACGCGAATTAATTTGACGCGAAGATTCATGGTCACCAGCTAATGCTCTAACACCAACTTGTAAATGGCGACCGGCACTTTTGGTGTCATCCCAAATATCACCACTACTCCTCGAACATCCCAGCAATGTCAATAGCATAAGAGGGCAACTCAATAAATATAGAAAGCGATACTTTGTCATAACTTTTCCTCAGCTGTTTTGAATTATCAATACTAAGATGGTTTAAAATCCGCATCTTCAACCTTGATTTGGTTTTTTGACGCATCATAGTTTTTGGCAAAAATTTAGAAATTCTGAAATGTCAGCATCTCTTACATAGATTGACAATACTATGAGGCAACGGTATTTTGATAGAAGGGAGGAGCCTAACAGATGAGTTAATTTTAAACAATAGATAATTAAACTTCTTGCATTACTAGCTTTGCAAGAAGTCTATTATAACAATTTAATATATTAATATGATTTTGCAAAAATGGCATCAAGTACGGCCGCACGTCCAGTCAATATACACTGTCCATTAGTGTGGCTTTGCTGCAAAGGTAAGCAACGGATAGTAACTTTTAAATCTTGCAGTAAACTCTCTGTTTCCGGATCCCCGCACCACTTTGCTAAGACAAATCCTTGTTGACCATTTTCATTAGAAGAGGTGAAAAAAGCTTTTAATTGCGCAAAATTTTCCAAATTTTTATGCGTATGGGCATCTAAATAGGCTTTAGCTTGTCTGTAATAATTATTCTGAATCTCGCCGAGCATTTCACTAATTTGTTTCACAAAATCTGCCGTAGAACAAACAATCTTTGCATGTGTAGGATCATCGCGTCGACCAAGGGTGATAGTTCCTGCTTCAAGATCGCGTGGACCAATTTCTATGCGTAAAGGGACCCCTTTTTTAATCCATTCCCAATTTTTTTCGCCGCCCCGCCTATCTCTTTTATCAATATGTACCACCACAGCTTGATTGGCATAATTTTTGCTGCGCAGTTCTTGGGCTAACTTTTCTGCATAAGATAGGATGGCTTGTTCTAATTCAGGCTTTGGAATGATGGGGATAATGACCACATGTTTGGGGCTAATGCGGGGTGGCAAACGCAAGCCATCATCATCACCATGACACATGATTAAGCTACCAATTACACGGGTGGTCATACCCCAAGAAGTTGTATAGGCATATTGTGTTTGTTCGTCAGCTGTATTAAATTTGATATTTGAAGCTTTGGCAAAATTTTGTCCCAAATCATGCGAGGTGCATGATTGTAAAGCTTTACCATCTTGCATCATCGCTTCTAGCGTATAAGTATGCTCAGCGCCAGGAAAACGTTCGCCAGGTGATTTTTCACCGACAATAACAGGAATGGCAAGCTCCTCTTCTAATATACGACGATAAACTTCTAACATTTTTAAAGTTTCTTCGACCGCTTCAGCGTGTGTGGCGTGAGCAGTATGACCTTCTTGCCATAAAAATTCGGTTGTACGCAAAAACACACGAGGACGCATTTCCCAACGTACCACATTAGCCCATTGATTGATTAATAATGGTAAATCGCGATATGACTCTACCCAACGGGAAAAAGCATCGCCAATAATAGTTTCGGAAGTTGGACGTACGATAAGTGGTTCTTCTAGTTCACCGGTAGGAATTAAACGTCCATTTTTTTCTTCGAGGCGATGATGTGTTACTACAGCACACTCTTTGGCAAAACCTTCCACATGCTTGGCCTCTTTTTCAAAAAAACTTAAAGGTATAAACAATGGAAAATAAGCATTTTCATGACCGGTAGCCTTAATTTGCGCATCTAGTAATTGACGAATGTTCTCCCAAATTGCATAACCCCACGGTTTGATTACCATGCAACCGCGTACAGGGGCATTTTCGGCTAAATCAGCAGCTTTTATAACTTGTTGATACCATTCTGGATAATCTTCGCTGCGCATTGGACTAATGGCATGTTTTTGTTTTTTTGGTGTCATGTTCATCCCTTTCATAAAGCTTATTAACCTGAACTTTGAGTTTAGTTGAAGTTATTATCAATGAATTATAATATTTCTAAAAAGCGCGCCACATACCAGGCTGTCAATAACATCAAACCCAAGCCAATGATCCACAAAAAATTAGGAAACCATTTTACATATGCACCTGGATGAGTTCTGGCTTCGAGTGTGCCAATCCCATAAGAAAATTCTTGCGCTTCTGTGCGATTAAAAAGAGGTAAGTTTTCTTTTACTATTTGGTCGCCATCAATTCCCAAGAAAGCAGTATATTGCTTAAAAAATCCTTGAGTATATATTGGGGAAGGTAATTTAGTAAAATGTCCATCTTCAATTGCTTCAAGATGTATTTGACGAATAGAAGTATTGTTTTCGACCTCTTTGAGCGTCAGATTCATTTCTTTACGCCGTTGTCGCAATTTTTCACCTATGTGTTTGGCTTCTTGTTCTTGCTCTTCGTTGCTCACTGTTTTGCGCCACTCCATATCGCCTCTTTTTCAAACTGTTAAACATTAATGAGAATTGTACAATAATATTAATTAAACGGCTAGCGTAGGGAAAAAGTTGCGTCTAGTACATTAGCAAATATAGTTTTAAAGACAATTAAGTTTATAATTAATTATGATGTTGCTTAAATTAAAGCTATTTGATATAATGCTATATATAATATTTTAATCAATATTAATAATACATTTATAAAAGGTTAACATATGTTAAATGTCGATAGTTTTAAAGATTTGGGTGTTGCTACATCTACTTTGAGTGGAAAAATTGAGGAGTTAGCAGAGTGTCGCCGCGTGAAAGAGGCGGTAGAGGTTGCTTTTTCAACTGCTCAGAATGCGGTTCAACAAAGTATTACAATAAAAGCTCAAGTGCTTGAATGTCTCATCTCTTTTCAAAAAATCAACTATATTGGCTTTATTTTTAATAGTATAATTTTAGGTTTAGAGTGCATAGAAGATTCTTTTAAAAAAGAATATGAAAAGATGGCAAAAGCCAAAGAGCAATGCGACATTCAGGCAAAAGCTAATGTAAAAGCCGGCCTTAAATATACCCAAATGAGCAAGGAAGTCAATGCAATTTTAAATTGCGCGCAAGAGTTGGCTTTAGAAGAAATAAAAAATGCTATTGCCGCTCCTATTCCACCTACGATGGGCTCTAAAGTCTATATCAGGTTTGTTTACGATAAATTACTTAAACTAAACGAAAAGTATGACCAGTTATATGCTGCGACCTATTTTATGAATGAAGTTGAATTGCGCACTCTGATAATGAATCGTTATAGTGATTTGGGTGGAAAAGCGGATGATATAACAGCGCAAATGACTGCTCAGGAATTGCGCCTTTTTGATGTATGCAATCCTGCACAGTTAGCAAAGTTGCTTAATCAAATGCGTGGCCCTATCAAGAATGCCATAGAACAACAAACGATTGCCTATTTTAAAGAGAATCATCAGCAAATGGACTTAAATACTTTGGAAGCCTATGCCTCTTTATTGCAACATACTAGAGTTGAGAATATAGGACACTTAAATAAGTTTTTTAAGGCTATTAAAATTGATGATATACAGGTTATGCACGATACCTTAATGGCCATGTCGGATGATGCTATTAAAATGCAGGCCCGAAATAATTATCGTACTTGGTTTATCGATAACATTAATATTGTTAAATTGAAGATAGCTTTACAATATGTTTTACCTTGTTTTGTAAACACCAAACAAGAAGAGGGATTAAAAGGATTAATTGTTTTGCACGCCTTTGAGACTTTCTTGCAACCATATCAAAAATATGATAATGAAAATTATACCGTAAATTTTACTAATATTGCACAACTACAAGCTTTACAAGAAATTTTGGTGCAAATTCAACCTTTGTTAGTTAATTTGGTGGCCACTGAAGATAGTAGCGTGTCAAAGCTACAGACTTGCTTTAATCGCATAGCAGGTGGTAATCACAACTCTACTTTTAGAACCCCAGAATTAGTCCCTTTTAAACGCATTTATGATCAATGTGCTAAAGCTTTAAATTTGCCTGAAATGGAAATTGAAAATGATTCAGATAGTGATGGGGTAGTAGCGTCCCTAATGCAAAATCAACTAGATGATGAAGCTAGCCAGGAATTAGCACGGCAATTGCAGTACCAAGGTTACTAAGCTCTAATCTTTGCCATAAACAAATAGCATCATCTAAAAATAACGGCACTCATGTAGTGCCGTTATTTTTTTTACTCAGGTTCAATGTATAGCGGGTGCTTCTAAGATAGTAGTGGCTACAAATCTTCTTTGTGTTTTATGCTATGTTTATTCGCATAAATTTTAATCAATTTATATAAAAAGGGAGCAATATGAAAATCGGGATTCCAAAGGAAACAAAAAATCACGAATATCGCATCGGAGCCACTCCTAGTCTGGTTCGTTTATTGGTAGAAGCTGGGCACGTAGTCTTAGTTCAGACACAAGCTGGTTTGGCCATTGGTTATGATGATCAACTTTTCGTCTCCGCTGGTGCTGTAATAGTACACAGTATTGAGGAAATTTATGAGTGTGAAATGGTGGTGAAGGTTAAAGAACCACAACCTAATGAATTGGCACTACTTAAAAAAGATCAAATCTTATTTTGCTATTTACATCTTGCCCCAGATCCTGTGCAAACAGCTCAATTAATTGAGAAAAAAGTCATAGCCATTGCTTATGAAACCGTTACGGATGCTGCCGGACGTTTGCCATTGCTTATTCCGATGAGTGAAATTGCTGGCCGTATTGCCATTCAAGTGGGAGCTACTTGTTTGCAACTAAACCACGGCGGTCGTGGCGTATTGCTTGGTGGAGTACCTGGAGTGGCGCCGGCACATGTCACAGTAATAGGTGGTGGGATAGTAGGGACGGAAGCGGCTCGCATGGCTATGGGTCTAGGGGCTGATGTCACAATTGTCGATAAAGATTTAAATCGCCTCCGTGCATTAGATGCGTTATTTGGACCACATTTAAAAACACTTTATTCTTCCACTGCTAATATTGAAGAAGCAGTATCACAAGCTGATCTAGTCGTGGGTTCTGTATTGATTCCAGGCAAACTAGCACCCAAATTGATTACTCGTAAAATGATCAAAAATATGGCGCATGGTTCAGTGTTAGTAGATGTGGCCATTGATCAAGGTGGTTGTGCTGAAACTTCACGACCAACAAGTCATGGCGATCCTACTTATGTAGTTGATGGTATCATGCATTATTGCGTTACAAATATGCCAGGAGCATGTGCGCGTACTTCGACACAGGCTTTGACTAACGCTACGGCTGATTATACTTTAATGATTGCTAATAAAGGCTGGCGTAAAGCCTTAGCAGAGCATGCCGGTTTGCGACAAGGTTTGAATGTATGCCAAGGACATGTCACTAACGAATCGGTGGCTCACGATCTAGGCTATGCTTATATGCCCCCTAGTAGTTTATTGTAAGCTTTTTTAGCGACCTTTAAACCCAAGTCAAGAGTTCTAAAATGGGCGGAGGCGGTCAAACATATATTTGTTTGGCCGCTTGAATTGATTTTCTACACCAAGTGTTTTGCACAAAAAGTGCTTTTGGCTTTGATTCCTATTCTTCATTAATGATTGAGTTTAATATGCGATACATGATTGGCATCGATTTGGGAACTTCAAATAGTGCTTTAGCATTTATCGACACAGAAGATCCTAATTTGACCTTACGTCTTTTTGCTATTCCTCAACTAACTGCTCCAGGCAAAGTAGAAACCATTTCAACATTACCTTCATTTTGTTATTTAAGTAGTCACAATGAATGGTCACTGCATGCTCTAAAATTACCTTGGCAAAAGGTGGAGACTCTCAAAGATTCAGTAAATGGCAACACACTGATAGGTGAGTTTGCCAAACTGCATGGAGCGCGTGTACCTACCAAATGCATTCAAGCTGCTAAGAGTTGGTTATGCAATGTGGCTGCTAATCGACGTGATAGAATTTTGCCTATCGAAGCTGCCGACCCATCTTTGCGTCTAAGTCCAATCGAGGCCTCATCAAAATATTTACTACATTTAAAAGAGGCTTGGAATGCCTTGATGGCTGCAAGCAAACCAGAATCGGAATTAGAAGAGCAAGACATCACCATCACAGTGCCAGCCTCATTTGACGAAGTAGCGCGAGCCTTAACTTTAGAGGCAGCCCGTGCTGCTGGTTTACAACATATAACTCTTTTAGAAGAACCTCAAGCAGCTTTTTATAGCTGGATAGCCGATCATCAAGCAGACTGGCAAAGGCAATTTAAAGCTAATGACAACATTTTAGTGTGTGATGTTGGTGGTGGTACGACTGACTTTAGTCTAATACAAGTAAGTCAAAACGATGCCAACCTTACCTTTCAAAGAATGGCCGTCGGCGAGCATCTATTGCTTGGCGGTGATAATATGGATGCTACGTTAGCTCATTATTTAGAAAGTAAATTAGCTACTTCTTATGGCGCAACTCTTAACACCGATCAATGGCTGCAGCTGTTAGCTATGGCAAGAGGAGCTAAAGAGACTTTATTAGCAGAAAATAGAGAGGCTAAAGCCGTTTATAATATCGTACTACAAGGCTCTGGAGCAAGTATAGTTGGCAATAGTATGAGTGTTAGTATCACAGGCGCGGAAGTAGAGAAATTATTAGTAGATGGTTTTTTTGGCTATTATCCCATAGAGGAAGCGGTAAAGGTGGCCAAAAGCCGCGGAGTTCGAACCATGGGGTTACCCTTTGAGGATGAGCCGTCGATCTGCAAACATTTAGCCCGTTTTTTACAACGCTCGGGTGTACTTGAAAATGGCATGGGGATCGATTACATATTATTTAATGGTGGTGCGCTAAAGCCATTGGTGTTTCAAGAGGCTATCAAAAAATCATTATCCACATGGTTTCCTCATTGTAAAATCGCTACCCTTTCTTCGCGTAGTTTAGATGTGGCTGTAGCATACGGTGCAGCCTATTATGGTAAAGCGCGTAGTGGTCGAGGTCTTTTAATTGGGGGTGGGTTACCGTGTGCCTATTATTTAAAGATAGATGTAAAAGAGCCCTCAGGAAAAATTGTCTCTAAAGCTATTACCTTACTGGAGCGTTCTTCAAAGGAAGGAAGTAATTTTAGTCCTGCCCACATTTTTGCCCTACGTCCTAATACACCAGTCTCATTTGATCTTTTGGTTTCGCATGTCCGTTTAAATGATCGTCAAGGAGATTTAGTTAGTATCGATGAAAATGAGATGCAAACATTACCACCTATTCAAACAGTATTACGTTTTGGACGTGCTAATTTCAATATGGGAGAGAGCTCAACATTGCCGGTGAAGTTAGGTATACGTTTAAATGCCATTGGTACAATTGATCTTTGGGTAGAATCTACCAAAAGCGATCATCGCTGGAATTTAGAATTTCAAATAACGGCGTCAGCTGAAAAAACACAGTCGCAAGCAACTATCAATGATAAACTTTTTGCGCAAGGATATCTGCAAGAGGCTAAATATTTAATTAGTAATGTTTTTCAAAGTGGTTCTTCTTATAAACTTCAACAAGTTTTTGAACAATTAGAAAAATGTATTGGTTTAGCTAAATCAGATTGGGGCCATAGCATACTGCGAGTTTTATGGGAACCTTTGATACAAGCCTCTGCTGGACGCAAATTAAGTGATGCCCACGCATGTCGCTGGTGGAACATGGCTGGATTTTTTTTAAGGCCAGGTTTTGGAAGTGCATTAGATGATCATCGTATAAAAGAATTATGGAAAATTATTTTAAGTGATGCCAGATCTCCTAAATCAGCAGAATGTACTATTCAGATATCAATTTGTTTGCGACGCATAGCTGGTGGTTTAATGAAAGGTCAACAAATGCAAATAGCAGCAGAGTTAATGGCTTCTATTTTTGATAAGAAAAATGAAAAAATAAGCATTAAAAGGGGCTATGAGTATGATTATGCCGAAAAAATACGGGCCTTAGGGGCACTTGAGCGCCTTGATGCAAATTTAAAGATTAAAATTGGCAATGCCCTTGTGCAGCATATATTAAATGGGACGCCGGCCCGTTATGATTATTGGGCTTTGGGAAGAATAGGGGCACGGCATTTATTGTATGGATCAATCGCGCAAGTACTTCCTGCCGAAAACTGTGCGCTATGGATTAAAAAGTTATTACATAAACATCATCCTAATGAAAAAAATCGTAGTGAAATGGTGTTTATGTTGGCGCAGTTGGCAAGAGCCGTAGATTATCGCGCCTTAAATTTGCCATCATTTGTGATAGATGATATTTTAAGTAATTATCCAGAAGAGGCATTGCGCGAATTTTTGTTGAAAAGTCATGTGTTGACAGTTTCAGAACAAGAACAAGCATTTGGCGATAGTTTACCACCCGGTCTTTTGTTGGAAGTAGCTCAGGCTGCTTGCGAGGAGTAAGATAATTATGAATAACAACAAAAAGAAATCATCTGAAAAAGTATCAAAAGCAACTAATAAAGTCAGGAAAAAACTTCCATTAGCTGATTCAAAATCTTTACCTCCTGATTTAAATATTTATCAAAGTGCTGCTCAAGTGTCTCTTGCAAATAATATGGTGCAAGAAATAGAGTTTTTGGGGCCAGTCTACCGTTTCTTGATCAAAGATAACGATGATGAGCAAAATCATGTCACCTTTATACAATTAGATGATCATCAGCATATTCAAAATCAATTATGTAGTTGTTCAAAAAAAAGACATTGCTTACATGTAGCTGTTGCTTATTTAGCTATCTTTAAGCAGCAGCACCCCTTACACCTTCGGTTTGCTGATTCACTTTGGCATAACCTATGCGCGCTATACGAAGATCGTTTGGGAAGCAAAACCAACTTATTAAGCGGCCTTGAGCGAGGAAAATACGTTTTTAAATCTTCGCTTGAAAAAACACTATTTACCTTGCAAACGCAAGGAGAGCAAGCGGTTAATGCAGTTGATAAAATAATTGCCGATTGCGAAATGCAAAAAGAAGAGCTAGTTGCTAAATTCGCTCCTTTTCAAATACTTGAGCATGAAGCTAATCTACAGGATCAAACAACAGCAAGCTTGCGCTATGATTTATCTTATTGGGGCCGTTTGGCACGCTTATTGTTCCAAAAGCAAGAGTTGAATCAGCCCTATAAATTGACGTTTAAGTATTCCAAAAAAAAATTACCTAATTGGTTTCAGATAAATTTTGATGATTTGCAAATCGGATTTTATATATCAGAGGCCAATTTGCCTCTGCTAATTGATTCATTACTAACAGTAAATAGTCCACTGATTATTTATAATAATTCGCGCGAAAGCATTGCTTCCATTAATTACGATGCGCATGAACAAACGTTGCATATTACCCCTAATTTGAATATTGATAGAGAAGTAAAACTTCCTCCCATTCAGTCTGAAACACCACCCATACATTTACAAGGGTGGTTGTTTTTTCCAAACGATGGTTTTTATGCTCAAGAGGCGCATGAATTATTAAAAACGCCTGTATTACATGGTGATGAAATAGCACATGTCTTAACAGATCATGCCAGGCTCATTGCTACTTTGATTAAGGGCTGTTGTGTTCATTTGGATCCGGTAAAACCTTCCTATAGTCTAAATTTTGATCATAATTGGGATTTGCATATCATCGCCTATTTATTTGAACCAGGAGATCTTACTAAAGGACATTCTTGGTTAATAGAAAATTGGGCCTATTTGGAAAGCGATGGCTTTTATCCGATTGAGGATAGTTATTTTGATGCTGTACAAACAATTATCTCCGTGCAGCAAGTGGCTGATTTTGTAACGCAAAATCGTTCATGGTTAAATTTACAAGAAGGTTTTGGCACACATGTCAAGAGCATTGAGTACCAACTGACTTATCAGGTGAGTGCTAATCAGCGTTTAAGTTTTTCGCGTCAAATTTTGGAAACTATGCCAAAAAGTGCACAAAAAGATTTTGGAACTTGGGTCTACTCGAAACACGCTGGTTTTTATTCCAAAACAGCAAGTTCTTTTAGCTATCTTCTGAAACCAGGTATCTCGTTGACACCTGAACAAGTGCCACTTTTTATTCGCATGAATCGCGAAGAATTAATGCTTATTCCAAATTTTTTTAGCAGCACCACATTAGTAGCGCGGGCCGGTCTGCGCATTGAGTTATGCGATCATTACAAAATTAAAGTTTCTCCTGAATACGAATTGTTGTCTGATTATGAAGAGCAAACTTTTTATTTGTATGATGACTTTTTATATGTGGAGGGTGAAGGTTTTTGTGAGCTACCGATAGATTTAAGATTGCCAGAAAAGTTTCGTTATCCATTGGAGCTTGAAGAACAAGAATTATCGTTGTTTTTGACCCACGAGTTTGAACAATTGCGCCAATTTGCTACTTATGTCGATCCACGATTAATAAAACCTAGTCACTGTACTTTAGTGACTGACATGATAGAGCCCTGTCCAGATTTGGGTAGAGGGTGGTATCGTTTTCATTTTTTTTATCGTACTGATCAGGGTATAGTTTCATTAAAAGAGATTTTACAAGCCATTCAAAAAAAGCAAGAATTTGCCTTTTTTGAAGCTGGCTTGATCGATTTGCGACTAAAGCAGCACGAATGGTTATGGAAACTAAAAAAAGATGCTTTTGACAAATTGGAAGAAACTTTGTCAATGTCGGTAATGGATTTTATGCGCTTAAACGCTTTTGATCCTATTACTTTTCTTATGGATGGCAATGAAAGTAAAACAGCTCCCAGCTTCTCTTATCTGCAAGGTTTATTGGAGTTGCAAATGCCGCAACCACCCAATATTGACGGTTTATTAAGTGACTTGAGACCTTATCAAGAAATTGGCACACAGTGGCTGTGGTTTTTATACTCACAACAGTTATCGGGTCTTTTATGCGATGATATGGGCCTTGGTAAGACACATCAAGCCATGGCTTTATTGATTGGAGCCATTAATGCGCAGCGCGCCGGGAGTCAAAAAAAGAATCATCATTTCTTAATAGTCAGTCCTACTTCTGTTATTTATCATTGGCAAGAAAAATTGAATGCTTTTTTGCCGAGCTTGCGCGTCTATACTTTTTATGGCAATAAACGCAGTTTAGCTGATTTTGATGAAAACTATGACATCTTACTGACCTCTTATGGCATATTGCGCAATGAAAAAGAAATTATCTCAAAAATGTTTTTTGAAATCGCCATTTTTGATGAAATACAAGTGGCTAAAAATCAATTTAGCCATGTCTATAAAGCTTTAACCATAATTCGTGCTGCTATGAAATTGGGGTTAACAGGCACCCCTATTGAGAATCATTTGCGTGAATTAAAATCGCTCTTTGACATTGTTTTGCCTACGTACATGCCAGTGGAGCATGAATATCGCGATTTTTTTATCAAACCAATTGAAAAAGAGCATAACCCAAAGCGTCGTGCACTGCTTAACCGCCTGATTGCCCCATTTATTTTGCGCCGCAAAAAAGAACAAGTCTTAAAGGATTTGCCAGAAAAAATTGAAGAAATTGCCCATTGCGATTTGACACCCTATCAACATCAACTCTATTTAGATGTACTGCGTCAAAAACGTGATTATTTGATGCAAGAATTAGTCGATGAAAGCAAAAACATCCCTTTTTTGCATATCTTTTCACTGCTATCTAGTTTAAAACAAATTTGCGATCACCCGGCCGTCTATTTAAAAACGCCGCAGGAATATCAAAAATATCGCTCCGGTAAATGGGAGCTTTTTGTGGAATTGCTGCGCGAGGCGCGTGAGAGTGAGCAAAAAGTAGTGGTCTTTTCACAATACCTTGGAATGCTTGATATTATAGAATATTATCTAGCTGAGCAACACATCGGTTTTGCCGCATTGCGTGGTGGCACGCAAAAACGGAAAGAACAGCTAGATTTATTTAGCAAAGAGGCTAATTGTGAGGTGTTCGTCGGTTCATTGCATGCTGCTGGTTTAGGAGTCGATTTAACAGCTGGTTCAGTAGTGATTCATTACGATCGGTGGTGGAATGCGGCGCGCGAAAACCAAGCGACTGACCGGGTACATCGCATCGGCCAAACGCGCGGTGTCCAAGTTTTTAAACTAGTTACCAAAGGAACGTTTGAAGAAAAAATTGATGCTATGATCACACGCAAAGGCAAGTTAATGGAAGATGTGATTGGTATAGACGATCAAAATGCACTCAAAGTATTTTCACGTAGTGAATTAATGGAATTGCTCGAATGGGTTGGTACTGAAAAATTGCATACTGATATTTTAGATGAAGAATAATAGACTTCTTTCGAAAGAAGTCTAATTTAACGAGAGACCGCATCAGTCTTTTTCTCGTTTTTATTATCGGCTTTGTCAAGTAGGGTTCTAAAGGTTGCACGCCAACTTTTCTGTTTTAATATAGTCTGAGCACTGATAAAGACTCCAAACTCTCTTTGTGTAAACGATTTCCAGCAGCAGCGATCAATTTCGAGTATTTTATATTTATGATGCCATAGCTCACAAACGGTAGCTATTTTTTTTATCTCAAGCTCGCTAAAGAATTCAAATACTAAGACTAAATAAGTATGATTATAGATCAGCCTTTGAATTATCGAATATTTTTCTTCTTTTTTTGAAGGCTCACTTTCAGTTGCATTTGGAACAATGTTATCCCAAAATGGGATGCAGCTAGCGACCGTGTTTAACATATAAATATCCTTAGAGTCTTCTTAAGATTTGGAATCAGATATACTAAAAAACATCAATTTTTTCAAGAAAAGCCATTTTACAAGGAAGTCTATTAATTAAGATACAGGTCACAACTGTTTACAATTTTGATTACGTACCAAACTATAGTGCTAAAATTTAAAAAAAAATGTACTATAGCGTTGGCGTTTAAGTCCAAGTTAGAGGTGAATGTAATGAAATTATTTTTGAAAATAACCTGTATGTCCCTTTTTACGTTTATTATTGCTCAAGTGAGCGGCTATGGGCTGGATAAGCCGATTACCAAAAACCCTCCTTATCCTATTTCAGCTACTCCTCAGTTACCTTTTGAAGTTTATTCAGAAGAATTTGCCAAAATTTTGGAAACCAAACCCACCCTCGTCCATTTAGCACAAGGTTTTGGATTTACCGAAGGACCTGTATATTTAGCGATCAAAGATAAAGACGAAGGTTACCTGCTATTTACTGACCAGATTAATGATAATATTTGGATACTACGCTGGCATGGTCTTTTACCATATAATCAAATTACCCCACTCTCGTGGAGTAAGCCAGTTATTTTTAGGCATCCCTCTAATATTGCTGACGGGCAGACTGCGGATTTAGAGGGGCGTTTACTCACCGCTGAAACAACCGGTCGACGCGTTTCTATTACGGACTTAGATGGCCAAGTAAAAACACTAGTAGGATTCTATGAGGGTAAACCGTTAAATTCACCTAATGATTTGGTAGTAAAATCTGATGGTACCGTCTGGTTCACTGATCCAGGCTATGGTTGCCTGCAATTTCCACAAGATTGCTATTTACCCAATAATGTTTACCGTTTTGAGCCGCAAACTAAAAAAATAGAGGCCATAATCACCGATTTGAAAATGCCTAATGGTATTGCCTTCTCCCCAGATGAAAAGATTCTCTATGTCATTGATAGTGCTGCTATCCAAGCACCGCGCACCTATTATGAAAAACGACCTCACGCTATTTATGCTTATGATGTAACAGCTGATGGGGCACATGTCGCTAATCAAAGATTATTCAGTGTAGTTTCTCCAGGCTTTCCTGATGGCATGCGTCTTGATTCTAATGGCAACATTTACGTAGGAGCCCTTGATGGCGTGCAAGTGTTTAATCCTAAAGGGATGCTGATAGGAAAAATTCTTCTGCCTAAAGAAACTGCTAACCTTACTTTTGGAGGCAAAGACAATAATATTTTGTTTATTTGTTCATCGGATTCAGTATGGGCAGTAAAATTAAATGCCAAGGGGGCCAAAAAAGTACCTATAATTGATATAAAGCAATCGATATAAAACTTTGATAAACAAAAATTTTTTCTCCATATACTCTGCCGGCTTATTACAAGGAATTGCTTTAGTAGCCTTTCCAGCAGCTAGCACTATTCTAACAAACGCCAGTCAATATGATTTGACAAGAACTGCTTATGGGGCTTTATTTATACCTCAGGCTATACTATCAATCTTTTTTTCAGCCTGCAATCCACACTTAATCAAGTGCTTTGGAGTCAAGTGTATTTTTTTATTTGGTCTCATAGCTAATATATGCGCTATGTCTATGCTTGCAGTAAGTCCATTAATTATGGATAAACACGCCGCCGTGTATCTGCTATTATTATTTTCAACAGGTTTTTTGGGACTAGGTTTTGGCTTGACAGTTCCTACTCTCAATGGCACAGCTGCGCTATTACATCCTTCTAATGTTAATTCAACATTGCTGGTACTTAATGCCTTACTTGGCACAGGTACTGCTTTGGCGCCATTGTTAATAAGCTTTTTTGCTCGTAATGGTATGTGGTGGGGTCTCCCACTTTCTTGCGCAGTGTTGCTTTCAGCATTGTTAGTCTTTAGCCTGTATTTAAATTTACCGCTCAAAGAGAGCGCTATTGTTTCCACATCCGTGGTTAAAAAAATTACGGCCAGTTTTTGGCTTTTTGCCGCATTTGCCTTTCTGTATGGCATCATTGAAACTCTTAATGGTAATTGGGTCTCTATTTATATGAGCGATCATCTCCAAGCTTCACTGAAAATGCAATCGCTAGCTTTAACGGCTTTTTGGGGAATGGTCACCTTTGGTCGCGTTTTTTATGCGGCTTTAGGAAAAATTATCAAAGAACAATTGGTATTTCAAATTTCACCCTTTATCTCTAGTTTAGCCTTTATCTTTATCGCTTTGTTATCACCAGGCTCAGAATACTCGGCCATCGCTGCTTTTGGATTAACAGGTTTTGGTTGTTC